>Ga0207693_10005268_pt1 | contig 10817 bp, 9 predicted proteins | sample LARL81metaG_FD_184347 | JGI IMG/M metagenome (GOLD analysis project Ga0207693, IMG submission 184347) | Corn, switchgrass and miscanthus rhizosphere microbial communities from Kellogg Biological Station, Michigan, USA - LAR L8-1 metaG... | ecosystem: Host-associated > Plants > Roots >... | reverse complement strand
CGTGCGCGTGCCATCGCGCCAGCTGATCCGCGCCGATGCCGCGTTCCAGCGGTGGGATCCGGGCCATGAGAGCGAGAAGGACCACGACACCGTAACCGGCAAGCAGGCCGGCCACCCGACCGGCGTTGGTCAGCCAGTCACCGATTCCATGGATTGCCGTCGTGTCGTTCCACCACAAGGCGATCGTCGCCAGGGCGCCGGCCGCGATGACTGCCAGCACGATGGCTTGGCTCGCGGCCGGCTGCGTCGATGGCAGTGTGGAATACGCCGCGGATGCGGCGGGGCGCGTGGGCCGACGATCTCGAGCAGCGACGGTCATAAGGCGAGACTCACCGTGGGTTGCCGCCGCATCCTCCCTTTATCCCTTATCGACATGAGATTCGTCTGCTCGAAACCTGCACGTTTGCTGAAAGCGCGGTCCAGATGTAGTCGCTCACCCGGGCGGACAAGGTGCCTTTATTCCCGCGTTTGGTGGCAATAGGTCAACCACCGGTGCTGCCGGAAGGCGGCGCCGCGGGACGGTCCTTGGCCTCGTCGCCGGCATGAAGCTTGTCGATGATCGTGACGCTGTTGGCCGTTTCGGTGGTGAACCGGACAGCGTCGCCAACCTTGAGATCGCCGAGCTGTGCCTCACCGTTCTTGTCGATATCGCTGGCAGCAGTGACACCGTACGTAGTCGTTCCGCTGCTTGTCTTGATCGTCACGGAGTTGCTGCCAACCGCGGTGACGGTTCCACTGGTCCAGGGCATGTGATCACCGCGCCCAGGGCCGAGGTCTGGCGCAGCCGCGGAGGTGCTGCTCGCCGTCTGCCCATTACCCGTCGTCGACGATGCGGTCGCGCCCACCGCGGTCGCGATCACAGCTCCGGCCGCGGCGCCGGCGAGGATGCCCGCTCCGATCGCCAGGCCACGCCGCCGACCGGGCGGCTGCGAAGGGGCGGGAGGCGGCGGGTACGGCGACATGTTCATGGGCATTCCTTCCAGTGGTCGATGGGACGTTTCCTTTCTCGTCGACCAACCTTGAGTTGCTCTGCCGAGAACCTGCGGATTCGCTGGCAATCCGGCCGCGCCGGCCGAGGAGCTGGCCCGGCGGTTAGCTGAGGGCGCTCGGCACCGCCCCAGCAGGGAGGGTGGCCAGTGGGATCTCGACCCGGAAGCAGCAACCGGATCCAGGACTGGTCTCGACGTCCACGCTCCCGCCGTGTCCGGCCACGAGGGCGGCGACGATCGCCAAACCCAGTCCGGTCCCTCCGTCGTGACTGCGGGACGGGTCGGCTCGGTAGAACCGTTCGAATACTCGCGCTGCTTCTTCTGGCGTCATGCCTGGGCCGTCGTCAGCGACCGCCAGGACCACACCGCCTCGGCCGGTCTGGTGGTCAACCCGGCTGGCAACCTGGACCGTGACCGGCGTCCCAGCCGGCGTGTGCTGCAGCGCGTTTCCGACCAAGTTGGCGACGACCTGCCGCAGGCGGGGTTCGTCACCGATGACGATGGGCGGCGGATCGGTCTGGCCGACCTCCAGCGTGATCGAACGCGACGGATCGAGGACACGGGCGTCACGCACTGCGTCGCCCGCAAGAGCGAGCACGTCAACCGGGGATTGCGCGAGTGGGCGCTCCTGGTCGAGGCGAGCCAGGAGCAGGAGATCCTCGACGAGCATCCCCATGCGTTGGGCTTCGTCCTCGATGCGACTCATCCACCTGCGAATGTCGGCGTCGTCGGTCGCCGCGCCCTGCCGGTATAGCTCGGCATATCCACGGATCGAGGTCAGTGGTGTGCGCAGCTCGTGACTGGCGTCCGCAACGAACCGGCGCATTCGCTCCTCTGAGTGTCGCGCCGCGGCCTCGGATCGCCGCATCCGCTGCTCGGACCGGCGGGCGGCCTCCTCGGATTCGGCCCGCTGCGCAAACGCGGTCTCTATCTCGGCCAGCATCGCGTTCAATGCTCCAGAGAGCTGGCCAACCTCCGTGCGCGGATCGGCATCCGGCACTCGGTGTGACAGATCACCGGCCGCGATCTTCGCAGCTGTGCGCTCGACCTCGCGGAGTGGTCGGAGGCTGGCTCGGACGAGGAAGTAGCCGACACCCGCGAGGACGACGACCGCCGCCCCTCCGATGATCACGAACAGGGTAATGAGCTGGCTGACCGTGTTCTGCACGTCGCCCAGGCTCTGCGCAACCAGTTGCGTGCCGCCTGATCCGTCGGTCAGCTCGATCGGCGTGGCTAGTACTCTCCAGCGCCCGTTGCCGGAGACTGCTCCTACGGTGAAGGTATGCGGACCCCTGGCCGCGGTTTGCCCGCCGGTCGGGTGCGGCAGCGCGGGCAGCGGTTCTTGCGCATCAACCAGGTTGCTCGTGGGCCCGGACACGATCGCTCCGGTGGCGTCGATTACCTCGACGACGTACGCACTTGGCAGCCGAGACGGGCCGGCACCATGGTCGTCCGGCTCGGGGCCGCCGTGGTGGTCGCCAAGCGGTTGCTGAGCGGCGGCCAGCTGTGCGTCGACCCGTCCGATCAAATAGCTGCGGAGTGTGGTGGCCGCGACCGCACCGGAGCCGGCGAGCGCAGCGGTTACCAGCAGGAGCATGGCCGCGATGAGTTTCACCCGCAGCGGGGTGCGCGAATAAATGCGGGTCCAGGCCGCGACTGCCCGTGGCGGGACAACCCTTTGTCTCGGCCGGTCAGGCATCGTCAGGGCCGCGGCAGGCGGAGGGTGTAGCCAACGCCGCGCAGCGTGTGCAGGAGCCGCGGCTCGGTCGTGTCAATCTTGCGGCGTAGATAGGAGACGTAGGACTCGACGACGTTCGCGTCTCCGCCGAAGTCGTAACTCCAGACGTGGTCGAGAATCTGAGCCTTGCTCAGCACCTTTCCCGTGTTCTGCATGAAATAGCGCAACAAATTGAACTCCGTCGGAGACAGTGCCACTTCGGCTCCGGCTTTCCACACCTGATGGGTGTCGTCGTCGAGCTCGATGTCGCCGAACGACATCCGGGCCGCCGGAACGGCCGGTCCTGTCGAGCTGCGGCGCAAAACGGCGCGGATACGTGCGATTACCTCGTCCAGGCTGAACGGCTTCGTGACGTAGTCGTCGCCGCCAACTGTCAGTCCGGTGATCTTGTCCGCGACCCCGTCCCGGGCCGTGAGGAACAGCACCGGGCAACGGTTTCCTTCGGAGCTCAAGCGTCGGACCACCTCGAAGCCGTCGATCCCGGGGAGCATCACGTCCAGCACGATGAGATCCGGCCGGAACTCGCGGGCGAGTCGCAAGGCCTCCCGGCCGTCCCGGGCCCCGGCGACCTCGAAGCCGGCATAGCGCAGGCTCGCTGACAACAGCTCAACGATGTTGGCATCATCCTCGACGACCAGCAGCCGGGCCTCGACCGGGCGCTCGGATGCTCGTCGGCCATTGCTTACCATCGCGGTCTCACCCCGCCAGTCTTCACGTCTTACCTGGCTGTCGGCTGAATGAAAGCTGACAGTAGCCTGGGAGCAATCGACCAACCACAGCCGCAGGAGCCGATACCGGCGGACACGCATTCACAACCATTCGTGAGCCCACCGATACGGTGTCTGACATGAAGCCAGTCGCCATCGTGACCGGAGCCGGAACTGGCATCGGCCAAGCAACGGCACGCCTGTTTCATGATCGCAACTACGCGATAGTCGCCGCGGACGTCAGCCCCGAGGCCTTGTCGTGGGCGGCGGACGTGCCTGATTGCCAGACGGTCGTTGCCGATGCGAGCAACGAAGAGGCCAACACTGCCGTCGTCGACGCAGCCGTCAAGGCGTTCGGTCGTCTCGACGTCGCCGTGCTGAATGCCGGCATTGCCCGCCGGGTCGACTGGACGGCCGATGACGCCATCGCGCAGTACGACCGGATCATGGCCGTTAATGCGCGCGGCGTCGTGCTCGGGATTCGCTGTGCCGCGCCCGTGATCGCCGCACATGGTGGTGGATCCATTGTTGTCGTGGGCTCGACGTCCGGGATCAGGGCCGACCCAGACCGGTGGGCCTACAACGCATCCAAGGCAGCGGCGATCAATCTGGCCCGCGCCGCCGCCCTGGACTGGGCGCAGCGCGGGGTGCGGGTCAACGTCCTTGCACCCGGCCCCACTCTCACCCCGATCCTGCAGGGCGGCAAGCCCACTTCCGACCATCTCGATGAATTGAGCCGCTCGATACCACTGCATCGCCTGGGGCGACCCGAAGAACAGGCCGAGGCCATCTACTTCCTCGCTTCGCCGGCCGCCAGCTACATCACTGGAGCCGTACTGATGTGCGACGGAGGCGTCACGGCCAACGTGGGTCTCTTTCCGCCGCACGCTGCTGGGGGCTAGCGCGAGGAGCACGACCGTGACCAATGAGGATGCGCCGGTGATCGTCGTCGGCGCCGGGCTATCCGGTCTCGCCGTCGCGTTGATGGCCGCTCTTCGCGGCCGCCGCTCCGTTGTCTTGGAGGCGAGCGACAAGGTCGGCGGCGCGGCCGCATGGTCGGGCGGCCAGGTGTGGGTCGGCGCGAACCACGTGGCCGCCCGGGCAGGCATCGACGACGACCTCACGCGCGCGGAAGCATACGTCCGCGCCATCGGCGCAGCCCATCCCGAAATGCTCGATGAAGTTGCTCTGATGCGCTGGCTCACTGTCGCTCCGACAGCGATGCGCCATTGGGAGGAGGTCGGGGCGGTCCAGTGGGAAATCATTCCCGATCTCGCCGACTATCACGATTACGCGCCAGGTGCTTTGGCCGAAGGCCGTTATCTCACCAGCGCAGTCATCGACGGCGCGGTTCTGCAGGAATGGCGCGACCGGCTTCTCGTCTCGCCATACTTTCCAGTCGGCACGACGTACGCCGACATGTACCTCAAGGGCCGTCGGGCTGCCAACCTCGGCACCAACGCTGACGACACCCGACCCGCCGAAGACACCGTCATCGCCGACCATGCCGGCGTTCCCGCTTTCGGCCGCACCACGCCGGCGCAACGCCGCCAGCGGACGGATGGCGCAGATCCACTGACCTTTGGTACCGGCCTCGTGGCCGGATTTCTCGCGCAGGTGCTCCGTCAGGACAACATCGACCTCCGCCTTTCGTCGCCCGTCATTGCCCTCCTCCGTACCAAAGGTGGCGCTGTATCGGGGGTGCGTGTCCACACCAGCGACGGAGAACGCGACATACTCGGTCCGGTCGTGCTGGCAACCAGCAGTTTCGACTGGGATCCCGAGGCCGTCGCAGAACTGCTCGGTCTCGGCCCGGACGACTTCGGCTCGATCGCCCCGAAGACCATCCGCGGCGACGGGCTGCGGATGGCGCGCGACGCCGGTGCGGCAGTTGTACGAATCCCCCCGACCGCTGTGCCGATGCCGCCCGGCTGGCGAACCGCCGACGCTCAGGGATACGCCAACGGACCGGAATATGCCCTTCCGCACGCGATGATCGTTGACGCCGCCGGGCGCCGGTTCTGCGACGACTCCTACTGGGTGGACATCGTCCGAAAAGGTCTCGCCCCTGACGATCCACACGTGCCGTTCTTTCTGATCTGGGACGAGCAGCATCACCGTGCTTACGGACTGGGCTCATCCGCTCCGGGTGAGCCATATCCGGACGGGCTCGTCACGGCAGCACCTACGCTTTCCGATTTGGGCACTGCGCTGGGAATCGACGGAGCGGCCCTGGCGGCGACCGCGGACCGGTTCAGCCGGCAGGCCGAGGCTGGTGTCGACCCCGATTTCGGGCGGGGGTCGGTGCCTTTCATTGCGCGCTTCGCGGGAGACCCAGCCCATGAGCCGAATCCGCTGCTCGGCGACGTGGCCCAACCTCCGTTCTACGGCATGCGAATGGTCTACGTGGGCACCGCCATTGGCATGAGCGGCGTACATATCGACGCTGACGCGCACGTCCTTGACTCGTCGGGCAATCCAATACCGGGCCTATACGCGGTTGGTTCGGTCGCGGCCTACACAACAATGGGCACCGCGTACAACAGCGGATTCGCACTCAGCCGCGGGCTCACCCACGCCTACCTCGTCGGCCGCGAACTTGCCGCGCATAGCGCGCCCAGCCACGCTTCACGTTGAACGTCTAGATACGCCAGTCCCCGGCGCTACCTCGCAAAGGATCGACATGGATTACCACGCCCCACCTCGTCACAAGCCGGCTGATCTTGCCGGGTACCTCGAGGCGCTCAGCCGACCCGTATTCCAGGCCGGAATCAGCTGGCGCGTGATCGACGCCAAGTGGAGCGGCATCCGGGAAGCATTCGCGGGTTTCACACCGGCAGTCGTGGCCAACTACGGCCCGGACGATGTCGACCGGCTCCTCGGAGATCCGCAGGTCGTGCGCAGCAAAGCAAAGATCGAGGCGACGATCGACAACGCGCAGACCCTCATCGAGCTCGACGCTGAACATGGGGGCTTTGACCGTTATCTGCGTTCGCGGGGCGGGTTCCCGGAAACCGTGGCTGACCTCAAGCGCCAGTTCCGGTTCATCGGCGACAGCGGGGCGTACCGCTTCCTGTGGTCGGTCGGTGAGCCAACGCCGCCGTATGAAGAATGGTTCGCCGACAGACAGGCTCAAAGCCAGGCCAAGCCCCGAAAGGCGAGCAAGGGGCGCCCTCGCTCCTCGAAGAGTGAGAAATGAACGCGACCGTCATCAGCCGCCCGCAAACAATGCACACGCCGCGGCCGGGGTTTCTTCCCTTATCGGGACCAGGATGACTCGGTCGGACTGACGTCACCACCGCGGTAAGAGCCCTAGGCACTCGGGGACGCCCCAGCGGTGGCGGCTATCTTGGTAGGAGAAGCCGCCTCGCGCGGGTGGACCTCATGAGACCCTTGTTATGAGCGCGCCGATCAGACTTGATGATCGATTCACCATCGGGACGCGCTACTGGCACGATCTCGAGGACGGCCGACTGCAGTGCGACGTGTGTCCGCGCGCGTGCCGGCTGCACGAGGGTCAGCGGGGCCTGTGTTTCGTCCGAGGGCGGGTCGACGACCAGATAGTGCTGACGTCTTACGGGCGATCAAGCGGATTCTGTGTCGATCCGGTGGAGAAGAAGCCACTGAACCATTTTCTGCCAGGCACGCCGGTGCTGTCCTTCGGAACGGCCGGATGCAATCTCGCGTGCAAGTTTTGCCAGAACTGGGACATCTCCAAATCCCGAGAGATCGACACACTCGCCGATGCCGCGTCCCCGGACGCCCTGGCCGAGGCGGCGAGTCGGCTGGGCTGTCGCAGCGTTGCCTTCACCTACAACGATCCGACCATCTTTTTGGAGTACGCCATCGATGTCGCCGATGCCTGCCATGAGCGCGGTATCAAGGCGATCGCGGTCACTGCCGGCTACATACTTCCGCCGCCGCGGTTGGATCTCTATGCACACCTGGACGCCGCCAACGTCGACCTCAAGGCCTTCACGCAGGACTTCTACCACCGCGTCTGCGCCGGCCATCTCGATTCGGTGCTCGAGACTCTGGAATACCTGCGCCACGAAACGAACGTGTGGCTCGAGATCACCACACTGCTGATCCCCACGCGTAACGATTCTGACGAGGAGATCGACGCGGAGACCCGGTGGATCGCCGAACACCTCGGTGCGGATGTACCGCTGCACTTCACCGCATTCCATCCGGACTACAAGATGCGCGACCTCCCACCGACGCCGCCCGCGACGCTGTGTCGTGCCCGCCGGATCGCTCGGGCCAACGGCTTGCACTTCGTTTACACGGGCAACGTGCACGATTCCGAAGGCGGCACGACTCACTGTCCGGGGTGCGGCGCCGCGGTGGTCGTGCGGGACTGGTACGTCCTGAACCGCTATGAGTTGACCGACCGCGGCGCATGTCGTTCCTGCGGCACCCCGGTGCCCGGCGTGTACGACGGACCGGCCGGAGGTTGGGGTGCCCGCCGGCAGCGGGTGAACCTCTCGGGCGCGCGCTGATCATGCGTGCCCCCGGCACTGTGCGTCCCCCCGAATGCGCTGGCCGGTTCTATCCCGCCGATGCCGCTCGCCTGGCTGAGACGGTGGACCGCCTCCTGGCGGAAGTCCCGACGCCCACTGCGGATGAGGATCCCCCAGTCGCACTTGTCGTTCCGCACGCCGGATACGTCTATTCCGGTCGGGTCGCCGCTTCGGCCTATCGGCGGCTGGCCGAACAGCGCGGACACACCCGTCGCGTGGTCATTCTCGGCCCGGCGCACTTCGCCCGACGCACCGATGCGGCGGTGCCGGAATGCCGGGCGTTCGCCACCCCGCTTGGCGAAATCGAGGTCGATCAATCGGGATGCGCGCTTGCCGCAGGGCTCCCGGCTGTCACATTCTCCGCAGGCGCACACGCGCGCGAGCACTCCATCGAAGTGCAACTCCCGTTTCTCCAACGAAGCCTGGGGCCCGACATCAGCATCGTGCCGATCGCGGTCGGCCGCGTCGAAACGCGGCTGCTCGCTGACGTCATTTCTGCGTTGTGGACGGACGAGTCGACCGCAGTCGTGGTCAGCACCGACCTCAGCCACTACCAGGATCAGGCAACGGCCGAGCGACTGGACGGACAGACCGCCGAGGCGATCCTGCGGCAGGATCCGCTCGCAATCGGCGAGCGGGCCGCCTGCGGACGCTACCCCCTGCGGGCCCTACTCGACGTCACGCGCGAGCGCTCACTCCGTATGAGTCAACTCGATCTGCGCACATCGGCGGACGCCACCGGTGACCGGTCCAACGTCGTTGGCTACGGCGCGTTCGCCGCTTACGTCCGCGGTTAGCCGCTTCGCTGGTGCAGCCCCGATAGGCAGGCAGATCACAGTGAGTCATTGCTGACGAGAGGTCTTGCCCTGCGCTTCACCCGGGAGGATTGTCACAGTATGACTGCGCTTACCGCCCGACTCATGTCGTCAACGATTCGTCTGATTGTCGTTCTCGCGCTGCTCGCAGTGGGTGTCGCGGTCAGCGGGCCGGCCGCGGCCGCGGCTCCCAGCCAACCGGACTTCGGCCCGAACGTCGTCGTCTTCGACCCGTCGATGCCGGTAAGCCAGATCCAGGCCACCGTCGACGCGATCGGCGCCCAGCAGATTCCCAACCAATTCGGCCCGCAACGGTATGCGCTGCTGTTCAAGCCAGGCACATATGGGTCGGCGACGGAGCCGCTGAATTTCCAGGTGGGGTACTACACCGACGTCGCCGGGCTCGGGGCATCACCGGGCGACGTCGTCATCAATGGCTCGGTCTACGTTCGCAACCAGTGCGACGCTAACGGTTGCTTTGCGCTGACCAATTTCTGGCGATCGCTGTCCAATCTGACCATCAACGTGACTACCCCCGGGTTCGGCTGCTATTCCGGGGAGTTCTGGCCCGTGTCCCAGGCCGCTCCCATGCGCCGCGTCCACGTCAACGGTTTCACCACGCTGATGGACTACTGCACCCCCCCGTCGTTCGCCAGCGGTGGCTTCATCGCGGATTCGAGATTCGACGGCAATATCGTCAACGGTTCACAACAGCAGTTCTTCGTCCGCAACACCACGCTCAACGGCTGGAGCAACGGCGTGTGGAACCAGGTCTTTGCTGGGGACGTCGGCGCGCCGGCGCAATGCTTCCCGGGGCAGCCCGGCGGGTGCGGGCCATACACCACCCTGGCCACCACCCCGGCGAGCCGGGAGAAGCCGTATCTGTACGTGGACGGAGCCGGCAACTACCAGGTCTTCGTCCCAGCCGCAACGACGAACTCCGTTGGTGAGTCCTGGGCCTCCAGGGCAACGCCCGGCCGGTCGATCCCGCTCTCAGAGTTCTTCGTGGCGAAACCGTCCGACTCGGTCCAGACGATCAATAACCAGCTCGCACAGGGCCGGAACCTGCTGTTGACCCCCGGCGTCTACAACGTCGACCGCACGATCAAGGTCAAGCGGGCCGACACCGTCGTGCTCGGGCTGGGGTTCGCTACGCTGACGGCCGCCAACGGAACCGTCCCGATGACGGTCGCCGACGTTCCCGGCGTCGACATCGCCGGGCTGATCTTCGACGCTGGCCCGGCGAACTCGCCGACGCTGCTGCAGATCGGCACCCAGCACGCGAGCAACGGAGCGGCCCGCGACAACAACGGCTGGAGCAACCCGGCTGACCCGACCGGCCTGCAGGATGTCTTCTTCCGCATTGGCGGACCGCACGCCGGGAAGGCCACGGTAAGCCTGCAAGTTAACAGCGATAACGTGATTCTCGACGACATCTGGGCCTGGCGGGCCGATCACGGCAACGGCGTTGGCTGGACTGCAAACACCGCCGACACTGGTCTTGTGGTCAACGGCGACAACGTGACCGCCACCGGCTTGTTCGTCGAGCACTACCAGAAGTTCCAGGTCATTTGGAACGGCGATAACGGAGCGGACGTCTTCTTCCAAAGCGAGATGCCCTACGACGTGCCGAGCCAGAAGGCGTGGATGTCCAGCCCAACCACAGATGGCTATGCGGCGGTGCTGATATCAGCGACAGCCCGGCACTTCACTGGCTACGGCATGGGTACCTATAGCTTCTTCAACCAGGGCATAGATATCTTTGCCGATCATGCCTACGAAGCGCCTACCCCGGCCAACGTGCAGATGCACGACCTGCTGACCATCTTCCTCGATCCCGCACACGGCATGGGCGGCATCCGCAACGTCATCAACGACACCGGCGGCCCCTCGACAATCGCCAACCCGGACGTTCCGGTAACGGTGACCAACTACCCGTAACGAGTAGTACCCCTGGCTGGTAATGCGGAATCTGAGCTCGTTGGGGCAGATCCCAGTGGACTGGAGCAGGTGGGGGGCCGATGATCACCACAGAGCTTCTCGTG
>Ga0207693_10005265_pt1 | contig 10819 bp, 13 predicted proteins | sample LARL81metaG_FD_184347 | JGI IMG/M metagenome (GOLD analysis project Ga0207693, IMG submission 184347) | Corn, switchgrass and miscanthus rhizosphere microbial communities from Kellogg Biological Station, Michigan, USA - LAR L8-1 metaG... | ecosystem: Host-associated > Plants > Roots >... | reverse complement strand
GCTGTTATACTAATTATACATTCTTACCATTGTGACAGGGGGACCAGGGTCCCGGGAGGTCGATCATGTCAACCATGCCGAGCGGTAGCAGTACTAGCAGTATGAGTGCGTTCCAGGGTGCGATCTCGCAGGCGGTCCGCGAGCACTGGAAATTATTTCTTGTCGAGGGGATCATTCTCGTCATCCTCGGTATCCTGGCCATCATCATCCCGCCGCTCGCCACCATCGGGATTACCATCTTCATTGGCTGGCTGTTTCTCATCAGCGGCATCGCCGGCCTGATCACCACCTTCGGCGCGCGCCATGCACCCGGGTTCTGGTGGTCGCTCCTTTCCGCCATCCTCGGCATTGCCGCCGGCATTGTCCTCCTCGCCTGGCCGGTGAGCGGTGCCGTCTCGCTCACCCTCCTTCTGATCGTGTTCTTCGTGATCGAAGGCGTCCTCTCCATCATGTATGCGCTCGAGCACAAGCGCGAGCTCACGGGACAGTGGGGCTGGATGCTGTTCAGCGGCATCATCGATCTCATTCTCGCCGCCATCATCTTTGCCGGTCTGCCCGGCACTGCCGCCTGGGCGCTCGGCCTCCTCGTCGGCATCAACATGTTGTTCGGCGGCTCGTCCATGATCGCCATCGCGCTGCATGGGCGTAATACCGCAACCCCCGCGCCGACCACCACGACAAGAACGGCGTAGTCCCTACGCCGTCATGCGCGTCCCCGGACGTGATCCGGGGATTGACCCGCACATCCACTTCTTCCTTTTCTTTCTTCGTAGGGGCGAGGCATCCCTCGCCCTTTCTATCTGCATTCCCTGCTGCGCATAAAGAGGGCGACGCAATGCGTCGCCCCTGCGAAACGCGATCTCGCCACCCGACGCATCAATCAAAACTCGGGTGCAGCAGCAGGCTCGCCGCCTCACCGGACGCGCCGAGAAGGGTGGGCGCGCCGACCAGCACCGATCCGCCGTCGAGCTCCAGCCGGCCCTGCACCGAGACGAGTGCGCCGGGCGGCAACCCATCGCGCGCATTCACCCGCGTGCCCGCCAGCGGCTCAAGCGGCTGCGCGATCCGGCAACCCTCAACGAGCCACGACCTGAAGCCGGCAAAGCCGTCCGTATCGGGAAGCCGCGCGGCCGCCGCCGCGAAAACGCGTGCGGCCTCATCGACGAGCTCCACCCGTGCAAACGTACGCACGAGCCTGATCCACGTCCCCCGATAGGCGACCGTGGCGCGCAGCGCGAACGTTGCGCCGAGGGGCGTTTCGTTTCCCTCCATGCGGCGGAGTCGCTGATCGCGCGCAAGGTCGGGCGCGGCCGCGACATAGACCTCCTCGGCGCCCAGCGAGCGCGCTTGGCGGTCCGCCGCGGCGATCATGGCCGTAAGGCAGTCGCCGCGCGGTTGCGCGAGCGCGCATTGAGCGATGGCGCTTGCCCGCGCCGCAAACGCGATCTCAGCCGTATCCGCCCGCACGCGCAGCCGCGCGAACATCGCGCTCGCATCGCGCAGATCGAGGCCCGGTCCACCCGCGTGCAGGTCCTCGCAGATGCCCGCGGGCAGCGCGTCCAGATCGGGAACGCCGACCCGTGCATCGGCTTTGCGTGCCGTGATCGCGTGCGCCGCTTCGAGCCCGATGCGCGGAGTGTGCAGCACGTCCGCGAGCCGGCTCGTGCGCTCGATCCAGCTCTTCACTCTGTATGTGAGCGCGGCGACGAGGAGCGGCAGGCCGTCGCCCGCAAGAATGAGAAGCGCCTCCGACCAGTAGGGCACGAAGCCGGTAAGCCACGAGACCGCGGCGGGGCGCGTGTTGTTGGTGTAGAGCAGCAGCGCATCGAGCCCGGCCGTATCCATCGCGGCGCGCACGCGTGCGATGCGCGCATCGAGCACCGCATCGGGCAGCTCGGCCCGCGACTGCCCGATCAGCCCCCGCCGCATGTCACGCTCGCGCACACGACTCCATCAATGCCTTGTTCGCAGCACACAAAACGTGGTTGCCCGGCACAAGGCCGGCCATGACGGAATAACAATCGCCGCGGCGCATCATCACACCTCGAACAGCTCGCGCGGAGTTTTGGTCAGCACTTCGGCCCCTGCATCGGTCACCACCACCGCATCCCCGAGCACGATGTAACCGGCCTCGGGATGATAGGTGTTGGGATGTACGATCAAGGTCATCCCCGGCGCGAGCGGGGTGGTGACGTCCTCGAGCAGATGCGGCTTGCCATCGCAGAACAGCCCCAGCCCGTGCCCGCGCACGCGCGTCCATTTGCTCGTCGTGTAGTCGCCAAGCCCATGTCTGCGAAACACCTCGTTCTCCGCGCGCGCGACGTCGGCTGCCGTTGCGCCCGGCCGCACCGCCGCGATCCCCGCTTCCAGCGCCTCGCGAAAGACCGCGAAGGCGCGCCGCTGGGTCTGGCTCGCACCGCCCACGACCAGGGTGCGGCAGATCTGCACGAAATAGCCCTCGACCGCGGGCGTGAGCTCCGTGGTGACGAGATCGCCCGGCGCGATGCGCCGCTTCGATGCCGGCGTCATGCCGAGCACGTCCTTGCCGCCCGATCCCATGATCATGAAATTGTCGGGGCAGCAAGCCGCGCGCAGAGCGCCCTCGATCTCCGCCACGATCTCGTATTGCCGTCGCCCCGCGCGCACCGCCGCGCGGAACGCCGCGTAGGCGTCGTCGGCGAGCGCTGCGGCGCGCCGCACCGCATCGATCTCGGTGGGAAGCTTGTGCATGAGCAGCTCGTCGATGAGCTCGGTGCCGTCCTCGAGCGCGAAGCCGCGGTCGTCGCGAACGAGCGCGCTCGGCAGCAATCGCCATGGCGCCGCGGCCAGGCGGGCCTTGCGAAGGCGCACAAGCCGCGCGGCGACCGCGCCGCTGATGTCCGCGTCGAAAAACACCACCGCGCCAGGTACTTCTGCCTCGGCGCGCTCGGCTTCGGTCGCGCTGTCGAGATGGAGCTCCGTCGCGCCGTCGGATGACAGGATCGCCACACCGTGCCCTTCCAGGATGCCGAAGTCCGAGGCATAGCGCAGATAGTCGCCCTGCCAGGCATTGCCGTAGAGCACCATCGCGTCGATGCCGCTCTCGGCCATCGCTGCCGCCAGCCGCGCCCGCCGTGCCTGCGCCAGTGTCCTTTTCTCCGTCATGGCCGGGCTTGTCCCGGCCATCCACGCCTTGCCATGTTACGCAGCCGTAAAGACGTGGATGCGCGGGACAAGCCCGCGCATGACGGTGGAGATAATGCATCGCCGGCTGCGTTTAGGTCGTCATGGCTGCCCTCGGACTTGATCCGGGGGTTGTCCCGGCCATCAACGACTTGACTGCCGCACCAAGACGTGGATCCCCGCGACAAGCGCGGGCATGACGGCGGAGATAGTGCATCGATCGAGCTGATCTCAGAAGAGCTCGTCATACAAATCTTTCCATTCCGGATTCATCGCATGAATCAACCGTACCTTCCAGGCACGCGGCCAATGCTTGATTGCCTTCTCGCGCGCAATGGCGGTCCTGATGTCATCGTACTGTTCGTAATACACAAGCATCTTCAATCCATATCGCTTCGTAAACCCTTGGATCAGACCTTCTCGATGCTGATATGCACGTCTTGGCAGATCGCTCGTCACGCCGGCATATAAGGTGCCATTGCGACGATTGGTCATGAGGTAGACCCACCCACCCATGCTCGTGAGTAAGCAACAACGCATTGGCTCATTGCAATAGCTTTCAACCGCGCGGCAACGACAGGAGGCAGATCACCCATGACCGCAGCTGAAAACACCTCGCAGGGCTCGCCGTTCTGGCGCTTCTCGCTGGGTTTCTACCGCCGCGCGGGGGTGGCGGACGCCTGCATCGCGCTGCAGGAGGAGGCGGGCGTTGACGTGAATCTTCTCCTTTTCCTTCTTTGGCATGCGACGTCGCAGCGCCAGCTCTCGGCCGCCGAGGTGTCGGCGCTCGAGGAGAAGGTCGGGCCCTGGCGCAACACCGCCGTCATCCCGCTGCGCACCGTGCGCCGCGCGCTCAAATCGCCGGATCTCGTCAACGAGACTGCGCTCGTCCCCGCCGCCACGGCCGAGCTCTTCCGCACCCGCATCAAGGCGGTCGAGCTCGAAGCGGAGCGGCTGCAGCAGGAGGCCATGCACGCGCTCGCGCGCGCGTCTCCCTTGGGCCGCGAGGTAGGCTCGACGCAGGCCGCTGCTCGCGCCAATGTCGAGGCCTATGCGGCGCTGTTGAATGCGCCCCTGCCGCATCGCGCCGTCGAGATCCTGCTCGCGGCGCTCACCGCCGCAGGCGAGCAAACAAGTCGGGCGGGTTAGTCTAATCCGCCCTACTATGCTGCACGATCAAACCCAAGGAGTGACCCATGGACAAGGAGACCCACGACCGCGGCATGACGATGCGCCGCAAGGTGCTCGGCGAGGAATATGTTGACCGCGCGCTCAAGAGCGCCGACGATTTCAACCGCGACTTCCAGCGCATCGTGACGCAATATTGCTGGGGCGAGACCTGGGGCGACGACACGCTCTCAGCGCGCGAGCGCTCCATTCTCAACCTCGGCATGATCGCCTCGCTGGGCAAAATGGAGGAGTTCGCCACCCATGTGCGCGGCGCGCTGAGGAACGGGCTCACTCCCAACGAGATCCGCGCGGTGCTTACCCAGATTGCGATCTATTGCGGCATCCCCGTCGGCGTCGACTGCTTCCGCATCGCCAGGACGGTACTGAGCGAGAAGAAGTAGACAAGAAGAACATAATCCCGTAGCCCGGATTGCGGCTTGGCAATCCGGGGCCGGGCGTGCCCCGGATGCCGGTTGCTCTGCGGACGTGTAGGGGCGGGTTTCAAACCCGCCCCTACGAACTTCATCGATCGGGTCCGATCCGGGGCAGGGCGGATGCGCGTGTAGCAAAAAGGGCTTTCCTGGGGCGACGCATGCGCCGATTCGCGCGCGATGAAATGCACGACAGATGAGTAGCTCCGTTGGCCGAGTCGCGTCTGTATAATGTTGCTCATTGCAATCTTTATTTCTTCCGAGATTTGTTTGCCGGTATTCAAAAAGAACGGCAGCGGCTAGTCCGAGCGAAAGCATCTAGATAGGAGTGCTCGCATTCCTGGTTTTGATCTCGGGCTTGTCGAACAAGATCACGTTCAACAAGGAATTATGGACCTCGATCTTTCCATTGTATTCGATAAACCCCAATTTGCGGAACTTGTTCATGAAGAAGCTTACGCGCGAGCGGGTCGTGCCGATCATCTCCGCCAGCGTTTCCTGGCTGAACTTTCCCACGATCGGTTCTGGCTTGCCTTCTTTGCCGAAATTTGCCAGCAGGAGGAGCAGCCGCGCAAGGCGTTTTTCGCTCGAATTGAATAATTGGTCGATCAAGTCCTCTTCAATTCGGCTGTTCCGAGTCAACAGATACGACATGAAAACCTCGGAAAAGTCCGGCTCGTTATGAATGGTGGCCATCATGGTCGCCTTTTCTATGCGAGTAATCACGCATTCATCTATGGCCCGGGTAGTTGCGATGCGCAGCGGATGGCCATTCAGACATCCTTCGCCGAAAAATTGGCCGGGTCCCAGGACTGCGATGACTGCTTCCTTGCCTTGCTCGGAAACGACAGTGAGCCTGACCTTGCCTTGCTGGACGTAGAAAACCGCGTCCGCGACCTGTCCCTGGGAGAAAACAACTTGATACTTCCGATATTTCGATATCGTTTTTCCCTCGCCCACGCTGGCGAGAAACAGTTTGGGATAAAACGAGGCTTTAGCCCGCTTCCTCACACAGGCTTCCTTTTTTCTTTTTCGTACAGACTGCCCTTTCCCCGACGAAGGGCGAGCGAGGCGAGGGGTATAACGATTTGACTGCGTCCAGCCGCGGGCATACCTGCGGCTCTCGTTCTGCAACATCGATTGCGACAGATCGCAGTGGGGCAACGGCTGATGAACTCCACTGCCGTCCACAACCGCTGCACGTCCAATGGTGCTCGACGGGTCCCGGCCTGATATGGTCAGACATGCTCGGCGCCGCGGCTCGGCGTCCGCACTCACAGCGGCCACCGCCGCCACGATCCATTGTCGCAAAGACAGGCAATGTTCTTCGGTGTTTCTCCCGCAAGGTCCAGAGACGGTCCACATGCCGGTGAAAATGCAAGGGGTAAATTACGCCCACGGCAAATCTTCCTTCCGGTTATTTAGCCGTTCAGAGGGATCGGCCTTCGAAAAACGCATCCCTCGCAACTGGCAAGGGGTGCTGCAATTCGCTGACGGTTTCGGCGACTATTGTTTGAGGTTCGCAGTCTTAGGCGGCGTGAGAATCAGGCCTGCACATGCGACGGCCAAATCCGAATCCGGATAGCTTTTGCCCGGCAACGTGATCATGGCTTCCGGGAATGCCTCGCGCATCTTGTAGGAGTTGTCCTTGTCCGCTATTAGGGTCGCTGTTCGTGCGGCAACATCCGGCAGTGCGCGGAACTTGTCGGCGCAGACGGGCGCCAAGACGGCGATGACCGCCCTTTCAGAGCTCGTGATTCCCAACTTTTCGGCGGTAGTCCGGCTCATGAAGCCGAAACCGTATGAGAGCAGTATCATACCCACAACCACTCCACCCGCTCCGGTCCACAGAGAGGGTTTTACGACTTCCCAATTGATTGTCATTGGGCATTCCTCCAGTTCGAGGGAAGAAGCAATGTACGCGCTGGACCGAAGTAAATCTGAGCAAAATTGCTCACTCCACTCCGCAAACTCGGTGCGCCAGCGCGGCCTTTCCCTCAACTAGTACTGCGTTTCCGAGGTGTGAATCATATCGACGCATCGATCAACCTCGTCCTGAGGAGCGCGCACCTCGAAGGATTGCGCGCGTCTCGAAGGACGGCCACAAGCGAGACCGAGCCAGCGGCCATCCTTCGAGACGGCGCACCGCAAGTCGGCTGTAGCCGACTTGCGTACTTGATGTGCCGATCTCGGGTAAACCCGAGATCGGTGCGCCTCCTCATCAGGATGAGGTCTGCGGGTTTAAGCTCCATCCGCCCGATCCGATTGGTTTCATGGAATCGATCTACTAGGGCATGATGGTAGCCGGCCCCGAGCTTGTCGGTTCACTGTCGGAGCTCATCAACAAGCGCGGCCGAAGCGTTATACAAATTTTCGAGCGGATGCCGCTTGCAATGATCATCAATCCTGGCCATCAGTACCTCAGTGGCTTTTCCTCCAGAAACGTCCCCCTCGGGCTTGGATCCGTATTGATTGAATGCGGTTACAAAGCCAAGAACCCAGGCCGTTCTGGTCGCTGCAAGCGTATTGTCATCTCCGCGACTTTCAATCCAGGAAGCGCACGAAATATTCCCTTGTCCTAAAACGGCTTCTGCTGCGGTCACCTGACTCGATAGCAATCCCAAGAAGATTGTGACAGAAAAGAGAACCCAGCGGGTCTTCATGTCGTACTCCTTTAATAGTACAAATTTAATAGAACAAAATCGTATGTTTGCTAATCACCAGTTGCCCTTCAGAGACCTAGACCCGACCGAGATATTATTGCAATTACACCAAGAACCAGCGCGAGAGCGATTATCAGAGTAAAACGGTTCGGGCGGGTAGGCGGATAATCGTCGGCTGCATTATGCACTGGAGAAGCGTTGGTCATCAAATTCTTCCGAGGTTGGCATTCATGGCACGCGAGCGAGAGTCATGCGCAAGTCTGCAGGACGACTCTTACGGATGGATAGTGGTCAACAAGAGCATCGAAACGAACACAAATACCGTTGCTGCTAAGGAAAAATACGCTGTTTTCACTATGACATCAGCAAGTACGTAGTCTTTCGTCATGACAGTCTCCTGCAGATCACCTGATAACCTAGCTGCTAATGAACATGGAGTCGGATGGTCGAAATTGCCATATGCTCGAACCGATTTCTTCGAACCTTTGAGTGAGCGATTTTATACAGAATTCCTGATTTTCGGGCAGCGCTTATCGCAAACAAAAATCAATCTGAGACGTACATTTTACAATAATTACGGGTGCGGCTCCGAATGTTTCATGATGAATGACGTTACGCTGAAGCAGATCGCAGCAGTCAGGGCGATTGTCAGCAAAGGGAGCCACGTCTGGATATAGAACAACATACGACGATCCTCCTGGAGATCAGTTCCCATTGGAAATATGCGGCCTATTCAGCCGGCGTCTGTATAAAATTGCTCTACCCGTAAGATATAAAATTGCTCTACCCGTAAGAAATGGTAAGAAATGGCGGCGTTCGATCAACTGTCTTTTCTCTGTTCGATATCATTGTCTCGCACGGCGACATTTACCAGCTTACATCTGGTAACTATTCTGTTTTATCCATTGCAAATGCCTCGAAGCACTCCCAAATACGAAAGGCGCAGGCCATGAGGCTGCGTGATACGGAAGGTTCGGCCCTGAGGGCGGACCGTTCGCATGTCGCTCAAACTTAAAGAGGCCATGCTATGCGTACATTCGATTTTGCTCCCTTCTACCGTTCAACGGTCGGCTTCGACCGGATGTTCTCCATCCTCGACGAACTCGGCGGCGTGGAAGGCTCGGCGCCCAGCTATCCGCCCTACAATATCGAGCGGAGCGGCGAGAACGCCTTTCGCGTCTCGGTCGCAGTCGCCGGGTTCACCGACGCCGATCTTTCGATCGAAGCGAGGGGAAACACGCTGACGATCCGCGGCGAGAAACAGGCCAACGACGAGGAGAAGACCGGCGGCGTGCTCTACAAGGGCATCGCCGAGCGGGCCTTCGAGCGTAGCTTCCAGCTCGCCGACCATGTTGTTGTCAAGGACGCCAGGCTGGAGAACGGGCTCCTGCACGTCGACCTCGTGCGTGAGATACCGGAGGCGATGAAACCGCGGGCGATCCCGATCGCGAGCTCCGGCAAGGTTTTGGAGGTCCAGCCGATCAAGGCCGCCGCCTGACGTTCTGACGATTGAAATCTGCGAGCGCCCCGGCTTTCCGGGGCGCATCCGGCCCGATGCGCTCGCGGCCGCGCCCGACTGGGGTGAGCGGCGCGGGTAGTGGGTGAGTTTGATGCATCGTCGGCATTCTCAACGGAAAACGCGCGATCAGCGCCGAGACCGCGCTGTGCCTCGGCCGCTATTTCGGCAATGACCCGCGGTTCTGGATCAACCTGCAAGCCCTGTACCAGCCTGCGCTCGCCATGCGCGAGGTAGGCGCGCGGGTCGCGCGCGAGGTCCAAACCGCCGCGTGAGTGGGTGCCCCTTGGGGTCAGACCGATCTGCGGCCGTACGCCTACAGTAACGTGCTCGGCCGCTGTGTCATCGGCTGCCCGTATACAGCCGCGCACCGTTCGCATATCTTTGATCGCCGACCGAGCTCATCTGGCCTGGCCACGCAAGCTTCCAGCTTGCGCGCAACACGGACCGAGTTCGCATCAGGGACGAATGCAGGGGAGCACATGCCAACTGCTCAAGATGCGTCGCAAGACGCGTGGCAATACACGCCGCAACGTACAGCGCAAGTCAGAAGGAAAGGGATGCCGGAAGGCATACGGTTGGGATCCCTCGTCCTCGGCATCGCGCTTTCGCTGTCCATGCAAACGGCCTCCGCGCAAACAAACGCGGTGCGCTACGATGAGATCGCCGGCAAAGCCAAACAGGCGCCAGGGCCGGCGGTCGCCATCTCGACCAACTATTTCCTCGCCTGGACCGGCGCCTGGGACTCGGTGATCCTGCGCGAGCGGGAGATCTGGAAGAAATGGCTGCCTGCGGGCAGCAGCATCGAGTGGAAACGCAATCTGATAGGACCACCGGTGATCAGCGAGCTGCTCGCTGGCAAGCAGCAGATCGGCTACATCGGCGACAATCCGTCGATCCTCGCCATCACCAAGCGCGACATTGCCGAGCTCGATCTCGTCGCGATCAATGCGACATCGCCGACGCGCATGTGCGGCAACATCATCGTGCGCAAGGATGCACCCACCTTTGCCGGCTACAAGGACGCGTTGCAGTGGCTCGCGGGCAAGACGCTGGCCGCGCCCAAGGGAAGTTGCGCCGACCGGCTGGGGCAGATCGTGGTCAAGCAGGCCGGGATCACGGTGAATTGGCAACAACTGCCGCCGGAGGTCACGATCACCAGTCTCGAAGCCCGCAAGATCGATGCCGCAGTGATGTTCGAGCCCTACGCGTCCAAGGCCCTGTTCGACGGCGTGGGCCGCTTTGCGGTCTCCCCCGCGATCTACGGGGAGACGGATGCCAACGGCATCGTGGTGCGCCGCGATTTCATCGAGAAGAACCGCGCTGCCGTAGTGGCCTGGCTCAAGGCCGACATCGAAGCGCTGGTCTTCCTGCGCGACAATCCGGTGGAGTCGGTGAACATCCTCAAGAAGCAGCTCCCCGAATATACGCGCGAGAACCTGTGGTTCGCAGTGTACGCGTCCTTGCCTCCGGAAACCGGTGCACCATCCGCAATAGTGCTCGAGGGTGCTTTCGCCTACACGCCTGCGGTGAAGGCACTGATCGAGCGCGTCGGCACGTTTCTGTTCGACAGTAAGCTCACGCAGTCGGCGGCGCTTCCTCCCGGATCGGTGCGCGAGGACCTCGTCACGCAAGCATTCCAGGAGCTCAATCTTGATCCAACCAAGTCGCTCTTTGCGCTTCCCGGGGGCTCGCAGAACCCATTCAAGGGTGACGATCTCCTAAAGTAGCGCGTGTTTTGTCCGGTGGGATCAACCTCGTCACGGCCGGGCTTGTCCCCATGGGCGCTAACTTGAGCCGCTTGGCGAGCTCGTCATGCGCGGGCTTGACCCGCGCATCCATCTTCTTCGCAAGAAAGTTCTTACGAAGATCGATGG
>Ga0207693_10005264_pt1 | contig 10820 bp, 6 predicted proteins | sample LARL81metaG_FD_184347 | JGI IMG/M metagenome (GOLD analysis project Ga0207693, IMG submission 184347) | Corn, switchgrass and miscanthus rhizosphere microbial communities from Kellogg Biological Station, Michigan, USA - LAR L8-1 metaG... | ecosystem: Host-associated > Plants > Roots >... | reverse complement strand
GCTGTTTCTCTCGCCCAGTCGGAATCGCATTATAGTGAGGGGCGCCAATGCTTTTCAAGAATCGCTCAAGCGTAACAGTGTTGCATGGCTTGACAGCGGGGTTCCTGATTTTCGCGGGAGCCATTGCGCTCCGAGCGGATACGTGTTCCTACACCTGGCGTTGCTCGGGATCACAGTGCGCAAGTGTGATGGGCGGCTGGAGCGGCACCCAAAGCCAGGCGGGAGTTACGCGCGACCAATGCGAAGCAGCGCGGAACGCTACAATTCGGAGCTCTTCGCCCTGCACTTGCACCTCCGACGGAACTGGCGGAAATGCAAACGCGATGCCGGCTAACCCCAACGGCAGTACCCCCATGGCACAAGGACACAACCTGCAGCAAAACATGGTCAGCTACGGTGCCAACCTGATGATCTCCAACATCCAGAACTCGACTTCAAGAGCATTCATGAATGGCTTCACAAACACGTTTCTTCAGAACATGTTCGACAGCCAGGCTGAAGCGCAACGACAGCAGCAGATCATTCAGCAGCAGATTGAAGAGCGGCGCCGGCGCGAAGCGGAACAGCGGCGTATCGCCGAGCAGCAGCGAATTGATGCGATGTTCGCACGCCTAGGCCGCGAGCTGAAACTGGAAGGACTTCCTTTCGAGCTCAAGCCGAAGCCGGTAGGTGTGGACACGAATCTGGAGTTGAAACCGATGGGAACCTCCGGTCCGGAAGCTTTGACCCTGAAGGTCAGCTCAAGCACGCCGACCAGCTATGGTCTAAAGGGATTGCCGGGAGTCTATGTGGGAGGGCCGGCCGTGTCTTCAGCAAATGAAGGCAACGCGAGCAATGGCGTAGCCGAGACGAGCGCTAATCCTAACCTCACTTCTGGTCCGGGCACGGGCACCACCGGGCCTGGAATCCCGGGGTTGCCCGGCATCTATCTTGACCGCATCCAGCCGGAACAGGCGGCGCAGGTTGCAGAGGCCGCAACCCATGTTACTGGACCTGATCAAATTCTCGCTGAAGATGCGGCGTTGCGAGCAGCTCACCAGAACCCGGAGCTGACCAGACCGACGCAGGACCCGAAGGTCCAGGCTTTCCAGCAGGACGCGCAGCAATATGACAAGGCTGCAGTCGCGGAAAAAACAGCAGAGCAGCAGTGGAAAGACTCAGAATCACGCGTCGAGGGAGACAAGGCTGCGCTGGAACTGGCGCGGACGAAAGTGGATGTAGCCAGTCAGACTGCAGCCCAGCAAGAAGCAACGAAGAAGATGCTTGCCGAGACCACTTCCGATGAGCAGGCTGCGGAACAAGCGCGCCAGATGTTTGAAGGCGCGCAGGCTCACGCGACTCTGAGTCGGACCCAAGCGGTGGAATCTCTGGCGGCGCTCGCGCCATCGTCATCCGTTGCGGCCTACAATTCGTCGGTCGTTGATCTAAGCCACGCGGCTCACTCAACCCCCGCGGTTCTGCACGCAACTTCGGCCAATACCAGCATTGCACCCGGAACGCCGGTTGCCGCATCCGTTGTACCTAGATCAGCACCCGTGGCGTCGCTTCCGAGCTCGACGGTCCCGCAACTCTGTTCCCGGCTCACTGGCGCGCAGGAAGCCCTGCGGCGTCTTATGAAAACGCAGAATATGCATAACGAAGATCGCGCCGAGTGGGAGAAAACTATTGATGACGCCTCCGATGATGCCCTGAAGAGAGGCCTCGATTTGGCGCGGGAGGCCATGGGCGGGGCATTCCAGGACCATGTGAAAAATCTGATCACGAAGCAGGATGGGGAAATCGAAAAGCTCTATCGCCAAATTTCCGGCGAGAAAGATCCGATCAAGGTTGGCGCGATGCAGAAGCGCTGGGAAGAGATGGACCTGAACAAGGCGCGCCTGCAGGACGCCTTGAAGCGGTCTGAGTCGTATTACAAGCATCTTGACGAACTCGCCAGCGAGCGCGACCTTCACGAATGGATCAAGGAAAGCAAAGATGATCTTCCGAGTCTCATGGAGGGGGTGCGCCAGCTATCCGACCAGCTTCTGAGCAACGACCAAGTAAAGGAGGCTTTACGCCTCACTCCCGACGGTGCCGACTACATCCGTTTCTCTGCCTCCATCATCGATTCCGGTTACGACATTTATAGTGAATGGCTCGCCTCCGACCAGATCAAGCAACTCAACCAGAACGCTGAGCAATACCTTCGCGCCGTGGCGGTGCTACAGGCCCGCATTCAAGAGACAGTGAAACAGCTGAACCTCTACAAGGCAGAGAATCCCACCGGTATCCGGTGCAGCGGCAAGTAGCGCAAGTAGCCTAATCACCCGAAATTTGGGCCCGGATAAATGCGCTTGTAACGTTTAATTCGCGACCTTTGGGGTCAGAATAGTTCCCAGAGTGAGTACGCGCTGCATAATTCCTCCTACAAGTCAGGCGTATGTTTCTTGTGCTGAAGGCTTCATGACTCCGCCGCACATGGCAAGAAGCAGCATCGACGCCTCTACCGATTGCTTATCTCTCGTCCGCAGCGACCAGGCTGCGGGCCAGATCGCGGTAGCAGAAGACTCCCGCTCGGCCGGCCATGGCCTCGTCCCAACTTCGCGTCCATGCGGTGCCGCGCATCAGAAGCAATCCTGACGCAACAACGTACGCGATCGCGAAAATGAGCAGGCCGACTCCGTATTCGCCGGTTCGGTCCTTGATGGCGCCGAGCAACGATGGGAGGAGAAAGCCTCCGAAACCGCCTGCGGCCCCAACCAATCCCGTGACTACGCCGACATGCTTGGCGAAGCGTTGCGGGACAAGTTGGAAGACGGCGCCATTACCCATGCCGAGCATTCCCATGCAGAGGAACAGTAGCGGCACGACAATGGGGAGAGCTGGCAACGAACTGATTCCTGCCAGGCAACAGCCAACTCCAGCAAGAATGCCCAAGAGCAAGCGGTAGCCGCCGATGCGGTCGGAAATCCATCCGCCGACGGGACGCAGGAAGCTGCCTGCGATCACGACGATTGTCGTGAAGTCGCCGGCGCGCACCTTAGGGAGGTGATACTGGTCGTGGAAAAATAGTGTTAAGAAGCTTGCGAGTCCCACGAAACCGCCAAAGGTGAAGCAATAGAAGAAACAAAACCAGCCGGTATCCGCTTCCTTGAAGACCGCGACGTAATCGCGCCATGCAGGGCGCGGCGGACGCTTCGGACTGTCCCTCGCCATTAGGAAATAGAGGACGAGCACCAAAGCCACCGGCGCCATCGCCAGGGCAAATGCGTTAGGCCAGCCGTATGCCTGGGCAAACCGGGGAGCAAACAAAGTGGCCAGCAACGTGCCGGAGTTGCCCGCTCCGGCGATGCCCATGGCGAGTCCCTGATACTCCGGCGGATACCACGTGCCGGCAAGCGGGAGTGCTACTGCGAAACTGGCTCCTGCAATTCCCAGCAGGAACCCAATCAAATAGAAGCTGTGCAGGCTCGATGCGAAACGCCACCCGAGCAGCAGCGGCACGAGCGTGAGAGTGAGTCCTAACATTCCGGCGCGCCGCGGGCCCACCACATCGCCCAGTACGCCGAGGATCGGGCGGAAGAACGATCCCGCCAGCAACGGTAACGCCACCAAGAGTCCTTTTTGTGTGGCAGAGAGTTTGTAGGTTTCAGCGACAAACGGGCCGAGAGGGCCGAGTAATACCCACGCCATAAAGCTGACGTCGAAATACAAAAACGCAGCGACGAGTGAAGGGAAGTGGCCGGCTTTGCGGAAGTCCGAGATTTTCATGCGCGTACTCCTTCCATTTCTGGGAGTTTTTCGCCCACACCCGTCCCGTCGTCGCAGACAGGAGAATGCGAGAAATCTGCTGAGTTGCCTGACTGAAGTTCCAGCAGAAGCGTCCCGGCTTCCACTCGTGTAGCAAAAGTTCTGACGCATTGCGGCGTCTCCGACGGCCGTTCGACGTTGCCTGTGCGCAAGCTGATCTTCCAGCCGTGCAGCGGACAGACAACGCTCTCGCCTGAGAGGATGCCGTCCGCCAGCGGCCCACCACGATGTGGGCAGCGGTTCTCTACTGCAAGAAATCGCTCGCCTAAATTGAAGACAGCAATCTCGTGGCCGCCGAGCCGCACCACACGCCCTTCACGCAGCGGAATGTTTTCGCATTCGGTGATTCGGATCCAGTTGCGGCTCATACGTAAACCTCCATGGGTGCGATTTGCACGAACTGATTCGCAGTTTTCGGCTGACTGCCTTCGAGCCACGCGTCGTACGAAAGATCCTTTGATTTCTGCAAGCGGCCCCGCAGCGCTTGTTTCGCGGCGTCCGGCGCGTACACCGTCTCTTTGCGGACCTTCTCGATTCCGAGCCGTTCCACGAAATCGTATGTGCGTTCGAGGTAGTTGGCGCTCTCGCGGTAGTACTGGAAGAACAAGCCTGCGGAATCCAAGGCTTGCTCGGTTGTCTCGACCGTGATCAGCAAATCAGCTTTGCGGACGCTTTTGCCGGCGGCACCGCCGACAACAACCTGCCAACTGCCATCCTGGCCGACGAGGCCAATGTCCTTAACCGTGGCTTCGGCGCAATTTCGCGGACATCCAACGACGCCCATCTTGAGCTTGTGGGGCGTAAACAGATTCTCGAAGCGCCGCTCCAGTTCAACGCCCGCGCTAGTCGAGTCCTGCACCCCGAAGCGGCAGAACTCGGTGCCCACGCAGGTCTTCACCATGCGGACGCCTTTGGTGTAGGCCTGGCCCGAGGGCATACCGAGGTCCGCCCAGACTTTCGGCAGGTCGGACTTCTTCACGCCTAGGAGATCGATGCGCTGGCTGCCGGTAATCTTCACCATCGGGACGTTATATTTTTCGGCGACGTCGGCAATGCGGCGCAGTTCGTCCGGCGAAGTTACGCCGCCGCGAATGCGCGGAATGACGGAGAACGTGCCATCTTTCTGAATGTTGGCGTGCACGCGATCGTTGATGAAGCGCGCCGAGCGGTCTTCGTCGTGATCGCCACACCACAGCATGTCGAGCATGTAGCTCAAAGCGGGCTTGCAGATTTCGCAACCCACGCCGTTGCCGTAGATTTCCAGCACCTCCTGCACGGACTTCAGTTGCTGGCTGCGCAGAATCTCGCGCAGATTGTGCTCGGCAAACTGAATGCACTTGCAGATGGTCTTCTTAACTTCTTCTTCGAACTCCGGCGCGACCGCCTTCAGCAACGATTGACACAGTCCGGTGCAACTGCCGCAACCGGTTGAAGCCCGCGTGCACTCTTTTAACTGCGCCAGCGTGTTCACACCTTTTTCGTGGATGGCCTGGATGATGGTGCCCTTGGTCACGCCCATGCAGCCACAGATGGTTTCGCTGTCGGATATCGCGGCAACATCCAAGCCACCGTCGGCTGGAGAATCGGGAAACAACAACTGCCGGCGCATCTTGCTCAGGTCGCTTTGCGAGCGCAGCCACTCCATGTAGTTGTGGCTGTCGGCCGTCTCACCAACCAGGATCACTCCCGAGAGCTTGTTGTTCTTCAGAGTGAGTTTCTTGTAAATTCCCAGCGAAGGATCCTCGTATCGGATCACTTCGGAACCATCAACCTTGTCGTTAATCTCGCCGGCGGAAAAGACATCTACGCCCATGATTTTCAGCTTGGAAGCGAGCACCGTTCCTTCGTACTTCGGTCCCTTGTTTCCGGTGATGGTCGCAGCTAGAACTTTCCCCTGATCAAGAAGCGGCGCGACCAATCCGTAGCAGATACCGTTGTGCTGCACGCATTCGCCGACGGCAAACATGTCGGGGTTCGACGTCTCCATGTAGTCGTTGACGACGATGCCGCGCTTGATTTCGAGACCCGCTTTCTCGCCGAGCGTCACATTCGGACGAATGCCGGCTGCAACAACCAGCAGTTCGGCGGGAATGCTGCCACCGCCCTTGAACTCGACTCCCTGCACATGGCCGTTGCCCAGAACCTTGGTCGTGCTGAGGCCTAGCAGGACGGTGATTCCCATTTGGTTCATCTTGTTTGCGAGGTAGTTGCCGCCAGTGGGATCGAGTTGCCGCTCCATCAGCGTCTCCATGAGATGGACAACGGTCACATCGCAGCCCTGCACTTGCAATCCCCGCGCGGCTTCCAATCCAAGCAAACCGCCGCCGATCACGACCGCCTTCAGTCCGGGCCGGGCGCGTTCCAGCAGAGCGCGGGTGTCGTCGAGATTGCGAAACACGAAGACGCCTTCCTTCTTCACGTCTTCGATCGAGGGAATGATGGGCATGCTGCCGGTCGCGAGCAACAACTTGTCGAAGGAGGTGACGCTGCCGTCATCGCCCGTCACGGTCTTGGCGATGGGATCTACATCAACAATCCGGACGCCGAGCCGCAGATCGATGCCGTTCTTCTCGTACCAGTCGAGCCCGTTCAGCGTGATGTCATCGATTGACTTCTCGCCCGCCAGCACTGACGACAGAAGAATGCGGTTGTAGTTGACGTGAGTTTCGTCTCCGAAGATCGTGACCTGGAACTTCGGCGCGTGGCGCAGGATCTGTTCGACGCACGCCACCCCCGCCATTCCGTTTCCTACGACGACGAGTTTCTCCACTAGTTCACCTCTCCGCGATGCGTCGCGGCATCCAAAACTGCTGGCTTTGGTGGTGTCAGACTTGGACACTCCCTCGGCGTTTGCGGTTTCCACGCTGCTCTGCCGGATGACTTGGTTCCACACGCACTGCACACTGCTTGTAATTCGGCTCGCGCGAAATGGGATCAAAGGCGCTTTGCGTCACCTGATTGGCATTGGTTTCCACGAAGTGGAACGGCATAAAGACCTGGCCGGGCGCGACAATTTCCGTGATGCGAAGTTCGAGATTGGTTACCTTCCCACGTCGCGAGACCACGTCTACGCGGTCATGCGGTTTCAATTTCAATGCCTGCGCATCACGCGTATTCATTTCCAGCCACGCATTGGGAGACATCCGTTCAAGGATCGGCACCTGCCCGGTCTTCGTTCGCGTATGCCAATGCTCGACCGTGCGTCCGGTATTGAGCACGAATGGAAACTCGCGATTCGGCTGCTCGGGGAACGGCTTCCACTCAATGCAGAAGAGCTTGGCTTTACCGTCTTCGGTCTGAAACTGGCCGTCGGTATAGAGGCGGGTTGTGGTGGTTTCCGTCGTCCCGGCTGGAAACGGCCACTGCACCCCACCGCGTTCTTCGATCATTTGGTAGTTCATTCCCGAGTAGTCGCACAGCCTGCCTGCCGACACCTGCTTCCATTCTTCAAACGCATGCTTCGGCCGGCTCCATCCAGGAAACAATTCCTCACGGCAGTCGAGTCTGTTCGCCACCGCAAGAAAGATTTCGAAGTCAGATCGCGCTTCACCTGGGGGATCTACTGCGCGATTCACCTTGCTGACGCGCCGCTCGGAGTTCGTGTAGGTGCCTTCCTTCTCGCCCCAAATTGCGGCGGGAAGCACCAGGTGCGCCAGCTCCGAGGTTGGCGTGGGATGAAATCCGTCCTGCACAACGAGAAAATCTAAGGTCTCCAGGCCTTGCTTGAGCACGTCAAGATTGGGAAAAGAAACGATCGGATTGGTCGCAATGATCCACAGCGCGCGAACCTTCTGGCGGACAGCAGCTTCCACGATGTCGGGATACGCCATTCCGCGTGAGCTCGGAATGCGGTCCGCGGGAACATGCCAGATCCCGGCCAGTTCCTTGCGGTCGTTTTCGCTCTCAAATTTGCGGTAGCCCGGAAGGCTTGAAGCAAATCCGGCCTCGCGGGTCCCCATCGCGTTGCACTGTCCGGTGATCGAGAACGGCGACGCTCCCTCACGTCCAATGTTCCCCGTGATCAGCGCCAGGTTGTTGATCGCATTCACCGTCTCCGCGCCCTGGGTGCTGTGATTCACACCCATGGTCCAGCCGATGAACGCGGCTTTGGCGGAGCCATAAAGGTATGCGGTCCGGAGTATCAGGTCTTCGCTCAGCCCCGTGATTTGCGAAACATAGGCAGGCGTGTACTGGGCAACAAACTTCTCTAACTCTTCGAACCCGGTCGTATGCTTCTCGATGTATTCGCGATTGATGAGGCCGGTTCGAATCAGGACGTGAATCATTCCGTTGATCAGCGCGATGTCCGAGCGTGGCTTTAACGGCAGGAACAGGTCCGCCATCATTGCGGTCTTAGTCACGCGCGGGTCGGCGACGATCAGGGTCTTGTTGGGATTCGCCTCCACATGCTGACAAAGGATCGGGTGGTTGTCGGCGATGTTGGCGCCGATCAGGAAAATGACGTCGGCTTTGCGAAGATCGTCGTAGGCTCCCGGAGGCCCGTCGCTGCCGAAGGATCGCTTGTACCCCGAAACGGCGCTGGCCATGCAGAGTGTCGTGTTTCCGTCATAGTTCCTGGTGCCGAAACCGAGTTGCACCAGCTTTCCGAGTGTGTAGAACTCCTCCGTAACAAGTTGTCCGGTACTGATCACACCGAGAGAGTTTGGACCGTAGCGCTCCTGGGTTGCACGGAACTTCTGGACCATCGTGTCCAGAGCTTCGTCCCAGGTCACGCGTTCCAGTTTGCCATGCTTGCGTAGCAGAGGATACCTCGCGCGATTGGAAGCCTCGAGCGTGTGGTGCTCGGAAAGCCCCTTCGGACAGAGCTTGCCGAGATTTACTGGATGATTCGGGTTTCCGCGCACGCTGACCGCTCTGCCATCTTTCACGCCAACGAACATCCCGCAGCCCACGGAGCAGTAGCCGCAGGTGGTCGCGACCCAGTGGTCAGGAATTTTTTGCGCTGAGGTGTATCCGTGCTCAGGATCGGTGCCGTAGGCGTATTTCTCTGACAGGATGTCGAGACCGATTTGGCGCTTCAGGTTCACGCTGCCTCCTTGCCGCTGGCAACATAGGAAGCAGCCATGTTCTTGGGAACTACTCCGACATAGAAGAGATAGCGCCCCAGAATCTCGCCCGCCAAAGCCGCCAGCAGAGCCGCACCCAGACCGACGTGAGAAGAAGACAGCAGCGGTAGCGCGATTCCGCCGGCAATCAGCAGCGCCCCGCGCAGCAGGAATCGCGAAGCCAAAACCGTGGACAGCAGCTGCGCCGAAGCGCGGAGCTCGAATGAATCGGAGGCATTGAGCCGCAGGAATCTGAGCGCGTGATTAAGTGACTGCGCACAGGCCGCAGCAACACAGATCAAGCTCAGCAGGCGTCCCGATCCTGCGCCGATGTTTGCCGCGAACAGCGGGCCGAGCACCGCGCCGGTCAGAAAGAAGTCCGCGACCGTGTGCTTGCTGTTCCAAGCTGGACGCGCCGGCACCAGGTAAATGAATGCGCTGGCCGTGATGCCACCCGCTCCGAGCAGAGCGGTTAGTCCACCGAGCGCTGAGCTCAACGGCAGCTTCAACAACAGCGATCCTGCGTACATCCCCGCCATGCCTGAGAACGCACTGAACATCAGTACCTCGCGGCTCAGCCATGAACGCTTCCACATCTTCAGCGCACGATACGCATGAATAGGACGGCCCAGGTGCATGGTCGAAGCACCGAGCGCAAGTCCGCCAACCGTAAGTGAGCCAATTGCAGCAATGCTCAACCGGGCCGATGCTCCAAGCAGTTGGAGCAGCCAGATCGCTGCGAATGCGCCGACGGAAAGTTGCGTCAGAACTGTCATCACAACCAGAGGCCAGTGCGGGTGCTCAGGCTTCACTCGCCACGAGTCCGCCTTCTTCACGTCGGGTGGAAGATTGTCCGGCAGGGTGATGCGCGTGGTGGAAATGCTGTCGTCAGCAGAGGGAAGTCCCGGCGCATTAGCGTTGCGCGAGTACTCCTGCTTCCAGTCCTCGATGTTGACGATCTCAACTCGAATTGCGCTCTCCGGACAAGCATTGACGCAAGCAGGCTCGCGGCCGTCCGTCAGCCGGCCGTAACACATGTCACATTTGCCAACCACGCCGCGCTCCGCGTTGTATTGCGGTACGCCGTAGGAGCAGTTCCAGGTGCAATACTGGCAGCCGATACAAGTCTCCGGGCTGTGCTGCACGATGCCGGTGACTGGATCCTTCTTGTAGGCCTCGACCGGACAGCCTATTAAGCACGACGGCTCCAGACAGTGATTGCATCCCATCGAAAGATGAAAGCGCTGCGTGTTGGGATAAAAGCCTCCTTCGATTTCGCCGACGCGTCTCCAGTTAATATCGGCGGGATTTCCGTTCTGCTCGTTGCAGGCGACCACGCAGCACTTGCATCCGATGCACTGCGTCATATCGAAATGAAAGCGGTACTGTTCGCCGGGTTGGAGTGCCCGCTGGGGAATCAGTGAAGGGGCTGACACAGGTGTGATCTCGTAGAGACGGTTCGCGGGCAGCGTCGCCAGTCCGCTCAAGACAAACGTAACGCCGTCTTCTCTTGCCCGATCAATTAGAGGTAAAGAACTCATCTTCCTCCCACCCGCTGTGCTGCGAGAGACACTGGCTCCGCAGAAAGGGTCTTCGCGAACCGCTGCCCGGCATGGGCGACGGCGCAAATGACTCATCTGTAAAGCAACTGAGCTTGTAACTGGATACGGCCCGGTATCCGAAGGACTGCTCTGCAATGTCTGGGTTCGGGCCTCGAACAGGGAGGCAAATCGGTGTTGGTTTGGCTGTTGAAACTGCTGAGCCACGTTGCTCAGCAGCGATTCATTCACAATTTCCCTACTGCTGAGGCAGTTGTAGCGAATTGCAAGGGGCAGTGGAAATCAATAAAACTTCTGGCGACGATAATCCGAAAATGAGGGCCGTATGTCTCTGAGAATGCGAAGTATTGCGAGCGCACCAAAAAGTGGCACCCTGTTTCTCTTATGCTCATCATCGTTTTTTTGA
>Ga0207693_10005261_pt1 | contig 10831 bp, 11 predicted proteins | sample LARL81metaG_FD_184347 | JGI IMG/M metagenome (GOLD analysis project Ga0207693, IMG submission 184347) | Corn, switchgrass and miscanthus rhizosphere microbial communities from Kellogg Biological Station, Michigan, USA - LAR L8-1 metaG... | ecosystem: Host-associated > Plants > Roots >... | reverse complement strand
TGTCGAAGCCGGGCGCGCCGGCGCGCTGGGAAATCTTCACCCATGGCGGGCGCCATCCAACCGGAATCGACGCGCTCGCCTATGCGCGCGAGGTGGTGGCGCTCGGCGCCGGCGAAATTTTGCTGACCTCCATGGACCGCGACGGCACGCGCCGGGGGTTCGACATCGCGCTGACCCGCGCCGTGGCGGACGCGGTTTCGATCCCGGTGATCGCCTCCGGCGGGGTCGGTAACCTTGATCATCTGGTGCAGGGCGTCCGCGACGGTCACGCCGCTGCGGTATTGGCGGCGTCGATCTTTCACTTTGGCGAGTATTCCGTCCGGCAAGCCAAGGATTATATGGCCGAAGCGGGTCTTCCGGTGCGGCTCGATCCTTAAAGCTGCCTCTCCCGGCGCGGCGGGGGAGATGATATGGAACCCGGACGGAAGGACTTACCCAAGGACTTGCCCAAGGACTTGCCGATGTCGAGTTTCACCATCCGCGATCTGGAACGGCGCGTGCAGGCGCGCGCCCGCGAGAGCGCCGAGGTTTCCTACACCCGCAAGCTGCTCGATCGCGGCGTCGATCATTGTGCAAAAAAGTTCGGCGAGGAGGCCGTGGAGGCGGCAATTGCCGCGGTGGGCGACGACCGTCAGGGCTTGGTCCGCGAGGCCGCCGACGTGCTTTATCATCTGCTCGTGATGCTCCACGCCCGTGGCATTTCGCTCGACGAGGTCGAGGCCGAACTCGGCGCCCGCAGTCATCAATCGGGGCTTGAGGAAAAGGCAGCGCGCAAGGCAGCCCACAAGTCGGCGCACAAGAGCGGCTAAGGGCATCCGATGGAGCAGCGCACCGCACAGGACGTCTCGCCTTACCGCGTGTTCTCGCGCGCGGAATGGGCGATCCGCCGCGAAGACACGCCGATGACGCTCACCCAGGGCGAAGTGGCGCGGTTGCGGTCGATGCACGACCGGCTCGATATGTCGGAAGTGGAAGAGATTTATCTGCCGCTGTCGCGACTGCTCTCGTTCTATGTCGCGGCGATGCAAAGGCTGTTTAGCGCCCAGCAGGCGTTTCTCGGCACCGAGGACGCGAAGACGCCGTACATCATCGGCGTCGGCGGTTCGGTCGCGGTCGGCAAGTCTACCACTGCCCGCGTCTTGCAGGCCTTGCTGGCGCGCTGGCCCAACGTTCCCAAGGTCGATCTCCTGACCACCGACGGGTTTCTGTTCCCGAACGCCGTGCTCGAGCGCGAAGGGCTGATGGACAAGAAGGGATTTCCGGAAAGCTACGACCTTCCCGCGTTGCTGCGGTTTCTCTCGGACATCAAAGCCGGGCGGCGGCCGGTGCATGCGCCGGTCTATTCGCATCTCGTCTACGACGTTGTCCCCAATGTATGGATCGAGATCGATCGGCCGGACATCCTGATTGTCGAGGGACTGAACGTCCTGCAAACCGGGCGCTTGCCTAAGGACGGCAAAGCCGTTCCGTACGTCTCCGACTTTTTCGATTTCTCGGTCTATATCGATGCCGACGAGGATGTCTTGCTGTCCTGGTACGTCAGCCGATTTCTAACGCTTCGCGGCACTTCTTTCGCCGATCCGAAATCCTATTTTCACCGTTACGCGAGACTATCCGATCGCGAGGCGGCGGAAACCGCAACCGACATCTGGAATCGCATCAATCTCGTCAACCTGCACGAAAATATCATGCCGACCCGTCCGCGCGCCGATCTCATCCTGAAGAAAATCGAAAGCCATCGGGTCGAGGAAGTGGCGTTGCGCAGGTTGTAGCGCGATGGCGAGATGACGATTTCACGCATAAGTTTCATTAAACGAATGCCCGGCCGGAGATAAAATTCATGGACAAGCCTGTGAGCAACAAAACGGGGCGCAGCAAATCGCCGGCGATAAATCGCCGGCCGTCGCGCGCCGAGGCCGAAGACGCGGTGCGCACGCTGATCCGCTGGGCCGGCGACGATCCGGAGCGTGAGGGGCTTCTCGCCACCCCGGCACGCGTCGTGCGCGCTTACGAAGAATGGTTCGCCGGCTATAACGACAATCCGCGCGACTATCTCAAACGCACCTTCGAGGAAACCGGCGGCTACGACGAGGTCGTGGTGCTGCGTGACATCCGCTTCGAGTCACACTGCGAGCATCACCTGGCGCCCATCATCGGCCGCGTTCACATCGGCTATTTGCCGCGCAACCGCGTGGTCGGCATTTCCAAACTGGCCCGACTGGTCGAGGTCTATGCGCGGCGTTTGCAGATCCAGGAGAAAATGACCGCCGAGATCGCCTCTTGTCTGGATGCCGTGCTCAAGCCGCACGGTGTCGCCGTGGTCACCGAAGCGACGCACCAGTGCATGACCACGCGCGGCATCCACAAGCCTGGCGTCACCATGGTGACGAGCCGCATGCTCGGCGTGTTTCGCGATCACGCCGAGACGCGGCAGGAATTTTTGTCCGCGATCGGCATGCGCGGCTCGATCCACGGCAACGGCTCGGGCTAATCGGCGGAGCGGCGAAAAGCGCCCGGGCTGGCCACAGCGCCTTTACGCCGCGCGCCGGACCTCGTCGGCAAGCGCACGATAGGACAAAGCCTCCGCCAGATGCACGCGGCCGACCTTGTCGGCGCCGTCGAGATCGGCGAGCGTTCGTGCAACGCGCAGCACGCGATGGTAGCCGCGCGCCGAGAGCCGCATCGCATCGGCGGCTTCGCGCAATAGCGTGAGCCCGCTGCCCTCCGGCCGCGCCACGTCTTCGAGTATGGCGCCCGACACCGCGGCATTGGTTCGAATATGCGGCAGCCCGATCGCGGCATAGCGCGCGGCTTGCCGTTCGCGCGCTAGCGCGACGCGCTCGGCGACTTCGCGGCTGCGACACTTCGAGGAGTTCGGCCGGCGCGAGCGGCGGCAGGATTGACGGCAGCCGCGCCGCCAGCATGGATTTGCCGGCGCCGGGCGGACCGACCATGAGCAGATTGTGGCCACCGGCCGCGGCGACTTCGAGCGCGCGCTTGGCGCTTTCCTGGCCTTTGATGTCGGCGAGGTCGAGCGCCGGTCCGCTCGTTTCCAGAATTTTCGGTTGCGGCCGCGACAAGACCTGCGTGCCCTTGAAATGATTGGCGAGCTGGATAAGCGAGCCCGCGGCGATCATCTCGATTTCCGGGCTGGCCCAGGCCGCTTCCGGCCCGCAAGTTGCGGGACAGATCAGACCATCACCGCGAGCATTGGCACCGATGGCGGCCGGCAGCACGCCGGCGACCGGCGTGATCGAACCGTCAAGGCCGAGTTCGCCGAGCACGGTGAAGCCGGACAGCGCATCATTCGGGATGGCGCCGATCGCGGCCATCAGCCCGAGCGCGATCGGCAGATCGTAGTGGCTGCCTTCTTTGGGCAGATCGGCGGGCGCGAGATTGATGGTGATGCGGCGGGCCGGCAAAGCGAGCCCCGAGGCGATCAGCGCCGAGCGCACCCGTTCGCGCGCCTTTGAAACCGCCTTATCCGGCAGGCCGACAATGGCGAAGGCGGGCATGCCCGGCGCAACCTGCACCTGCACGTCGACCGCGGCCGCACCTCAATGCCCTCAAAGGCAACTGTGGCGACGCGCTGGACCATCCTGGCCTCACCCCAAGCGCGTCAAGAACAATTCAAGAACATGGTTCCGGCGCCGGGAAGCTACGCGGGGCGCCGCTGCCCCTCGATCTTGTCCCAGATCAGCGCGGCAATGTCGGCGCCGCCGAAGTTTTTCACCGCGCGGATGCCGGTCGGCGAGGTGACGTTGATCTCGGTCAGGAAGCCGCCGATCACGTCGATACCGACGAACAACAGGCGTCGCTCGCGCAAAGCCGGCCCGAGCCGCTTACAAATTTCGCGCTCGCGGGCCGAAAGATCGGTCGCTTTTGGCACGCCGCCGCGCACCATGTTGGAGCGCAGATCATCCGCCGCGGGCACACGGTTGACCGCGCCGGCGAACTCGCCGTCGACCAGGATGATGCGCTTGTCACCCTCTTTCACCGCGGGGAGAAATTTCTGCACCACCCAGGGCTCGCGAAACGTCGCCGCGAACAGGTCGTAGAGCGAGCCGAAATTGAGATCCTCGCGGGCGAGACGGAACACGGCCTCGCCGCCTTTGCCGTAAAGCGGCTTCATCACGATGTCGCCGTGCTCGGCGCGAAATTTCTTGATCGCTGCCAGGTCGCGCGTCACCAGCGTCGGCGGCATCAGATCGGGAAATTCGGTGACGAAAACCTTTTCCGGCGCGTTGCGCACGGCCGCCGGATCGTTGACGACCAGCGTCCGCGGCTGGATCCGCTCGAGCATATGCGTCGAGGTGATATAGGCGAGGTCGAACGGCGGATCCTGCCGTAAGAGCACGACGTCGAGCGAGGACAGCTCAACCACGCGCGCCTCGCCGAGCGTGTAATGGTCGCCGGCTTTGTCGCGCACAGCGAGTGGCTGGACGCTCGCCGAAACAGTGCCGTCACGCATGACCAGCTGATCGGGCGTGTAATAAAACAGCGAATGGCCGCGCGCCTGCGCTTCCAAAAGCAAGGCAAAAGTGGAATCGCCGCGAATGTTGATCCGCTCGATGGGATCCATTTGGACGGCGACGTTCAAGGGCATCAGATTGTTCCGGGTTCGGTAATTCGTTCGATTCTCTGCGGTGGAGTTTATCGCGTCATAGGGTAGTCAGGACAAAGAGAAGTTGCGCCGCTCGCCGTTCCGCTCATGCGACCTCTGCAATAAAGGCATTAACGATGTGACGCGGCATTTTGCGGGGCGTGACCACGATGACGTCGAAACGGATGCCGGCATTGGCATGTTGAGGATGGCGTGCGAGCCACAGCTCCGCCGCGCCGATCACGCGGCGCTTGGTTCGCTCTGTCACCGCCTCCACCGCCTCGTCCATGCTGCCGCGGGCTTTGACTTCGACGAACACCACCACGCCACGCCGCCGGGCCACGATGTCGATCTCGCCGAATGGTGTTTTCCACCGCCGCTCCAGGATGCGGTAAGCCTTGGCGACCAAAAGCAACGCCGCGCGGCTTTCCGCCGACAAGCCGCGCTGGAAAGCGGCAACCCGCTCCGGCTGCGGCGGCGGCTTCGCTGGCTGGAGCGGTTCAGCGCGGCGCGCCATGTTTGGCATCCTTCTTGACGTTTTTCTGCAGCGCTAGCGCGTTTTGATAGATTTCGCGCCGCCGCCTTCCGGTGCGCTGAGCGACCTCGGCGACGGCGTCCTTCAACGACAGCCGCGCCAGCGCATCGCGCAGCAAGTCCTCGCTCTCCGCTGCTCCCATTTCCACCGGCCCTTGCGGCGGCGCGATCACGACGACAATCTCGCCGCGCAATTCGCCGCCGCTGCACGCTTCTGCGAGACTCGCGAGTTCGCCGCGTCTGACTTCCTCATGCAGCTTGGTCAATTCGCGGCACAATGCGGCCTCGCGATTTGCGCCGAGACCGGCAACGAGATCGGCCAAAGTCGCCGCAATCCGCGGACCGCTTTCGAACAACACGAGCGTTGCCGGAAGCGTAGCGAGTTCGGCAATGCGGGCACGGCGGGCCGCTTGTTTGGGCGGCAGAAAGCCCGCGAAGAAAAACTGATCGGTCGGCAATCCGGCCACCGTCATTGCGGTCAGCACCGCCGAAGGGCCGGGCAGGGCGGTGACGAGATGGCCGGCATCTTGCGCCGCGCGAACGAGCTTATAGCCCGGGTCGGAAATCAGCGGCGTGCCGGCGTCCGAAACTAGTGCGATGGCCGCGCCCTCGGCGAGGCGGCGCAGCAGTCCCGGGCGCGCCTTGGCCGCGTTGTGATCGTGATACGGCGTGAGCGGCGTTGCGATGCCGTAACGGTCGAGCAATTTGCGAGTGACGCGGGTGTCCTCGCAGGCGATCAAATCGGCGCCGGCGAGTGTTTGCAGCGCGCGCAGCGTGATGTCACCGAGATTGCCGATCGGGGTTGCGACCAAATACAGGCCCGGCGCCAGCCGCGAACCCTGGATCGGCTGGTCGGCGATCACGAAGGCGCGGACGGTGCCTTCATCGCGGTTGGGTTCATCGCGCTGCCGGCCGTGTTGACGCAATCCGTCTTGACGCAATCCGTCTTGGCGCAATGCATCTTGTCGCGATCGATGGCGGGCGGTCCTGGGCATTGCCGCCACTCTAGCCTTGGTTTCCTTAGCGGTCACAGGATTGGTCGTCGCTATGCCAAATTCCCCATTTTTCTCACTTGGTTAACCATTCGCCGCCAATATGTCGGATTGGCAGTGCCGTATGGTTAAGGCGCCGTTAACGGCGTCAGGGGCCGCCGTGGGGAGAACTGCCGTGTCCGCGCAGTTGCAGGATCAGGGCTCGGCAGGTTGGCCAACGCGCCGCCGCGCAGTCGCTGGCCTCCTCGGCACCGCCGGCGCGTTTCTGGCCGGCTGCTCGCAAACCTCCCAATATCTGTCCTCCACGCCGCCGCAGTCACCGCAGACGCCGCTCGCCGCGACCATCGGCACCGGCCAGGTCAAAGCCGGACTCATCCTGCCATTGTCCGCCGCCGGCAATGCCGGGGTGGCCGGTCAGGCCATGCGCAATGCCGCGGAAATAGCGATTGCCGAGTTCAATAATCCGAACATTCAACTCTTGGTCAAAGACGACGGCGGCACCGCCGAAGCCGCACGCGTCGGCGCGCAACAGGCGATCGATGAAGGTGCCGAGATCATCCTCGGGCCATTGTTCGCGCAATCGGTCGGCTTCGTCGGACAAGTGGCCCGTCCGCGCAACATCCCGGTGATCGCGTTCTCGACCGATGCCAATGTCGCCTCGGCCGGCATCTATTTGCTGAGTTTCCTTCCCGAAACCGACGTCGATCGCATCGTGCAATACGCGGCCTCGACGGGGAAGCACTCCTACGCGGCGCTCATTCCCGACAATCCCTATGGCACCGTGGTCGAGGCAGCCTTCAAGCAGGCTGTCGCGCGGCGCGGCGGTCAGGTCGTTGGGCTCGAACGCTATCCGCACGACAAGGCCGCGATGGCGAATCCGGTTCGCAGCGTTGCTCAAGCGTCGGCGCGGGCCGATGCGCTGTTCATTCCCGATGGCGGCGATGCAGTGCCGGACGTTGCGCAGGCGTTGAGCGCCGATGGGATGAACCTCAAACGCCTGCAACTGCTCGGTACCGGGCTGTGGGACGATCCGCGCATCTATGCCGCGCCCGCGCTTGACGGCGGCTGCTATGCCGCGCCGGACGGCGTCGGTTACCGAAACTTCTCGTCGCGCTATCGCACCCGCTACAATCAGGACCCGGTCCGCACGGCGACGCTTGCCTATGACGCCGTCGCGCTGATCGCTGCTTTGGTGAAAACCCAAGGTCCGGCCCGATTTTCCCAGCAGGTTCTGACCAGCCCTTCAGGCTTTACTGGAATCGACGGCCTGTTTCGGTTTCGCCCCGATGGCACCAATGAGCGCGGCTTGGCGGTGCTTCGGGTCTCCAGTGCCGGCGCGCAGATTGCGGCGCCGGCCCTGCGGAGCTTTGGCGGCGGATCGGCAACCTAACATCGCTACGCCGCAAGATCGGCGACCACCGAATCGAGGAGCGGGAAGCCGGACAGCGTCACGCGCATTCGCCCGGCGGGAGTCGTCTCAATCAGGCCGTGCTGGTGCAGCATGGCAATGCGGTCGGGCTCGAGCGGGCGTCCGGCAATCTGCGTATAGCGTGTCGGGTCGATTCCTGCGGCGAGGCGAAGACCCATCAACAAAAACTCATCCGCATGTTCGGCAGCGGTAAGTATCTCGTCAGTGACCAGGCCGTGGCCCTCTTTTTCCACCCGCGCGAGCCAAGCTTCTGGCCGTTTTTCCGTGGCGGTGGCGTGGCGGTCGCCGGCGATGTCGAGGCGGCCATGGGCGCCGGGGCCGATGCCGGCATATTCGTGGGCGCGCCAATAGACGAGGTTGTGCCGGCATTCGCCGCCGGGCCGGGCGTGATTTGAAATCTCATAGGCCGGCAAGCCATGCGCGGTGCAGATCTCCTGCGTGACGTCGTAGAGGCTGCGCGCCGTATTGTCGTCGGGTGGATGCAGCTTGCCGGCGGCGTGAAGCGCCGCGAACGGCGTCTCCGGCTCGATCGTGAGCTGGTAGAGCGAAACATGCTCCCCTGCTTCCAGCAATGCAGCGCGCAGTTCGCGCGACCATTGCTCCGGCGTTTGCTCCGGCCGTGCATAAATCAGATCGAACGAATAGCGGTCGAACACCGCGCGCGCGACGCCGACCGCATCAAGAGCCTCGCGCGCCGAATGTGTGCGCCCCAGCGCGGCAAGCGCGCGGTCGTCGAGCGCCTGCACGCCAAGCGAAACGCGATTGACGCCGGCGGCGCGATAGCCGCGAAAGCGCTCCGCCTCGACGCTGGTCGGATTGGCCTCAAGCGTGATCTCGGCATCGTGGGCGATTGGCCAATGACGGGCGATCGCCTCGATCACCGCGGCGACGGTCTGCGGCTGCATCAGTGACGGCGTGCCGCCGCCGAAAAAAATCGTCGATACCACGCGCCCGGATACGCGCGCCGCCGTACTGCCAATCTCCGCAGTAAAGGCGCGAACCCAGCGCGCCTCATCGATTTGTTCGCGGCGAACGTGACTATTGAAATCGCAATAAGGACATTTCGACAGGCAGAACGGCCAATGGAGGTAGACCCCGAATGCCGGTTCGTCATCGTCGGTGCCGGGCTGCGTGCTGGAAACCGAATGATCAGCGGTGCTCAAGGCACGCCTCGGCAAGTTTTATGAAGGCGCGGGCGCGATGCGATAGGCCTTTACCGCGCGGCGGCAGTCCGTGTTTCTCCTCGCTCGACATTTCGCCGAAGGTTCGTTGCTGGCCGTCGGGCAAAAACATCGGGTCATAACCGAAGCCGCGATCGCCGCGTGGCGGCCAGACCAGCGTGCCGGCAACGCGCGCTTCGAATTCCTCGGTATGGCGGTCCGGCCAGGCCAGACACAGCGCGGAGACAAAATGCGCACGGCGCCGTTCTGGCGTGGTTGCGCCGCGCGTTTGCAATTGTTGTTCGATCGCTTTCATGGCGCGGTGAAAATTGCGATCAGGGCCGGCCCACCGCGCCGAGTGAATACCGGGTGCGCCATCGAGTGCCTCGACAACAAGCCCTGAATCATCGGCGAGCGCCGGAAGCCGCGCAGCCGCAGCAGCCGCCGTAGCTTTGATGCGCGCATTCTCGGCGAATGTCATGCCAGTTTCTTCTGGCTCGGCCAAAGCAAGCTCACCAGCGGATATGGCGGCTATTCCATAAGGCGCAAGCAGTTCGCGCATTTCGGTAAGCTTGCCCGGATTGTGGGTGGCGATCACCACACGATCGGAAGTCAGACGACGGACGACGGACGACGGATCACGCGGATTCGGGAGTCTGGCGCTCGTCAAAATCCGTCCTCCGTTGCCCGACCTCTAACCTTCACATCACCGCCATCTTCTGTAGATCGACAAGCTTAGTCACGCCTTTGCGCGCCAGCGCCAGCAAAGCCGAGAACTGCGTTTCGGTGAACGGTATCTTCTCGGCGGTTGCTTGGACTTCGACGATATCGCCGGACCCGGTGAGCACGAAATTGGCATCAGTATCGGCCCGCGAATCCTCCGCATAATCCAGATCAAGCACCGCCACGCCGGAGCACACGCCGCAGGAGATCGCGGCAACGTGGTCGCGTAACACATCCATTTCGATCATCTGCCGCGCCTTCATCCAAACGAGGCAATCGTAAAGCGCGATCCATGCGCCGGTGATGGAAGCTGTGCGCGTTCCGCCATCGGCCTGAATGACGTCGCAATCGATGGTGATCTGGCGCTCGCCAAGCGCCTTGAGATCGACCACGGAGCGTAGGCTCCGTCCAATCAGGCGCTGGATTTCCACTGTGCGGCCGTTCTGCTTGCCAGCTGAGGCCTCGCGGCGTGTGCGCTCAAGCGTCGCCCGCGGCAGCATGCCGTATTCGGCAGTGATCCAGCCGCGCGCCTGGCCCTTGAGCCACGGCGGCAGCCGATCTTCGAGGGTTGCGGTCACGAGCACATGCGTGTCGCCGAATTTCACGAAGCATGAACCTTCCGCATATTTCACAACCCCGCGTTCGAGCGACACGGGGCGTAATTCATCGGGCTGTCGGCGGCTCGGCCGCATGCATGCCTCCGAAACTTTGCCGGCACTGCTGCGCCGGAGCGTCAAGCTTGTACACAATCAACTGTGACTGCGTGTGACCTTGTAGTGGGTGCGGGATCGCCCGCCAAGAGAGCAGCAAGAGAGCAGTCAGGCAGGTAAGGGACCAACACACGCGCAGACGCGTTCGATTTGCCCAATTGCCAGCTTTGCCGGCTTACCGCTACCCTCCAAGGCAACTGCGCGAGGACGAGAATGACGAGTGAGGGAACGCGCGAACCGACGCGCATATTAGCCGAATTCGCCGCGGCGCTGAGCTACGACGATTTGCCCCAGCGGAGCCGCGAACACTGCAAGAGCCTGATCTTGGACGCGCTCGCCTGCGCGCTCGCGGGTTACCAGGGTGAAGAGACCGATCAAATCAGGGCTCTGGCATCGGCGCTTGCGCAGGGAACGGAGTCGAGTGTGATCGGCGGCGCGCCTTTGTCGCTCATAGGCGCCACGTTGTTCAATGGCTATCTGATCACCGCGGTCACAATGTGTGACGTCCACCGGGCGACCATGACGCACGTCACTCCGGAAATTGTGCCTCCGGCGCTCGCCATCGGCGAGCGTGATGATCTACCGGGCCGCGACTTATTGGTCGCCGTTGCCGCCGGATGCGAAGTAACAACGCGCATCGGCCTTGGCCTCGACTATCCGGCCTTTCGCGCGCGCGGCTG
>Ga0207693_10005258_pt1 | contig 10834 bp, 13 predicted proteins | sample LARL81metaG_FD_184347 | JGI IMG/M metagenome (GOLD analysis project Ga0207693, IMG submission 184347) | Corn, switchgrass and miscanthus rhizosphere microbial communities from Kellogg Biological Station, Michigan, USA - LAR L8-1 metaG... | ecosystem: Host-associated > Plants > Roots >... | reverse complement strand
CCAGCGCTTCGAGCGCGAATTCGGAGGCCGCGCGGGTGGCGATGTCCTTCGGCGCCGCGGCAAGGGCCCCTTTCACTTTGGCGACGGCGGCGGCGAGCGCGGCCGCCGGCAGGTCGCCGCGCATGCGGCGTTCGAACTCGGCGCGCTTGCCGGCGTCGAGCGATGCAAGCTTCTTCTTCCAATCGGCATGCGCGGCCTTTGAGCGCTGTCCCGCTGCACGCCACGCCGCCAGGATGTCGGCGGGAATCTCGAACGGCGCGTGCGTCCAGCCGAGCTTTTCGCGCGCGCCTTTGATTTCATCGGCGCCCAAGGGCGAGCCGTGCGAGGACGCCTTGCCCGCTTTGCTCGGTGCGCCGAAGCCGATGGTGGTTTTGCAGGCGATCAGCACCGGGCGATCGGAGTTTTGTGCGTTTGCGATTGCCGAGGCAATCGCTTGCGGATCGTGACCGTCGATACGCCAGGCGTTCCAGCCGGCGGCCTCGAAGCGTTTGACCTGGTCGACCGAGTCGGCGAGCGAAAGCGCGCCGTCGATCGAAATGCCGTTGTCATCGAACAGCACGATCAACCGGTTGAGCTTGAGATGGCCGGCGAGTGCGATCGCTTCCTGGCTGACGCCTTCCATCAGGTCGCCGTCCGAGGCGATCACGTAGGTCTTGTGGTCGACCGCGCCGCCGAACACCGCCGCCAGATGCCGCTCGGCGATCGCCATGCCGACCGCGTTGGCAAGACCTTGCCCGAGGGGCCCGGTGGTGGTCTCGACGCCGGGCGTGATGAAATTTTCCGGGTGTCCCGGCGTCTTGGAGCCGAGCTGGCGGAAGCGCTTGATCTCCTCGATCGTCACCGCGCCATAGCCGGTGAGATACAGCAGCGCGTACACCAGCATCGAGCCGTGGCCGGCCGAGAGCACGAAGCGGTCGCGGTCGGGCCAGGCCGGATCGGCGGGGTCGTATTTGAGGAACTTGGTGAACAGGACGGTGGCGACGTCGGCCATGCCCATCGGCATGCCGGGATGGCCGGATTTCGCCTGCTCCACGGCGTCCATGGCGAGCGCGCGGATGGCGTTGGCCATGCGCGCATGCGCGACGGCGGGTGTGCCGGCCTGCCCCTGACGCATATTGGGCGCCATGGCTGCCGTCGACGAAGCGGGTGGACTCATGGAAAAGGCCTGTTTGCGCCGCTGGATAGCATGGCACGCCCTTGAGTCAATGTGACGGCGGGCACGCGGAACCGCCATGCACAGGCGCGCGAAAACAGCGGGGCATATCTTTTTCCGAGCGTTGACGCCTGCATCGCGCGGCACGTAAGATTCCGCGCCTAAACGGTTGCCGCCGCAGGAGTTTTCTTGATGCGGACGAAGCGATGACCGAGCAAAGCGCAATCGACAATGCGGTCAAGCGGCTGGCGCTTGCGCTCGACGCGCTCGATGCCGCGGTCGAGCGGCGGCGCGAGGCCGACCGTGGCGAGGATGCGCTCGCCGCGCAGGTGCAGGCGCTCGGCCTCGACCGCGCCAAGCTCGCCGCCGCGCTCGATGGCGAGACCGCGCGCTCGCGCCAGCTGGAGACCACCAACCACGAAATCGCCGAGCGGCTGGACGCGGCCATGGCCTCGATCCAGTCGGTGCTCGACGCGCAGGGCTAGCGCATGACCGCAATCAGCGCGCGCCGCCAACGGAAAGAAAACTGATGTCGCAGGTCAACGCGTCGATTGCCGGTCGCCAATTCCGCCTCGCTTGCGAGGACGGGCAGGAGGAGCACCTGCAGGCGCTGGCGCATGACATCGACCAGCGCATCATCGAGCTGCGCCGCAAGTTCGGCGAGATCGGCGACACCAGGCTGACCGTGATGGCGGCGCTGACGGTCGCCGACGAGCTGTTGGAAGCCGGCCACAAGATCCGCCGGCTGGAGGAGGAGATCGCCGCCTTGCAAGACGCGCGCGTGGTTGCCTCCGACCGCGCCAAGGCGGCCTCCGCCGCGGTGGTGGGCGCCTTCAACTCGGCGGCCGAGCGCATCGAGGGCATCACCCGGCGGCTCAATGCCACGCTCGGCAACGGCGTAGCGGTGGGGTGAAATGTCGTCCCCGCGCAGGCGGGGACCCATACGCCGTGTCCTCTCGATAGACGGCGGGGTATGGGTGCCGGCCCTCGCGCTGTGCGCTCGGCCGGGACGACGGCACCGGTGGCGCCGCCCTCGTATAACCATTACATTGCGTGTGCGGGGCTGCGAGGTGCGTCAGGAGGCATAATTCTCGGGGCCTTACGATCCTAACGGGAGCTGTCCCTGACCGGGCTCGTGGGTCCGGACATATGGCGCCCACCTACTTCTGTAGGTTCCCGGGATCGGTCCTCCAACGGCCAAGCGGCTCCGCACTTTTGTTTTGCAATGTCTGATTCCACCCAGCCGGATACTCCCAAAGCCCGATTGCGCGCCGCCGCGCTGGCGCGGCGCGACGCGCTGCCGGCGGGCGAACGCGCGGCCGCCGCCGAGACGATTGCGGCGCGCGCCCTTCCGCTCGCTTTCAAGCGCGGCCAGATCGTCTCCGGGTTCATGCCGATGCAGAGCGAGATCAATCCGCTGCCGCTGTTGCGCAAGTTCGCCGCCGCCGGCGCCAAGCTCGCGCTGCCGGCGATCGCCGGCCGTGGCAAGCCGCTGATCATGCGCGCCTATACCTTCGGCGACGAACTCGCGCGCGGGCAGTGGGGCATCCGCGAGCCGAAGCCGCAGGCGCGTGCAGTCGACCCCGATATTCTGATTGTCCCGCTTGCCTGCTTCGACCGCGCCGGCCACCGCATCGGCTTCGGCGCCGGCTATTACGACATGACCATCAACGCGCTGCGCGCCAAGAAAGCCATCACCGCCATCGGCGTCGCCTTCGCCACCCAGGAAATCCCGCAGGTTCCGGCGACAGAACGCGACGCCCGCCTCGATCTCGTGCTAACGGAGCGTGAGTTGATCGATTTCAGGAAGCCCTAGAGCCAATGCGTATTCTGTTCATCGGCGACGTGGTCGGGCGCGCGGGGCGCGCCGCGGTCAACGAACGCCTGCCGGGACTCATCAAGGACTGGAAGCTCGATTTGGTCGTGGTCAACGGCGAGAACGCCGCCGGCGGCTTCGGCATTACCGAGACGATCTACACCGAATTGGTCGACGCCGGCGCCGACGCCATCACGCTCGGCAATCACGCCTGGGACCAGCGCGAGGCCCTGGTCTTCATCGAGCGCGCGCCGCGCCTGATCCGGCCGCTCAATTATCCCAAGGGCGCGCCCGGCCGCGGCGCCGCGCTGATCGACGCCAAGAACGGCAAGCGCGCGCTCGTCGTCAACGCGATGGGCCGCATCTTCATGGAGGCGCTCGACGATCCGTTCGCGGCGATCGAACGCGAACTCTCCGCCTGCGCGCTCAAGCGCGACGCCGACGCCATCGTGCTCGACTTCCATTGCGAGGCGACCAGCGAGAAGCAGGCGATGGGCCACTTCTGCGACGGTCGCGCGAGCCTCGTCGTCGGCACCCACACCCACGCGCCGACCGCCGACCAGCGCGTCCTGGCGGGCGGCACCGCCTTCGTGTCCGACGTCGGCATGACCGGCGACTTCGACTCGGTCATCGGCATGAACAAAGACGAGCCGCTCAACCGCTTTCTGCGCAAGATCCCCGGCTCGAAATTCGAGCCGGCGAACGGCCCGGCCACTTTGTGCGCGCTGGCGGTCGAGACCGACGACGCGAGCGGGCTTGCGTTAAAGGTCGGCGCGGTGCGGCTCGGCGGCATTCTCGAACAGGCAAGGCCGGCGTTCTGGGAATGACCGCTACCGAGTTTATTTTCCCTGACGGCCGTTCTATATAGCCGCCCATCTCACGCTTAAGAAATCCCATGGCCGGCCATTCGCAATTCAAGAACATCATGCACAAGAAGGGGCGCGCGGACAAAGCGCGCTCCAAGCTGTTCGGCAAGCTCGCGCGCGAAATCACGGTCGCGGCCAAGCTCGGCATGCCCGACCCGGCCTTCAATCCGCGCCTGCGCGCGGCGATCCTGGCGGCGCGCGCCGAGAACATGCCGAAGGACAATATCGAGCGCGCGATCAAGAAATCGCAAGGGTCGGACACCGAAAGCTATGACGAGATCCGCTACGAGGGCTACGCGCCGGGCGGCGTGGCGGTGATCGTCGAGGCGTTGACCGACAATCGCAACCGCACCGCCGGCGAGGTGCGCGCGATCTTTTCCAAGAACGGCGGCAATCTGGCGGAAACCGGCGCGGTCTCGTTCATGTTCGCGCATGTCGGGGTGGTCGAATACGACGCCAAGGCCGGGAGCGCCGACGCCATGCTGGAGGCGGCGGTGGAAGCCGGCGCCGAGGACGTCGCCTCGGACGACGACGGCCACCAAGTCTTCACCACGCCGGAGACGCTGAACGAAGTCGCCAAGGCGCTGGAAGGCAAGTTCGGCGAGCCGCGCAAGGCCGCGCTTGCCTGGAAGCCGCAGAATACGATCGCGGTCGACGACGGCGCCGGCGAGAAAATCCTGAAATTGATCGACGCGCTCGACGATTCCGACGACGTGCAGAACGTCTACGCCAATTTCGAAGTGTCGGACGCGCTGGTCGCGAAGATGAGCGCTTGATCGTCACCCTGAGGTGCCCGCGCGCAGCGCGGGCCTCGAAGGGGATAGCCAAAATCCTGAAGAACGTGACCGTGCATCCTTCGAGGCTCGCCGCTGGCGCGGCTCGCACCTCAGGATGACGGGTCAAACTCCAGAATATAAAGCCCGGCATTGTAATCGGTGGCGTAGATCAGCCCGGCCGCATCGACGAACACGTCCGCCGACTGGATCACGCGCGCGCGGTTTGGCCGGGTATCGGCGAGCTTTGCCGGCTGCGGCGGCACCAGCGCGCCGACTTCGCGCGGCGCGAATTGGTCCGAAATGTCGAACACGCGAATGCCGGCGTTCTGGTAGGTGGCGAAGATCAGTTGCGACGACACCAAGCTGCCGGGCCGGTTCTCGTGGATATTGTGCGGGCCGAAATGGCCGCCTTTGGCTTTGTAGTCGGCCTCGTCCGGCGTCGGGCAGGTCGCAATGCTGATCGGATTTGTCGGCACGCGATTGTCGAACAGCCAGATGAGCTTGAGCCCGTCTTCCTGGTGGTCGAGCACGGCCTCGTCGAGCACGACGAGGAGATCGCGCTCGGGCAGCGGCAGGCAATTGTGCGTGCCGCCGCCGAAGGGCGGCGACCAGTTCTTGTGCACGATCAGCTTCGGCTTGGCGCGGTCGGCGACGTCGAGCACCACCATGCCGGCGTCGCGCCAGGCGGCGTAGGCGGTGTCGCCGTGGATGATGGCGTGATGCAGGCCGTATCGGCGCGTTGGCTCCCATGACGGCGCTTCGCCGGCCGCCAAATTCATGCCGGGGATCCACCAGCGCCCGGCCTCGCGCGGATGCGCCGGGTCGCTCATGTCGATGGTCATGAACATATAGTCGGTGAAGCCGTCGAGCAGCACCGAGGCGTAGGCCCAGCGCCCGCCGGTGTACCAGACGCGATGGATGCCGCCGCCTTCGACGCTCATGAAGCCGATGCGGCGCGGCGTCTCCGGCTTTGAAATGTCGTAGACCGCGAGCCCCGCGCTCCAGTCGCGCACGCGTTTTGCCTCGGCGGTGCCGACGGTCTTGCCGAGCGCGCCTTTGTAATAGGCGCGCTCATCGGCGAATTCAGCGGCCGCGAACATGTCCTTGGCATGGATCACCAGCAGCAGGTCGTCGTGCGCTTGGAGATGGATGTTCCAGGTATTGGCCGGCGCGGCGAGGTAATTCACCGCGCGCGGGTTCTTGGCGTCGCGCACGTCGATGACCGAGAAGCCCTTGGAGAACATGTGCCCGACATAGGCAAAGCCGCGCTGCACCATCACCTGCACGCCGTCCGGCCGGCCGCCTTGGTCGCAGTAGCCGATGATGCGCATGTTGCGCGCGCTATCAGGTTTCGGCAGGTCGCTCATTTGCAAGTCCTTACTTATACGCATCCAAAAAATGCGGCACGGCGATCCAGTCCAGCATGGCGCCGTCGCTCTGCAACAAATCGTGCATGCGGCGGTCCTCCTCCGTCTTCAGGTTGACGCCGAGATGGGTGCCGAGCTTGCGCCCGTGCAGCACGATATCGTTGCCGATCGGCTGGCGCTCGGCGTTGTAGGCCGCGAGCGCCGCGTCGATGTCGTCATGCGCGTCCAGATGCTTTGCCAGCGCCTGCGCGTCGGTGCCGGCCTTGGCCATGCCGAAACCCATGTGCGGACGGGCGTTGGCGGCGGCGTCGCCGACCATGGCGACGCGGCCGAAAGTGATGCGCGGCGCGGTGAAGTCGTAGATCGGCGTGATGAAAGGCTGCTTGATCGCCATCAAGGCGTCGAGCAGAGCGGGCGGCAGGATTTCGCGCGCGTCTTTGTGCATCTGCGCGATCAGGTCCTTGCGGATCAGCGGCGGCGGCACCGAATATTCGTGCTGCACGCCGTTCTCGTCGACGTTCATCTCGCGCAGCTTGGCGGCGTCGGCGACGCGATACCAGATGAAATTGAAGCGGCGCTTGCCGGGCGTGAGGTCGTCGTTGAAGCCGGCGATCGGATAGGTGATCACCTGCTGCTGCTTGGGCAAATAGAAGGTGAACAGCGGATAGATGCTGTCGAGCGTTTCAGGCGCGAGATCGGCCTCGTTCGGCGCGCCGCGCCAGATGTAATAGCCGGCATAGACCGGCTGCACCTCAGGCGCCATCTGCCCGCGCACGCTCGAGCGCACGCCGTCGCCGCCGATCAGGATGTCGGCGCGCTCGACCCGCCCGCCGGAAAACTGCACGCGCACGCCGCGCTCGTCCTGCTCGACGCGCTCGAAATTCCAGCCGAGGTGGTAATTGGCCGGGTCGATGGTGGCGCGCAACAGCCGCTGCAGCCGGTCCCACGAGGTGAGGATCTGCCGCAAGGGCCGCTCGTCGGTGACGCGGCCGTCGCGGTCGATGGCGATGCGCTTGGGCACCTCGATGCCGAGATTGTCGGTGCCGGCGCCGCTCGCCGTGAGCGCGTCGAGCAGTTCGGGATGACCGGTGATGCCGGCGCCGCGCCCGACCAGTTCGACGCCGGAGCGCTCGTAGACGTCGGCCTGCCAGCCGATCTGGCGCAGGAAGGCGGCCGAGAACAGCCCGGACATCGAGCCGCCGATGATGACGGCGCGGCGCTGGCGGCTTTTGGGGGAGGCGGCGGGCATGGCGCGAAACCATAGCGGCCCGCGTCCCGCTGTCCATGGTGCCGGCGGGGAATAGGCGCCATAACCGCCAGGGAACTGCCGGTTGGCTGCGCGCAATGTGCGCTAGGCGCACAAGGCCCGCGGGGCTATCAACGGAGCCATGCGCCGGCAAGCGATTCGCATCCTCGGCATCGATCCGGGGCTCAAGCGCACCGGCTGGGGGCTGATCGAGGCCGACGGCAACCGGCTGGTGCACGTGGCCTGCGGCTCGCTGGAAACCAGCGAGCGCGACACGCTGGGCGTGCGGCTGGTCGCGATCCATGACGGGTTGAGCGCCGTGATCGCGCGCTACGATCCGCAGGAGGCGGCAGTCGAGGCGACCTTCGTCAACGCCAACGCGGCGGCGACCTTGAAGCTCGGCCAGGCGCGCGGCATCGCCATGCTGGTGCCGGCCAGAGCCGGCCTTAGCGTCGCCGAATACGCGCCCAACGTGGTGAAGAAATCGATCGTCGGCGCCGGCCACGGCGAGAAGGCGCAAATCCGCATGATGATCGGCGTGCTGCTGCCGAAGGCCGATCCGCAGTCCGAGGACGCCGCCGACGCGCTGGCGATCGCGGTCACGCATGCGCATCATCGCTCGAGCGTGCTGTTGAAGGCGGCGGCGTCATGATCGCCAAGCATTCTCCTTTTGTCATTCCGGGACGGCCCGAAGGGCCGGACCCGGAATCCATACTCCGCAGCGCTGCGAATTATGGATTCCGGGTTCGCCGCTTCGCGGCGCCCCGGAATGACAGCGGAGAGGTAGGGCCGTCATGATCGGCAAGCTCAAGGGCATCCTCGACAGCTACGGCGAGGACTACGTCATCCTCGACGTCGGCGGCGTCGGCTATCAGGTGCATTGCGCGGCGCGCACCATGCAGATGCTGCCGGGCGCCGGCGAGCCGGCCACGCTGTCGATCGAGACCTATGTGCGCGAGGACCAGATCAAACTGTTCGGCTTTGCCAGCGACGTCGAGCGCGAATGGTTCCGTTTGTTGCAGACGGTGCAAGGCGTCGGCGCCAAGGTCGCGCTTTCGGTGCTCGGCACGCTGTCGACGTCGGAATTGGCCTCGGCTATCGCGATGCGCGACAAGGCGGCGGTGCAGCGCTCGCCCGGCGTCGGCGCCAAAGTGGCCGAGCGCATCGTCACCGAACTGAAGGACAAGGTGCCGGCTTTCGCCGACATTGATCCGGCGGTCGTGCATTTGGCCGGCGCCCTCGACGAGAAGCGCGCACCGCGGCCGGTGATGGACGCGGTGTCCGCGCTGGTCAATCTCGGTTACGGTCAGCCGCAGGCGGCCGCGGCGATCGCCGCGGCCTCGCGCAGCGCGGGCGAAGGCGCCGACACCGCGACCTTGATTCGGCAGGGTCTGAAGGAACTGGCGAAATGAGCAAGATTGTCCGCTTGTTGATGCCGGTCGGGGTCGCGGTCGTGCTCGGGCCGCTGATCGCGGGGCTCGCGGTCGGGTTGCTTGCGATCGCCGTCAACCTCTTCGACCGGACCGCCGCGATGCCATGGGCCGACGTCGTCACGTTGTGCGGCTTCTACGTCGTCTTTGCCTATGTCATCGGTGCCCCCGTCGCTTTGCTGGCTGGCGCATTGGTTTCGCTCTGGATGATCCGGCGGCCGCCGACCGCGGTCGTCGTCATTGCCGCGGCAGTCGTCGCGACCGGCGTCTATATGGGTGTTGGCGCGCTGGGATACTTAGGCCCGGTCGAGTTCAACAATGCGCGCAACAATTTCCTGTTCACGCTCGCGCTCGCCGTCATCGCCGCTTTCGGCTGCTGGCTGCTGACCCGCCGCTTCGCGAGGCCGGCATGACCAGCGCGCCGCGGCTCGTCACTCCCGCCCGACGCGACGACGACGCTGACGCCTCGTTGCGCCCGCAGCGGCTCGCCGAGTTCATCGGCCAGGAGCAGGCGCGCGCCAATCTCAAGGTGTTCATCGCCGCGGCGGCCGCGCGCAAGGAGGCCCTCGATCATGTCCTGTTCGTCGGCCCGCCTGGCCTCGGCAAGACGACGCTGGCGCAGATCGTGGCGCGTGAATTGGGCGTCAACTTCCGCGCCACCTCCGGCCCGGTGATCGCCAAGGCCGGCGACCTCGCCGCGCTGCTGACCAATCTCGAGCCGCGCGACGTGCTGTTCATCGACGAGATCCACCGGCTCAATCCGACGGTCGAGGAAATCCTCTATCCGGCGATGGAGGATTTCCAGCTCGACCTCATCATCGGCGAGGGCCCGGCGGCGCGCTCGGTCAAGATCGATTTGTCACCGTTCACGCTGATCGGCGCCACCACCCGCGCCGGCCTGCTCACCAACCCGCTGCGCGACCGTTTCGGCATCCCGGTGCGGCTGAATTTCTACAGCGAGGCCGAGCTCGAGCAGATCGTCAACCGCGGCGCGCGCGTGCTCGGCCTGTCGCTGTCCGCCGACGGCGCCAACGAGATCGCGCGGCGCGCGCGCGGCACCCCGCGCATCGCCGGACGGCTGTTGCGGCGGGTGCGCGACTTCGCCCACCACGAGGGCGCCGAGCGCATCGACCGCGCGGTCGCCGACCGTGCGCTGTCGGCGCTCGAGGTCGACGCCGCCGGGCTCGACGCCATGGACCGGCGCTACCTTTCGACCATCGCCAATAATTATGCCGGCGGCCCGGTCGGCGTGGACACCATGGCGGCGGCGCTGTCGGAGCCGCGCGACGCCATCGAGGACATCATCGAACCGTTTCTGATCCAGCAGGGCTTCGTGCAGCGCACCCCGCGCGGACGGCTGTTGACCGGCGCCGCCTTCAAGCACCTCGGCCTGCCGGAGCCGACGCGCGACCCGAGCCAGTTCGGGTTGTTCCCGGGAGACGAGGAAATCGGCTAGGGCTGGGGAAATTGTGCTAGAATAAAGTTATGAAAACGACGACCGAAAAAGCCGCCGAAGCACTCGATCTGCTGCCGGAAGAAATGCGGGAGCCGGCGGTCGCTTACCTGATCGAGCAAGCGGAAAAATTCCGCGCGCTGAAGGCGGACATCGAAAAAGGTTTGGCCGACGTGAAAGCCGGACGCGTGCGGGACTGGGACTTCGCGGATTTTCTCCGCAGAGCCAACTTGCCTCGCGCTTAATAGCTGAAGTCGATGAAGGTCATCTTTTCTGATGAAGCCGATCGGGACTTGTTGCAAATTCACGCCTATCTCGCCGAGAGAAACCCCGATGCCGCCATTGCCCTCGCGAATGAATTCAAAAGAAAGATCGAAAATCTGAGCCGGTTCCCCTTTATCGGCCGCGAGCGTAGCAACATTGCAAAAGATTTGCGGAGCATCGTCGCCGACACATATGTTATTTTCTACATCGTCGAGCGGGCTCATCTCACGATTGTTCGTGTTCTTGATGGACGTAGAGACATAGACACGGAATTTCAGCGATGAACTCCCTCGACGGCGAAATCCGCGACGGCAAACACCTGCAACAGGTGCGCGTCTATTATGAGGACACGGATTTTTCCGGCGTGGTCTATCACGCGAGCTACCTGCGCTTCATGGAGCGCGGCCGCACCAATTATCTGCGGCTGATCGGCGCCGACCACCGCGCGCTGTTCGCGCAGGCC
>Ga0207693_10005257_pt1 | contig 10835 bp, 13 predicted proteins | sample LARL81metaG_FD_184347 | JGI IMG/M metagenome (GOLD analysis project Ga0207693, IMG submission 184347) | Corn, switchgrass and miscanthus rhizosphere microbial communities from Kellogg Biological Station, Michigan, USA - LAR L8-1 metaG... | ecosystem: Host-associated > Plants > Roots >... | reverse complement strand
CGGCATGCCGGTGCCCGAGCTCGTCGGCCGGATGGCATCACCCGATGAGGTGTGGCCTCGCGCCTTCCAGGAGGCCGTGGCTGAGCTGCAGCCGCTGCCTGTGGGGTGCCAGAACTGGGACGCTGGTCTTGACCTGGGCTCTTATGCGGCCCGCTCGTATTCGCTGATGAGGCCGCCGAGCACGGTACGGCGCTGGATCCGCTGCTGGGAGAGGTCGGCGACGGGGTGGGCGGCCCGCAGTGGCCGGAGCTGGCGGCTGCGATGGGGTCGTCGCCCGTTGCAATGCGGGGTGTACTGGGTCAGGACGGTGCGGAGGTGGCGTTCGCCGAAGATCAGCATCCGGTCGGTGACCTCGGTCCGAACGGTGAGGACGAACCGTTCCGCATAGGCGTTCGCGCGAGGGCTCCGGGTCGGGATCATCACGGCCTCGATACCGGCACTGGCCAGGACTGCGTCGAAGGACCCGGTGAACTGCCCGGCCCGGTCGCGGATCAGGAACCGGAAGCCCGCAGCGCGATCTCCGAGATTTATCAGGAGATCGCGGATCTGCTGTGTTGTCCACGGCCCGTCCGGGTTCTGGGTGACCCCGAGGATGTGGACATGGCGGCTGCCGACCTCGATGACGAAGAAGCAGTACAGGCGCCGGAGCGTCACCGCGCAGTCCACGTGGAAGAAGTCGGCGGCGAGCATCGTCGATGCCTGGGTGCGCAGGAACTGCCGCCATGTCGTGGCGCTGTGCCGCCTCGGCGCCGGCGGTATCTTCAGGTCCTTGAGGACCCGCCGGATCGTCGATGCGCTAACGCGGTGACCGAGCTTGAGAAGCTCGCCCCGGAGCCGCTGGTACCCCCAGCCGTGGTTCTCGATAGCGAGCCGCTCGATCAGCGCGGTGATCTCGGCGCTGACCGGCGGCCGACCCGTCCGGTTCGGATACGGCCACTTCCGGGTGCGGCGCAGCACGGCGACCTCGTGCCGCAGCACGAGCAACTCCACGTTCATGGACGCTGACGATCGGCCGAGCAGGACCAGCCAGCCGCAGACCCGGACGAAGATCAGATAGAGCAGACGGATCGACACGGCTGATCATCATGCCCCACAGCCACGCCTCGCCCATCGTCCCAGGTCATATGAATAGGCAGAGTCTTGGCACCCGAGAGGGACAAGTCGGCCAATCACCGCCTGGCGGCTGAACCGCGAGCGACTTGCCGCTGTCACCTCGGCGGTTGCACCGAGCATCCCCATTATCGGGGCCACGTCGTCGGGCTGGCTCAGCAGGGCTGAGGTGCCGCCAGCGGCCCCGTCCAGGTGATCATCTGGCGGGGCGGCGGCTGCCTGGCATGCCGAAGAAGATTTCACCCATCTCGGCAGGAGATGTGCGGCCTCGATTCCTGCTCCTCCCGGATATGTGATTCCCGCATCCGGCGGACGACCGCACTCGTGGCGACATGACAAGACATCCAAGGGAGTCCGTATCGTCGCTATGTATGGGTGGCGGCAGGCTCGCGTCCTCGCCAGGCCGCAGGTAGATGGATCCTTCTGTCCTGCCGCGGTTACCCTCGCGTGGCTGCCGACCAGCACCTGGTCAGCGGTCGCCCTCCCGGTGCCAAATGCCAGCGCATTACCCCCCGGGACCGCCGGGCGGCCCCAACGGAGGCGCGAGGGGCCCGCTGCGCGCGGACAAGGCCGTGAAGGCGATGGTCATTATCGCTGCCAGGGCCACCGCCGCCCAGCCGAGCGCGAGGCCGATCGTGGCAAGGTCCTTCCCATTCGCTCCGCTGCGGCTGATCTGGCCGCGAGCGATGTGGCCCAGGATGATGGCCGGGATCGAGGTGAGCCCGCTGGTGAAAACACCGGCTATGCCGCACGCCAGGGCCGCGATGGCCAGTGGGTTCGTCCGCGGCTCAGCGCGAGCGGCAGGTGCTGGCGCGATGATGCCTGGGAGCTTTCGCGGCAGGTCCGCGGTGAGCGCCTCGAGCTCGGCGTAGGTCTTCGAGGACAGGGCTTGCCCGATCCGCTCGTCGTACTCGTCCTTGGTCAGCCGGCCCTCCGCGAACGCAGTCCGGAGCCAGTCTGCGGTGTTGTCACGGTCCCTGTCGGAGGCTCTCATCTGACCGAGGCTGTCTGCCGTCATCCCTGTCCCAGCTCCCCTGTGGTCGAGCCCGCCACCTCCAGGGTAACCGGCGCTGGCGGGCCAGCTACTGCGGCAATCATGCCGTTTCGGTAGTGGCGACTGAGGGTGTGGCCGCCGAGCTGGCGATGAGGTCGTCCGCCGAGCGCCTGGATGCGCGGGCGACTGCGTCGATGATGGCTAACTCGCCGCGAGGACCAGGTCCGGTCGCGATCATGGCAGCGGATGCAAGACGGCCCATCAGCCAGCTCTTCAACCAGGTAGCTTGGGGTTGTGGGGGCTGAAAGTGCCATCGGATGCATAGCGGTCTTTGGGCGGCGGCCTCATGGTCGCGGCAGAAGCTGCGGCCCAACATGCCGGGAATAGGGACACGCCCATGTGGCCGGTAGGCCGGCAGTCAGCCATCGGATCCGGCTGAGATGCATTCCGTTGGCCTGGTCCTGCATCCGGAGCGTGATTCCGCCGAGGCGGTGGCTGCGGTGCTCGGCTGGGCCGCGGGCAAAGGTGCCCAGGTCCTCGGAATCGATGCGGAAATCCGCAGGCTGAGCTCCGCGGCGGTCGCCGTGACGGCCGAGGAGCTAGGTCAGCGCGCGGACCTGGTCGTCAGCCTCGGCGGGGACGGAACGATGCTGCGCGCCATGCGGCTAGCCGATCGGCAGCATGCCATGGTGCTCGGGGTTAACCTGGGCAAACTGGGTTTCTTGGCCGAAATCGACGTGCCCGACTTGCCGGGAGCTCTATCCGCCATCGACGACCACGAATTTACCATCGAGCCCCGGCTGGCGGTTGATGCCGCCATCGGCGGCCAGGTCGTCACGGCGTTCAACGATGTTGCCGTCGTTCGCTTCCCCGGGCAGGCAACGGCCGTGGTCGCCGTGCGAGTCGCGGGTCAGCCGTTCGTCAGCTACGCGGCCGACGCGGTCGTGATCGCGACCCCGACGGGTTCCACCGCGTACAGCTTCTCGGCAGGCGGGCCCATCGTGAGCCCGGTGGTTGAGGCCCTACTGGTCACTCCGGCTGCGCCGCATTCCGCGTACAACCGCGGGCTGGTGCTCTCGACACGGGACAGCTTGGCACTGGAGATCCTGCCCGCGAGCGGTCGGCTCGCTGTCGAGGTCGACGGGCAAGTCGCCGCCCACGTGGGCCCGGGCGACCGGATTGACCTTCGGCCACGTCCCGGCGCTGCGCGCGTCGTCCGGTTGGGGCGCACCACGTTCTACCAACGAGCCCGGCGGAAGCTGCGCCTGACCGACTCGGCGGAGATTCAGCCAGCCCGCGCATAGTAGCCGCACGATGGGCTGCGACATGCGCCCCGGCTGGGAGCTAGCACGCCATGACCACGCGACCATGCCGTCACTGGCCCGGGCGCGGCGTGGCTGGCCTCACTTCCTCCGCCCACCCTGGCTGGCCGCCCTCCTCCCCGCGCTGGTCGGAACGAGCTGCTCGAGCAGCGCGTTGAGCTTTCTCTTGACCTCGATCACCTGGCGGTCCTGTCCCGCTCGAAAATAGGATTCGGCTGGCGACTTGCGGGTTTCGCGGGTCAGGCAGCGGGCGTGTATTCATTGATCAGGCCGTTGAGAACGGACCTTCGGCGGATCCGTTGGGTGTTGAGGTCGGTCACGGCGGCACGGGGAGGGTCACGATCGTCGTCGGGGACGTGCTGCACGATGCCTTGATGCGGCCTGGCTGCGTTGTACGGCGCTTGATATTCGGCCAGGACGGCGCGCAGATGCGCCTCGCCCACGATCAGCATCCGATCGAATACCTCTCGGCGCAGGGTGCCGGCGAGGCGTTCGCAGATCGCGTTCATGCGGGGAGCCTGGATGGCGGTACGCAGAATCTGGATACCCGCAGGCTTCGAAGACGGCGTCGAACCAGGCGGTGAAGTTCGATCCCGTCCCGCTCGAAAATAGGATTCGGCTGGGTGACCTGCAGGTCTTCCGTGCGCCAGGCGGCGTGCGTGTATTCGTTGATCAGGCCGTTGAGGATAGGTTTCCGGCGGATCTGTTGTGTGCCGACATCGGTAACGGCGGCGCGGGGAGCGACACGTTCGTCGTCTAGGGCGCGCGCTGGGCGATGCCCTGGTGGGGCGGGGCCGTGTTGTAGTGCAGATGGTATTCGGCCAGGACGGCGCGCAGGTGTGCCTCGCCGAGGATCAGCACGCGGTCGACGAGCTCGCGGCGCAGGGTGCCGACGAGGCGTTCGCAGGTCGCGTAGTGCCTGGACGGCGGTGCGCAGGATCCTGGCGCCGGTGGCCAGGAAGACGGCGTCGAAGGGGCGGGTGAAGTTCGATCCGCGGTCGCGGATCAGGAACCTGATGTCCCCGGACCGCTCGCCGGGGCCGAGGGCGAGGTTGCGGGCCTGCTGCACAGTCCGCTCACCGGCAGGGTTTGCGGTGACGCCGCCAAGTGCATCCGGCGGGTGCCATGCTCGATGAGGATCAGGAGCGGCGCGGCGCCGGATCGATGCCCGCAGCACGCAGGATCTCCCACACCGTGGAGGGCGCGACCGTCACGCCAAGTTTCGTCAGTTCGCCGTGGATCCGGCGATGTCCCTGCAGCGGATTCTCCCTAGCCAGGCGAACGACAAGGCGGGCGATGCCCGGGACTGTCGGCGGGCGGCCGGGCTTGCGCCGCTTGCTCGTGTCGTACTTGCTCGCGGCCAGCTGGCGGTGCCAGGCCAGCAGCGTCGCTGGCGTCACGGGGAAGATTTCGGTCCAGCGTCTGCGGGGTATGAACGGCGCTAGCGCGGCGAACCACACCCGGTCGGCCGGCTCGTACCGTATCCGGTCGGCGTGGCGGCGCAGCACCGCGTTCTCGTGCCGGAGTATCAGCAGCTCAGCATCCTTCGCCCGGTCCCCGCGGAATACCAGGACAGCCAGGCCGAGTATCCGGCGAACTAGCAGGTAGGCGATCTTGAGCAGCACGCGGCCAGCCAACCATCACCGCATCAAAGGCTGCTGGCGACGGCGCAGGTCAGCCACTCAATCGATTATCCGAGCGGCACAGGCCCGGGTGGCCCTTCAGGTCTTCCGTCTTGCGGCTGAAACTTTTCGGGATCGTCCCCGCCGGGGTCGTACTTCGTAGGAGCAGATGTAGGCGCCCGCGACCTTGTGGGCGACGCGGTCGATCTCGGCGTCGGGGAAAGCCTCCCGCAGGAACTCGAGCTCGGAGCTGCAGGCGAGTCCATAACGGACCGCGACCCCCAAGATCGCGCAGTTGTGCTCTCTGATGAGGTAGGTGCCGTCGGGCCGACTCTCGAAGTCGGCGAGGTAGCCATCCTCGTCCAGGATCCTCGCCAGCACGGCAACCTTCTCGTCGAAGGTCTTGCCGGCCAAGCGCTTGCGGGTCGCCTCCACGCGTCGCTGCCGGCGGCGCTCGAAGAGGCGGACGAGTAGCTCGGGGTCTTCCTCCTCGAGGTGCTCGAGGAACTCGTTCGTGAGCTCGTGGTAGGTCTTCGGGAACAGGGCCTCGGCCGGCTCGGTCAGGAAGTACGCGAACTTGGGTCGCCCCGGGCCGACGTGAATCGTGCGGTAAGCGACGAGCCCGTCGGCCCGAAGGGCGCTGAGATGCTGGCGGACGCCGCTCGGCGTGATTCCGAGGGCCTCGGCGATCTCGCTGGCCCGGGCCTCCCCGCGCTTCTTGAGGGCGAGGACCACCTCCCGCGCCGAGACGCTGAGGCCTGCGAGGGAGGGCTCGGCCGCGCTCAACATGTTCACAAGCATAGAAGCATGGCCGGGTTTGGAAACTTAAACAAGACAATACTTGCTAGACTCAGTCTGGCGTGTCAGCCATGGCCCCCCGCCGGGAACGGCCGGAAGGAGCTTGTGACCCATGCAGACCCCGGACCCGCACCCTGGCCTCCACCAGGCGCCTGAGGCCGCGGCAGAGCCATCCGCCGGTCCTGAACGGCTCCCGGGGATCCGGCACCTCATAGCGGTGGCCAGCGGAAAGGGGGGCGTCGGCAAGTCCACGGTCAGCGTCAATCTTGCGCTCGCGCTGCAACAGTTCGGCGGCCAGATTGGGCTGGTCGACGCCGATGTCTTCGGACCGAGCATCCCCGTCATGCTAGGACTCCCCACCGGTCAACAGCCGGAGGCGACCCCGGACCAAAAGCTCATCCCCCCCGCTCCCCACGGCTTGAAAGTGATATCGATGGGCATGCTGAGGGGAGACGACAACCCCGCCATCCTGCGTGGACCGATGGTGGGCAAGTTCCTGAGCTTGTTCATCGGCGGCGTGCAATGGGGCCAGTTGGATGCCCTGATCTTCGACCTCCCGCCGGGCACTGGTGACACCCAGCTGACGCTGGCTCAGAGCCTCCCGCTGTCCGGAGCGGTCGTCGTAACGACGCCGCAGGACGTGAGTCTCAAGATCGCCCGCCGCGGGCTCCGGATGTTCGAGACATTGCACGTCCCCATCCTCGGCATCATCGAGAACATGAGCACGTTCACCTGCCCGCACTGCGGGAAGGACACGGATGTCTTCCGCAGCGGCGGCGGCGGGCGGATGAGCGAGCAGCTCGGGGTTCCGTTCCTCGGCGCGATACCCCTCGACGCCGACATCGTCACCGGCGGGGACGAGGGACGTCCGATGCTCCTCGATAAGCCGAACTCGGTTGCAGCCCAGGCCTACCAGGCGATCGCCACGGCACTCGCGGATCAACTCCAGGGTCTTCCGAGCATGGTACTGAGGCCATTCGCGTGGACGTGGGAGTCGGGCGAGGGAGAGCCAGCCTGGGCCGAGAGCGCCGTTCGGCCGTCGGGTTCTCGGACGACCTCGGTCGGCTTCCGCCAGCGAGATGCGCGGACGCTGTCCGTGCTCTGGCAGGATGGGCACCGCGACGACTTCGATGTCCGGGACCTTCGGCTGGATTGCCACTGTGCCGCCTGCATCGAGGAGGCCAGCGGGCGTGCGCTTCTGGATCCGAAGAGTGTGCCACCGGACATAGCTCCACGCGTGATCTCGAGCGTCGGCAACTATGCCATCACCATCAGCTGGAGCGACGGCCACAGTACCGGCATCTACTCCTTCGAACACCTGCGGGCCATCGGTGAGCGCGACGCGGCTAAGGTCGTGGAACATGTCTGAATTTGATCTGCCCACCGATCCGGCGATCACGATCCAGGCAGAGACTTCGCTCGTCGATCCAGACACGTGCAAGTTCACCGTGAGCCGGACGGTGCATCCCGGCGGCCCGTTTTTCTTCGACGACCGGAAACGCGCCCGTGGGTCGCCGCTCGTCGAGCGGTTGTTCGCGCTCCCTGGTGTTGCCTACGTGCTCATCGCCGGCAACGTGGTGACTGTGGGGAAGGAGCCAGGCGCCTCTTGGTCCGGGCTGAGACCGGCGATCGGAACGGGTCTCCGGACGCAACTGCTCACCGGAGTGCCGGCCATCCTCGAGGCTACTGCCAGCGCAGGCACACGAGAGCGGACCGACGCCGACAGCCGGGCAGTCGTTCAGCAACTCCTGGACCGGGAAGTCAACCGTTCCATCGCTGCCCACGGCGGGCAGATCTCGATCGTAGACGTCCGGGACGGGAACCTCTTCATCGCCATGAGCGGCGGGTGCCAGGGATGCTCGGCATCAAAGGTGACCCTGCGCCAGGGGTTCGAGGTGATGCTGCGCAGGGTCGCGCCGGAGATCGCGAATATCGTCGACACGACGGACCACGCAGCAGGGAATACCCCGTTCTACCGCCGCACAGGGTAGACCCGGGATCCACCAAGACGGGCGCGCCAGCGGCTAAGTCAACCCGACCTTGATCCCGACCTCCGCGGACCCTCACCCCAGTCCAGTAGGGGTGGACTTGTGGGGTGCCAAAAGCTTGCCTGGCCTCTGAACTGCGGCGATGCGCCCGGATGAGCTGTAGTACATGATGATCTGCCGTGTCCTTTCGCCTGCTGTACCTGATCTTCGTCCGGCTCGGCGGCTGGCTGGTCTTGCTCGGCCGCTCGCCCGCGTCCAAGGACGCGGAACTACTCGTGCTGCGGCACGAAGTCGCCGTGCTGCGCCGTGCCCATCCCAGGCCACGGCTGGACTGGGCCGATCGCGCGGTCCTCGCTGCGCTGATCCGGCCCAGGACGGCTTGGGCGCGCCGACCTGCCGGCGCAAGACCAAGACCTGGTGGCGGAGCACCAGGATCTCGGCGTCCTTGGACGCCTCCGACCGGGCGAGCAAGGTGACCCAGCCGAGTACACGAAGAAGCATCAAGTAGAGCAGGCGTACGGCCACCGCTCGCATCCTGCCAGAGCTCAGGCTCCGGTACCTGCGAAACCGCAGATCAGACTATGTGACACGGTTACGGGCACCCACACGGCCCGGGGCCGTTATCCTCGGTCCACCGGCCCGGGCGCCCAGCCCGGCGGCCGCGCGTCGCCATGCCGGATCAACAGCCACGCAGGAGAATCACGATGCTTGCCGCCTTCTCGGTGACGCCGCTCGGAGTAGGCGATGCCGTCGCCGAGTACGTCGCGGACGCGGTACGGGTAGTACGCGACAGCGGCCTGCCGAACCGGACCGACGCCATGTTCACCACGGTCGAAGGCGACTGGGACGAGGTCATGGACGTGGTGAAACGCGCCGTGGAGGCCGTCGCGGCAAAGGCGCCGCGGGTCAGCCTGACGCTCAAGGCCGATGTCCGCCCTGGGGTGACCGGGGCGCTGGAGTCCAAGGTCGAGACCCTGGAGCGTTACCTCGGCACCTGACCTGTCGCCGGGCTGCGGGCGTGCCGAATCCGCTTGCCACCACGCCGGGTAACTGTGTGGGCCTTTGATGGACCTCCCGTCGACCTTGTAGGGCTCGATTACTCGATCTGGCGTGGCTGGTGGGGTCTTCCGGGCTGAGATCACCCCTGAGTGATCTTCTCGGGCGTCTACCTGCTCGTGCGCTGTCTGCTCGGCTGTGTGATGGTGCTGGCCCGGCGTGCGGCGTCCAAGGATGCCGAACTCCTGGTGCTCCGGCACGAGAACGCGGTGCTGCGGCGCCAGATCGGCCGGGTCGGCTACCAACCGGCCGATCGGCTGTGGCTCGCGGCACTGTCCCGGCTGATCCCCCGGCGCCGATGGGCCCCGGTGTTTGCGGTGACCCCGGCGACGCTGCTCGCCTGGCACCGGCGACTGGCCGCGCGCAGATGGGACTACACCAGCCGGCGGCGTCCCGGACGACCGCCCACGGCAGCCGCGATCAGCAAGCTCGTGATCCGCGTCGCGACTGACAATCCGACGTGGGGGCACCGGCGGGTGCAAAGCGAACTCGTCAAGCTCGGCCACCCGATCGCTGCCTCCACGGTGTGGCAGATCCTGCATGATGCCGGGACCGGCCCCGCGCCCCGGCGCACGGGCCCGACCTGGCAGCAATTCCTGACCGCGCAGGCGCGCGGCATTGCCGGGGCCGATTTCGTCCACGTGGACACGGTGCTGCTCCGCCGCATCTACGCCCTGATCGTCATCGAGCACGGCACCCGCCGCGCTCAACCTGCGCAATCTCATCCGCCGCGGCCTGCACCACCGCAACGGGGCATGGGCGCTGGCCTGACCAGCCCAGCCGCCAGCCACCAAGCCCCTTGCAGCCACCCCCCCGCCTGCAAGGCTGGCCCCGGCGGGAAGAGCGACCACGTCGCCGGCCCCACGCGGGCCCGGCTCACTACCGCACAGACGGTCATTGTCGGCGCTCTTCCCGCCCCAAACCACCTATGTTCAGTGGCCTCCTAGGAGGGCTTGGCGGAACGGTTGCGAAACCCGGGTGCCGGCGGATACTAAGGCCCCATGCCTGAGCGAACGGAGACCTGCGGAGACTGCGGAGCCTCCAAGACGTTCCCGGACACCGACTGGAACGCAGTCCAGTCCCCTGTGGTCAGAGCCTGGGAGCGGGAGCACACCCTTGAAGCGCATGACGGGAAAGAAGTCTCCAGCTGGTCCCTTGAGCCGAACCCGTTCTTCGATCGCGACTGAGCGCTCGCTAGAAACGGCTGGCGAAACCCGGCAAGATCGTTTGGCCCTAGCGGTCCGCGCTGGGTGGATACTGTGCCCCATGCCAGAAAGAACAGTCACCTGCGGAGATTGCGGAGCTTGCAGGACGTTCCCGGACGGCGACTGGGAGAAAGCTCAGCGCGCTGCGATCGATGCCTGGGCGGTGGCGCACCAGCAGGACGCTCATGACGGCAAGGCAGTCTCGGGCTGGGACCTTGACCCGAACCCGGTGTTCAGCCGCGACTGAGCGGGCACCGCGGGTGCGGAACAGCTGGCGAAACCCGCAAAGATCATCCGGCCCAGTTATTGACCTGGGCTTTCTCTGCGCGGCGAACGTAGGCCGGCTACGCCACACGCACGTCACCGGGCCAGGCCCTTCATGCCCTCTTGACAACAGTGGCCCCCATGGGTGCCGCCGAGGGCGCGCAGCGTGAGCCAGTGATGGGCTAATGAGCTGCCTCGTACTGGCGCATGATGTCGCTGCTCATCCGCCCGCGCTCGGAGACTTTCAGACCAGCTGTCCTGGCCCAGGCCCGCACGTTAGCGCGACCGGCCGGTGTGCTCGCGCAGTAGCTGGATTCCGGTTGTGGTGGCTGGCGCCGGGAAATGCCTGGTGGCACCCCTGGCGGGCCGGCACGGTAGCGGAGAGCATGGGTGCATGCGGCATGAAAGCCGGGTGACCTCACTGTCGTGGATCCCCTCTGAGGCGGTCACCGGGGGACCCCGGCTGGCTTTTGATG
>Ga0207693_10005256_pt1 | contig 10835 bp, 9 predicted proteins | sample LARL81metaG_FD_184347 | JGI IMG/M metagenome (GOLD analysis project Ga0207693, IMG submission 184347) | Corn, switchgrass and miscanthus rhizosphere microbial communities from Kellogg Biological Station, Michigan, USA - LAR L8-1 metaG... | ecosystem: Host-associated > Plants > Roots >... | reverse complement strand
CCGGTGCGCTTCCCGGACTGATGATGACCGGCAGGATCGATCAGGGCTCGAACGCCATGTCGACACGGCGCGCACCAAAGGCCGAGTGATCCATTTCACACTCAACTTAAGGATTATCATCTACTGATGGTACGAGAGAAGTCTAACTCGGCCAGAGCCATGAAGGTATTCCTCAGTCATAAGCAAAAGTTTGAGATGCAGGCTAGCGAGCTGCAGGCTGCCTTGAAGGTGGGTGTGCCTGGCGCCACCGTTTTCCGGTCGGAGGACATCGATAAAGGAAAAGAGTGGAGGCAGATGATCGATGGCGAACTGGACGATGCGAAATGCTTTGTCTTGCTGTACACGAGTCCCGAAGAAGATTGGTCCTGGTGCTTCTATGAAGCGGGTAGGTTCTTGCGCAAGGGACGTAAGCCCCGTCGAGTTGGATGCCTTCATCCCAAAAACGTCGAACTGCCCAGTCCACTAGCGAACCTTCAGGGAATACCTGCAAAGCCAGATGATATCCGGAACTGGTTGAAAGGCGATTTCTTCCGTGGCGTCCGGTCTCGCCTCCCAAACAAGCGCGAACTGGATCACGCCGTCGAGGCAATCGAACAGTTCGTAAGCGGTATGCCAGCCACAGAGGGTATTCTCAAACCCTACATCTCGATCGTGCCAAACGCGCCGGGCGATTGGAACGAACAAGGCGGCGAACGCAAGATCGATTTCTCCAACGCTCTGGTGGATATCGACAAGACTTCCGCAAGGGACCTTAACCTCTCAGATCCCCCGCAGAACCTCGAGCTGCTGCCATTCCTACGCCGTATCGCCAGCGACCCAACAGCGCAAACGCGCAAGCAGTCCGGCAAGATTGAGTTTTGGATTACGAAATTCTTCGAGTCGTTGCGGAGCGCCGTTTCCGGAGATACTAATTTCCAGGAGGAGGCATATTTTCGGCACAAAACCGGAAGGATCTTGCGTCCCGTGGTCGTGGGTTACGACAGATCTGCGAGTGACTCGGTATGCAAACTGCGTGTAATTTTCGCAGACGCCTTCGGAACTCCTCTTACTGACTCGCCAGGATTGCTGCAGCGCCTGTCCATCGGAGCGCGTCTCGCCGTTCGGACCCGGCTGGAGATCCTAGACCCATTTATTGGCTCTCTTTCACAGCCTGAACTGAATGCGCGTGACAGAGATGGTCGCGATCTCGGCGCGCGCCTGGTGGAGACGCTCAACGCCATCGTTCGGGAAGCGGCCGCGCACGGCGTCAGGCCAGACGGTCACGCACCGACATTGTTCGATGGATCCGCCCAAAACCGCTATGAGGAAATACGAGATCGAGGGGTGGATATCTGGAATAAGCTTGAAGAGGCCGCCAAACAAGGTGATCGCACCGGCAATTATGCCGATACTAAAGGGTTGTTGAAGGGCTTGACGCAGATCAACGAAGATTATCTCGCGCTTGTGCTGCCTCGTCTGGAGGAATTGCTTGTACCCGCGGAAAAGAGGCACCCACCAATGATCACTGGGAAAGCAACCCCGGTAGCGTCACTCTGAGGTGAGCGCGGATGCGGATTTCTTCTTCGGTCGGTCCGAGAATACGGCCAGGAGCTGACCCGCAATGTCTGGCTTGGTGTCGCGCGCTCTGCAGCGCGCGACTTCACGAGTCCCAAGCGGGTACAGCGATGTGTCCGCTCGGCCGCATGCGGTCGAAGAACAAATCCGCTCCGAGGTGTTGCCGCACTCGGGCCTCCTCAGCCTGATATTCGGGTGTATCCCAGCGGCCCGGGTCGGGGGACAAGCCGATCAGCACGCCAGCATTGACCTCTGCGACGACGTGAGATCGCGTGTCCAGAAAACGACTCTTGCCGGTGTGCTCGCACAGCCGTTGGCCGAAGAAGTTCAGCCAAAACAGGCCGGGCAGATATCGGCCGAAGTCTCGGCCGACGGCCTCGATGCGCGGGCTCACGCTCATGACCTTGGCCCAGTACTCGGCGACGGCACCCACGTGGCCCCACGCAGGTGATAGCTGCTCGCAGAGTTCAGCGAAGAGCTTTGCTGTCCATTCGCCTCCCGATGGCTTGCGTGCCGTGGCACCGCGGAGCTGCACGTTGACCTTGTTCCCAAGAGACCACTTCTTACCTAAAGGACTCAACACCGCCTGGTCCACTGATATGACCAAGGTCAGATCGCGGTGACTCCCACGCAACTCTGCCTGACCGGAGGGCCGTTCGAATTCCGGTTTACCGTACTGCTGAACGAGCGCCCGGTACGTCGGTCCGCGCTCATAGCAAGCCGACAACACTACCTCCTTCAGCGCGCCGAGCCGCGATATGTCCACGGGCCGCTGGTCGCGAGCGCTCCTCCATACTCGCAGCTTGGTGCACCATGCCGGTGCGTGGGTCGCGAGCATCCTCTGAAGAAAATCAAGCTCATCGCCAGGGTCGATCCAGCGGTCAAATACGATTTCCGCGTCCAGATCCCATGGAGAGATCACAACCCTGCGTCCATTTTCCCAGCGTCGCAGCTTATCGATGCTCCTCACGGCGCTTTAGCGCGATCGGCGTCGCCGCTGCCAGACGCCAATACCGAACTTGTTTGGTGAGTTTGTGGTGAGTTTGGTTTCCGCGTGCTTTCAGACGAGTTGTGCAACTCGTTGATTTGCCCGGCGCACCCGACACGATTCGAACGTGTGACCGTTGCCTTTAGAGAGCAAACGCCAACCAATTCTGCTGTCCACCGCCGACGGAAATTGAAGGGCCAGTACTTGGAGGAGCCACGATGGATTTCATGAAAAGATTGGAAGCGAAACGCCAGCTTCCGGCGTAGCTCGAACGGTGGGTTTGGTCTCGAAAGGTCGAAAATGCTTTATTTTTCAATAGGGATTGACTGACACTCTACCGGGTCGTGGCCAATCTACGAGCTTCGTCGCTGCGAGCGGCGATAACATTGACGCCCCCCATCGTGTATGGACAGTCAAGTTGCTCGGACGTTTGAAGCGGCTGCGGTAGATCTGTAAAGCTGGGATGAGCAGTTCCGGCGCGAAATGCGAGGCGAACGGATAGGGAAGACCAAGTGCGGGCGCCAACGGCGTGAGCCACTCATCAATTGCGATCGCAATCCCAGATGATCGGTTGCTTGACACCTTCAAAGCGTTGGTCACTAATCTCCAAAACAGAATTCGGTCGGAAGCATGAGGCTTCTGCCGAGAAACAAACAACGAAGCGTTCTGCCCCTGCCAGGCGTAGGTCCTGTCGGGGAGGGACAGCGGTAATTGCCTCCGGGGAGGAGAAAACCAATGGATAGACGCCAGACACTCAAGCTGTTCGGTGGCGCTGCAGCAATGGCCGGCGCGGGCTTTCCTGGCCTTGCCTTCGCGGACACGCAGAAGGAAATGGTCACGGTCGTGAAGATCGCGGGAATTCCCTGGTTCAACGCCGTCGAAAAGGGAATTCAGAAAGGCGCAAAGGATTTCAACATCAATGCGACGATGGTCGGCCCGGCGAATGTCGATCCGGCGCAGCAGGTCAAGTTGCTCGAAGATCTCATCGCCAAGAAGGTCAATGTGATCGGCCTGGTGCCGCTTGATGTGAAGGTCTGCGAGCCGGTGCTGAAGCGTGCCCAGGGCGCTGGAATCAAGGTCATCACGCATGAAGGTCCAGAACAGGAGGGCCGCGACTGGAATGTCGAGCTCATCGACTCCGTCAAATTCGGTGAAGCGCAGATGGAGCGCCTCGCCAAGGAGATGGGCGGCGAGGGCGAGTACGTGGTTTATGTTGGGACGCTGACGACACCCCTTCACAACAAGTGGGCCGACGCCGCAATTGCTTATCAACAGAAGAACTTCCCGAAGATGAAGCTCGCGGCCGATCGTTTTCCCGGCGCCGACGAGATCGATACCAGTCAACGCACGACACTCGACGTGATCAAGGCCTATCCGAACCTGCGCGGCATTCTCGGCTTTGGCTCGAACGGGCCCATCGGCGCCGGCAACGCGGTGCGGCAGCAGCGCCTCGCCAAGAAAATCGCCGTGGTGGGGACCGTGCTGCCGAGTCAGGCCAAATCGCTCATTACAGACGATATCATCCGCGAAGGTTTCCTGTGGAATCCCACAGACGCGGGTTACGCGATGGTGGCCGTCGCCAAGCTCGTGCTCGACGGCAAGCCGATCACTGACGGTGTCGAGATCCCGGGCCTCGGCAAGGCGGCGGTCGATGTTCCCGGCAAGCAGATCAAGGTCGACAAGATCATGCGGATCAACAAGGAGACCCTCGACGGGTTGATTGCCCAGGGACTCTAGGGACGAGCCCTTGGCGACTTTCCTGGAGTTGTCCGGCATTTCCAAGCGCTTCGGCGGTGTGCACGCGCTTCGCGAGGTCAATCTAACACTGGAAGCCGGCGAGGTGCATTGCATCGTCGGCGAAAACGGGTCCGGCAAATCGACCCTCATCAAGATCATTTCCGGCGTGGAAGAGCCGGAGCGGGGCGGTTTGATCGCCATCTCCGGCAAGGAGTACCCGAAACTGAACCCGGTGCACTCCACCCAGTGCGGCATCCAGGTCATCTATCAGGACCTCTCCTTGTTTCCGAACCTCAACGTCGCCGAGAATATCGCGATGGCCCACCATCTTGGCGGTCTCCACCGGGTTGACTGGCGCGCGATGAAGACGACGGCCATGGCCGCGATGGAAAAGGTCGGCGTCGAGCTCGATCCGGAAACAAAGGTTTCCGAGCTCAGCATCGCCAGCCGTCAACTGGTCGCTATCTGCCGTGCACTGTCGGCGGATGCCAAGGTCATCATCATGGATGAGCCGACAGCATCGCTGACGCGCCATGAAGTCGATTCCCTGATCAAGCTTGTAAGCGATCTGAAACGCTCCGGTATCTGCATCGTTTTCGTGAGCCACCGGCTCGACGAGGTCCTTGAGATCGCCGACCGCGTGACGGTGCTGCGAGACGGGGCCAAGGTCGGCACTTTCGCTGCTGAAACGATCGACGGCCGCAAACTTAGCCATCTGATGACAGGGCAGGCTTTCGACTATCGGGTGCAGACGCGCGATGTTACTGCAAGCCCGGTCGTGCTTGAGGTCAACGGCCTCTGCCGGGATGGTGACTATCAGGATGTGAGCTTTCAATTGCGTGCCGGAGAGGTCGTCGGTCTCACTGGACTGCTCGGTTCGGGCCGAACCGAGCTCGCACTATCGCTCTTCGGCATGAACACGCCCGATCGAGGCACGGTCGCCCTCCAGGGCCGGCCGATAGCATTGAACACAAATGGCGACGCGATAGACCTGGGGATCGCCTATGTTTCGGAGGACAGGCTTACCCTTGGCCTCATTCTGAACCAGTCGGTTGCGGCCAACATCACGCTGACCGTGCTGGAGCGCCTTGCCGGCACATTTGGCCTGATCCGTGCGCACGCGCGACGGAGCCACGTTGCGCGATGGATCGCTGATCTCGCAATCAAAGTATCGAATCCGGAAAATCCGGTGAAGACACTTTCCGGCGGCAATCAGCAGCGTGTGGTGCTCGCCAAATGGATGGCTACCAACCCGCGTGTGCTGATCCTCGATAGCCCGACGGTCGGCGTTGATATCAGCGCGAAGCATGGAATCTATGAGATCATTCAACGGCTGGCCCGCGAGGGCGTCGCGATACTGATGATTTCTGACGAAATCCCTGAGGTGCTCTATCATACCGATCGCGTGCTGGTGATGCACGATGGCCGTCTGACGATTGACGTAGCCGCGGAAAAAACATCCGAAGATGCGCTTCGACAGGCGGTCAATGCCTGAATCGTTCATTGCTTCATTCAGCAGGTTCCGGCGAAGCCACGAGTTCTGGCTGCTCATCGTTATCCTCGTGTTGTGCGCCAGCCTGAGCTTGGCGAACGCCCAGTTTCTGACGATGCAGAATCTATTTGATCTGCTCACATCCTACGCATTTGTGGGTATTCTTGCGCTCGGGTTGCTCGTGGTGCTGATCGCCGGCGGGATCGACATCTCCTTCACTGCCACGGCATCGGTCGCGCAATATGTGGCGCTCGCGGTCGCGAACGCCTATGGCGCGAACTGGATCAGCGTCTGTGCCATGGCGATCGGTATTGGGGGCGCGCTTGGCGCAGTCAACGCTATCCTGATCCAGAAGCTTCGAATCCCGTCAATCATCGTCTCGATCGCAACGCTCAATGTCTTTTACGGACTGCTGATTTTTTTCACGGCCGGCAAATACATCTATTCCTTGCCTGACTGGTTCGCGACGGGGATATTCTGGTTCGAATTCGAGTGGGGGAAGGATTCGTCATACGGCGTCAACCTGCAGATATTCGCGCTCGCCGTCTGCTTTCTCATCACCTGGCTTGTGCTGAACCGCACCAATATTGGCCGGCAGATCTACGCGATGGGCGGTAACGCGGATGCGGCGCGACGGCTCGGCTTCCACATATTCGGGCTCAATATGCTGGTCTATTGCTACATGGGCGTCATGGCGGGCGTTGCCTCGCTGGTTCAGGCGCAACTCGCCCAATCCGTCGCGCCGACCGTGCTGGTGGGCAAGGAGCTCGATGTCGTTGCGGCGGTCGTGCTTGGCGGCGCCAGTCTCATGGGGGGCGTCGGCACGGTGCTTGGCACATTTTTGGGCCTTGCACTTCTTGCGGTGCTGCAAAATGGACTTATCCTGCTGGGTGTTTCGTCCTACTGGTCGCCGCTTTTTGTCGGGTTCGTCATTCTCATCTCCGTTTCGGTAACGGCATGGTCGCAGCGCGAGCGCCGCACGAAGAGGGCGGGCCCATGAATAAGTCGCCGCTGGCGGCTCTTCTGAGGCGCATGTCCCGTCGGGTCGGCAGCGGGACAGTCGCCACACTCGCCCCGCTGTTGCTGGCGCTGTGGGCGGGATTCGCGATTGTCATCGGGGATCGATTCTTCTCCATCGATACGCTGCAATCCATGGCGTTCCAGATGCCGGAGCTCGGCATCCTCTCGCTTGCCATGATGCTTGCGCTGCTGTCGGGTGGACTCAATCTCTCGATCATCGCCACCGCCAATCTCACCGGACTGACCATCGCGTTCCTGCTGACGCGCTATATTCCAGGCACCGACGGCATCGCATGGGTCGGTGTGCAGGTGGTGGCGCTTGTCGCGGGGTTTGCCGTTGCCGCGTTGATCGGCCTCATTAACGGGTTCGTCATCGCCTATCTCCGCGTCTCGCCGATCCTGGCGACGCTCGGCACGATGACGCTCTGCAAGGGTCTGGCGATCGGCCTTACCCACGGCAATGTCATCTCGGGGTTTCCTGCGCCCATTGTTTTCATTGGCAATGGAACGGTTTGGGGCGTGCCCGTCGCGTTGATCGTCCTGGCGCTCTGCGCGTTGCCCGTCGCGACCCTGCTCAACGCGACGCCGTTTGGGGCGAAGGTCTACATGATCGGGTCAAACGAGAAGGCGACGCGCTATTCCGGCGTCGACACCCGCGCCGTCCTTCTCAAGCTCTATGTCCTATCGAGCCTGTTGGCCGGTGTCGCGGCGGTGGTCATGTTGGCACGGTTCAATTCGGCCAATGCGGCGTATGGCGAGAGCTATCTGCTCGTCACCATTCTTGCGGCAGTCCTCGGTGGGGTCGATCCCTTTGGTGGCTTCGGCAAGGTTGGCGGGCTCATCCTGGCGCTGATCATCCTGCAGGTGATCTCGTCGGCGTTCAATCTGCTCAATCTCAGTCAATTCCTCACCCTGGCCATTTGGGGTGGAATCCTGATCGCGGTTGCCGCCGTTCCCTATCTTCGCGGCAAGTTCGCGAGGTAGACGGAAATGATGCCGCCGACCCAGGTCGCCCGGATCGCAGTGCTCGACATCGGCAAGACCAATCTGAAATTGCTCGTGGCGAGCGACGACGGCCGGCCCCTCGAAACTCATTCGATTCCGAACGCCGCCATCACGTCCGGTCCCTACCTCGCCTACGACCTTGCCGGATTGGAGGGGTGGTTCCTGGATGCCCTTGCCGACGCATCACGACGTCATGCGATCGGCGCGGTGATCGCGACGGCGCACGGATGCGGCGGGGTTCTCGTCGATGATGACGAGCCCGTCCTTCCGATGATGGACTATGATGCGGTTGCTCCGCCCGCGGTCGACGAAGCCTATGCGCGGATCGCGCCGTCCTATGGCGAGGTGTTTTGCGGCATCGGCGCAGGCGCAATGCGGCTCGCCAAGCAGCTCCTTTGGCAGGAAAGCGCGTTTCCCTCTGAATTCAATCGCGCCAGTGCCTATCTCACCACCGCCCAATTCCTCGCAATGCGGCTCGGGGGGCGTGCTGCGAGTGAAATCTCCCAGCTTGCTGCCCAGGGTCATATCTGGGACCTGCGCCGCCGTCAGCCTTCCTCCGTCATGCGTGAACGTGGCTGGGCCCGCCTCTTGCCGCAAATTGCACCTGCCGGTGCATCGCTGGGGACTGTCTCCGAAGCCGTCGCAAAGCGCACCGGCCTGCCGCGATCGACGGAAGTTCTGTGTGGCGTGCATGATTCGAATGCAAACCTCTTCCGCTACAAGGCCGCCGGCATGGCCGATGCGTCGATCCTGTCGACCGGCACCTGGATGATTGGCTTTCAGCGCGACCTGGAGCTGGACCGACTCGCTGCCAACAGTGCGATGGTGCTCAATATCGATGTAGATGGCGAGAATGTACCCTCCACGCTAACCATGACCGGGCGCGAATACGACCTGATCCGCAAAGGTCAGGTCGCTGACGATGCCGCCGTTCTTGCCGCGTTGCCGACCCTGGTCGAACGAGGGACCTTGGCGCTCCCTTCATTCGTGGGGGATGAAGGGCTGTTTCCTGGCGCCGCGCATCGCGGCCGCATCATTGGCCCATCGCCCAGAACGCCTGCTGAATGGCAGGGACTTGCGGTCCTTTACGCGGCATTTAGCGCAAACCGTTGTCTGGATGTGCTCGGCAGCTCGAAGCGCATCGTCATAGATGGCGGTTTCGCCGGCAACCTCCCGTTTGCCCGCGCTCTTGCCGTTTTGCGGCCCTCTCAGGATGTTTCCGTGAGTCGATCCCGCGACGGAACGGCGCTCGGCGCGGCGCTGCTCTGGCGGCGGCACTTGCGAAAGGATCCGGTTACAAGCGTTGTGCTCGAAGCCGTCAGCCCGCCCGGCGAGGCTGGGCTCGACCGCCGCCCGCTTTCCGCTGCATATCAATCGTGGATCACCCTGTCGGAGCAAGCACCATGAACGACTGCAAACATGCCGATCTTCGTCAGGGCATCGTTGATACCTGCCTCGAGATGAACCGAAACGGTCTCAACCAGGGCACGTCGGGCAATGTCTCACATCGGATTCCCGGCGGCATGCTGATCACACCGACAAGTCTCGCTTACGATCGCATGCGTCCGGAGGACATCGTTGCGATGGATTTTGCCGCCAATTACGAGGGCAACCACCGTCCCTCATCGGAATGGCGTTTTCATCGCGATATTCTGCACGCGCGAGATGACGTAAATGTCGTGCTCCATACGCATTCCACCTTTAGCACCATTCTTGCCGTGCACGAGCGGGGCATCCCCTGCTTCCATTATATGGTCGCGGTTGCCGGTGGGAATGATATCCGCTGTGCGCCATATGCGTGTTTCGGCACGCAGGCACTGTCGGATCATGCCGTCAAGGCTCTTGAGAATCGCAATACCTGCCTGCTCGGCCATCACGGCCTGATCGTGACGGCCCAGACGTTTGAACGGGCGCTCTGGCTTGCCGTGGAAGTGGAGACGCTGGCGAAGATGTATGTTCATGCGCTCGCGATAGGCGAGCCGCCGTACCTCAGCGAGGCCGAAATGGCACAAGTCCACGAGCAGATGAGACGCATGAGCTACGGGCAGGCGCCTGATCTTGACGGCGTTGGCGAGGTGCCACGCGAGGTCGTGCGCTGATGAAATCAAGCCCCAGTAACCAACGTTGCGACGAATTGCTCCATCGCGGGCTGCGCGGCCGTCTGCATTTGTGCAGGTCTTCAGGTTTGAGATTGGTGTAACGCCGTAGCATCCGCCAATCTTCATGGCCTGTTACCATCGCGACCTGCTGAATCGAAAACCAGCTTCAAACAGTCGGCTCGTGCCCTCATGGCGCAAATCGTAAAACGCAAATCGTCGATCTCGAGCGAGTTGCATGACCGAAGGAAAGCAGCGCCAACGGATTTGGAGTGGTGGGGAAACACGCCCCCCATGCCGCGCGTGACAATACGCTGTTCGAGAATGATCTGCCATGCATCGTACCCCGTGGAGTTGAGGAGAGGGACTTTCTGATGATTCGCGATGCTTCGAGACGGCAGCTGGGAAGATGGAGAGGGGCTGTTCGGAAAAGTTCCGGTGACCGGACGCGCGCAGTCTGTTTCGGCACTTCACGCGATCGAATTGTGCGAAAGCTCCGAAGTCGCCCGGCGATCGGATTGCCGATGATCGCGACGGCACCAAATGCAATCGAGAATGCAGCGATGAGCCCTGGCGTCCAATCGCGCTCGGTTTGAAGAAAGTGCGAGATGGACTGAAAGGACGGCCCAATACCGGCATTTGAGAAGGCTCCGATCAGCGCTGTCGCGAGGGCGCGGCGCGGATGATGGCGCAGCATCTCGACGAGAGGGCGAAGGGCTGCCGCCACGACAGTTGCGAACCAGCCCCAACCCTCGTCGCGGAGAACGCGGCGCCCTATGCGATCCGCAAGCACTAGCAGCAGGAAGGCTGGCAATGCGCCGAGGCGGGTCAATGTGGTGAACCATTCGAGTTGCACGTCGTCGAGTCCGAAGGACGCGAGTGACCTAGCTCGCATAGATCGTAGTTTTCAAAAAACATCGCGAGTGTCATGAAGCCGAGTACT
>Ga0207693_10005255_pt1 | contig 10835 bp, 7 predicted proteins | sample LARL81metaG_FD_184347 | JGI IMG/M metagenome (GOLD analysis project Ga0207693, IMG submission 184347) | Corn, switchgrass and miscanthus rhizosphere microbial communities from Kellogg Biological Station, Michigan, USA - LAR L8-1 metaG... | ecosystem: Host-associated > Plants > Roots >... | reverse complement strand
AGGCTTTTTGAGCTGCCAGAATAACAATGTGTACATAGGGCTGCGGAGGATTCGGGCAAAGATGCAGCTCAGGAGCCTGGGCAACGGCAGATCCCGGGGGGCTGCGGAACTGTCTACAAACTCGCTGGCACGGGCAAGTTCACCATCCTCCACGCTTTCGACCAAACGGATGGTTCCACTCCCAACGCGAGCCTGGTCCGCGATGCATCGGGAAACCTCTATGGAACGACACAAAACGGCGGCAATCCCGTTTGCACATATGGGACACCTCCGATTGTCGGTTGCGGAACCGTTTTCAAAATCAGTCCATAGATTGGCATGATCTGGTAGGCCGGGTGGGAATCGAACTTGAGCCGCTTTGTGGGCGTGAGCGCAGCGGGAGCCCACGGGCGAAATCCTGAGCGGAGCGAAGGACCTCGGAGCAAGGGAACTGCTTGCAGGGTGGTAGGCCCGGCAGGAATCGAACCTGCAACCCTCGGATTAGAAATCCGATGCTCTATCCGTTTGAGCTACGGGCCCTCGACAACAGAAGGGAGCGAATTCAGTATAGCCAAAACTCGCCGACTAGCATCGTATATGCGGAGAAGCAATGCCGAAGGCCAAGTCCAAATCCAACGCGAAACCGGCTGCTGAAATGAGTCCTGATGCCGGCATTCTCAAAGGCTGGAAGCAGATTGCAGAGTTTCTCGGCGAGCCAACCTCGGTTGTGCAACGCTGGGCTTCGACCGGCATGCCCGTACGTCGTGAGGGACAGTTTGTGAGTACAACTGTGAAAGAGCTGAACGACTGGTTGGGCAAGCAATCAGGCAAGCCTGTTCACGTGGTCACCGACGAGACGGATCTCGGCGCGGAACTAAAACGCGGCCTCTCGTACCTCCGCCACAAGCACAAAGAGCACAACTAAAGCTTCGCCACTATGGGAATTTTCTTGTTGCGTTAGCCATTCCGTCCTCAATATTCCAGCACCTCATAAAACTCAATCCAACTTTTCTGGAACATCGGGTGCTGCTTCTTCGCCAACTCCGTGTGTTCGTCGCAGTCCTGGATTTGCTTCAATGCCTTTTCGGCCGCTGACAGGGAATCAAAGCGAAATTGGCAAACAATGGTATTGTCGGGTTCGCGGCCCGAAATTGGCACCAACCGCTCTCCGCGGGGCAGCAGTCCGCGATGCTCCAGTTCGGCGAACTGCTTCTCGAGTTCATGAAACTCCTTCTTGTGAGTAGGCTGGAACCGTTGAATCAGACGCATGATAACGGCCATCGTTCTCCCTCGTGTTATTTGTTGTTCCCGATACTTCGACTTCGGTGGGCAACATCGCCCTATTCCTCCGGCACATCAAACGAAACCAGCTCAGCTTTGAATCCGCGTGTGCGATAGGCCCCATATGCAATGCCGAGCGCCATCCAGATGACGCCCGCGATCTTTGCCGGCTTGCTGAGATTCAGCCAGAGCAGCAGGCAAACGACGAATCCGCAGATCGGAACAAGGAAGTTGCTGATGTCCCGCCGATGCTCACGTAAGAAATATCGTGTAAATGAAGCAGCATTCACTCCCATAAATGCCAGCAACGCCCCAAAATTCAGCAGTTCCGCTGCGCGCTCGAACGTCAAGAATGTTGTGCCGATTAAGGCAAAGAATCCGACAAACAACACATTATTCCGTGGAATGCGCCGCTTCGGCTCGATCGCCCCGAAGAATGATTTCGGAATTGCATTGCCTCGCCCCATGCCGTAGAGCAAGCGCGCCGCGCCAAGTTGCGATCCCATGCCGGACCCAATCGTAGCGACCAGAAGCGTGACATTGATCAAGCTGAACAGCCATTGCCCACCCGCGCGTCCCGCCACCGAAACGTATGCGGTATCGACATCGGGAAACGGCCGTGAAGTCGGCCACACTACCTGCGCCGCGTATACCTCAACTGACGCAAGCAGTCCAGTAATCAGGCACACAAGCACAGTCGCAAGCAGAATATTGCGCTTGGGATTCTCGGCTTCTTCTGAGAGGGTGGAAATCCCGTCGAAGCCGATATAGGTCAGCACGGCCAGCGACGTCCCGCCGAGTACCGCTGGGACCGAAAACGTCTGCGGATCGTAGAACGGCCGCGTAAAGAATGCCAGCCCCTCATGCGGCGTTTTGAGAACATATCGCACGGCCGCGGCAAGAAAAATAGCAATCACGATTGCCATTGCCGCCGCCAGCGTGTCGTTAATCCGCGCCGACGTTCGAATGCCAAACAGATTCAGTCCGGTGAACAACGCAAGAAAAATGACGACCAAAACTGGATATGGAATCTCCGGCACGAAGTTCAAAGCAAATTTGCTGCAGAGAATCGTGCAGACGATCGGATTCAGCATGTAATCCATCGCCATGCCCCATCCGGTCACGTATCCGAGCGCGGGATGAATCTCCGATCCCACATACGTGAATGCAGATCCGGCACTTGGATACGCCCGCGCCATTCGCCCATAGCTGATCGCGGTAAATAGCATCGCGACCATCGCAATCAGCACGGTCGTCACAGCATGACCGTGCGCCCGCTGGCTCATGATGCCGTAAACCGGCATCGGAGCCGTCGGCTGAATCACGATCATCCCGTAAAGAATGAGGTCCCAAAGCCCAAGCGTCCGCCGCAGACGCGCAGGGTTTGTAACCGAAGTTGTTTCCGTCTGTGACATGCTCGACACAAGAAAGTCGTTGGCCGACGACTAACGACCAACGACCAATATCCCCTTCGAGAACGCCGCTGCTAAAAATAAAACTTCAGCGCAAACTGAATCAGCCTCGGATCCCGTGCCGCCTGCAGCTGTCCGAACTGCGGCGTGCCGATTTCAATTGCGACTGGCTCAACCTGTCCCGCAGCGCCGATCGGTCCCCACAGCGGGTTCACGTGGTTCCAAATGTTGAAGAAGTCACCGCGGAACTCGAAGCGCATCTGCTCGTGTAGCGGGATGGCTTTGAGAATCGACAGATCCCAAGTCTGATAGCCCGGTCCGTGCGTGATGTTGCGTGGTTCATTGCCATACGTTCCCGGGGTCGTATCGCTCGCAAATGCGCAAGTGTTAAAGAACGTGCCCGGCTGGCAAGGCCTGCCGTTCGGATTCCCAACAACGTTGGGGCGAGTACAATTGTAGGAGACCGTTCCACCGCAATCATTGTTCGCGGCGTTGTTGAACGGATCGGTCACCGTAAACCAGTTTCCGGTAGAGGCCGAAACGATTCCGGCGATCTGCCAGTTCCCGATGATCTGATTCGCGAAGCCGTTGGCGTTTCCGCCGAACTTCTGTCCTTTCCCGAAGGGCAGATCCCACGAGTAGCTGACGATCAGGCGATGCCGCACATCGAAATCGGAATTGCCGTACTCCAGCTGTGGAAAGCGCTGATCGCGGAAGTCGCCGTTATTCAGCGATCCCAAACTCGCGCTCGACGCCTCGTCAAGCGAATGGCTATACGTATACGCCGCCTGGAACGCTAGTCCATGCGAGGCGCGCTTCTCGATGCTGGCTTGCAGCGAGTTGTAGTTCGAACTCGTATCCGAGCGGAAGGAATCAATAGTCCCGTCCACCGCAGGGAATGGCCGCCGCGGCGCCAGCGGCGCATTCGGATCCGTACTCGGAGTTGCCTGATTGCCGTTGTAGAAACCATAGAGCCGTGATCCGTGCGAACCGGCATATGCCAGTTCAACCACAGTCTCTTTCGGAAGTTGGTACTGCAAGCCGTAATGCCATTGTTGCATCCGCGGCGTTCTCAGATTGGGCGAGATCGAGTACAAGAGGGGATTGTTCGGATCGGTCAGAGAGTTCGGTGGAAATCCCTGCGTCCAGAAATTGTTGATCATCAGGCTGGTATCAGGAGCTCCGCCATTGGCAGGCACCTTCACGCCGATCGAGCAAAGACTGGTCGGAAATGCCGGATTGGCCTGCGGAGGAACCGGGTTTCCGCAAGGTGAGTTGAAAGATTGTGTGACGAAGTACGGCGGGTTGAACCCGGGACTCGGGAACGAGAATGGCCCGTTCTCCACACCGCCATAAAAGACTCCGTAGCCGCCACGCATCACCAGTCGATCGGTAACTTTGAAGGCGAAACCGATGCGCGGAGCCCAATCGTTGTAGTCAGGATTGATCAATCCCGAAGACGCGGTGGCTTGCAAGGGCAGGTAAGAAGCGAGCGTAGGAGTGAGTTTAACGTTTTGTCCCTTGGGAACAATTATGGAAGCGCTGCGGAAGTCAAATGTCCCTTGCTGATTGCCACCTGCCGTTACCGGCATGAAAAGTTCGTAGCGAAGACCGAGATTCAACGTCAGCCGGTTGCTCACACGGATATCGTCCTCGCCGAAAAATGCCAGAGTGTTGCGATGGTAGTCAGGTGCGTGCAGGTTGACGATGTTTGCCGAGTCGGGCACGCCAAGTAGGAATGATGCGATATCGTCTCCCCCAGTCGTATTGCCATTTGCATCCACTGGCTCTCCGGGATTGCTGGTGAAGTCGGGACCGTAACTGAGATCGCCGCGCGGCGAGGAGACCTGGAAGATCGTGAACTGCTCCTTTCGCAGTTCAGTGCCGAACTTCAGCGAATGCTTGCCATGGCTCCAGATAAGGTTCTCGTTCAGCACAAAGCTGTTCTGCTTCTCCACCGAAGGCAGGAAGTCCGAGGCGCCGACGCACGCGTAATTCACAAAGCAAATCGAGGGCAGGCCGCCGATTCCTGGCTGAAAGGGCACGCCCAGCAATCCAAGTTGCCCCGAGACGTCCGTGTTTGAGTAGGGCTCCACGCGATGCGAATTGATGCGGTTATATCCCAATCGGAATTCGTTCAAAAGCGTTGACGTGAACGTGTGCAACTCGCTGATCGCCGCGCTGCGATACGCGTTGTCTTGGTCGCCGGAAGTGAAACCGCCGCCATCAAGGAAGCTGTTAAACGGGCCGGGAGTATGGATCGGCTGGTCCTCGTAGCTGAAGCGCGCGAAGAAGTTATCCCGATCGGAAAACTTGTGGTCGACCCGGACGTCGAAATTGTTCTGATTCAGGCTCTTCTTAGGGTCCACCAGATAGTTGTTGCCATTGATATCGACATTCGGAGCCGGATACAGCGCATTGATTGCCGCTGCTGCGGGGCTGATCGCGCTGGGCCCGGTAGCCGGGAAAATGTTTGTCGGTACGCCGGCCCCAGTCACCGCGATCGGTACGCCGCAGAAGCCGCTCGGATTCACGGCGGAAGGCTGTGTCAGCCGCGGATTGAAAATTTCGCCCTGATACGTTGGATTCCCGCTGCAATCGACAACACCGGCGATCGGACTGCTCAGATCAAGTTGCGAAGAAAAGTCTCCGCTGACCTGTGCGGGTGACGGAATCAGAAGCAGTTGCGGCAATGCCTGCCGGATACGCAAACCTTCATAGTCGACAAAGAAGAACGTACGGTCTTTAATAATTGGTCCGCCAAGCGTTGCCCCGAACTGGTTCTGTTGGTATTGCTGCCGTCCAAAGAAGTCGAAAGCGTTTCTCCCATCCAGCTTGTCATTACGTAAGAATTCATAAACATCGCCATGAAATTGGTTCGTCCCAGACTTGATCACCGCATTCATGATGGCGCCATTGCCGCGGCCGAATTCAGCGCTGTAGGAGTTCGTCTCAACCTTAAATTCGCCAATCGCATCAACCGAGGGCTGAATTACATAAGCGCTCCCATTCAGCACGTCGCCCAGATTGGCATTGTTGTCGACGCCGTCGAGCAGGAAATTGTTTTGCAGTGCGCGTGCGCCATTTGAACTGAATCCGTAACTGGTTTCGGTCCGCGAGCCTGGCTCGCTCGGGGCAACGCCTACCGAAAGCTGCGCGAGCTGCGCGAAGTTTCGTCCATTCAGCGGAAGCGTGGTTGCCGTTTTGCCGCTGACGACGTTATTCAGCTCCGACGTCTCCGTCTCGAGCTGCGGTGTGATCGTCGTGACCGTCAGGGTCTCGCTGATGCCGCCGACCTGCATGGTGACGTCAACGGGCAAACGATCTTGCACGTTCAACGGTACAGGTCCCGCCACCGCTTTCTTGAATCCGGATTTCTCCACCGTGACCGTGTATTGCCCGATCCTGAGTGGCCCTGCGACATACTCGCCTGTCGAGTTCGTTGTCGTGTGGAATGCTGTGCCATGCTCGACGTCGGCTACCGTGACATTGGCATCTGCAACCACAGCGCCAGTGCTGTCTTTCACTGCGCCGACTATCGTGCCCATGTCTTTCTGCGCCCACGAGGAAGTCGCCCCGAATACGATGAAGATTGCTGTTGCAACGCTAATGAGGAGAGTGAAGGAGCGACCGCCAAGACGTGCCATGATCCATGCCTCCAGACAAAGCTAAGAATTACTGTTTTTGTGGGCCTGCTGGACTCACCTGTAACAGCAGATGCGCGAAGAAGCTCACCTTTAGTTTTGGCGCGTTGGCATCAACCGATCCCAGCGACTTGCCGTTCTCGTAATCGACTACCTGATACGTCCCCGAATTCAACCCGCGAAGCTCAACCTCGCCGTTCCACCGGTTGCCTTTTTCCGCGTAAAACGCGTAGTACATGCGGCCATCCTTCGCGATGGCATACGCTTCCGGGAAGTCATATCCGTACGTATACAAATCCAGAAACTGTCCTTGCGACAGCATCTTGTCCTGATAAATTGCAATCCACTTCTTCCAGAACGCTTCCTTTTCTCCGGACGTTAGCTCGACGGTCTTGAAATGCTTGCCATAGTCGGGCCATGTGAACTTTGTGCCTACAACGGCGCCTACGCCAACTTCAGAAGCGAAGTCCCGGCCTTGATCGATTTCGTTCGAAGTATTCATGAGCCGTACGTCCGTGAGTTCCACGTGGTCGCCATAGACCGCTGCCTGCGGACCAAGCAGCGCCTTGTACATTTTCGTGCGGAGGCGGACCTGTCGCGCGCCTACCGGATCAGCCGTTACTGCCTGATCAATGTACGGAAGCCACGCCAAACTCGGCGGCGTGCCACAAGGGCACGCTTGCGTCACGCTGTCAGGTTTCAGCGCGCGGGTTGTTTCCAGGATGGTCTTGTAGACTTCACCGACCGCTTGAATGGACTCGTTCGGTGACTTGTGATGATGCTTCGGGTTGTAGCAGGCCGGAACGGTGTAAGAGAAATCGAGCTTGTGTCCGTCGAAGTCCCAGTCGCGAATAAATCGTTCCGTCAACTGCTTATAGTACTGCCTGACTTCGGGCACGGTGGGACAAAGCGCGCCAAGATCAGCAGTAGCTCGCGCTGGTTTCCCATTTTGGTCCAGGATCAGCCAATCCGGATGTTCCTTCACGACATTCGAAAGCTGGTAAGGGCGGTGATTGAGAATGTCCTTACCGTTTCCATCCTCCACAACCAGCGGAATCCACCAGAGCGTGATGTGTATCCCGGCATCGTGATACGCCTTCACAACTTTCTGTAGTGAGTCGTCGGGAAACGTGTCTGGGCGCGGCTCCCAATCGCCTCGCGACTTGAACCAGCCGGCGTCGAGCGTCGCCCATTTCAATCCCAGTTCTTTCAGTTTGGGGATCGTGCCCAGCATCTGCTTGGGCGTGAAGTCCATCTCGTATCCCCAGCCGCACCAATTCGCCTGATAGTCGGCCTCCGTCGGATGAGCGAGACTCAATCCGCGCACCTGCAGCATTTGCGAATAAATCCTCAGAGGCTCGTAGAAGTCACCGTGAAAGACAGACACGAACGTCAGCGGAGTTGTATAACTTTCGCCCGGCTTCAGGGGTGCATCCGTATCAAGAACTACACTGGCGTTCACGCGCCCGTTCGCGAGCGTTTTCACCGGCAAAGCCAGTGTGAGCGGAACAGTTTCCACATGTCCGATCGCCTCGCCGACCGAACCAGTCCAGAACGCTACAACGGGAATGCCTCCACCGGTCTGGTTCTCGTCGTTGTGCTGCATCATCTGCATCGGGTTCGCGCGCGTGAATTTGTCGCTGATGCGCATCACATCGTCTTTCCCCCATGCCTCGCTCGATCCGTGGAACGACCACATAGCGTAAGGCTTCGCCTGTGGATCGCTGACCGAAGCATTGAAGACGTGCTGCTGTGTCGTGACGCGATCAATCGTCACATCCGCAGAGCCCGTGTTCTTATAAGAGGCGCTCGTCAACGCGAGTGTGGGGAAATCGTCATAGATCTCGACAGCCAACGTCTTCTGAAGTCCGGGAAGGGACGAACTGGCCCCTGATACTTCGATCCGCTTCCCGCGTGCGCCCAGCCGTCCGGACGCATCCGAGACTTTCGCGTGATCGAGATCGAGAATGAAATCGGCAATCTCGCGACTGTTGACGGTGATCGAGTCTGCCGCTGGAGCGCTCACTGCATCGTCCAGCGTCAACCCCTTCCCGGCGCGCTTGAGGCTCGCTTGCACATATCCGGAAGGAAATAGCTGAAATTCTGCTGCAGACGTTCCGATGACAATGCCGGATTCGGAATTAACGCGGACCTGGATGGCCGAGGGTTCCTGATGCGTTTCAACCGATTGCTTGCGGGTACATGAGCAGACAAGAGACAGCAAAAGCAGCGCACAGTAAACGGCAACGCGCCTGTAGGGGAAAAAGCGGCACAACGAACTGCGAAATTTCGACATGCTCAGCAGTTCCTGGAACAAACAAAAACGAAACAAATCGTTATATTTCGAAAGTATTATTATTTTTGATAATACTCCCGCATCGTCACTGTCAAGAAGAAACACCCAACTCCGTCGACTGCTCTTGTGAGAAAAACTGTTCGATCCGCGATGAAAACCTGTATCCATTTCGACGCGCGAATTCGGTTAATAAATCAAGCTGTGCCTCGGGATGAATCGTGTGTGGCGACTGGCACTTGTAGCTGGCCAACAACACACCCATCGCCAAAGCCGAATCGACGCACTCCTCACTCTGCTGCTTATCCGATCGTTCCCTAACAAACGGAATGCCAGCCGCAACTGCCGCGAGCACGCCGCCCAGCAACGAATCCCCAGCACCCGCAGTCGAAGCCACGCTCACCTTCGGAGCCGGACAATAGCTCCAACCCTCAGCTGTAATTGCGTAAGCTCCGCCGCTGCCCACGCTTACGATCATCTCGAGCAAGGGACAACTCTCTCGGACGAAGCTCTGGCACTTCTCGATCAGCATCTCGGGCGCTCTTGGATTGAATGCGCAGTCCACAAGCTGTCCCGCTTCCTCTTCATTCAGCGCCACCATATCCAGCCGCTCGAACAATCCCGCACTCCTTGCGGGGCCAATCTCAGCTGCAACGAACGAGGCGGCACGAAAGCATCCTGCGTCACTCGCCAGCTGCAGGAAATGTTCCCGAGCCTCAAGAGAAACCTCGGGAACTGCCAGCGCAATCGTGCGAGGTCCATCTGCTTTCAGCAGTTCCTCGATCCCGTCCACATCTTCCTTTGACAAAGCGGCCGCCGCCGAATTGCACGTTGTGAGATTTCCGCCCGCCCCATCCGGATACTGGAAGCAAACGCTAAATAGAGTCGGCAATTTATTAGTCGTGCGCACCTGCGCCGTATCGATCCCGGCTTCGGTCATCTCTCTCAGCATCTGCCTCCCCGGAGCGTCATCTCCAACGATCCCGACAGGCAAAACATGAAACGGAATCCCAGATCTCCGCGCACCCAGCAATTTCGCGACATAATGAATCACGATATGCAGCTTGCAGTAGTCGCGAACATCGAGTAGCCGCGCTGGCCTGCTCTCATTGCGCCCCAGCGTTTGATCTCCTTGAATCTCAAAAAAGATTCCGCTCCCGATGCCGCCAACTCCTATCAGTCGCCGGAAAGGAGATCTCTCGTCGATGCGAAGCACGCGCATATCTCTAGAACAGCTCCCAGTCGGGGTTTTCGCTGATCGGATGCCGCGCCGTTTCCTGCGTCGCCGTAATCACCGCATCCGGATGCCGCTGCAACAGCGTCATCGGATACTCCGCGGTAGGTTCAGCAAAAAGGGCCACGCGCAAAGCCGTCTGCTTCCACGCCCCCGTATCGCTGTACACGCGCACCTTCTTCGCCGACATGCACTCGCGCACTCCAAGCGTGATCGACATCGGTGGCACAAACTGATACGCGCTGCCAAACGTCCTCTGCGCCAGCGCCAGAATTGTGTCGTGATTGTTTTCCTGAATACGAATCGTCGAATTCGCGAACTCTTCCAGCGCGATCGAACTGTACGGATGCCGCCGCGCCTGGTTATACGCAACGTGCCCATCCTGCCCCCAACCGCCCACTGTGATATCGACGGGTGCCGCATCAATCGCCTCTCGCACTCGATCCATCGTCGAAGGAAGCAGCCAGTACCGCTGCTCCTGCGGCACCTGCAACTCCGCCGGAATCCCACCGTAAAAATGCTTCTCCATAAACGTTCGGAAGTTGTACGGATGATTCGTCGGCAGTGGCCGCCCCTGCCAGTCCAGACACTCATCCATATGAAATACAGTAAAACTTTTCAGAGACACATTCTTCGCGTTGACAAGCTTCGTATACGGCGCATACCAGCAACTCGGCCCGCACGGGATGATCGCCCGCGTCGGCAGCCCCCGCTTGTTGTTCTCTTCGATCACTCCCACCAACTCCTCGGCCATCAACTGTCCCATCTCCGCCGAATCACGTATAACGCGGAACTTCACGCGCAAATCCGGATGGTTCGCCAACTCGCTCGCAGGCACCTTGCACCACCGATACAAATCGTTGCGTAAGATTTGGCCCATCATCTCTCCTGTTTGTAATTCTCTAGTCTCACTGCTTCGGCGCGCTGCACGTCGATTCCCGAACGATCAGCTTTGGAGAAACTTTGCGATACTTCGCCTTCATCGTCCCTTT
>Ga0207693_10005254_pt1 | contig 10835 bp, 9 predicted proteins | sample LARL81metaG_FD_184347 | JGI IMG/M metagenome (GOLD analysis project Ga0207693, IMG submission 184347) | Corn, switchgrass and miscanthus rhizosphere microbial communities from Kellogg Biological Station, Michigan, USA - LAR L8-1 metaG... | ecosystem: Host-associated > Plants > Roots >... | reverse complement strand
CCGTCCACCGCCGGCCGGGCGTACGAGTCCGCCGCGACTGCCTACGACGTGGAGGCTCCCCTGGTCCTGAGCGCCGTCGACCCCGCGTTCAACAATGCCAGCGATCCGATGGCCTTCAACATGTACACCTACCGGGCGACCTACTGGCTGATCAACGGCAAGGCATATCCGGACACCACCGGCATCACGGCCGCGGCCGGCCAGCGGGTGCTGCTCCGGTATCTCAACGCCGGCTATGACAACACGACGATGATGCTCCTGGGCATGCACGAGCACGTGGTGGCGAAGGATGCCTGGCCGCTGGGCAGCGCCTACGACGCGAGCGCGGACACCATTCCCGCGGGGGCGACCGAGGACGCGATCGCCACCATCCCGGCCGGGGGAGCGCCGAGCGGCAGCGGCTTCCCGCTGTTCAACCGTCAACTGCATCTCACCAACGGCGACCAGGCGGGTAACAGTCCCGTGCCGTCGGCCGGCGGCGGGATGCTGACCTTCATTCATCCGTGATGAGCGGCCGCTCGTCGCTCACGCGGACCGAGCCCGGGACCGGCCCCGCCGCCCCCGCTCGGCGGAGCCGGTTCCGGCTGCCCGGACGAGTTCGGATCGCCGGGTTCCTGGCCGGTGTGCTCATCGCCGCGGGGATCGGGGCGCTGGCGCTGTGGCTGCCGCCGCACTCCAGCGGCGCGACCAGCGCCGAGCCGCCGCCCGCATGGCAGCGCCCCGCCGTATCCGCGTCCGGCTTGGCCGAGCGCAGCGGCGTGCGGCTCGTCCGGGTGGCGGTCACCGGGGGCGGAGGGCTTCTCGACCTGAGATATCAGGTCGTCGATCCCAGCAAGGCCGTGGCCGTTCATGAGGCCCGGACGCCTCCGGCGATCATCGACGAGCGCACCGGGCTCGTGCTCAACCGGCTGCTGATGGGTCATGCCCACCACGGGGTACTGAAGCCGGCCGTCAGCTACTACCTCATCTTCGAGAACACCGGTAACTGGGTGCACCGCGGCAGCGAGATAACCGTCCTGCTCGGCGACGCCCAGGTGGAACACGTCGTCGTCAAGTGACCGCCGCGTGCGGTGCGGATCGAGGACAACACCAAGCGGGGAAGGGGCCGTCGCCGATGCGAGTCGTCCTGCGGAGCGCCGCGCTCATCCTGGGCGCTACGGCCGCCATGCTCGTACTCGCCCAGCCCGCGAGTGCCCACGCCAACCTGGTCCGGTCGGACCCGGCGAACGGCAGCGTGCTGGCCCACGCTCCCGGCGTCGCCCGGCTCTGGTTCAGCGAGGAGATCTCACCGGAGTTCAGTACGGCCCGGATCGTGGACCGCACCGGAGCGGTCATCACCGGTGCCCGTGCCGAGGCGGGCGGCGGCGATCCACGGCAGCTCACCGTGGCACTGCCGGGCCTCGGGACGGGGACCTACGGCCTGGTGTGGCAGGTGCTCGCCGAGGACGACGGCCACAAGACCAGCGGTGTGGTCGTGTTCACCGTCGGCGGCGCGGCGGCGGCCGCCGGGACCATCACAGCAGCCGCGAGCGCCGGCCCGGCCGGCACGGCCGCGGCGCCGGGCGGCGTCCTGCTCCGGTGGCTCGGCCTGTGCGCGCTCGCCGGCCTGGCCGGATGCCTCGCGGTGGCCGGTCCGGTTCTCGGCCGGGCCCGTGCTGCCGGCACGCCGGATACCGTCGCCGTGGGAGTCCGGCTAGCGCGGCGCAGGCTGCTGGCGGTTGCCGCGGGCTGCGCGGTCGCGGCCGGGGCCGTCGGCGTCATAACCCTGGCCGAGGAAGGCCAGCGGGCGGCGGGGGCCGGTGCGGAGCGGGCGCTGGGCCAGGCGGTTGTGGATCTGCTCACCGGGACGCGGTGGGGCCATCTCTGGCTCGCCCGGGAGATAGCGCTCATCGCGCTGGTGGCTGTCATCCTCGCCATCCGGTCCAGGCTCGGCGAGCCCGTCACCCGCCGTTCCGCGATTGCCCCGGCGCTGGCCGCGGCGCTCGTGTTCGCGGTCGCCTGGGTCGAAGCGCTCGGCAGCCACTCCGCCGCCCTGGAGTCAGCCCGGACCGCTGCCGTGGCCGCCTATTCGCTGCACGTGCTGACCGCGCTGCTCTGGCTGGGTGCCCTGCCCGCGCTCGTACTTGTTCTCTGGCCCCGCGTGCCCGGGCTGGCGCCGCGCGAAGTGGTGCGAGCCTGCCGTGGCCCGTTCTCGACCCTGCTGGTGATCAGCGTCACCGTTCTCGTGGTCACCGGGCTCTACGGTGCCGGCCGCCAGGTCGCCGAGCCCGGTCAGCTACTGAGCACCACCTACGGCCGTACCCTGCTGCTGAAGACCGCGTTGCTTGCCGTGGTGGGCGGTCTCGGCCTCGCCAACTCGGCGCTGCTGCACGGCCGGCGTCTGGCCGGGCCGGGGCGCGCTCCCGGCGCCGCCGCGCCCTCCCGCCGGCTCATCGTTGCCGAGGCGCTGGCGGGTGCGGTCCTCCTGGCGGCAGCCGGTCTGCTCGCCGAGACCTCTCCGCCGCGCACCGCGGCCCCACCGGCACCACTAGCCGAGCCGCAGGCATACGACACGACCGTCCGCGATCTGGTGGTATCGGTCTCCGCGACACCCAACCGGCCGGGAGTCAACGGATTCACCGTGATCGCCGCGAGTTCGCGCCGGCCACCGCCCGCCCCGATCGACCAGCTCATGCTCAGGATTGGCAGGTCCGAGACGCTCCCGCTGCGGCAGATAGAACCGGGACGCTATTTCGGCACGGGCCGGCTTGATTCGGCCGGGCCGATCACGATCATCGCCGACGTACGGCGGGCCGGGGAGCGCCTGACCGTCACGGTGCCATGGCGCGTCTCGCCCAAGGCCAGGCCGCCCGCCGTGGCCCAGCAGAAGCATCCCCTCGCGCCCTATGCGAATGCCGCCGCGCTGTGCGTGCTCCTGCTGGCGCTGAGCGCCGGCGTGGGGCTCAGCGTCGTGCGCCGACGTCGCCGCCGGCGGCGGCTCGGCGCGGATTCGCCCGCACCGGCGGAGGCGACCCTGGAGGAGGTCCGGTGAGACGGGCCGGCCTGCTCCTCGCCCTCACCCTCCTGGCAACGGTGTTCGGATCCGCTACGGCGGCCGGCCAGGCGGCGCCGCCCGGGGGGGCCGCACTCCGCGGTGCTGTGGTTGCCCCGCAGCTCCAGCGGCAGCTTGACGCGGCCGCCAAGAACGAGATGATCAGGGCGATCGTGGTGCTCAGGCCGCAGGCGGACCTTACCAGCGTGCGCGGGCTCGCCCGGGAGAACCGGCCGGGAGCCGCGGCCAGGATCCTGCGCGCCCGCGCCGACCTCACCCAGCGCCCGCTGCGGGCGCTGCTCAGGCTCCGCCGGGCGCAGGGCCTGGTCTCGGACATCGCGCCGTTGTGGATCGTCAACGCCATCGCCGTCACGGCCACACCAGCGGTTATCCGCGAGCTCGCGGCCCGCCAGGACGTGCGCGCGATCCGACCCGACCTCGTGGTGCCGGCCCCGCCGGCCCCTCCGGCCGTGGCCACGCCCGCGACCGCCGAGACGAACGTGGCCCTGGTCAACGCGCCGGCGCTGTGGGATCTCGGATACCGCGGCCAGGGGATCGTGGTGGCGAACATGGACACGGGAGTCGACGTCACCCATCCGGACCTGGCCACCCGGTGGCGCGGCGGCACCAATAGCTGGTACGACCCGAACGGGGAGCATCCCACCGCGCCGACCGACGTGAGCGGCCACGGCACCTGGACCATGGGCGTGATGGTGGGCGGCGACGCCGGCGGGACCTCCGTGGGGATCGCCCCGGATGCGACGTGGATCGCGGTCAAGATCTTCAACGATCAGGGGACGGCCACGTCAACCGGAATCCACCAGGGGTTCCAGTGGCTGCTCGACCCCGACAGCGACCCGGCCACCGCGGACGCACCCGACGTCGTCAACGACTCATGGGGGATGTCGGCCTCCGGCTGCCTGCCTGACTTCCAGCCCGACCTGGCAAGCCTGCGGGCCGCGGGTATCCTTCCCGTCTTCGCTGCCGGAAACTACGGCCCGCTGCCGGGGAACTCCAGCAGCCCGGCGAACAACCCGGAGGCCTTCGCCGTCGGCGCGACGGATGACGCCGACGTCCTCTACCCCTACAGCAGCCGCGGCCCCTCCCCGTGTGGGCAGCCGGTCTACCCGCAACTGGTCGCGCCGGGCGTCGACATCCACACCACGGACCTGTACGGCCTCTACGCCGACCCCACGGGCACGTCGGTCGCCGCGCCGCACGTCGCCGGCGCGCTGGCGCTCCTGCTACAGGCCTTCCCCGGCATGTCGGCGGACCGGCAGGCGGCCGCGCTGGAGAGCGGCGCGGCCGACCTCGGCGCGGCCGGCGCGGACAACGACTACGGGTATGGCCGCCTCGACGCGCTCGCCGCCTACCAGTGGCTGGCCGCCACACCGGACTTCGCGCTGTCGGTCAGCCCCTCGTCGGTCACGGTCCGCCGCGGGAAAACCGCCAGGTACACCGTTGCCGTGTCGGTGACCGGTGGCTTTGCCGGCGAGGTCTCGCTCACCGTGGCAGGGCTGCCGAACGGAACGAGAGCGATCTTCTGGCCCAACCCAGCCGGATCGCCAGGCAGTGCGACGCTCAGGGTGAGAACGAAGCCGTGGACGCGGCGCGGTGCCTACACCCTGCTGATCACCGGGACCAGCGGTTCCCTTGTTCATAACGCCACCGCGACGCTCACCGTCCGGCGGAATCCCACACCGGCCGGTTAAGGCAATGCTGTCAACGCTCGAAGCGAGCCGGGCGTCCTAACGGTAAGGAGAACGCCAAGGGGAGGCAAACTCCGATGAAAATGATCAGCCTTACGCATACCCGGGCCGCAGTGGCCGGTATCGGCGTCGTAGCCGTCAGTGTGACCACCGCGGCAGCCGTCAGTCTTCCGGCGAGCGCGCAGACCCTGGTCTGGTCGGTGGTGCCCAGCCCCAGCCCGGCCAACCTCAGCGAACTTGACGGCGTGTCGTGCATCTCGGCCAGCGCGTGCACGGCCGTGGGCGACAGCGGCGGGCCGACGCTCATCGAGTCGTGGGACGGCGCCAACTGGTCGGTGGTGCCGAGCCCCAGCCCGAGCGCCACCGGCAACTGGCTCAATGGCGTGTCGTGCGTCTCGGCCGCCGCGTGTATGGCGGTGGGCTTCAAGAGCACCAGCAGCACCCAGAACAACTACGCGACCCTGGCCGAGTTGTGGGACGGCGCCAACTGGTCGGTGGTGCCCACCCCCAGCCCGAGTGCCACCCGCAACTTCCTCTCCGACGTGTCGTGCGTCTCGGCGACCAGGTGCACGGCGGTGGGCAGCCGCACGGTCAACGGCCTCGACAAGACCCTGATCGAGTCGTGGAACGGCACCACCTGGTCCGTGGTGCCCAGCCGTAACCCGTCAGCGAACAACAACCGCCTCGGTGGCGTGTCCTGTCTCTCGGCGACCGCGTGCACGGCCGTGGGCAACTACGACAGCGGCCCCAGCATCCGGGGCCTGATCGAATCCTGGAACGGCACCCGGTGGTCGAAGGTGTTCAGCCCACGCCGCGGGCCCCGGGACCTCCTTAGCAGCGTGTCCTGTGCCTCGGCGACGGCCTGCATCGCGGTGGGCACCTACCAGGGCGGCTCTGCGCACACCTCGATCGAGTCGTGGAACGGCACCAGCTGGTCGGTCGTACCCAGCCCGTCCCGGCCCGAGGCCGCGCTCAATCGCGTGTCGTGCGTCTCGGCGGCCGCGTGCACGGCCGTGGGCACTTACCACCCCGGCGGCGGCGCCAACATGAACACGCTGATCTTGTCGCTGGACGGTACCAGCTGGTCGGTCGTGCCCAGCCCCAGCCCGGGACCGGAGTTCAACGTCCTCGGCGGCGTGTCGTGCGTCTCGGCGGCCGCGTGCACGGCCGTGGGCACCTACGACATTAACCACCTGGCTCAGGTCAAGACCCTGATCGAGTCCGGGACGGCCAGCGGGTAAGCCGCCGGCGACCAAGCCCATCCCAGGGCCGCCGATCACAGCGAACGGCGTGGCGGCGGTCCTGGTCATGCTGGCGAGGTAGCGTGCCTTGTGGCTCACACCCAAGACCTCGCTGGGTTGCTGGTGGCGATCGCGGCGGGCGACGGCGCGGTTGTCCGGGCATCGCTCGATGCCGCGCCGGCGCTGGCGACCGCGCGCCTGGCGCGCCGCGACGAGTTCTTCCTCGCCGACTGTCACGCCCAGGTCTACGAGGGCGCCACCGCGCTGCACGCCGCGGCATTCGCCTACGACCGTGAGACGGCCAGAAATCTGGTGGCGCGAGGCGCCGACATCCGGGCCCGCGACCGCAGGGGCACCGCACCCTTGCACGCGGCCGTGATCGGCGAACCGGGCACCCCGAACTGGAACCCGGCACGTCAGCGGGCGGTCATCGAGTACCTCGTTGCCGCGGGTGCCGACCCCAACGCCGCCGCCCGGCGCGGCGTGACGCCGTTGCATCGGGCCGTGCGGAACCGATGCTCGGCTGCCGTGGAGGCGCTCCTGCGCGCGGGCGCCGACCCCCGCGCGGCCAACGACCACGGGTCGACGCCTTCGGACCTCGCACGCTGGACCACGGGGCGCGGTGGTGTGGGCTCCGAGGCAGCCAGGACCGAACAGCAGATCATCATCGACCTGCTGAACAGGGCCACCAGCTGAACCCCGGCGGAGCCGGGACGTACTGTCAGCTAGATGGAGTTCAGCAAGGAGCTGCGCGAGGACGTCTTGGCCGGCGAGATCACCGTCTCGGTCCGGCTCTGGCGCCGGCGGAAGGTGCTGCCGGGGCGCCGTTACCCGGTCGGGCCCGGGTGGATCGAGGTCGACTCGATCGAGCTGGTGCCGTTCTCCTCGATCGACGAGGACGATGTCCGCCGCGCCGGAGAGACAGACCTCGAAGCCCTCCGCCGGCGAGCCGCCCACGCCGGGCCCATCGACGACGGCACCCTCGTGTACCGGATCGAGTTCCACGCGGTCCACTAGCCAGCCGTGCGGCCCTTGGCGGTGTAACGGGCCCGCGCTGTCCGGCGTTTCGCCCGGTGTGGCCAGGATCTGGTCACAGAGCGGACGGAGGACAGCGTGGTTCACCAGCACAGGCGCCGGACGGTTCGCCAGGTAGTGACTGCCGGCCTCGCCGGGGCGGCGGCGCTGGCACTAGGGCCCGCGGGCGCCGGTGCCGTGGCCGCCAGCAGTCTGCCAGCCCCGATCCCGGCGGTTTCGGACTACCAGTACCTGTCCGGGAGCACGACACCGCCGGCCGAGACGGATTGCACCTCGGTTGGCCGGCGCTGTTTTACCCCGGCATCCATGCAGGCCTCCTACAACCTGCCCCCGTTGTACGCGAACAACGATGAGGGGCAGGGCATGACCATCGCCATCATCGACTCGTTCGGCAATCCCAACATGGCCTCGGACCTGGGAAACTTCGACACCCAGATGGGCCTGCCGCACATGTGCGGGGAGCCGGGCGTGACCTGCGCGGCCGGGATGCCGACGTTCCAGCACTTCTACTGGAACGGCAAGACCCAGGTGAAGTCGCCGCCGCCCAAGAGCAAGGGCACCGGCCAGCAGGCACGCAACCTCTGGGCGCTGGAGACCAGCCTGGACGTGGAGTGGGCGCACAGCATCGCCCCAGGGGCCAACATCATCAACGTCACGACGAACCCGGCCGAGGTGCTGGGCGTGCAGGGCTTCCCGGCGATGATGAACGCCGAGCAGTTCATCGTGGACCACCACGAGGCCGACGTCATCACCCAGAGCTTCGGCGCCGCGGAAGAGACCTTCGGGAGCCCTCAGTCGCTGCTGAACCTGCGGCACGCGTTCATCTCGGCCGCCGCGAACGGCGTCACCGTATTGGCGAGCTCGGGTGACTCCGGCACGGCCAACTCTGGGAAGACGCCCATCAAGAACCCCAAGACGATCCCGTTCCCGACCGTCGGCTGGCCCGCGTCGGACCCGCTGGTGACCGGCGTCGGCGGCACCTACCTGTGCACCGACCCCAGTACCGGCACGGGCGTCGACACGGCCGACCCGCCGGTGAACTGCCAGCCGCCGTCCAACCCTGGCGTGCGTGAAATCGGCTGGATCGACTCCGGGGGCGGCTTCAGCCACATCTTCGCCAAGCCCTCCTACCAGGACACGCTGCCCGCGGGCTCCACGGCCATCGATGCCATGCGCGGTGTGCCTGATGTCGCCTTCCAGGCCAGTTCCCGCACCGGGGTGCTGGTCTACGACACCGCGCCCGGAGATGCGGAGGGTGGCCTGACCTGCCCGAGCGGCAACCCATGCAGCGCGGGCTGGTACGTGGTCGGCGGCACGTCCTGCTCCTCGCCGCAGTGGGCCGGGCTCGTCGCGATCGCCGACCAGATCGCCGGGCACAGCCTCGGCCAGATCAACCCCACCCTGTACACGCTCGCGTCGGGGCCCAACTACGGCACCTACTTCTACGACGTGACCAACGGCAACAACCAGGCTGACCCTGCCGTCCCCGGCTACCCGGCGACGACAGGCTGGGACCCGGTCACCGGCCTTGGCACACCGAACGCCGCCACGTTGGTGCCTGCCCTCGCCGGTCACTAAGCGCCACTCCTGGGGGGATCCGCGCGGGATCCCCCCAGGACAAGGCGCGTGACGGTCAGCCGCGTACCGGGGGCCGTTCCGCAGCGGGCGGATCGGCAACGATCTCCGGCACGCTGATCCGGAATCGCACCCCTTGCCGCAGCGGAATCGCCTCGACGGTTCCGCCGTGCATGTCGGCGATCCTGCGGACGATCGCGAGGCCGAGACCAGAGCCGGGCAGCGCCCGCGCCGCGGCCGACCGGTAGAAGCGATCGAAAATATACGGCAGGTCGCCGGAGGGTATTCCCGGCCCGTCGTCGCTGACCTCCACCGTCCCGCCCGCTGCCGAGATGCGGATGCAGCCATCCGGCGGGCTCCATTTCACCGCGTTGTCCACCAGATTGCCGATCGCCCGTTCCAGCGCGTCCGGATCGCCGCGGACCAGCGTCGGCCAGCAGTCGAGTTCGTACCGCAGCCCCGGTGCCCGGCCCGCGGCCCGTGCCGCGACCCGTTCCGCGAGCAGGTCCAGCCGGACGTCTTCGATGTGGAACGAGGCCTGCCCGTCCCGCGCGAGCTCGACCAGGTCGTTGACAAGCACGCGCAGCTCGCCGGCCTCGGCCAGCGCGGCAGCGGCCAGCGCCGGCGCGCTGGGGTCGTCCGGCCGTTCGGCGAGCAGTTCAAGGTTGGTGATCAGGCTGGTGAGCGGGGTGCGCAGCTCGTGTGAGGCGTCGGCGACCAGGCGGCGTTGCGCGCCCACCGATTCGTCAAGCGCGGCCGTCATTGCGGCGAATGCCTGCCCGAGCCGGCTGATCTCGTCGTGGCCCGGCGTCTCGATCGGCGCGCTGAGGTCGCCGGTGGCCCTGATCCGCTCGACGGTTTCGGTCAGCCGGCCCACCGGGTGCAGCACCCGGCCCGCAGCCAGCCGCGCCACCACCGCCGCGCCAATCGCGCCGGCCGGCACGAGCGCGAGGAGCAGCCAGCCAAGCGCCGACTGGGTCGATGCCGCCTCCGACTCCGGCAGGGCGACGCGGACCAGCGTCCCGGGATTGCCCGGAAACTGCATGGTGTAGATGCGGTAGACCACGCCCTGGTAGGCCTCGTCGTGGAAATACGGCTTGCCCCTGCCGGCCGCCACCTGGACGTCATGGCCGGTGATGCCGACGAACCCGTCCGTGGGGCCGGCCACGGCATCGGGCACGATCTGCAGCTGCGTGCTGCCGAACGGGACCAGTTGCCCGACGGCACCGGCTTTTTTGAGCTTCGCCGCTATCGTCGGCGCCTCCTTGGCCACCTGCACCAGAGCTTGGTCGTTCTTTCCGCGCAGGTTGGCACCCACCGCCGGATAGACAACCGCCGCCACGATGGCCAGCGCGCAGAAGACGACCACGCCAACGGCGATCGCGACCCTGGTGCGCAGGCTCATTCCTCTTCCCGCAGCACGTAGCCAAGCCCGCGGACGGTCTGGATCAGCCGCGGCTCGCCCATCTTCCGCCGCAGATAGCTGATATAGACCCACAGCCCGTTCGATTCCGGGCCGAAATCGTACCCCCACACCGATTCAAATATCTGCGTCCGGGAAAGCACCCGGCCCGGGTTGCGGACGAACAATTCGAGCAACGCGAATTCGGTCTTGGTCAGCAGCAGCCGCTCACCGCGGCGACTTGCCCGGTGTGCCGCGACATCGAGTTCGACATCGGCGAACCGGAGCAGGTCGGCACCCGCGCCGCTGCGCCGGAGCAACGCGCGCAGCCGCGCTCGCAGTTCCTCCAGCGCGAACGGCTTGGCCAGGTAGTCGTCGGCGCCGGCGTCCAGCCCGGCGACCCGGTCGGACACCAGGTCTCGCGCGGTTAGCATCAGGATCGGGGTGTCGTCGCCGCGCGCCCTGATCGCACGGCACACCTCGAGCCCGCCCGGCTCCGGCATGAGGACATCGAGCACGACGGCCTCATGCCGGAGCCGCAACATCGTGGCCAGCGCGGTGGTGCCATCGGCCGCCGTGGATACCTCGTAGCCGTCCCGGTGCAGTGCGTGGGTCAGCGCGCTGCGCACCGCCTCGTCATCGTCGACTACCAGCACGCGCACGCGGCCAGTATCGCGCACGTTCCTCAGACCGGCATTCGCCGATCGCGTCAGCTTCCTGCGGCCAGGCTCAGCTTGGCGTGCATGAGCGCGGTGGCAAGCTGCTGGGTGCTGACGCCGAGCGAACGGGCGGCCGCGGCGAAGGCGGGCGAGGACGTGTCGGCCCGGCCCGCGGCGAACAGC
>Ga0207693_10005253_pt1 | contig 10836 bp, 9 predicted proteins | sample LARL81metaG_FD_184347 | JGI IMG/M metagenome (GOLD analysis project Ga0207693, IMG submission 184347) | Corn, switchgrass and miscanthus rhizosphere microbial communities from Kellogg Biological Station, Michigan, USA - LAR L8-1 metaG... | ecosystem: Host-associated > Plants > Roots >... | reverse complement strand
GATTCGGCCAGGTCGATGACACCCTGCGCGGTCTTGACGTGCGCGTAGTCGATGTGCTGGCCCTCGAAATCGATGGCCGCGCTGCCCTGCGCCTCGGCCTGCCGGAACGCCGCGACCATACGACGGGAGAAGTCGACCGTCTCGGGTGAGGGGGTGAACACCTCGTTAGCGACGGCCACGTGGGACGGGTGGATGCAGACCATGCCCCGGTAGCCCAGGCGCCTGGCGTCCAGGGCGAAGCGCCGGAACCCGTCGAGGTCCCTGATGTCCTGCCACACCCCGGTGACCGGGTGGTGCAGGCCGGCCGCGCGGGCGGCGACGATGACGCGGCTGCGGGCGTACAGGCTCTCGAGCCCTTCGAGGGTGAACTCGAAGCCGAGTTCGCGGGCGGCGTCCCCGTTCGGTCCGGTGATCCCGAACAGGGATGACACGCGCGGGGCGGCGGCCGCGATCTCCTCGCAGCGCACGATCGAGGCCGCCGTCTCGAAGCTGGCTATCAGCCCGGCCGACCCGGCTTCAAGACCTTCGCGCGCCTCGATGTGCGACACGACGGCGTCGATGCGCACGATCTCCTCGGCGCCGAACACCTTGGGCAGGAACAGGCCGGCCAGCCCGGGAATCATGACCGCTTCGGCGTCGGCACCGAACAGGCCGCTGCCGTAGTCGTTCGGCCGCACCCAGACGTCCGCTCGCGGGCTCTGCTCGTGCAGCCGGCCGATGGTCTCCCTGACGGCCGTGCGCGCGGCGGCCTTGTCCGCGGCGGGAACCGAGTCCTCGAGATCGAGGATGACCGCGTCCGCGCCCGCGGCGATCGCCTTCTCCGCCCAGGACGGCTTGTGCCCCGGGACGAAAAGCATCGACCGGTATGGTTTCACCAGGTGCCTCCTTGCTTGCCAGCAAACATAAACGGAAGGGTGTGCCTAATGAGTGAAGTCGTCATCTGCGAGCCGGTCAGGACCCCGATCGGCCGGTACGGCGGCTCGCTCAAGGCCCTCACCGCCGCGGAACTCGGCGAGATCGCGCTGCGCGGCCTGCTCGACCGGACCGGGCTCGACCCGGCCGCCGTCGACGACGTGATCCTCGGGCACTGCTACCCGAACAGCGAGGCACCCGCCATCGGCCGGGTGGTCGCGCTCAACGCGGGGCTCCCGGTCACCGTGCCCGGCATGCAGGTCGACCGGCGCTGCGGCTCCGGGCTCCAGTCCGTGCTCCAGGCGGCCATGCAGGTGAGCAGCGGCGCGCACCAGCTCGTGATCGCCGGCGGCGCCGAGAGCATGAGCAACGTCCCGTTCTACTCGGCCGAGATGCGCTGGGGCGTCAGGGGATCAGGCGTGATGCTGCATGACGCGCTGGCCCGCGGGCGGGTGACCGCGGGCGGCCGGGACTACCCGGTGCCCGGCGGCATGCTGGAGACGGCCGAGAACCTGCGGCGCGAGTACGGCATCGGCCGGGACGAGCAGGACCAGCTCGCCCTGGTCTCGCACCAGCGGGCGGTCGCCGCGCAACGGTCGGGGGTGTTCGCCGAGGAGATCGTGCCGGTCACGGTGAAGACCCGGCGCGGCGAGGAGATCGTGGAGGTCGACGAGCACCCCCGCGCCGACTCTTCGCTCGGGGCGCTGGCGAAGCTGCGGCCGGTGATGAGCCAGCAGGACCCGGAGGCCACCGTCACGGCCGGCAACGCGAGCGGGCAGAACGACGCCGCCGCCGTCTGTGCCGTGACATCGGCCGAACGGGCGAGCAGCTTGGGACTCCGTCCCCTTGTCCGCCTGGTGGCGTGGGCGGTCTCCGGGGTACCGCCGAAGACCATGGGCATCGGGCCCGTCCCGGCGAGCCGGGCCGCGCTCGAGCGCGCCGGGCTGAAGCTGTCCGACATGGACCTGATCGAGCTCAACGAGGCCTTCGCGGCCCAGGTCCTCGCGGTCACCAGGGAGTGGGGGTTCGGGGCGGCCGACTTCGAGCGCCTCAACGTGCACGGCTCGGGCATCTCGCTCGGCCACCCGGTCGGGGCCACGGGCACGCGCATCCTGACCACGCTGGCCCGGGAGATGCACCGGCGCCAGGCCCGCTACGGCCTGGAGACGATGTGCATCGGCGGCGGCCAGGGCCTCGCGGCGGTGTTCGAGCTGGTTGAAGGGTAGCGGGAACGCCGACCCCGTTCGTTATAAATCTTTAGGCTCGCTGACCTCAGCCTTGATGGCATCGGTGTCCTCGCCCAGGGCGGGCACCCGGCCGCTGACCACCGGCCACCCTACGGCGAGGGCCGGGGGCAGCAGCGCGGGCACCGGGCCGGCTTCGGTGCCGACCTGCCGCCAGCGGCCGCGCTTTCCGAGCTGCTCGTGCTCGGCCAGGTCGGTGACGCCGTTCAGGCGGGCGTTGCCGATGCCGGCCTGGTCGGCGCGGCGCTGGATCTCGGCCAGGTCGCGCGGCGCGCACCACTCCCCCACGATCCGGTCGAGCTCGGCCCGGTACCGGACCCGGTCCTCGTTGCGCGCGTAGCGCGGGTCTGCGGCCAGGTCCGGCCGCTCCAGCAGATCTTTGGTGAGCCGCCGCCACTCGCGGTCGCTGGTGGTGCCGAGCACGGCCGTCTGCCCGTCGGCGGTCGGGTAGGCGCCGTAGGGGGCGACGATCGGCGAGCCCATCCCGACCGGCTGGGGCTCTCCGCCGCCGTGCAGCACCTGGTTGAGCGAGGAGCCCATCATCTCCGCGGTCACGTCCAGCATCGCGATCGGGATGACCGCGCCGCGGCCGGTCCGCTCGCGTTCGTACAGGGCGGCCAGCACGCTGGAGTAGGCGTACAAGGCGGTGCCGATGTCGGCGACGGGGATGCCGGACTTGGCCGGCTGGCCGGGCAGGCCGGTGATGGCGCAGGAGCCGGCTTCGGCCTGGACCAGCAGGTCATAGGCGCGCTTGTGGTCGAGCGGGCCGCCGCGGCCGTAGCCGGAGATGTCGACGATGATCAGCCGAGGGTAGTTTTCTGCTAGTTCTTCCGGGTCGAGTTGGAGTCGGCTCAGGGCACCGGGAGCCAGGTTGCTGACCAGGACGTCGGCGCGCTCCAGGAGCCTGGTGAAGACGTTCCGGTCGGACGGTTCGGTCAGGTCGAGGGCGGCGGACTGCTTGCCGTGGTTCAGCCAGACGAAGTGGGCGGCCAGGCCGCGGACCACGCCGTCGTAGTGGCGGCTGGCGTCCCCGGTGCCCGGCTGCTCGACCTTGATGACCCGGGCGCCGAGGTCGGCGAGGTGCCGGGTGCACAGCGGGGCGGCGATGGCCTGCTCGAGGGCCAGGACGGTGATGCCGGACAGCGGTGACGTAGCGGCGGTCATGCGCTTTATGATCTCGCTACCCGGTGAACGGGTTGAGGACCGGGATTCCGGCCGGCTCGAAGTCCTTGACGTTGCGGGTGACCACGGTCAGGCCGTGGACCCGGGCCGTGGCGGCGATGAGGGCGTCGATGACGGATCGCGGGTTCGGCTGACGGCCCCAGGCGGTGGCGACCGGGAGGGAAACGGGCAGGACCCGGTCCTCGAACCCGGCCTGGAGGTCGGTGAGCCAGCGTTCCAGGGCGGCGGCCTGGTTCTGGTCGCCCCGGCCGCGGATCCGTGCGATTCCCTGCTCGATCTCGCCCAGGGTCAGCACGGAGATGTGCATCCGGTCGGGCGGCGTGGAGGCGATCCATTCGGCGACGCCCGCGGCCGGCTGGCGCTTGCGCGTCTCGGAAAGCACGTTGGTGTCGAGCAGATAGGTCACGCGCTCGCCTCGAGATCTACCTCGCGCCCGAGGTCAGCCTGGCGTTCGGCCTCGATCTCAGCGAAGATGTCGATGATGCTGTCGTCGACCTTGGGACCGCCGAGCAAGACGTCCGTGAGGTTTACCGCCGCCCGGGTCAGCCGGTGAAATTCGCTGACGTCGATGACTATCGCGATGTCCTCACCATGGCGGGTGATGACCTGTGGCCCCTTGCTGGTAACCGCGCGGATCATCTCGCTGAAGCGCTGCTTGGCTTCCTGGATTTGCCAATGATCGGGACGTGGTTCCGCCATGAGCGCCTCCAAATCTGTCTAGGTCTGTCTAGACAGACTACCAGGTGCCGCGGTGCTCGGGGACTAGGAAGATGAGCGGGATCAGCAGGATCATGATCACGGCCAGGACCGTGAACATGGCTGCCTGGGTGAGGCCGGGGTGGCCCGATCGCTCTTACTGTCAGCAGCGTCCCGGCCGAGAGGGCCTCGAGGCCGGCCCGTTCTTCGGCGTAGAGCGGGACGAGCGAGGCGAACCCGATGACCGCGGCGCCGTTGAAGTAGTTGATCACGTTCATCGTGGCGAAGCTGCGCTCGCGGAACAGCCGGACGTCGATGAAGGGATGCTCGGCCCGGACGCAGTGCCGGACGAAGGCGGCCAGCGCGACGAGGCCGACGGCTAGGGACACCGCGGCGAGCAGCGTTTTTTGTGATGCCAGGGAGCCGATGGAGCCGAGCGAGCTGATGGCCAGCATGATGCCGAGCAGCCCGGTGCCGAGCTGGGCCACTCCGGTGATGTCCAGGGCCTGGGTTCGCCTGCGGTCGGAGCCGGGGATGACGACCGCGCCGAGGACCAGCAGGACGAGCCCGAGCGGGACGTTGACCAGGAAGATCCCGCGCCAGGACCAGTAGGTGACGAACACCCCGCCGAGGATCGGCCCGACGATCGCGCCGATCGGCAGGCAAGTATATTGGCCGGGCGCCGCTTACGGCTACGGGACGAGGACGATGCGGTGCTGGGCGTCGGTGGCGGACCAGGCTTCTTCGACCTGGGCGAGGGGGACGGCGCGGGCGTCGACGCTAATGGTGCCGGCGGTTATCTCCTGGGCCAGGACGTCCAGTTCGGCGAGGTACTCGCGGGTGCTGACCGAGCCCTGGCCGCTGCCGACGAGCTGGAGGCGGGCCGCGCGGAGGGCGGCCGAGGGGATCTCGGCGGTGCGCCCGGCGACCGAGCCGATCTCGATCCAGGTCAGCGGCTGGCTGCGGTCGGCGCGGTTGGTGACGATGGCGACCATCGCGTCGGTGGTGGGCGGACCCCATAGGTAATCGAGCACCACGTCCACGTCAGCCGCGGCCTTGGCCAGGCGGTCGGCAGTGTCGCCGGCGCCGAGGGTCACGGTGGCGGTGGCGCCAAGGCCGGGCAGGGCCGCGAGCCGCCGGGGGTCGCGGCCGGCCGCGACGATCTGGTCCGCGCCGAGGCGCCTGGCGACCTGGACGGCCATCTGCCCGGCGTTGCCGGTGGCCCCGAGGACGAGCACGTCCTGGCCCGCCCGGAAGGACACCCGCTGACGCAGTGCTACCCAAGACGACATGGCCGGGTTCATCGCCGCGGCCACCGCGACCGGGTCGGTGCCCTCGGGCAGCACGATGCTGCGGCGGGGGTCGATGACCGTCTGCTCGGCCATCGCGCCCATGGCGGTATCCGGCAGGACGAAGTAGCGGAGCCGTCCGTCGGGACCGCGGCCCACACCGTCGACGCCTGGCACGAGCGGCAGTTCGCCGGTGCTGGTGTAGTGCGACCCGTCGGCCTGCGACCGGACCCGCGGGTGCAGCCCGGCGGCGAGCACGTCGACGAGCATCTCGTTTTCCCCGGCCGCGGCCGGGGCCGGGAAGTCCTGGTAGCGGGGGGCGGAGTCGAACGAGGAGACGACAGCGGCCTTCATGATGATCCTCCATATAGTTGGTATTACAAACTATATTAGTTGCTAGTACCAACTAAATCAACTAGGCTTTCCGGCATGGCGGCTGAGGAGGGGGAGCTGGCGGCTGAGGAGGGGGAGCTGGTCGACGCGCTCGTTCGTTCGTCGTTCGCGGTGATGGCCGTGCTGAGCAGGATCGGGGCCGAGCATGACCTGTCCCTGACCCAGCTGCGGATGCTCGGCATCCTCCGGGACCGGCGGGTCACGATGAGCGAGCTGGCCGAACATCTGGGGCTGGACAAGTCGACGATCTCCGGGCTTGTCAGCCGGGCCGAGAAGCGGCGCCTGATCGAGCGGGCGCCGAACCCGGCCGACGGACGGGCCGTCGACGTGTTCCTCACCGCGGAAGGCTCCGAGCTGGCCGGGCGCGGCGCCGCTCAGGTCGCGCGGGCCCTGTCCCCCATGACCGGCACGCTTGCCCCCGATCAGGCCCGCCAGCTGACCACGCTGCTCGGGCGGTTCATCGGCGGCGAACCGTGACCGGGACCGGCGCGGACCAGCGCCACGGCGACGCCGGGGAACCGTCGGGCTCGCGGCCGAACGGGTAGTCAGCGCGGTCTTCTTTCAGGTGGAACAACCCGGCATCGGCGGCCCGCTCGGCCAGCGCCTGGGCCGCTTGGGCTGTCCCGGCCGCGCGCAGCGCGGCCAGCAGCCGGGCGACGCCCCGGGCCTGGTCCGGGCCGAGAACGACCTGCCGCCCGGGGTCGCGGGCGAGCAAGGCCCGGACGGCATCACCGGCCCGCGCCGCGAGGAGTTCCTCCAGCAGCCGGGCCGCGCCTAGGGGCTCCCCGAGCCTGGCGCCCTCGGCTGCACGGGCGGCCAGCGATCTGGTGCCGTCGCTGGCTCCGGCGGTACGCAGCGCGCGCAGGAGCCTGGCGATGTCAGCGGGATCACCACCGAGGCGGACCTGCCCGGCCGGGTCACGAGCGAGCAGGACCCGGACTTGGTCACCAGCCCCGGCCACCCGCAATTCCCCGAGGAGCCAGGCCACGTTGCCGGGGTCGTCGAGGACTGCCTGGCCGGCCGGGTCGCGGTCCAGCAGGACCTGGACGGCCGGGGCGGCACCGCCGGTGCGGACCTCTTCCAGGCGTTCGGCGAGGTAGCCGGGGTCGTCTGCGTCGGCGGCGTCGTCGGCCATCCGGGTGGCCAGCGTACGCACGGCCTCGATGTCGCCAACCGCGTGCAGTTCCGCCGCCAGCCGGCCCACCGCCTGGAGATCATAGAAGTCGGCGTGGCGAGCCGGGTCGCGGGCGAGCACGGCCTTGATCGCCTCGCTGGCTCCGGCCGCGCGCAGTTCCGCCAGCAGCCAGGCGACGGAATCGGTGTGGTCGACCCGGGCGAGGCCGGCCGTGATCCGGGCCAGCAAGGCCTGGACGGCACCGTCGGCGCCCGCCATGCGCAGCTCGACCAGGAGTGCGGCGGCTTCCCAGGGGTCGTCGAACCGGCCGTGGCCGACCGGGTCGCGGGCCAGCAGGACCTGGTAGGCGCCGTGGGCGCCGACCGTGCGGAGCGCCTTGAGCAGCCGGGCCAGGACCTGCGGGCGCTCGAGGATGACGTCGTTGGCAGCCCAGCTGGCCAGGGACCGGACCGCGTCCGCGGCGCCGCCCGCGTGCAGCGCCTCGAGCAGCACCGCGATCTCTTCCGGTTCCTCGGGAATGGCGTGGCGGGCGGGGTCCCGGGTAACGAGGGCACCGATCGCGTCCGTGGCGCCGGCCGCGGACAGCGCCGTCAGCAGCGAGGCGACCGAGGGCAGGTGCTCGAGGCTGACGTCCGCCACGATCCGGGCGGCCAGGACGCTGGCCTGCTGGGCGGCCGCGGCCGGGTGGAGAGCCCCGGCGGCGTGCAGGGCCCCGAGCAACTCGACGGCGTCCCAGCAGTGGCCGATGCCAGCCTGGCTGGCCGGGTCACGAGCGAGCAAGGCCTTTACCGCGTCACCGGCGTCGGCGGCGAGCAGTTCTTCCACTAGCCGGGCGAGGTCCCAGGGGTCGTCGAGACGGACGCAGCCGACGGCCCACCGGGCGGCGGGCGCGGTGTCCGCCGGGTTCACCTCGCGCAGGTGAGCGACGAGCCGGCTGGCGGCAGCGGCGCTCCCGGCACCGGCGGCGGCGGTCCACAAGGTAGTGGCGTGACGGTAGAGGCCGCGGTCCCTGGCCGCCTGGGCGAGCCGGATCAGGTCGGCGGGGCTGCTCCCGGTGGCCCGCGCGGCCAGAGCGTCCCAGAGCGAGGCCGGCCCCAGCTGGTCCCGGCGGGTGCGGCGCCCATGCTGGTCGAGGTAGCCGGCGATCCGGTAGGCGACTGCCTGATTACCAGCGGACCGGCGGCCAGCTGACTGGTGGCCGGCGGCTAGAGCCGCGGGGACCGGCTCGAGTGGGCGGGGCTCGCCTTCGAGTTCGGTGCTGGCCCAGGCCAGGGCGGCGGCACGGTCGCTGGCGGCGGCTGCCGCGAGCGCGGCGGGCAGGTAGCCGAGGGCAGCGTCCGGCAGGAGCGCGGCGGGAAGCGGGCCGACATGACCGAGGCGGGACGCGTCCATGGCCGCGGCGATCATCGCCTGGCCGTAGCGGTCGCCGGCCGGGCCCTGGTACCGGCGCAGCAGGGCCGGGCCGCCGGCCAGGCACTGGGTGACCTGCCCGTCAGGACCGGCGGCAGCCGCCGCGGCGGCCAGCACGGGGTCGCCCCGTACGGCGGCGGCCGTGACCTCCTCGGCGGTGAACCGGGCCGGGACGTCGATAACCCCGCCGCGGGCGGGATCGGGCTCGTAGAACATCGCCAGTTCGTCAAGCCCGGCCACCAGCCGCCCGGCTACCCGGAGCGGATCGCCCTCGCCGCGCCTGGCCCCCGCCGCGGTCACGTAGTCGTCCCAGTGCTCGGGCCAGGCGGTCGTGATGACCAGACGACCTTCGCCGTCCAGGAGCCCGGCCAGCCGGCTCAGTGCCGCCACGCCGCCGTCGGCGTCGACATACCGGCACAGGTCACCCAGCCACAGCACGGTCCAGGGCGGGACGCCGTCGTCGAGCCGGGCGGCCAGCGCCGCGGCGGTCGGCGGGTATTCAAGCCGCCAGTCCGCGAGCCGGCTCGTGACCGCCTCGTAAGCGGCGCGGGACTTGCCGGCGTACGCCTCGCCGCGGACCACGATCAGCCGGCTGGCGGTCACCTCCGGGTCCAGCATCCGGCGCAGCAGCGCGTCATGCGGCCGGTGGATATACGGGGGGGCGGACACCCCGGGCCGATGCTGGCCGCCGCTCACGGCCGGGTGCACGCCCAGCTCGGCTGGCTCCCACTGCCCGGCCGGGCGGGCATCTGACGACATGAGCACATTCTGGGGCCGAACGGTGCCGCGGGCCAGCCGAGCAGGGCCTCCACCGGTATCCGCCGGCGTCGCGTAACCCGGGCACCGGGCCGACTGGGGACGGCGGGTGGCGCCGCGTCCGGCCCCGGCTTCCCCCGTTACCATCGGAGAAACGTCGCAAGAATCAGGCGCGCTAGGAGGATGACGGTCTCGCCGCCGGTCGTTCCGACGATCCAGGAGCCACGATGATCATCGATTGCCACGGTCACTACACGACCGCGCCACAGGCTCACACGGACTGGCGCAGGGCGCAGAAGGAGGCCTTCGCGGCCGGGGTCGCGCCGCCGCCGTACCCGGATATAGCCGACGATGACATCCGCGGGTCCGTTGCGGGCAGCCAGCTCAAGATGATGACCGAACGGGGCATCGACCTCACCATCTTCTCCCCGCGTGCCTCGGCGATGGAACACCATGTCGGCGACGAGGCGGTCAGCCGGCGGTGGGCCGAGGTCAGCAACAACCTGATCGCCCGCGTCGTGGCGCTGTACCCGGGCAGCTTCGCCGGGGTGTGCCAGCTGCCCCAGTCCCCCGGCGTCCCGATCGAAAGGTCCGTCCCCGAGCTGCGCCGCTGCGTCGAAGAGCTCGGCTTCGTCGGCTGCAACCTCAACCCCGACCCCAGCGGCGGCCACTGGACCGCACCGCCGCTGACCGACCGGTCCTGGTACCCGTTCTACGAGGCGATGTGCGAGCTCCGCGTGCCCGCCATGGTGCACGTGTCCGGAGTGGACAACCCGGTCTTCCACGCCACCGGCTCGCACTACCTCAACGCCGACACCACCGCGTTCATGCAGTTCCTCCAGGCGGACCTGTTCAAGGACTTCCCTGATCTGCAGCTGGTCATCCCGCACGGCGGCGGGGCGGTCCCCTACCACTGGGGACGCTTCCGCGGCCTGGCCGACATGCTCGGCCGGCCGCCGCTGGCCGAATCGGTCATGGGCAACGTGTCCTTCGACACCTGCGTGTACCACCAGCCCGGCATCGACCTGCTATTCACCGTCATCGACACCAGCCGCATCCTGTTCGGCTCGGAGATGATCGGGGCGGTGCGCGGCATCGACCCGCAGACCGGCCACTACTTCGACGACACGCGCCGCTACATCGACGCGCTCGGCCTGTCCCCCGAGGTCCGCGCCCAGGTCGACGAGCTCAACGCCCGCCGGATCTACCCGCGCCTCGGCGCGGCAAGCGGGCGGCCCGCCGGGTCCTAGTCCGGGTAGGTCAGGTGGGCGAGGGTGCCTGCTTCGAGGGCGACCCAGACCGTCCCGTCCGGGGCCAGCGCGATCCCGTGCGGTTCGGCCCCGGGCGGGAAGCTGGTCTCGCCGGCCAGACGGCCGTCGCCGTCGAGGCGGACAACCGAGCTGGCGGCCCACAGCGTGACCCAGCATCCTCCGTCGGCGGCGGCCGCGACGGCGTGCGGGCGGCAGGAGCGATCCGGGAGCGGGAACTCCTCGGGCCGGCCGTCAGGGAAGATGCGCCCGACCTGGCCAGCGCCGATCTCGGCGAACCACACGGCGTCGCGGCCGGCGTGGATGCCGACTGGCGCCGCCCCCGCCGTCGGCAGCGGGTAGGTCATGACATCACCGGCCGGGGTAATCCGGGCGATGGCGTTCGCCTGGTTGAGGGTGCACCACAGCGCGCCGTCCGGGCCCGCCGTGATCAGCGAGGGCATGCTGCCGTCCGGCACCGGGAATTCCTCGGTTCCGCCGCCGGGGCTGAGCCGGCCGACCCGGTCCGCGTTCAGCAGGGTGTACCACAGCGTCCGGTCCGGGCCGGCGCA
>Ga0207693_10005252_pt1 | contig 10836 bp, 11 predicted proteins | sample LARL81metaG_FD_184347 | JGI IMG/M metagenome (GOLD analysis project Ga0207693, IMG submission 184347) | Corn, switchgrass and miscanthus rhizosphere microbial communities from Kellogg Biological Station, Michigan, USA - LAR L8-1 metaG... | ecosystem: Host-associated > Plants > Roots >... | reverse complement strand
GTTCCTAAGCGCGATAGGAAACGCGCCATTTTGGCGCGCTTCCATCAATCCTGGGATTTAGCTTGCGTCGAAACGCGACGGGCGGGATATCAGCCGCAGTGCACACCGCCATAAGGGCCGCGCCAGCAGCGGCGAGCGGGACCGTAATGGCAACGTCCATAGGGGCCGCGCCAACCGCCCGGACCGCAGCCCTGTGCGACTTTGGCAATGCTGGTCCCGCTCTCAAGTGGCGCCACAATCACCGCGGCTTGGGCCACCGTGGCGAGCACCAGCGTTGCTGCGGCCACAATAAGACCGCAGATGCGGAAGTTGGTCATGTCCCGGATCCTTTGATTTTAAATCGTCGCCCCGCTTGCAATCGGATTTGGGAACGCGCGCATCCTTCAATGGTTCCCAAATTAATTGCACGCGATCCTTGGAATGATTCCGCCGCGGCTTGCAAGGCCAAGGCCGCTATGCGCGGTTGCGCTGATGGAAATGCCTGTATCGGAAGCGCAGTTCCGATACGTTTTGAAAGCGGTCCGAAAGGACTGATCGGCCGTCATTCTCGTCGTTGACTTCCCGTTGGGATGCGCGAGCATTCCCGCATGGGCTTCAACCGCCACAAGATGGAAGACGAGCGCAGCCGCGCCGCGGAAAAGAAAGTGGCCGAGCAACGCGCGACCGATCCGCAGATTATGGCGGATGCGGAACGCCTGGTCGCTGTCTGGAACGAACGGCAGAAGCAGCAAATGCCAATGCTGTTCTCACCGACCATCGGCGCCGCCATAGCCGCGGGCTAATTGGTTTCTCTGGGTGCGCTGCCCGGCGTGCCGGACCATCAATGCCATCGACCTGCGCACGCTCGATCGTCACCACGATGCGGCAATCACGAGTCTCATTGCGGCGCTTTCGTGCCGCTCATGCCGGCCCAACGCGCCGTTCGCCGAGCTCATCCACCTGTCGCGCAAAAGCATCGCCGACGAAATGCGGGAGGAACACCAGCGGCGCGTGCTTGGCGAGAAACAATGAAAAAACTGCCCCGGAATGGATTGTCCGGGGCAAGTGGGACCCGAGGTGAAAAGCGGGTAACGGAATCGGGCCCGAACTGGAGCCTAAGGAACAAACCGAATTTCGGCGCTTGGTCAGAGTGTCACAGTGCCGCCCGCCTCTCCGGGAGCGAGGCGTAAATGTTTGGAAGTCACGCGCGGCGCCCATTTCGGCCCGCCGAGCTAACCTTGTATCAAGAACTCCGCCCTAAACAGGGGAAGGTGCGGCGCGCCTTAACTTCCGGCGCGACACAATTTGGACTCACGCCGCGGCGACAATTCGATGGATTTGGACGGCTGGGGACGCCGGTTCATGCCCAAACAGGGTCTACCCAAGCAGGGTCACTCGCCTGATCGCCGCGCCTTTGTGGCATTGGTTCCCGGCGCCGCGTTCGCTTTTGCCGGCTGCGCCACGCGGCCGGCGCAGCCGGTCTCTTACGGGCCGACCCAGAAGCTTGTCACCTATGTGACGCACGAGCGGCCCGGCACGATCGTGGTCGATCCCGCCAATCATTTTCTCTATTCGGTGCAAAAGGGCGGGCAGGCGGTGCAGTACGAAGTCGGCATCGGCAAGGAAGGCTATGGCTGGTCCGGCATCGCGACCGTGCACGACAAACATGAATGGCCGGACTGGTATCCGACGCGCGACATCCTCGATCGCAAGCCCGAAATCCGCCAATACATGGTGCCGTTGCAAAGCGGGTACGGCATGCATGGCGGCCCCGAGAATCCGCTCGGCGCGCGCGCCCTTTATCTGTGGCAGGGCAAGATCGATACGCTCTACCGCATTCACGGCACCAACGAGCCGGAGAGCATCGGGCATGACGTGTCCGCCGGCTGCATCCGCATGCGCAACGAAGACGTCATCGATCTTTACGAGCGCACGCCGGTCGGAACGAGAGTCGTCGTGCTCGCGGGAAATGCGGCCTGACGCGCGCGCCTCCTCACGACTCTGTTTGACCGGTCATAAATGTGCGGCACTTCCCCTCCCAGCCGCTCCGCGGGGGAGGGGAAATGAAGAGAATTCGTCCGAATAGCTTTGTGCTCCGCCGCGCGAAATTGCTTTACTCTGCGCCGAACCGCATTGAGGGGAGGCCAGACTAATGACTCACAGCAGCGATCACTGCCACGCGCATGCGACGATCGAACCGGTCAAGGCCGCGGAGCTTCCCAGCCGGCGAAGCATCGTCGTCGCGCTCGCATCCGCCGCTGCGGTCTCGTCGTCCGGTGCGGTGCTCGCGAAATCGGAAGTGTCGCCGGAGGACGAGCGCTTCATGCGCATGGCGCTCGATGAGGCGCGGCAAGGCGATTATGCCTTCGGCTGCGTGATCATGCGCGATGGTGCGGTGATCGCGCAGGGACACAATCTCGGCAAAACCAACGACGATCCGACCGCGCGTGGCGAGATGGTGGCGATCCGCCGCTGCCCCGCCGATCACGGCAGCGCAAGCTTACGCGCTGCCACGCTTTACACCTCCGGCGAACCGTGTGTCATGTGCATGGGCGCGATCGTCTGGTGCGGCATCGGCCGGCTGGTCTTTGCCGCCTCGGTGCCGCAGATCGGCAGCCTGACTAATCAGGTCATGATCACCAGCGCCGAGGTGGCGGCGCGGGCAAATGGGATCCGATCAAGATCACCGGCGGCGTCATGGCCGACGAAGCGATGAAGCTGTTCAAGAAGTAAAATTCTCTGGCGAAGTTTATGCGTGTCCCGGGCGCAGCGCAGCATGAAATGGTGCGCTGCTGAACCGCGACCTTTACACACCCGGAGTATGGGACGATCCCGGATCAGCTGTGCACCGGCAATAGCACGTTCACGCGCGTAGACGCGCTTTTGCGCTGCACCGCATCCGGGAAACAATTGCTGTTATGCCAACAATCTCGCCATGATGCGCTCGCGGGTCAGCGGCAGATCGCGCATGCGGACGCCGAGCGCGCGCGAGACCGCGTTGCCAATCGCGGCAGCGGTCGGGCCGGCGGTCGCTTCGCCGACCCCGAGCGGCGTGTCGCTGTCGCTTGCGACGAGCGCGATGGCGATCACCGGAATTTCGCTAAAGCGCAGCACCGGATAGGTCTCCCAGTCGATCGGCCCGCCGCTTGCCGTGTCGAACCGGACTTGCTCTTTGAGCACCCAGCTCGCCGACTGGATAATGCCGCCTTCGAGCTGGTTGACGACGGCGTCCGGATTGACGACCAGGCCGGCATCGGCGGCGCACCAGGCGCGCAGCAGGCGGATCGATTCCTCGACTTCGAGCTCGACGATCATTGCGGCATAGGCGGCACGGTTTTTGTATTGGGCGAAGCCGATGCCTTTGGCGCGATGAGCTTGGCCACGATTGGCGGGACGTTCGCTTTCGCCCCAGTTCGCCATGGCCGCGGCGCGCTCGATCACGCGCCGCGCCCGCGGATCTGACAGACGCGCCAGCCGAAAGGCGACCGGGTCTTGCTGGGCGCGTTCGGCGAGTTCGTCAATGAAGGATTCGAGCGCGAAAACATTCGGCATGGCGCCGAGGCTGCGCAGTGCCGAGGTGCGCCGCGGCACTTCCGGCACGAGATGATGAATGATCCGCTTGGCGGCGATATCGTAAAGTGGTTCGCCATTGCGCGTGGCGCCGCCGCCGGCGGCTTCCGGCACGTCGGTCGGCGCCGGAACGGGCGGCGGATCGGGCAGCGCCTCGGCAGCGAGCAGCGTGGCGCCGCCGCCGGGCCGGCCCTGATGCGTGCCGCTCCAGATTTCGGTCGTCCAGTCCACCGGTTGGCCTGCGGCGTCGAGCGTGGCGCGCACCTTGACCACCATCGCGGGGCTCACCGGCTCGAACGCGAACTCCTCCTGCCGCCGCCATCGCACGAGGATCGGACGGCCGGGTAGGCGCACGGCGATGACCGCCGCATCGGCGGCCGCGTCGTCCGCGCCGTTATGGCCGTAGCAGCCCGGCCCCTGGACGTGGCGCACCGAAATTGTGGAAGCGTCCAGCTTGAGCATGCGCGCCAGCGCGGCGCGCAGCGGAAAAACGCCCTGGCAGTGCGTCCATACCGTCAGATGTCCGTCGCGGTAAAGCGCCAGCGCACAGGAGGGCGCGATTGAGGCATGCGCGAGATGGCCGCGCGTGTAAACCGCCTCGTAGCTTTGCAGTCCGCGCGCGGACTCCGATTGCGGCGCGCCGATGGTGCGGTCGATGCTGGGGCGTTGCAGGAGCCAATTCGCTTCCTGTTGCAAGGCGCTGGGCCACTCGACGCCGCTCCAGGTGGCGTGGGTAGCCGCCGCGGCGGCACCAGCTTCCACGGCGGTTTCATCGTCGCCGACGATCGCCAGAAAATTGCCGTCGCGGAGGAAGCTGATCGGCCCGCGTGCCGCGCGCCGGATCGCCGCTTCGTCGATCGCGCCGAGCGTGGCGCCGCGATTGGGCTGGCGCACGACCCGCGCATGTGACGTGCCCTCGACCGCCATGTCGTGAACGAACGCGTCTTTACCGAACAGCTTCGCCGGCAAATCGACGCGCGCGGCGTTGCGGCCGACGATCGTGTAATACGCAACCGGTTTGCGCGCCGCCGTGCCGGTCGCCTCGCGCGCGAGACTCACGGATGCCGCGAGCGACCAATAATCAAATTGCGTCGCTGCGCCGTTGCGCAGAATGCGCCCGTCGCGCACCGAAAGTTCCGCGGCGGCGCAGCCAAGGCGCCGCGCGGCCTCTTTCAGAAACAGCGCGCGCGTCTCGGCACAGGCAGCGCGCAGCGCGACGCCGCCCGCCTGCATCGATTGGCTGCCGGCGGTATAGCCCTCGTTCGGCGTGCGGTCGGTGTCGCCGGAGCGGATGGTGATCCGCTCAAACGCGACATCGAGCTCTTCGGCGGCGATTTGCGTCATCGCAGTGAGCACGCCCTGACCGAGTTCGACGCGCCCGGTCGCAAGCTCAACCTTGTCCGGCGCGGCGAAGTTCAGCCATCGATCGAGGCGGGGATTATCGGCGAGCACGCTCGGCAGCGTCATGGCCGGGCGTCTTCGCGTAAACGGGCCGCGGCTTTTTCGACGGCCCGCAAAATCCGGTTATGCGCGCCGCAGCGACAAATATTGTCGTCTAGCGCGCGGGCGATTTCCGCGCGCGACGGCGATGGATTGCGGTCGAGCAGCGCCTTGGCCGAAATGAGAATGCCGCTGAGACAATAGCCGCACTGGCCCGCTTGCTCCTCGAGAAACGCTTGCTGCAGCGGATGCGGCTTCTCCGGCGTGCCAAGGCCTTCGACCGTCGTTACGCTGCGGCCGGCGACGCTCGCGATCGCGCGCCCGCAGGATTTCACCGGTATGCCGTCGATCAAGACGATGCAGCAGCCGCATTGTTCAAGACCGCAGCCGAAGCGCGTGCCAGTCAGCCGCAATTGATTGCGCAGCACATCGAGCAAAGGCGTGTCGTCGTGCGACGCAATGACGTTGACTGCACGGCCGTTGACGGTGAAGGCGACGGTTTGTGGCATCGGCCTGTGCGCGCGGCGCTGGTCAGGAGAATGTGAAAGCGTCGTGGTAGGCGCCTTGCACGCTGCCGCCGGGAAGCGGACCGCCGCCCGGCACATGCACCATGTTGCCGATCACCGCGGCGGTGGCGCCGTGCAGGCCATGGCGCGGGATCGGCATCGGCGCGAGCGCCTCCCAAGTATCGGTCTTCGGGTCATAGGCTTCATTGGTGCCGAACACACGGCCAGTGGCTTCGCCGCCGAACACCACGATCTTGCCGTTGATATAGACGGCAGAGACGCCGCTGCGCGGCGTCGGCAACGGCGCGCGGAAGGTCCAGCCATCGGTTTTGGGATCGTAGACGGCATTCAAGCCAGTGTTGAAGTCATACGAATCCATACGGCCGGCAATGGCGTGGATTTTTCCGTCGACCACGGCGACGCCCATGTGGTCGCGCTGGCCGACAAATGGCTGCGTCCCGGTTGAGCCGCGCATGCCGCCGAGGATCGTGTATTTGTCAGTCGCCGGATCGTAGATCTCGTGCCATTCGACCGAGCGCACGTCGCGGCCGCCAAGCAAATGAATCTTGCCGTCTAGCACGATCGCGGAAATGGCGCCGCGTGGCCGCGCCAGGCCGGCGATCGGTTGCCAGGAATCGCTGCCGCCGTCGTAGACAAAGCATTTGGAATGCGGGCAGCGATTCTGCTCGATGAAGCCGCCGAAGGTATAGATCTTCGGACCGATCGATACACCGGCCACGTGATTGCACGGCAACGGAAAGCCCGCTTTCTGCGACCAGCTTTTCGACTTCGGATCGTAGACTTGTTGAAAGCCGCCATCGACGCGGTGGCGCGCATAGCCGGCGATCACATGAATTTTGCCCATGCATTCGATGACCGCGTGCTCGCCGACCGGAATCGGTAAGCGCGGCTGCTCGACCCAGCGCCCCGGATTCGCCGCAGCCGGAGCAATACTGGTCATGTAACGCTGCTTCTCGACCGTCGACGGAATGCTGGTGATGCTGCGATCGAACAGGCCGGCGAACAGCGGATCGCTTGTCGTGGTCTCCGGTGCGGCTGCCAATGTCATTATTTCCTCCCGGGATTGCTGTTGCTGTGGTTAGGCGCAGCTCAGACGGCGTAGGACGAAACCGAATCGCGTAAAAGCTGGCGCGTCAGTTCGACGCCCTCGCGCGCCACATCGTAGGGCGAGCGCTCCCATTGCGCCGGGTTGGGCGCCTCGTAGCTGAGATAACCGGTGTAGCCCTTTTCCGACAGCAAGCCGAGCACCTCGCGCCACTGCACCATGCCTTTACCGGGCGGCAAACGGTCGGTTGGCCGCGAAACGCCGGTCACCGGTTGGGGCGAAACATCGCTGTACTGGAAACAGAAGATCTGCTCGGGCGGCACGCTCTCGAAGCCGCGTCCGCCGGCGCCGCTGCGGGCAAAATGATAAGTGTCGATCAGGTAGCCGCAATTTTTCTGTTTGGCGCCGTCGAGCAATTCACGCAAGGTCGCGAGCTTGTTGAGAACGGGATGCTGCGAATTGAATTCGAGGGCGAGCCGCAGCCCGTATTCGCTGGCAATCGCGCCGGCCTGGCGCAAATGGCCGATCGCATCCGAAATCGGGCCGGCGACCGGCCCCGGTGCGCTCATCAGCATGTCGCAGCCGAGCGCCACCGCATTTTCGCAGGAATTCCGGAACACCGTGAACAGCCGCTTGCTTTCATCGCCCTCGGCAAACAGCCAACCATATTCGACCCCGAGCACGCCGACCGGAATGCCGCTATTGTGGATCAGGTCGACCACCTGCTGATTGCTCATTCCGGCGTCAAAACAGCGCTTGAAATCGGTACGGCGCAGCTCGACGGCGTCAAAGCCGGCACTGCGCGCCGCATCGAGCGCCGTCGCAAGCGGCGTGGTGTCGATCGTCCACATATGCAAAGCGAGACGCCCGAATTTTTTCGTCATTGCTTACATGCCCCGTCAGCGTTGAAGGCTTGAACGTTAAAGGCCCGAGCGTTAAAGGCCCGAGCGTTAAAGGCCTGCCGGCCCGCAGGACCAGAGGCGAGCACCCCATTAGTGCCGCTTTGTGCCGGTAGATCAAGCCAAGCGTCGCAAGCACATAATAATGCATCGCAATGATGTATCACGCCTGCGCTTGCTGGCTTTCCGATGCAGCTTTAAGCTTGCTGCGTCAAGCATCCGTGCGGAATACGCATTTGAGCATGTTGAGCAAAATAAAATTAAAGGCGTTCAACGCAGTCACGATCTCGGCCGCTATCGGCTGTTTGATTGCACTCGCAAACGCGCCCGCGGCCCAAGCGCAATCGGCCGATCTGGTTTTGTGCGATCGTATTGCCGCCGATCCGGCCGATCCGGACAAACCGGCCGATGTCAAAGGTGTCGCCGAAATCGCTGCATCGGACGTCGCAACCGCGATCAAATTCTGCAAGCGCGCGTCGCCGGCCTCGCGCCGGGCGCTTTATGAACTCGGTCGCGCCTATGCGGCCAACCGGCAGATGACGGAAGCGATAAGCGCCTATCGCAAAGCGGCCGACAAAGGAAGCAGCGCCGCCATGGTCGAACTGGGATCGCTGCTGGCGAATGGCTCGGCTGGCCCGAAGGACGAAACCGAGGCGCGGACTTTGTTTGCGCGCGCCGCTCAGGTGGGGAATGCACGCGGCGCGGCCAATCTCGCGGCGCTTTCGGCGGATGGCGGCGGATCGTCCGATCCCATCGAGGCAAGGGCGATGCTAGCGAAAGCCGCTGAGACCAATTCGGCCGAGGCGCAGTTTCAGCTCGGTCTGATGATGGCGAACGGAGTAGGCGGCCCGAAAGACGACGTCGCTGCGCGCGGCTTATTCGAAAAAGCCGCGGCCCAGGGCCATGCTGGCGCGCTGGATTGGATGGGCAGCTTCGCCGAAAGCGGACGCGGCGGCCCGGAGGACCGCGACGCCGCGAAAAGTTACTACGAGAAAGCCGCGGCGCTCGGCAATGACGACGCCAAGGCGTCGCTTGAGCGACTCAAATGCCCGCTGGTGCTGAAAACCAAACGCGGTGAAGTCTGGAGCCATCTCTGCTTCTAGTCCCCAGCCGCTTCGGGCACGCGCTCACCTGAACTCGCCGATCCCTGAAAGGAAATCCTGATGTCTTCTCGCCGCCAGCTTCATCTCGGCGCCTTCATGCGGCCGGCCAGCATTCATACCGGCGCCTGGCGATATCCCGGGGCGTGGCCGGATATGAATTTCAATTTCGCGCACATCAAGGAATCGATCCAAAAACTGGAACGCGCGAAATTCGACGCCTTTTTCATGGCCGACCACATGGCAGTGCTGAACATGCCGATGGACGCGCTCAAAAGAAGTCATACCGCGACGTCGTTCGAGCCGTTCACGCTGCTCTCGGCGCTCTCGCGGGTGACCGAGCGCATCGGTCTTGTCGCAACCGGCTCGACCACTTTCGACGCGCCCTATCACATCGCGCGGCGCTTCGCCTCGCTCGATCACTTGAGCAACGGCCGCGCCGGCTGGAATATCGTCACGACCTCGAATCCGGATGCGGCGCTTAATTTCGGGCTCGAGGAGCACATGGAGCACGGCGAGCGCTATCGCCGCGCGCGCGAATTCTATGAGGTGGTGACCGGATTATGGGACAGCTGGACCGACGATGCATTTGTCCGCGATGTCGAAGACGGCATTTTCTTCGATCCGGCAAAAATGCACGTGCTCGATCATAAGGGCAAATATCTTTCGGTGCGCGGTCCGCTCAATATTGCGCGGCCGATTCAGGGCTGGCCGGTGATCGTGCAGGCCGGTGCATCGGAAGCGGGGCGGCAACTCGCCGCGGAAACCGCTGAAGCGGTATTCACCGCACAGAGCGATATTACCGCCGGGCGTCAGTTTTACGCCGATGTGAAGGGCCGCATGGAGAAGCTCGGCCGCGCGCGTGCGCACATGAAAATCCTGCCCGGTTGCTTTGTCGTCGTCGGCGATACCGTCGAACAGGCGCGCGCGAAACGGGCCAAGCTTGACAGTCTGGTCAATTACGCCAACGCGATTGCCTCGCTGTCGATCGCGCTCGGTCACGACGCTTCAAAATTCGATCCCGATCGACCGTTGCCTGACGACATTCCCGAAAGCAATGCGTCCAAGAGCGGACGCGAGCGCGCCATCGCGCTCGGCCGGCGCGAGAACTTGACCGTTCGCCAGCTGGCGCAGCGGCTGGGCGGCTATTCCGGGCTGGCCATGGTCGGCACGGCGCAAACCATCGCCGATGAAATGGAGGAGTGGCTGGAAACGGAAGCCTCCGACGGCTTTACCGTGATGTTTCCCTATTTGCCCGGCGGGCTGGACGATTTCGTCGAGCGGGTCGTGCCGGAATTGCAACGACGCGGATCGTTTCGCCGCGATTATGAAGGCGCAACCTTGCGCGAGCATCTGGGATTACCGCGTCCGAAGAATCGCTTTTTTGAGAACTGAAGTGAGTCTCAAGGCTCCGGCGCGTTCGATTCACGGGACCGGAATTGGTTCCGTCAAGCGCGAAAATTTGAAGAGGAACTTTCGAGCTTTACACCGATTTTTGGGTGATACGGAGGAATCAATTGCGATGCGGAATTCAAAATGGAAATCGATACCGACGACAAAGATATGAACGCTCAAAAATTTCGCGACTATGCTGCCGAATGCCGCCGGCTGGCGCGCGCCGCCTCGGGGACGGATCGCGCCGTGCTGATTGAGATTGCCGAAGCCTGGATCCTTTGTGCCGAACAGGCCGAACGCGAGGCGAAGCGCCGTCGCAATGGGAGACCCGTAATAGACTCAGGGCCCCGCGATCGCGCTTAAAGGCGTAAGCTCTCGCGCCCTGTGATTCGGGCGAATTGCGGGCAATTTCGACTGACCGTAGACTAAGGTCAGCCGGAGGAAACCGCATGTCCGGGCAAAGTTTGCGCGCTTCGCCCCTTGAACGATCAGAGCCGGTAGAGCGAGCAGGTCTCGATGAGCTCCGCGCCCTGCAATTGGCGCGGCTGAAAGAGGCGCTTGCCCGTGCGGCGCAGGTGCCGCAATACCGCAAGACGTTTGCGCGAGCCGGCATTGCCCCCGGCGATCTCAAACGTCTGGACGATCTGAACGGTTTTCCGTTCACCACGAAAGAGGATCTGCGGCAGAATTATCCGTTCGGAATGTTCGCCGTGCCGATGAGCGAGATTGTTCGCATCCATGCGTCCAGCGGCACGACCGGAAAGCCGACCGTGGTTGGTTACACCCGCGGCGACATCGCGTTGTGGTCGGCCTTGATAGCCCGTTCGATCCGGGCTGCCGGCGGGCGGCCGGGCGACAAGATGCATGTCGCCTACGGCTAT
>Ga0207693_10005251_pt1 | contig 10836 bp, 10 predicted proteins | sample LARL81metaG_FD_184347 | JGI IMG/M metagenome (GOLD analysis project Ga0207693, IMG submission 184347) | Corn, switchgrass and miscanthus rhizosphere microbial communities from Kellogg Biological Station, Michigan, USA - LAR L8-1 metaG... | ecosystem: Host-associated > Plants > Roots >... | reverse complement strand
GCCTCGGGCTCCTCGTCGCCGCGCGGCCAGCGCGCTGCCGCCCACTCCTCGACCTCGCCCAGCGAGCGCGAGTAGATCGCGAAGATCTCGTCCATCGCCGCCGCGAATTCGGGACCGACTTCGTCGTCGCGGTAGAAGCGATAGCCGCCGTCGGGCAGCGGCTTGTCGTAGGGGATGTAGCGGGTCGACTGCTCGAGGTAGGCGGCGAGGCGACCGCGCTGCAGCGCCTTGGTGAGGATGTTGGAGACCCACTCGCAGGCGACGTGGGCGCCGCCGAGCTGGGCGATCGAGTCGTCGCCGTAGCCGGCGAAGACCCGCTCGTAGAGCTGCGCCGCCCGCGCCCCCTCCTCCTCGTCGAAGGGCCGCCCGCCGCCCGGTGCGTCGGCCGCGAACTCCTCCAGGTAGAGCCGCCGCACCGTCCCGGAATAGCGCGAATAGCGGGCAAAAAGCGCCCCCTTGACGGTCTCCGGGAGGTTGACGAGGGCGAAGACCGGCCGGTCGAGGTTGGTGAAATGCGGGGCGAGCAGCGCCCGCTCCTCGGCGGTGAAGTCTTCGACCGGGTAGCGCACCGGGGCATCGTAGTCGGCGCCCCGGCGGGCCGCAGCCGGAGCTCGCGCGGTCAGGTCTGCGGGGAGGGCGGCGCGGCCATCAGCTCGACCCGGTGACCGCCGGGAACGATCGCCAGCGCCCGCGGCTCGCCCCAGTGTTCGCGTTTGGACTCGACCTCGAAGCCACGGTCGCGAAGGCGCGCGACCGTTGCCTCGAAGTCGTCCACGACCACCGCCAGGTGTCCGGGCGATGGCACCGTCGGTTCCGCCTCTGGCATCAGGTGCACCTGCGTCCCCTTGCGCTCGAGCCAGGTGTACTCGGAGAGCGTCTCCGGCGGCTCGACCCGCACGAATCCGATCAGCTCGAAGAAGCCGGCAGCGGCCTCGACGTCTCCCGGCGAAACCTCGATCCCGACGTGATGAAGCACTTCTGAGAATTTACAGAAACGTTCCAGTTACGTATGCTTTTGTCTGCTACGGTCTCAGGGATGGAGGCAATGGTCGTGGACAGGGAGGAGGCAGAGATGGTGGATTGGGACGCCGGGCGTCTCGACGAGAGATTCCGGGCGATCGACCAGAGGTTCGACGGAGTGGATCGGAGGATGGACGAAGGATTCGCCCGCATGGATGCAGGGTTCAAAGAGCTCAACACTCGCATCGACGCGGGAATGCGAGATCTCGGCAATCGCGTCGAGGAAGGACTAAAGGACCTCGGCAAGCGCTTCGACGGAGAGCTGAAAGACCTCAACGCTCGCGTCGACGGAGGGCAGAAGGACCTCAACAGTCGTCTCGATGGAGGGCTGGGAGAACTCAACGGTCGTTTCGATGCAATGCAGCGGACGCTGTTGGGGGTGAGCGGTGTGATCATCGCGGCACTGATCGGTCTGATCGCCACCCAGCTCTAGGGCTTACAGCAGCAGCGACCCCAGCGCCGCCAGGACGACGATCGCCGTGGTCCAGGTGACCGCCTCGGCGGTGACCTCCATGTCGAGGCCGTAGGCGTGGGCGATGACCAGGGAATTGAGGCCGGAGGGCATCGCCGAGAGCAGGCGGTAGGCGGCGGGGAGGTCGATCAGGGGGGCGGCGAGGAGCATCAGGAGGCCGGGGACGACAGCGAGGCGGGTGAGGATCACCAGGAAGACGGGGCGGGTTAGCGGCGGTGGCATCGGCAGAGAACCCCGCTCGGCGTTCTCGGCCAGGGTGGCGCCGACGGCGAAGAAGCCGATCGGGAGGATGGCGACGATCAGGGCCTGGGAGAGGTCGACGAGGATGGTCGGTGCCAGGGCTTCGGGGGCGAGGATGCCGGCGATCGCGGCGTAAAGCGGCGGGTTTCGGATGAAGAATGCGCCGATGCGCTGGCGCGGGGTTTCCCCGGCCTTGGTCCCGAAGGCGGCGCCGACGGCGAAGGCGCCGAGCAGCAGGCAGGGGCCGGTGACGAGGACGTCGTAGAGGACCGCGGTCGAGAGCTGATCGCGCCCCAGCAGCGCCACCGCCAGCGGGTAGCCGAGGTAGCCGGTGTTGACGCTGAGCACGGTGCAGATCACGGCGCCAACCTGAGGACGGGAGAGGTCGAGGAACCGGGTCGCCGCCGCCCAGGCGAAGAGGGCGCCGAGCGAGGAGGCGACGATCCCCAGCAGCAGCCCGACCCCGTGGCCGACGTCGATCTCGCTGGCGGCGATGTTGAAGAAGATCACCGGCGGCAGCAGCACGTAGAGCAGCAGCGTCAGGGCACTGCGCGAGGCTCGCGCCGCCCCGGCCGGCCAGCGGCCCTCGGACCAAACGCCGACGGCGACGGCCGCGACGATCGCGCCGGTGGTGAGGAGGACTCCGATCGGGCGTTTCTATCCGAAGAGGGCGCGGCCGGCGTGTTCGGCGAAGTTCACGAGCGGCTGCGGGACGATGCCGAAGAAGATCGTCGCGGCGGCGGCGACGAGTGCCCCGCCCGCGATGTACCAGCGGCGGCCGGCCTCGAGGTCGACTGGGTCGGCCTCCGGCGAGGCGCCGGCGATCACCGGCCGCACCCCCGTTGCCCGCTCGCTTTCAGGCCGCATCCACATCGCCGCCACTACCCGCAGGTAGTAGGCGAGCGAGATCATCGTCCCGACCGCGATGAACACGGCGAGCCAGGTGTAGTCGCCTTCGACCAGCGCCTCGATCAGGTAGAGCTTGCCGATGAAGCCCGCCGTTGCCGGCAGCCCGGCCAGGGCCAGCATCGAGATCGTCAGCGGCCAGGCCAGCAGCGGCAGCTCGGCGCCGAGCCCGCGAACGCCGCGGATGTCGTCGCCGAAAACCGTTTCCCGCTCGCGGGCGACGATCACCGAGAAGGCGGCGAGGTTCATGAAGGCGTAGGCGGCGAGGTAGAAGACCAGCGAACTGGTCCCGGCCTTCGAGGCGACGACCACGCCGCCGAGCATGTAGCCGGCCTGGGCGACCCCGGACCAGCCCATCAGCCGCTTCAGCGAGTCCTGGCCGAGGGCGCCGACGTTGCCGACGACGATCGAGATCGCTGCCAAGGCGGCCAGCGCCGGCTGCCAGGTGTCGAGCTGGGAGCCGAGGGCGACGTCGAAGAAGCGGAGGAAGACGGCGAAGGCCGCGGCCTTGGTCGCCACCGCCATGAAGCCGGTGATCGGGGTCGGGGCGCCCTGGTAGACGTCCGGCGTCCACTGGTGGAAGGGGGCGATCGAGGTCTTGAAGGCGAGCCCGACCGCCGCCATCGCGATCCCGATCAGGATCAGCGGGTCGCCGTCGAGGCCGTTCCGGGCGATGCCTTCGGCGATCCCGGCGAACCCGGTCGAGCCCGTGCCGCCGTAGAGGAAGGCCATCCCGTAGAGCAGCGTCGCCGAGCCGATCGAGCCGACGATCAGGTACTTCAGCCCCGACTCAAGCGAGCCCTCGCGCCGCAGGTTGGTCGCGCAGAGGATGTAGAGGGGGATCGAGAGCGTCTCCAGGGCGACGAAGAAGGTGACGAGGTTGGTCGCCTGCGCGAGCAGGACCATCCCCAGAACCGAGCCCAGCAGCAAGGCGTGGTACTCGCCGGAGCCGGCTTCCTCGGTCGCCCGCTCGCGGATCGAGAGCAGAACGCAAAAGGCCGCGGTGAGGATCGAGATCAGCGAGATCGAGATCGCCAGGTCGTCGAGCTTCAGGGCGCCGGTGATCAGCGCCTTCGGGTCGTCCCACTGCCAGATCAGGAGGCCCGCGGTGGCCCCGAGGGCGATCAGCGTCAGCCCCGGCGCCCAGCGGCGGACCGGCTTGAAGACGGCGCTGAGGAGGACGACGCAGAGGCCTACCGTGAGCGCGATCAGCGGCGAGATGCCGGCGTAATCGATGTGCGGTTCGTTGAAGTTCACGGCGCTTCGCCCATGACCATGCTGACGGGACGATTTCGGTCTATATAGGACCGTTTTCGTCCCGTCGGCGGGGTGGACGCCAGCTGCGCCTCGGGCGCTTCGCCGCCCGTCACCTTCGCCACCGTCCGCTCGACCTTCGGCGCCGTGCGCTCGAGGATCAGCTGCGGGTAGAGAGCGAGGCCGAGGATGCAGAGCACAAGCGGCACGAGGACGAGCGCGTCGCGGCGGCCGATCTCGCGTGAGAGCAGCCCCTCAGGCGCGCGATTGTGCATCGCCCCCTGGTAGAGACGCAGCGCGTAGTAGGCCGACATCGCGACGCCGGTGATGGCGACGAAGGCGAAGACGATCTTCGCCTGGAAGAGGCCGTTGAGGATGTAGAACTCGCCGACGAAGTTGGCCGAGCCCGGCATCGCCAGGGTCGCCAGGGCGACGATCAGGAAGAGCGCCGCCAGGACCGGCGCCCGCAGCGCCAGGCCGCCCATCTCGCGGATGTCCTCGCTGCCGGTCCGCTCCACCAGCAGGGCGACGATGACGAAGATCGGGGCGACGACGAGGCCGTGGTTGACCATCTGCAGGACGGCGCCGTCGGAGCCGTCGGCGCGGAGGGCGAAGATCCCGGCGGTGATGAAGCCGAGCTGGGCGACCGAGGAGTAGCCGGCGATCAGCCGCACGTTGGTCTGGGTGAAGGCCATCACCGAGCCGTAGAGGATCGAGGCCAGGGCGATCAGCAGGATCACCTCCTGGAATTCGACCGCGGCGTCGGGGAAGAGCGGCAGCACCACCCGCAGGAAGCCGTAGGCGCCGACCTTGGCGAGGACGCCGGAGAAGACCGCCAGTGCCGGCAGCGGCGCCGCCCGGTAGGCGTCGGGCATCCAGCCGTGGAGGAGGAAGGCGGGCATCTTGACCAGGAAGGCGGCGGCGAAGAACCAGAAGAGCCACTGCTGGCTGCCGTGGCTGAGGCTCCGCTGCTGCAGCTCGGCGATCGAAAATGTGAGGTGGCCGCCGTCGGCGGCGATGACCCCGGTCGCGATCGCCGCCACCAGCATCAGCAGCGAGCCGATCAGGGTGTAGACGATCATCTTCAGCGTCGCCGCCGAGGCGGTGAGCCCGCCTTCGCCGGTGCGGTCCTGGCCCCAGGCGCCGAAGAGGAAGTAGAACGGGACCAGCATCAGGTCGAAGAAGAGGACGAAGAGGAGCAGGTCCTGGGCCAGGAACGAGCCCAGCGTCGCCGTCTCGGCGAGCAGCATCAGGAAGTAGAAGGTCTTCGGCCGCTCCTGCTCGCGGAAGGCGGCGAAGGTCACGCCGCCGGTCCAGAGCACCGCCGTCAGCAGGATCAGGAAGAGGTTGAGGCCGTCGATGCCGAGGCTGTAGTCGACGCCGAGGCCGGAGATCCAGGGCTCGTCGACGGCGTACTGCAGGGCGGAGCTGCCGCTGTCGAAGCCGAGCGCGGCGGAGATCGCGAGGCCGAGGGTGACGACGGTTCCGAGGACCGCCCACCAGCCGACCGTCCTCGACGGCAGGAAGAGCCCGAGGAGGCCGAAGGCGAGTGGTGCCCAGAGGATCGCGCTGCTCATGAGCTGCTCAGCAGGAAGTAGAGGGCCAACCCGGCGAAGCCGGCGATCAGGAGCAGCGCATAGCTGCGGACGAACCCGTTCTGGACGGCGCGGACGACTCCGCTGGCGCCGCGGACCCCGCCCTCGGTGCCGCTGACCAGGCCGTCGACGACGAAGCGCTCGAAGACCCGGTTGGAGAAGCGGCCGACAGCCAGTGCCGGGCGGACGACGAGGACGTCGATCGCCTCGTCGAAGTACCACTTGCGGAAGAGGAAGGCATGGAGGCCGCGGAAGCGCGCTTCCAGCCGCCGCGGCGCATCCGGGTTGGCGACGTAGAGCCAGTGCGCCGCCCAGATCCCCAGCAGCGAGATCGCGCCGCCGATCGCCAGGCCGATCCAGTCCCAGGCGATCGAGGGATGGACGTGGGCGAGCACCGGCCCCGTGAAGACCGGGTCGAGCCAGTCGGCGACGACGTTGTCGATGCCCGGGACCTGGATCAGGCCGCCGAACAGCGCCCCGAAGGCGAGCACCGCCATCGCCACCCGCATCGGCGCCGAGGACTCGGCGATGTGGTGCTCGGGGCCGGGGAAGCCGACGTCGGTGTCCTCCTGCTCGCCGGTGGCCGGGTTGAAGGGGTGGGCGTGGTGGATGTGGCCGGTCTCGATCAGCTCCCGCGCCTCTGCGCACGGCTCTCCCTGTAGGACCCGGAAGATCAGCCGGAAGGTGTAGATCGCGGTGAGGAAGGCTCCGAAGTAGCCAAGGACGACGAAGATGAGATACATCCCTCCGCGCGCCCCCGCGTAGGCGAGGATCTCGTCCTTGGAGAAGAAGCCCGAGGTGAGCGGGAAGGCGGCTAGGGCGAGGCCGCCGCAGAGCATCGTTACCGAGGTGAACCGCATCGCCTTGCCGAAGCCGGACATGCGGTCGATGTTCTGCTCGTTCGCCATCGCGGCGATGATCGAGCCGGCCGCCATGAACAGCAGCGCCTTGAAGAAGGCGTGCGTCATCAGGTGGAACATCCCGGCGCTGTAGGCGCCGATCGAGACGCCGACGACCATGTAGCCGATCTGGCTCATCGTCGAGTAGGCGATCGCCCGCTTCAGGTCGGTCATCACCAGCGCGATCGTCGCCGCCACCAGCAGGGTCGCCAGGCCGATGAAGGCGCTGATGTCGGCGGCGGTGGGGGCGAGGGCGAAGAGCACGTGGGTGCGGGCGATCAGGTAGACGCCGGCGGTGACCATCGTCGCCGCGTGGATCAGCGAGGAGACCGGGGTCGGGCCCTCCATCGCGTCGGGCAGCCAGGTGTGGAGCGGCAGCTGGGCGGACTTGGCGAAGGCGCCGACGAGGAGCAGCAGGCAGATCGCCGTCACCGTCCACTCGTTCGTGCTGAAGACTGCGGGCGCCTTCTCGAAGACCGTCCCGTAGTCGAAGGAGCCGAGTTCGCGGAAGATCAGGAAGGCGGCGAGGACCAGCCCGATGTCGCCGACGACGTTGATCACGAAGGCCTTCATCCCCGCCCGCGTCGCCGTCTCGCGCCGGTACCAGAAGCTGATCAGCGCGTAGGAGGCAAAGCCGACGAAGGCCCAGCCGACGATCAGCAGCACGAAGTTGCCGGCGAGGACCAGCAGCAGCATCGAGAAGACGAAGAAATTGAGGTAGCTGAAGAAGCGGTGGTAGCCCTGGTCGGACTGCATGTAGCCATAGGAGTAGAGGTGGATCAGGGTCGAGACGCCGGTCACCACCAGGACCATGAACAGCGACAGCTGGTCGAGGTAGATCCCGAGCTTGATGTCGAGGCCGGCGACGCTGGCGTAGTCCCAGAGCGAGGAGGCGTGGTGGCGCGCCTCGGGGTCTTCGCCGAGCAGGCCGATCAGCGCCGCGACGCCGCAGGCGAAGGCGAGGCCGATCGAGACGGTGCCGATCACGCCGGCTAGCTTCTGCGGCAGCGCCCGGAAGCCGAGCGCGATCGTGATCGAGCCGAGCAGCGGGAAGAGCAGGACCAGCCAGGCCCAGGCGGTGGCGCTCATCCGCGCAGCTCCCGCAGGTCGTCGACGTTGAGCGGCAGGCGGCGGCGGAAGATGGCGACGATCAGGCCGAGGCCGACGACGACCTCACAGGCGGCGACGACCATCACGATCACCGCGAAGACCTGCCCCTGACCGTTGCCGACCATGCGGCTGAAGGCGACCAGCGCCAGGTTGCCGGCGTTCAGCATCAGCTCCAGGCAGAGCAGGATCACCATTGGGCTGCGGCGCAGGAGGATGCCGAAAGCGCCGGTGCTGAAGAGCAGGGCGGAGAGGACGACGAACCAGTCGGTGTTCATGGGGAGAGGGACACCCCCTCCTCACGATTTGGGGAGGGTTCGTCGGGGGTGTCCCTCTCCCCATCTCGACGGTTGGAGGCAAGGACGATCGCTCCTACTGCAGCGAGTAGAAGGAGGATGGAGCTGGCCTCGAAGGGGAGCAGGAACTTTTCGAGCAGGAGGCGGCCGATCGCGGCGGGGTTACCGAAGCCGGCATTGACGTCGGGGCCGTCGGTTCCCAGCGCCAGGAGGGAGGAGCTGAGGACGGCTACGGCGAGCTCGACGAAGAGGGCGATGCCGAGCAGGGGAGCGAGGAAGCGCTGTCCGGGGATCGGCTCCCAGGCCGACTCGCCGCCGCCGCCGACGTAGGCGACGACGAAGACGTAGAGGACCATCACCGCGCCGGCGTAGACGACCACCTGCGCGGCGGCGACGAAGGCCGCGGTGAGGAGCAGGAAGAGCGCCGCCAGCGAGAAAAGGTGGACGATCAGCGCCAGCACCGAGTAGAAGGGGTTGCGCATCGCGATTACGCCGAGGGCGCCGCCGAGGGCGCCGATCGCTGCGAGGAAGAAGAGGACCGCTTCCACGACTATTCCCCCTCGCTTTTCAGCGGGGTCCGCTCGACCGGCTCCGCGAGCAGCATCTCCTTGGTGAAGATCAGGTCGCGGCGGTCGTAGTCGGCCATCTCGTAGTCGTGGCCCATCGTGATCGCGTCGAAGGGGCAGGCGATCTCGCAGTAGCCGCAGAAGATGCAGCGGGACATGTTGATCTCGTAGACGGCGGCGAAGCGCTCGCCGGCGGAGACGCGCTCGCCCGGCACGTTCTCGGCGGCGACGACGCGGATGCAGTCGGCCGGGCAGGCGGCGGCGCAGAGCGAGCAGCCGACGCATTTCTCCAGGCCGGTGTCCTCGAAGCGGTGCAGCTTGTGGCGGCCGCGGAAGCGCGGGTAGACCGGCGTCTTCTCCTCCGGGTACTCGATCGTCATCGGCCCCTCGATCAGCCGCGCCATCGTCGTCTTCAGCCCGCGCAGGGTCTCGCCGAAGGCGCGGTAGGCGCCGCCGAGGCCGCCCGGCTCGGGGCCCCGCTGGACCTGGACCACGTCGATCGAGTCGAGGTACGGGGCCGATTTGGGATCGGAGCTCATCGGCCGCTTCCTCTCGTGGCGCTTTTGTTCGGCATCGCCGAACAAAGTCGACATGCCATCACGTGACCACCACCAGGACGGCGGTGACGAGGACGTTGAGGGTGGCGAGCGGCAGCAGCACTTTCCAGCCGAGGCTCATCAGCTGGTCATATCGAAGACGCGGCAGCGTCGCCCGCACCCAGATGAAGACGATGACGAGGCCAAGCATCTTCGCCAGCATCCAGATCGGGTCGAGGAAGCTCGGGCCCGGGCCCATCCAGCCGCCGAGGAACATCGCCGCGGCGATCCCGGAGACGACGAGGATCTCCATGTATTCGACCAGGAGGAAGGAGCCGAAGCGCATGCCGCCGTACTCGGTCATGAAGCCCTGGACCAGCTCGGCGTCGGCCTCGGGCATGTCGAACGGGGTGCGGTTGGTCTCGGCGAAGCCGGCCAGCATGAAGATCAGGAAGCCGACGAACTGGGGGACGACGAACCAGATGCCACCCTGCGAGTGGACGATCGAGACCAGCGAGAGTGAGCCGCTCATCATGATCACGCCGAGCAGCGCCAGCCCCATCGAGACCTCGTAGGAGATCAGCTGCGCGGCCGAGCGCATCGCCCCCAGGAGGCTGTATTTCGAGCCCGAGGACCAGCCGCCGAGCAGCAGGCCGTAGAAGGCGATCGAGCCGACGGCGAAGAAGTAGAGGATCCCGATCGGGACGTCGATCCCGTAGAGGCCGACGCCGTCCTGGACGTCGCCCCAGGGGATGATCGCCAGCGACAGCACCCCGGCCAGGACCGGCAGCAGCGGCCCGAGGATGAACAGGGTTTTGGTCGCGTTCTCGGGCCGGAACGACTCCTTGGAGACGAGCTTGCCGACGTCGGCAAGCGGCTGCAGGAGGCCGAAGGGACCGACGCGGTTAGGGCCGTAGCGGTGCTGGAAACGGCCGATCAGCTTGCGCTCCAGGACCGTCAGCAGCGGCAGGATGCCGAAGATGACGGCGAAGATGACGAGGCTCTTGAGGACCATGATCCAGGTCGCTTCGGCGAAGGTCGTGTCGGCGATCGGCAGCATCTAGGCGCCGACCTTCTCGATCTGCACCTGGACGGGTCCGCCGTTGAGCAGGGCGTTGGCGTTGGCCTCGGCGAGGCCCTCCGCCATGAAGACGATGCCGGGGCTGACGCGCTCTTTGATCAGCACCTCCGCCTCGATCCCGCTGACAAGGACTCGGTCGCCGCTCTTCAGGTTCAGCCGCTCCGCGTCTACCGGCGAGACCTCCACCCGCTGCCGGGGCTGGAGAAACTTCAGCGGCGGGTTCAGCTCGGTGATCGGGCCGGCCCAGAGGTCGCGGTAGGTGCCCAGGGTGAGGGGGGCATCCGGGCCTGGGTCGGCGGGCAAACTGCGGGGAGGGCCCGGCGACCCAGGCCCGGATGCCCTTCCCGGTTCGGGGAGGTTCGCGGCAGATGGGGTGTCCTGCCAGCGGATGCCTCGGCCGCCGATGTCGGAGTCTTCGATGCCGTTGTAGAAGCTGACGGCGTCCGTCAGGGCTTTGAAGGCGGTGGGCTGGGAATCGATGCCGGTGTCCAAGCCGAGCTTCGAGGCGAGCTTGGAGAGGACGATGATGTTGGGGAGGATGTTCCCGGGACGGGAGGCGCTGGGGCGGACGCGCTGGAGGCGGCCGTCGGGGTGGGTGACGGTGCCGTCTTTCTCGGCGTGGGTCTCGAGCGGGAGGACGATGTCGGCCTTGGCGGTGGTCGCGTTCTCGTGCATCGCGAAGGCAACGACGCAATCGGCTGCCGTCAGGGCCTCTTCCCAGGCGGGGGTGTCCGGGAAGTCTCGGAGAGGATCGGCACCGAAGAGGATCAGCGAAGTGATCTCGCCGGAGATCAGGCCCTCTCGGATCTCCTCGGTCGATCTGCCGGCGACCGTCTCGCTGAGGCCGGGGCCGGCGTCCGGAAG
>Ga0207693_10005247_pt1 | contig 10841 bp, 9 predicted proteins | sample LARL81metaG_FD_184347 | JGI IMG/M metagenome (GOLD analysis project Ga0207693, IMG submission 184347) | Corn, switchgrass and miscanthus rhizosphere microbial communities from Kellogg Biological Station, Michigan, USA - LAR L8-1 metaG... | ecosystem: Host-associated > Plants > Roots >... | reverse complement strand
ATGATACGAGGGAAATCAGAGAGGAGAGAACCAAGTGAAGCGTAACGAGGCCAAAAAACTGACGATCGATACTAACCTGAGCCCTGGGACCCTCTGGCCCTGAAATCCACGCAAACAATCCAATTTTTTGCGCGCAGCCAGAACACTGCTTAAATTTAAGTCAAATAGAGCACGGCTGCCCTGTTTAGGCAGCAGTGTTGAAATAGATGTGAATGCTCCTTCCCGTGTTGTAAGGTCAGAGCACCTGCTGGAATTTTTATTTGACAGGTCTGCGCTGCTAAAATTTCGGAATGGCAGAAATGACGAAAGTTTACTTCTCCAGGATTGATTCTTCCGTAGTAGGGCCGCTGCTGCTTGCGGCGACGGAGAATGGCCTGCGCTGCGTGCAGTTTCACAAGGGAAAGCTGCCAGCGCCGGGCAAGGACGAAGTTTGGATTGAATCGCGTGATTATCTCCGTCCTTTTGAGATGCAATTGGAAGCCTATTTTCGCGGTGAACTGCGCGAATTCACCTGCAAGCTGGACCTGATCGGGACGCAATTTCAAAAGGATTGCTGGCAGGCCTTATTGCGAATTCCCTATGGCCAAACCTGCTCTTATGCCGATATCGCTCGCGCCATCGGCCGGCCAACTGCCTTCCGCGCCGTGGGACAGGCCAACCATGACAATCCCCTGGCGATTATTGTCCCGTGCCACCGCGTCCTCGGCGCAAACGGCACGCTAACGGGTTACGGCGGAGGCCTTAATACCAAAGAAAAACTCCTTCGTCTGGAAGGAGCAGCTTTCCGGTTGGCGGCAAAATCCTCTGTGTCAGTCGGAGACAGCAAAGGCCATGAGTCGTCGCAGGCGACATTTCAGTATTAGCTGGCTGTGAATGGTTTGGCGCTACCGCTGCGGCGGCTTCGATTCAGGAGCAGGAATCCCTTTGTCGACGCCGGGTTTTTCGCTTCGCCCGCTAATCGCAAGCTTATTCACCAGCTTCTTGCTTCCGGCATACGACTGCACGATCCTGGTGGCTGTGATCTTCTCTTTATTTGTGCCCACCGTGCCATTGAGTTCAATGGTGTCTCCGGAAACAGTTGCGCGTGCGCTGTCGCCCGCCAGCGTGGGCTCTTTGCTTAGAGCACTCTGGATCTGGCTTTGCAGGTCTGAATCTGTCATGTCGCTGATCGCGCCGGTGGAATTTGCGGCATCTGGAGTTGGCGCGGTACTTGAGCTTGCCGCGCCCGCAACGCCGCCGGTGGCCGGAGCGCCTGTGCTCGACGGTACCGGAGTCCCAGCCTTGGTCTGAGCTCCGTCACCAACATGATTTGCCGGGGTGGTGGGATTGACGGGCGGTGTTTGCGGCTGTTGTGTCTGTGCACTGGCCGCAACAGACAAGACCAACCCAAAGCCAAGAACATAAACCGGGATTTTCATGACATCAGCTCCAGTTATCGAATAAATGGGTGTGTTGGCCGCGCAAACACACCTGCACTCAGCAACACACAGCACGTTATAGGCCATGGCGTACTGTGCCGGAGGTTACCGCCGTCTCAAGGAACTCCCTAAAAATGCTGGCTTTAGCGGTCAATTTGTAGAGAATCAGGTGGGCACGAGGACCACCAATTCCAGACGGATGCTCATATTGAGCATTGGCGTACGCATGTATGTATTCAGGTTCTCATCCGGCAGATAGGCTCCAATCAGTCCACATTCGGCGTAAACTCTAAAAGTATGGGCCACAGGCACACCCATCCGCACGCACCGCTGAGCGCCAGGGCTCTGCGATATTCCCTTGCGGCCACGTTTGCCTATGTCCTGATTACCCTTTTTGCCGGAATACGGTCGCACAGCCTGGCCCTGCTGTCTGAAGCCGGCCATAACGTAACTGACCTGCTGGCCCTGCTGCTCTCCTGGGTTGCGGTCTTCATCCAGACCCGTCCACCCAGCGCCACCAAAACTTTTGGCTATCATCGGGCCGGCGTGCTGGCGGCATTTGTCAATGCGCTTACCCTGGTGGCAATTGCGTTTTACATTTTTTATGAAGCCTTCATGCGCATGCGGAACCCCGTAAAGGTGCATGCCGGCATCATGATCTGGGTGGCTGTGATTGGCGTGCTCATGAACGGCGCCATTTCCTGGGTGCTGTTCCGCGCCGCGCATGACGTAAACATCCGCAGCGCCTTCATTCATCAACTCGGCGACACGCTTTCCACTGCCGCGGTAATCGTGGGCGGCTGGATCATCATGTTGACCGGGCACACATGGGTCGATCCCGCGCTCTCCCTCGGCATTGCCTGCCTTATCCTCTGGTCGTCCTTCGGCATTATTCGAGAGACCCTGAATATCCTGCTGGAAGGCGCACCGCAGGGCCTTTCTGCCGAGCGCATTACCGCAAGCCTGAACGGGATTGCCGGCGTGCGCGACGTACACGACGTGCACGTCTGGAGTATTGGCTCGGATACGCACGCGCTCTCATGCCACGTGCGGATCGATGACATTACGCTGTCTGAAAGTGACATCATTTTGCGCCAGGTCAAGGACCTGCTGAATGCCGAATACCACATCATGCATACCACCATTCAGTTTGAAAATGGCGACTGCGAAATTGCTCACGGCTGCGTGATTCCCATCGGCACAAAAACCAGGCCTGAGCCGCTAAATTTAAGGATCCGCCGCTAATCCGCCGCTAACCCACCTCTTTCCTCTTGCCACCGGCGGCCTGCCGGGCAAAGATTTCTTGCACTGTCTCCAGCGTGTCAATCTCCTCCGGAGATTTGTCCGTTCGTATGCGCAGAATGCGCGGAAATCGCAGCGCGTAGCCGCTTTCATGCCGGCTGGAGCGCATCATGTTGTTGAACGCCACTTCCAGCACGATCTTCGGCTCCACCGTGCGGCGAAATCCCTGGTCGTCCACTGTGTGCGCCAGGAACCATTCGGTCATCTCCGCGATTTCAGCATCGGTCAGCCCCGAGTAGGCTTTGCCCACATTCAAGAGTTGCTCGCCATCGCGCACGGCAAACGTATAGTCACTCAGCACCTTGTTGCGCTTACCATGGCCCCATTCCACAGCGGTCACAACCACGTCCAGCGTGGCCAGTTCCTTCTTTAGCTTTAGCCACGACTTGCCGCGACGGCCCGGCGTGTAAAGCGAGGTCACGTCCTTGATCATTAGGCCTTCATTGCCACGCTCACGTGCGGCTGTAAATACTTCTTCAAGTTTTTCCGGTGACTCCGCTGTTACAGCGGGCGACAGGATCACGCGCGGCGCTCCGCTTCTGGCCCCGATTGCCGGCTCAAAGACCAGCTTGCCCTGTGGGTTTTCCGTGGCCATGGCGTATTCCACAATGAAGCCATCCTTTGCGACCGTGGCAAATGCCTGCTCCAGAATTTTTCTTCTCTCTTCCAGCGGCTTTTCGATCAGTAATTCGCCGCCACCGTACAGGACGTCAAAGGCCATATAAACCACCGGCACCGTGCGCAGCATCTCTTCTGAAACCGTCTTGCGCCCCAGACGTTTTTGCAGCTCGGCAAAAGGCAGAGCTTGTGCCGTGTCCGGGCTCCAGGCCAGGATCTCTCCATCCAGAATCAGCGGGTCAGGAAAAGCCCGCAGCGCCGGAGGCAGCTCAGGAAATGACTGGCTGATCTCATCCAGAGTCCGCGAGAAAAGCCGTACGCGCGGGTCTTCTTTGCCGCCAATGTGCGCCTGCGCGCGAATGCCGTCATACTTGTCTTCCACCGCGGCGCGCTCGAAGTAAGAAAGCGCTTCTTCTGCGTCCTGGGCCGGGCTCGCCAGCATAAAGCCGATAGGATGGAAAAGGCGCATCTGCGCCTGGTTGAGCTGGTGCTCGGCCGCCAGACGTAGCGCATCGCGAATGTCGCCCAACAGCATGTTGGCGCGCTGCACCGCGGCAACTTTTTCGTCGAAGGCCTTCGCTATTGCCTCTTCCACCAGGCTTTCCCGCAGTCCAATCCGCAGATCGCCGCTGATGATCTTGATCACGTACTTGGCTTCAAGCGCCGTCGCCCGCCGGAGCAGGTCTTGGAGCAGCCTGAGCCTTGCTGCCGTGTTCGACGTTCGCGCCAGTTCGTCGAAGGCCGCAGCCAGTTCCGTGACTGACAATGAACTTTTGGCCGGCGCGGTCTTTTCCAGGACCTCTTGCGCTGCGGCCCCCAGATCGCCATGGCGGCGATAGGCGGCGGTCATCGCAACTTCTCCCTTGCCCGATATTTCCCCTACGGTGCGCCACAACAGGGTGCCGCCTACTTGCAATGTTCGCTCTTCCCTCGCGGGAAAAGCCCTGCCGGAGAAAAGTACGGCGGCATGCGCTGCTTCTTCCACCGGCCGCGAGCGGAAGTATTCCGCCACCAGACGGACCTTTTCCAGCTTCTTGGTAGTGCCTGCGACAGCGTCGGCAGTCAGGGCAAAGGCCTGCATCAATTCAGGATAGCAACTGCTATTTGTTTCTGTCCTTTTCTTCTATATTCCCGTAAAATACTGTTTTGACGGCACTTTTAACCCCTGCGCCAATCTTCCTTGAAGCGGCGGTTCGGCGGCTGGTTGCGGATCATCTAATAAACCAATGAGATACTGGCGTCCATTTCTCCGTTTTCTTGCTACTTTACAACTGCTTCCCGCCCTTGAGAGCGGAGAGGAAACCCTTGTCGGCGGTCAGGCCGTGATGGAAGGCGTGATGATGCGCTCGCCGCATGCCTGGGGCATCGCCGTCCGCAAGCCCACCGGCGAGATCGTTACCTACAGTAAGACCCTGCAGCGCCCCTCAGAAAAACACAAATGGATGGGATGGCCTTTCGTCCGCGGACTTGCCACGCTGGGTCAGGCCATGCGCCTGGGCTTTGTGGCTTCAAAATTCTCTCTAAACGTCGGCCTGGAAGAGATCGCAAAAGAAGAAGGCGAGAAGAAGCCGGAAATCGGCACCTGGGCCATGGTCGGCAGCATGGTGGTTTCCATCGGCTTTTTCATCTTCATGTACAAGTTCGTTCCCTTGGCCGCCGCCACGGGACTTCGGTCGCGTTGGCACGCGCTGCACAACAATTTTGCCTTCACTCTGGTCGATGGCCTGATCCGCATCGCGCTTTTCCTGCTCTTTATCTGGGGAATTTCCCTGTGGGCCGACATCAAGCGCGTCTATCGCTACCATGGCGCGGAACACAAGACCGTATTCGCCTTTGAGGATCACGGCATGCCGTCCATTGCTGCCGCGCAAAAATATTCCACCTACCATCCGCGCTGCGGCACCAGCTTCCTTATGACGATCATGCTGCTTTCGATCTTCGTTTACGCCGCGTTCCCCGTTCAGGGATTCTGGGCCAAGTTTGCCCTGCGCGTGGTTTTCCTGCCGGTCATCGCTTCCGTCTCTTACGAGATGATCCGTTTCTCCGCCAAGCACGGGAAGTCGTTCTTTGCTCTGCTCACCAAGCCCGGCTTGTGGCTCCAACGCATCACCACGCAACCGCCCACCGACGAGCAGGTGGAATGCGCCATCAAGGCACTCGACCTGGCAATGGAACTCGAAAAGAAAAACGGTGGCGAACTAGTCATCGCCTAGGATTGGTTTTTTGTATGTTGAGGCGGAGTTGCGCCCGAACTCACCGCAATGATTAGGTGGAAGAGAATCACCGCCGTAGAGACGTAGCACTGCTACGTCTCAAGGTTTGCAGCGCGACAAAGTTTAAAGGAACGGAGGGAATACTGATGGCAAACTTGGCGACCATGCTGATCGGCCTGGAACGGTTTACCTCCGGTCTGAAGCGCCATGTAATCCAGGTTGGCGATCATCGCGTTGTCTATTCTGAGGGCGGCCATGGCGAACCTCTTGTGCTGCTGCATGGATTCGGCGCCTCGGCCGATAGTTGGAACCGTTTCGCCAAGCCATTGATCAAGCATTACCGCGTAATCGCGCCAGACCAGCCGGGCTGGGGCGCAAGCACAAGGTTGGAAAACGCTTCTTATGGCTATCCCGCCCAGATAGAACGGCTGCGTGAATTTCTGGCGGCGCTTGGGCTTAAGCGTGTGCACATGGTCGGACACTCCATGGGCGGCTTTATCGCGTCCGCCTATGCCGCGCGTTATCCGGACGAAGTGATCACCTTGGGATTGATCGCCCCGCACGGCATGGTTGAACCTGTACCCAGCGAGCTAGCGAATGACGTAGCCAAAGGCGACAACTGGTTGGTAGCTTCCTCTTATCAGGAGTTTGATCGGCTGCTGAGCAACGTGTTTGCCCGGCGGCCGTATGCTCCAAAGACGGTGCTGCGTTATCTGGCCGGTCATGCCATCCGCAATTCAGCCAAGTCAGCAAAGATTTTTGCCGAGATGCAGACCAACGATCCGCCTCTCGTCCAGCGGCTGCCAAACATCTCCGCGCCGGCTTTGATCGTCTGGGGCGACCATGACCGCGTCCTGCATGTCTCTTGCGCCGATCTGTTCCGCCAGGGCATCAAAAGCTCTGAAGTCATGATCATCCCCGGCTCGGGGCACATGCCTCTGGTGGAGAATGCGGGTACATGCGCCAGAGCATGGCTGGCTTTTGTGGAGAAGGCCCAGCGGTCTGCGGGAGCTGCGGCCTGAGCGCGAAAACCCCAGGATAGAGACGTGGCATGTTACGTCTCGACGTCAATGCCGCGGAAAGTGGTGAGCTAATCGAGCCAATCGCAATTAGAATTAAGGTACTCCAATGTTTGAACGACTGAACCAGATCGAAGCCAAATACGACGAACTCACCCGGGCGCTCTCGTCGCCAGAGGTGATCGGCGATTCGTCGCGCTACCAGAAGACCGCCAAGGCCCACAGCGAGGTCGCGGAGATCGTTGAGAAGTATCGCGAGTACAAAGACCTGACCCGTGGGATCGAAGAGAGCAAGGCCATGGTGGCGGAAGAGTCTGACGCCGAGTTGCGCGCTTATGCCCAGGAAGAACTCGCGCGCCTGGGCGAGCGGCTTACGCAGGTGGAAAACGATCTGAAAGTCCTGCTGGTGCCCAAAGACCCGAATGACGAAAAGAACGTGGTTTTGGAGATCCGCGCCGGGACCGGTGGCGATGAAGCCACACTCTTTGCCGCGGAAATGTTCCGCATGTACACCCGTTACGCTGAGGGCCAGCGCTGGAAGGTGGAAGTGCTCTCAACGTCAGAATCCGGCGTGGGCGGCCTGAAAGAAGTTATCGCCATTATTGAAGGCAAAGGCGTCTACTCGCGCCTGAAGTATGAGAGCGGCGTGCATCGCGTGCAGCGGGTGCCGGCCACGGAGCAGCAGGGCCGCGTCCACACTTCGGCCGTCACGGTGGCCGTACTGCCGGAAGCTGAAGACGTAGACATCAAGATTGAAGCCAAAGACCTGCGCATCGATACATTTTGTTCCTCAGGTCCCGGCGGCCAGTCAGTGAACACGACTTATTCTGCCGTCCGCATCACGCACCTGCCCACGAACACCGTGGTCAGCTGCCAGGATGAGAAATCGCAGATCAAAAACCGCGAAAAAGGCATGCGCGTTCTGCGCGCCCGTCTTTACGAGCAGGAAATGGAACGCCAGCAGCAGGCGCTGGCCAAAGAGCGCAAGGCCCAGGTAGGAAGCGGCGACCGCAGCGAGAAAATCCGCACCTACAATTTCCCGCAGAACCGCATGACCGACCACCGCATCGGCCTCACTCTGCATCAGCTTTCTGACGTAATGGATGGCAAGCTTCAGCCTGTGCTCGAGGCACTGACAACGCATTACCAGGCAGAAAAGCTGAAGAACCAGGCGGAAGCCATCGCTTAGGGGCCAGCGTGGCCGTGCTTGTGGGACGATGCCACGTGATTTTTCCCAAGTCCCGAACGCAGTGAGGGATTCCTATCACTTCTACGCTCACAGAGTTGACCATTACCGACTGCAATAATCTTCAAGCTTGTAGGGATCTCTCACTTCGTTCGAGATTCCAGAAAGCTCCTTTGCGTCCTTAAGCTCCTTTGCGGTACAGTTCCCCCGCATGCAGCTCAAACAGGCCGTCGATTACGCGTATCAGCTGTTCGTCGAAAACGACGTGCCCTCTCCCCGGCTGAATGCCGAGCTGCTGCTGTTGTTTGTTCTCAGCCGCGAGCGTGCGTATCTTTACGCCCATCCGGAGCGGGAGCTCACCGCTGATGAGCAATCCAACTTTGACGAAGTTGTTCGCGAGCGGGCACGAGGCTGTCCCACGCAGTACATCACCGGCCATCAGGAGTTCTGGGGGCTGGATCTGCTGGTCTCGCCCGCGGTGCTCATCCCTCGCCCGGAGACGGAGCACGTGGTAGAAACCGTTTTGGAGCTGGTCAAGGAATATCCATTCGGCGGTCCGGGACGCCTCAAGCTGCTGGACGTGGGCACCGGCTCGGGGTGCATTGCCCTGGCGCTGGCCAGCGAGCTGCCGCACGCGGAAATTCACGCCTGCGACATCTCCGAGGAAGCGCTGGAAATTGCGCGCGTCAACGCCGCCCGGCTTGCTCTGGGCGGGAAAGTGCTTTTCCGCAAATCCGATCTCTTAAGCGTTTACGCCGGCGAGCCGTTTGACTTCGTAATCTCCAATCCGCCCTATGTGGGAGAATGCGATGCCGACAAGGTACAGAAACAGGTGCGTGAATTTGAGCCGAAAGTCGCGGTCTTCTCCGGTCGCGAAGGAATGGAAATCTATCGACGCCTGATTCCGCAAGCGCATGACGTTCTGCGTCCGGGCGGTTGGCTCGTCGCCGAAATCGGCTACTCTGAAGAAGATAACGTGCGGAACCTGTTGTCTGGCTGGTCAGATATTCAGGTCACGGCAGACCTGCAAGGGATTCCCCGAGTAGTGGCCGCAAGAAAAACCAAAACTTGAACATCCACCACGGAGGCACTGGGACACGGAGAGAACCAAAGATGCGAATCACCACTGATTTACGCAGATGCACACTGGTCGATGCAGAGAACATCTGAAATTCCCGCGATGTTGGCTTGACTTCTGATCAGTGTCATCAGTGAAGGTCATTGGTGATTCCTTGTTTTTCTCCGTGCCTCCGTGTCTCTGTGGTGGATGTTCCGCCGTCATTTGCTACACTAATCAGTTTTCATTTCACCCATGGAGGTGAAGTTTTGGCTGAGAGCAGAAGCTCTGCTGTACCCGCCGGCCTGGGCCGCACGTTGCGCCGCGACGCCTGGTGGATGGAAAATATTCCCGTCATCATTCTTCTGGGCGGATTCGGCGTTTACGCGACACTGCGCGCCTTTGAAGGAAAGTTTTTCGAATGGGGCCCTTATCTTTCACCGTTCTATTCTCCGCTTATTGACGCATCACACCGCTGGTGGCCGCTCTCGCCCGCTCTGCTGATTCTGATCTTTCCCCTGGGCTTCCGTACCACGTGCTACTACTATCGCAAGGCTTACTACCGCGCGTTCTTCATGGACCCGCCGGGCTGCGCCGTGGGCGAGCCGGCGCACCGCAACTATCGCGGCGAAACCAGCTTTCCCTTCATCCTGCAAAATATTCATCGCTACTTTCTCTATGGCGCAATCGTCTTTCTGGGCTTCCTCTGGTATGACGCGATTAAGGCCTTCTGGTTTCCGGGTCTTGATCAAAAGCTGCACTTTGGCATCGGCGTCGGCACACTGGTTCTGCTCGCTAACATCGTGCTGCTCACTCTGTATACGTTTTCCTGCCACTCATTGCGGCATATCGTTGGCGGCAAGCTGGATTGCTTCTCCTGCACCGCGTTCAATCGCACCCGGCATACAGGCTGGAAAAAACTTACATTCCTCAACGAACGCCACATGCTGTTTGCCTGGTGCAGTCTGATCTCAGTGGGCTGTGCCGACTTCTATATCCGCATGGTGGCCAGCGGCATGATCAAGGACTTTAGAATACTGTGACGAACCAGACGAAATATGAAACCCATGAGCACGATGTCCTGATCATTGGCGCGGGCGGAGCCGGACTGCGCGCCGCGATTGAAGGCCTTGCCGCAGGCGCGCGCGTTGCTGTGGTCTCCAAGTCTTTGCTGGGCAAAGCGCACACTGTAATGGCGGAAGGCGGCATTGCTGCTGCGATGGCAAACGTGGACAAAGCAGATAGCTGGCGCACGCATTTCCGTGACACCATGCGCGGCGGCAAACTGATGAACAACTGGCGCATGGCCCAGCTTCACGCCCAGGAAGCGCCCGAGCGCGTCCGCGAACTGGAGCAGTGGGGCGCGCTCTTTGATCGCACCTCAGACGGCGACATTCTTCAGCGCGCTTTTGGTGGCCACACTTTCAAGCGGCTCTGCCACGTAGGCGACCGCACTGGCCTGGAGATGATCCGCACATTGCAGGACCGCGGCGTGCAGATGGGCTTTGACGTCTTCATGGAATGCACCATCATCCGCCTGCTTACTGACGGCAAGCGCGTTGTGGGCGCATTTGGCTATTGGCGCGAACAGGGTCGCTTCGTGGTGCTGAAGGCCAAGGCCGTTGTGATGGCTACCGGCGGCATCGGCAAAGCCTATCGCATTACTTCCAACTCCTGGGAATACACCGGCGACGGCATGGCGCTGGCCTATGACGCGGGCGCTGAGCTGTTGGATATGGAGTTTGTGCAGTTCCATCCCACTGGCATGGTCTGGCCTCCGGGCGTGCAGGGCATTCTGGTGACGGAGGCCGTTCGCGGTGAAGGCGGCATCCTTCGCAACAAAGACGGCCAGCGCTTCATGGAGAAATACGATCCCAAGCGCATGGAACTATCCACCCGTGACGTGGTTGCGCGCTCCATTTATACAGAAGTTCGTGAAGGACGCGGCAGCGAGCATGGCGGCGCCTATCTCGACATCTCTCACAAGCCTGCCGAATACGTAAAGCAGAAGCTGCCCAGCATGTATCA
>Ga0207693_10005246_pt1 | contig 10842 bp, 7 predicted proteins | sample LARL81metaG_FD_184347 | JGI IMG/M metagenome (GOLD analysis project Ga0207693, IMG submission 184347) | Corn, switchgrass and miscanthus rhizosphere microbial communities from Kellogg Biological Station, Michigan, USA - LAR L8-1 metaG... | ecosystem: Host-associated > Plants > Roots >... | reverse complement strand
TTACAGTTTCTGCAAACCGCGCTGTCATTTTCCGTTTTGTAACTTCTACATCTTGCCCGGTTTTGTCGTTCTGTGCGGATTGAGCGCCGACTTTCCATGAGGCCTCACAGGGAACATCGGTAGAACGTGTGGGGCCTGTGTGGATTTGGACGCGGCATTGGAAGGGGTTGTTTGAGCCTCCATCGATCCTATGCCGGGGAGGCCCGTGTCAGTGGAGATGAACAGAGCAGTGGAACTATCCACGACATAGTAGAACATTCCGGCGAAGCCCGCGTTCAGCGTACCTGATCCCAGTCCATTCGTAGCGCCGTAAGTGCCGGTGAGACTTTGACTGGCGAGGGAGCCACCGTCATTGATGTCGACGGTTCCAGACAAATTGCCTGCACTGGCCTTGAATTCCGCGATCTGATCACTTTCAGTCACGTTTACTAGATCCTCGCCCGTAAGATTCAGTCCATAGCCTTGAGAAGCGAGGTCCGTGACGCCGGATTGCTGCTGGAGAGCGACGCCACCAGTTACTCCCGCACCAAGGGCGCTGTCGATTTCAAGCATCAAGAGGCCGCCGTTGGAGGGATAGGCGACGAAGTTGGTACCTCCGAAGAAGCCGTTCACCGCGACGATCCAGCGTCCGCTTCCGCCGGGCTGTTCGATCATTGTACCGGTGAAGGAAGTGGGTGTTGTGCCTCCGCCATCCACGACGCCGTTGTCATTCACATCTTGCAAGCCGTTCGTCAGCGCGGCCGCGCCATCAGAAGTTACGAGACCCCCCGAAGCGAAGAAATTACCCGTGGAGTCTAATCCAGCCATCGTGAAGGCGAGGTTGCCGGAAGGGAAGGCGTTGGTCGGAGAGAGTAGAACATCGCCCACGAGAATCGACTGGCCATCCGTTTCTATGATTTTGAGATGAGATGAGTCGATCGCAAAAACGTCAAAGCCCAACGTGGAGAAGGTTGTGTTGAGTGAGGCGGTTCCAGGAGTTGTTCCCGACCCTACCACCAGTGATCCAGAAAGTGGAAGCTGGGTAGAGGGCGTTGCGGCGTAGTTAAAATCGGCGACGTTAACGTCTCCTGTGAACGTCCCTGTAGAGTCGAGCTGGAACAGGCCAACGCTCGCCAATGACCGAGTGGGATTGCTGAAGTCTCCACCCGAGACGGAGTAAGCAAAAAACTGGCTGGCCAATTGCGATTGGGAAACGGACGAATCTTGCAGGTCGATGGTTCCGCTGCCTGTCCCGTTCTGATCATAGCGAATGACCAGTCCATGCGAGCTTGAGGTTAGCACTAAATCGAGGTCAATCTCGTCACTCGTGCCCGTGTTGAGCATGAGCGCCACTGTACCGCGACCATCGGCGTTGATCTGGTAACTGCTGTTGCTCAGCAGGCCTATACCAACGAGTGGGCCATTAAAGGGGTCTACCAGATCGATTGTGCCCGCAGAGAGGGTTCCTGCGCTGCAACCGCAGGCGGTAAACGATCCGGCCATTGCGAAAAGGCCATTTACGTTGGCGCCGGAGACGGAGAATGTGTATGTTCCGTTGAAGTTGCTGTTAGTGAAGCCGCCGCTTGGAGGAGGCGTTGGAATGACGGGGCTGCCACCTCCGCCGCCGCAGGCTGTGAATACCGCTAGAGCAGAAAGGGAAAAGAGCAGAAAAATACTGTTGCGCAAAGACATAAACATCCCCCCTGAGTCGTTGGACGAAGAAACAGTAGCTGCACCGCTCATTTTAGATGCAATTTGCCGCCGCTGAATCCAACCCGAATTGATGAAAAAAGTAGCGGGCGAATTGGGTGAGCTGACGTTCTTACGAGCTTTTACGATTGATAGACATCAAGCAAAGCCGATTTCATGGATACTGCAAAGGACAGCAGGTTCCTCGCAGCTTCGCTGCTCGGAATGACAAGACCTGACTAGCGGTGCACTTCCGTTTCTTGCCCCGAGAGTTTCCTTAGGGACTCCTCATAAGGAGCGCGCGCCAGGCCTTTTTCGGTGATGATGGCAGCGACGTATTTTGCCGGTGTTACATCGAATGCCGGGTTTTCCACCCCAACTCCGTCGGGCACCATCTGCTTTCCGGCAATATGCGTGACCTCTTTGCCATTGCGTTGCTCGATCGGAATATGGCTGCCGTCGGGACATTCGAGGTCAACGGTTGAGATTGGAGCGGCGACATAAAAGGGAATGCCGTGCTCTTTCGCGAGGATCGCCACGGAATATGTGCCGATCTTGTTCGCGACATCACCGTTGGCGGCGATGCGGTCGGCGCCCACGACGATGGCGCCGATCTTGCCCTGGCGCATCATCGCTCCGGCCATATTGTCGGAGATGACGGTGGTCGGGATGCCGTCTTTCATCAACTCCCAAGCGGTGAGGCGCGAGCCCTGGAGGAAGGGCCGGGTTTCATCGGCATAGACGTGGATCTTCTTTCCCTGCTCAACCGCAGCGCGAATCACTCCGAGAGCGGTGCCGTACCCAGCCGTCGCCAGCGCTCCGGCGTTGCAGTGCGTGAGCACGCCGCCTTCCTTCGGCATAAGCGTAGCGCCGTGGCGGCCCATTGCCTGGTTCGCTGCGATGTCTTCAGCGTGCATGCGTTGAGCTTCCTCGATCAGTTCACGCTTGATCTGCGGAATGGGACGGATGCGGATGCGCTCAAATTTTTCCTGCATGCGTCGTATTGCCCAGAAGAGGTTGACCGCCGTCGGGCGCGTCTTGCCGATGAGATCGCAGATCGCATCGAAATCGCGCTTCAAGTCTCCTGTAGTCTCGGCCTTGGAGTTGTTGATGCCGAGAGCGATGCCCATGCCTGCCGCCACGCCAATGGCTGGCGCACCGCGCACGATCATGTTGCGGATCACATCGGCCACCTGTTCGTGCGTCTTGCATGTCACATAAACTTCTTCGGTCGGCAGCTTCGTCTGATCGATGAAGCGAACGCCTTTGTCAGTCCATTCGAGAGTTTGAATCATAGGAATTGAGTGATTGAGTAATTGGGTGATTGAGAAATTGAAAACCGGCAAGAGGCATGAATTCAATTACTCAATGACTCAATTACGCAATCCCTTTCAGGCTTTGTGTGCCTCGCAGCGCGTTCTGGGACTGTTGGTGACCGCCGGCCTTCCGCAAACTTCACAGGTTGCGGCAACGGCGAAGACATTTGGTTGTGTCTCGTCGTTCTGGAGTATGTGTTGTTGGCGAACGTCGTCTGCAGTGAAGATCGAGACAAACGGCGACGGCGCAGCAGCCTTTTCCACGTTTGGCCGCCCTTTAGCCTCTTCACGCTCGACGAGGCACATCACTGCAACGATTTCGAATCCAAATTCCCGCGCAGCTTCGATCGCCTGGATTGTAGAGGCGCCCGTGGTACAGACATCGTCGACAATGACAACCCGCGCGCCTTTTTCGCGGAAACCTTCGATGCGCTGTCCTGTACCGTGCTGCTTCTCGCCTTTGCGCACCAGGAATCCGCCGAGGTCACCGCTTAAAACGGAAACTGCAACGACGATCGGGTCGGCACCCATCGTCAGACCGCCGATGGCTTGAGGCTTCCAGTTACGCTCCCGAATTTCCTCCAGGAAAACCTCTCCGGTTAGACGAGATCCTTTGGCATCAAGCGTTGTCGCGCGACAGTCGATGTAGTAATCGCTCGTTCCGCCGGAAGAGAGTTTGAATTCTCCCAGCCGAAAAGATTTTTGAGCCAGAGTGCTCAGCAATTTCTGACGAGCGGAATGCATCAAAAACTACGATATCACGGAGCCGGAGGGTCGTAGCGTTTGTCACTCACCTGCGGCTGTCGTGATCGGTGGTAGGGATGCTTCGACTCCGCCGAATCTCGCGATGCTCGATTGCGGCTACGCTCAGCATGACAGAATCACGAAATACGTGAATTCACGGCGGGCGACGGGATACGCCAAGCCAACTTCTTAACCGCTAAGGACGCCAAGGAAATCCGCGAAGGTCCCTAAGAAAAGCGCCGCGCAGTGCGGTTCTTGCGTGATACCCTGATTATTCTGGCTAAATCCCGTCGCCTTCCAACCGGCGTTGCCCGGATCCTGAAATCGAGGTATGAACTTGCACAGTGTACTTAGGTCGTCGCGTATCGTTTTGAGCGGTCTCTTGTTGTGGTGTGCCGTATCTGTTGTCGTTTTCGCACAGGGCACGCGCTCCTGGGAACAGTCGAAATTTGAGGATCTGGAGAAGGGAACGGCTTCGGGAGTCGCCATCCGGAACGTAGGTGGAATGGAGCTCGCGCCTTCGTTCAAGCTGCTGTACGCGACACCATCGACCTATATCTGGGCAATCGCTGCGGACGATGCGGGGAACGTTTACGCGGCGACGGGTTCACCAGCGCGCGTGTACCGTCTCACTTCCGATGGCAAATCGAGCATCATCTTCCAACCGCAGGAACTTCAGGTGCAGGCGCTCACGGTTGGGCCGGGAGGAGTGATCTACGCGGCCACGGCGCCCGATGGAAAGGTTTACAAGATCGAGCATACGGGTGGAGGAAAAACGGCGGAGAAGAAGGGCGAGAGTCAGGCTGCCGGGGCACAGAAGGATGCAAAGCCGGCTGTCGATCCGTCGTGGAGTTCCTCGGAGTATTTTGCTCCTGCGACGAAATACATCTGGGATCTGACGCTCGATAAGGCCGGAAATCTCTACATCGCGACGGGGGATCACGGCGAGATTTACAAAGTCACAGCGAAGGGCGAGCACTCGGTCTTCTTCAAAAGCGACGAAACACACATTCGGGCTCTGACTGTCGACGGCCAAGGAAATCTGATCGCAGGTACCGACGGTAGCGGTTTGGTGTACCGAATTTCTCCCGCTGGCGAAGGGTTTGTGCTGTACAGCGCACCCAAGAAGGAAATCACGGCGCTTGCACTGGATCGTGATGGCAATATCTACGCCGCGGGTGTGGGCGAGAAGCGCGCGACGTCCGGGATCACGTCTGCGTCGTCGATACTGATGAGCGTGCAATCGAATCCAACCCCGGCAGCACCTTCCCCGGGCGGAGCCGTCACTACGCCAACGCCCGCTCCCGTTGCAATCGCGAATTTTGCGGTGCCCGGCGGCGGCCTGAGTGGCGGCTCCGACGTATATCGCATTGCGACCGATGGTTCGCCTACGCGCATCTGGTCGTCGCATGAGGACATTGTTTACACACTTGCATTCGACTCTCACGACAAGTTGCTGGCAGGAACCGGGAACCGCGGGCATATCTTTTCGATTGAAGGGCCGGATCAGTACTCGGACCTGCTGAAGTCGCCGGCATCGCAGGTCACAGGGTTTGCGAAGGCGCCGGGCGGAGCGTTGTATGCAGCGACCAGCAATCTCGGGAAAATTTTTGTGGTTGGGCCGGGGCCCGAGAAGCAGGGGTCGTATGAGAGCGACGTGTTTGATGCCAAGATTTTCTCGCGATGGGGACGCGCGGAGTTTCGCGGCACAGGTAATGTCGACCTGCTGGCGCGTAGCGGTAACGTTGATAATCCCGACCGCAACTGGAGTCCGTGGAAACCTGTTGACTTGAGCAAGGGGGCGGAAATGGGAGTCCCTGCGGCGCGGTACGCGCAGTGGAAGGCGGTGCTGCACGCTGAAAGCACGAAGCCATCGGTCGATTCCGTGACGCTGAATTATCTGTCGCGCAACGTCGCTCCGGAGATTGAAGATGTTTCCGTGCAAATAGCGGTCCGGTATCAGCCAATTGCCAAGTCGTCTGGACTGAATCTGGGAACGGATGTGAGTGGCTCTTCGGGAGTGCGCTTTGAGTCACCCGTTCCGAGCACTCATGATCGTGACGCCATCGGCGTGAAATGGAATGTGCACGATGACAATGACGATCAGCTTGTCTACTCGGTGTACTACCGCGGTGACGGAGAGAGCCGGTGGCTGCTATTAAAAGACGACCTCACCGACAAAGCGTACTCGTTTGACGCGAGCCTTCTGCCCGACGGCGGATACACGATCAAGGTTGTTGCTTCGGATGCACCGTCGCACTCGCCGGGCGATGCGCTAACGACATCCCGGGAGAGCCGGCGTTTTGAAGTCGATACGACGCCTCCGCGGATTGAGAATCTGACCGCATTGCTGGAAGGAACACAGATTCGTGTCCACTTTCGTGCGGAAGATGGATTCTCGGCCATCAAGCGGGCGGAATACTCTGTTGATGCCGGCGACTGGAAATACGTCGAGCCTGTAGATCAACTATCCGATTCGCGGACCGAGAATTACGATTTTAAGATTTCCCTCGAAGCGGCGAAGGATGCGGCGTCGGAACATGTGGTCGTCGTGCGGGTCTATGACAAGTACGACAATATGGGAGCGGCCAAGACCGTACTCAAGGGAAAGTAGCGTAAAGTCCCACTGCAAGGGCCTTTCGAATCCGGACATGTCCTAACGACAGCTTTAGCTGTATCCAGGCCTTCGCGACAATAGAGATATGTACCGCTCCTATTCCGCGAAAAGGGTCCTGTTCTCCAGCATTGTCCTTCTACTGCTCGCGATCCTGACGGGCTGCGCCGGTTCGTCAAAAACGATCATGAATTCGAGCGGGTCCGTGGGAGCTAGCTCGGGAAGTTCGGGAAACCACGGCGGGACTGGCGGCGGCAATCTCACCTGCAATGTGATGTCCACGGGACAGGGAGCCAGCCTGAACGGCTTTCTTCCTTTTACCAGCAGCAACTTGTGGAACACCGATATCTCTTCTGCTCCGGTCGATCCGAATTCGAACGCGATCATGGCAAACTGGGTCGGTTCGGTGAATGTGCATCCCGATTGGGGGAATGATCCGACCTATGGCATCCCGTATGTGGTGGTGGACGGCAAGCAGCCGTTGGTCAATGTCAATCTGAATGCATATGGGGACGAGAGCGATCCGGGGCCAATGCCGGTCCCTCCGAACGCGCCCATCGAAGGCGGATCATCGAGCGACGGCGACCGTCACGTGCTCGTGCTTGATAACGGCAATTGCTTTCTGTACGAACTCTACAATTCCTCGGTGAACTCCGACGGAAGCTGGAATGCGGACTCGACTGCTGTTTGGGATTTGTTGAGCGACGAGCAGCGGCCGTATACGTGGACGTCAGCGGATGCCGCAGGTTTGCCGGTTTTTCCTGGGCTCGTGCGCTACGACGAAGCTGCCTCCGGGAAAATTCAACACGCGTTCCGTTTCACGCTGCCCAGGACGCGTGCAGCATTTACTCCTCCTGCCTCGCACTATGCTGCCAACACCAGCGATCCGACGGCGCCGCCGATGGGGATGCGGTTACGTTTGAAATCGAGTTTCAACATTTCGGGATTCTCATCGCAGATGCAGGTCATTTTGAAAGCGATGCAGCACTACGGGCTGATTCTGGCGGACAACGGAAGCTCTCTCTTTGTCACTGGCGTGTCCGACAGTCGCTGGGGATCGGATCTCGACTCCTTGAAAACTGTCCCGTCGTCAGCGTTTGAAGTGGTAAAGATGGATCCGGTATATACGGGATCGGACTATCCGACCGGGCCGTCGCCAGTCATCAGCAGTTTCACGGCTTCAGCGGCGCATGTGGCTTCAAACGGGACGGTGATTTTGAATTGGACGGTCAGCGGCGCGGACTATGTGATTGTGTCGCCTGGTCCCGGAGCTGTTCGAAATGCGAATGTCACTGTGAAGCCCAGTTCGACTACCACCTACACGCTGTACGCGACCAATCAATATGGGCGCACGACCGCGACTGTTACCGTTAGTGTGCCTTAACTACTCGGCCGCCAGATAGGCGTACCGCAAGATGAAGAGCAGAGTGAGGATCCAGATAACGGGACTCACTTCCTTGAACTTTCCGGCAGCAACCTTCACAAGTGTGTAAGAAATCAGTCCGAGGCTCAGACCCGTTGCGATGCTGAAGGTCAAAGGTGTCGCGAGCAGAGTGACGAAGGCCGGAATTCCTTCGGTGAAATCTGGCCAGCGGACGCGGCCAATCGATTCCGTCATCAAGGCACCCACGATGATTAACGCGGGCGCGGTAGCGTATCCGGGAATCGCAGCAGCCAGCGGGGCGAAGAAAGCGGCGAGGAGAAACAGGGCCGCCACGACGATATTGCTTAGGCCTGTTCTGGCGCCGGCAGCGACTCCTGCTGCGCTCTCGATATAGCTTGTTACCGTAGACGTGCCTGTCAGCGCTCCGAAAATCGTACCTACTGCGTCTGAAACCAAGGCACGTCCGACACGTGGGATCTTGCCGTCTTTAACGAAGCCTCCCTGCTCGCACACACCTACTAGAGTTCCGACGTTGTCAAACAGGTCGACGAAGAGGAAGATGAAAACAATTTCGACCAGCCCAAGATGAAGTGCGCTACGCAAATCGAGTTGCAGCCATGTGGGGGAAGGATGCGGGAGTGAGAAGATTGCAGATGGCCAACTCGACATTCCGCGAAGGATGCCGATCAGTGTGGTTCCGAGCACTCCGATCAAGATGGCTCCCGTGATCTTCCGGGTCATGAGGGTCAGAATGATCGCGAGGCCAATGAGCGCGAGTTGGGCTTCATGATTGGCGAAGCTACCGAGGCTTACGAACGTTGCCGAATTCGCGACGACCAGATTTGCATTCCGCAGACCGACAAATGCGATGAACATGCCGATGCCCGCGGCGGTGGAGTGCTTCAAACATTCCGGGATGCCGTTGACGATCTGCTCGCGAATGCGAGTAACGGTCAGAATCAAGAAGAAAACGCCAGAGAAGAAGATCACGCCAAGGGCGGTCCGCCAGGGTACATGCATTCCCAGGCACACCGAGTACGTGAAATACGCATTCAGGGACATGCCGGGAGCAAGCGCGATGGGATAGTTCGCATAGAGTCCCATCACGAGGGTCGCTGCTGCCGAGGCGATGCAGGTGGCGAAGACCACTCCTTCCACTGGCATTCCAGCTTTGGAGAGAATCTGCGGATTCACGACGACGATGTACGCCATAGTGATGAAAGTGGTCAGTCCACCCAAGAACTCGGCGCGGATCGTAGTGTGATTTTCGTTGAGACGGAAGTAGCGTTCGATCAAGCCGGAGCCTTTGTCCGCTGAAATGAAAGCGACATTCTACGGCATCGGGAGACTGGCGTTGCGATAAGTATCGCCTCTAAGCCGGATCAGCGGTCGTGGTGGTCTCAGCGCCGCTGACGATCGTGTGCAACGCGCCGGCATTCCGCAGTTCCGGAAACCACCACGCCCACAGGGCGATTACGACAAGGGTTCCCACTCCACCCAAAATCACGGCTGGAACTGTGCCGAACCATTGTGCAGTGACGCCGGACTCGAATTGTCCGAACTCGTTCGACGTGCCGATGAAGATCATGTCTACGGCGGTCACACGGCCTCGCATTGCGTCCGGCGTTGCGAGTTGCGTCAACGTGGCGCGGATGATGACGCTGATCATGTCGCTGGCGCCGAGGAGAAACAAGGCAATCAGAGACAGGGTCAGGCTGCGCGAGATTCCGAAGATGATGGTAAACACGCCGAATCCGGCAACGGCCCAAAGGAGTGTGCGGCCGGACTTTCCCCTCATTGGCCAATGCGCCAGGAATACAGCCATCACTGCGGCACCGACACCGGGAGCGGTTCGCAACAGTCCCAGTCCCCACGGGCCAGTATGCAGGATCTCGCGGGAATAAACCGGTAGTAACGCAACCGCTCCTCCCAGTAAGACCGCAAAAAGATCGAGCGAGATCGCACCGAGGATCAGTTTTTTGTTCCAGATGTAGTGCAGTCCGGCGAAAACCGTTTTCAGGCTCATGGGTTCGCGTGGGCGCGGTTTGACCTCTGGACGAATGCGGAACGATGAGATCGTCGCTCCGATTGCCGTGACCATCGCAATGGCATAGACCGTTTCGGGTCCGTGAAACGCCGCGTAGACGATTCCACCGAATGATGGGCCCAGGATCGTCGCTGCCTGAAAGATGCTGGCGTTCCATGCCACCGCGTTCGGGAAGTGCTCCTGGGGAACCAGTTGCGGAAGAATAGCGCGGCTGGCCGTGCTGTTGAAGGAACGGACGATTCCGATCAGGATCAGTACGACGTAGATCAGTTCGATCGAAGGCGCTCGCATGGACAGCAGCAACAGTAAGGCAAAGCAGACTCCGTACCCTGCATAACAGGCGGAGAGCACATGGCGACGCTCAAAGTGGTCGGAAGCATGGCCTGAGATGGGGAAGAGCAGGATTGCCGGCAAGAACTGTGCGAGGCCGACATATCCGAGATCGAGCGGCCGCTTAGTAATCTCATAGACTTGCCATCCGACGGCAACGGCCTGCATCTCGACCGCGGCGACGATGAGGAATCGCGCGACCTGGAACAGGACGAATCCGGGATGGGTGAAGGCGACACGTCCTCCATTGGGGTCGGCGGTCGAAGGCATGGACTTCTAATTTGACACAGAAAGGTGAGGATACGCACTTCCACGGCTGATTCGATAGGATCTATGACTTTTCCGCTACGAGAAAGACGACAAGTCCTGCGACCAAGGCCAGAGCTCCAAGAGTGGGAATCAGCACGATGAGGCTCCAACCAAGATGATCGCTGATGATCGGCGAAAGGCGAAGGAAGTTAGGAGTGAGATCAGAAAACCAGGAAGCCCACCGCAGTCCGTGGTGGTATTGAGACACGACAAATGCAACGGCGGCGACCAAACTGATGGCCCAGGCGAAGAGCTGAGCGATAGTCACTGGCGTACTGACTTGCTCGGCCACGCTTCTACGCAGGCGCAGTTGTGCACGCCACCAGATGAGACCGGGAGGAACACTCGCCTCGTTTGCTGAATCCCGCCTTGCCGTTTGAAATGCCTCAGTCAGCAGCACCAGATCGTTGCAGGAATCGCATTGGCGAAC
>Ga0207693_10005244_pt1 | contig 10845 bp, 12 predicted proteins | sample LARL81metaG_FD_184347 | JGI IMG/M metagenome (GOLD analysis project Ga0207693, IMG submission 184347) | Corn, switchgrass and miscanthus rhizosphere microbial communities from Kellogg Biological Station, Michigan, USA - LAR L8-1 metaG... | ecosystem: Host-associated > Plants > Roots >... | reverse complement strand
CGTTCCCGAGCGAATAGGCCGTGGACCTATGGCGCAGCGGATCATTGGGCAGCCGGGCGGTCGTTCGCCGTGAATTCTCGGCGCGGCCCCCGGATCGGAACAAATCCAAATTACCGGACGTTCATTCAGCCAGCACTGGAGGAGAATGTCATGCACCTGTCCAATCAGAGTCTGCTAGTTATTCTTTTGGTCGGAATCGTCGCCGGATGGCTGGCTGGCCGCGTCATGGAGGGCGGGGGCTTTGGATTGATTGGCGATTTGCTCGTTGGTCTGGTCGGCGCTTTTATCGGAAATTGGCTGCTGCCGAGGCTTGGTATTCATCTCGGTGTTGGAATTGTCGCCGCAATATTGAATGCCTTCATCGGGGCGGTTGTCCTCCTCCTGATCTTGCGTTTACTAAATGGCGGTTGGGGTTATCGACGCCGCTGGAGCAGCTGGTAGGTTTGTGTTCGGGGTCAACGACGAGCCATACGATGGTTGGGCCGACGATTGCCCGCCGCCTTCCCCCCGGCGGTGGCACTCGGTGTCGGCGCCGCCACTTCCGCGGGTCGTCGTTGCCAAAACACCCTGCACGCCACATTTCGGCTTCAATACCAATTGGAGCGACAGCAGATGCGCCAAGCTCCACGAGACCTTGGCGCAGGCTGCTCCTGCCGAACCGACAGCACCGGCGGCGCCTGCGCCGCATTGCACACTCAATCTCGGCGTCAATAGAAATTGGCTCGACCGCAACTGTGCCAAACTCTACGACGACAGCGCGGCGCAAGCTGGTCCTGCTGACCAGACAACGCGTCCGGCGCCTGCGCCGCCTTGCGTGCTGAACCTCGGCGTCAACCGGGATTGGCTCGACAGCAACTGCGCCAAGCTCCACGACAGCACGAAGCAGCCCGCTCAAACCACGGGCATGGTGGATCGGCTACGGGACATTTTTTCCTCGGTGGTGCACCCGGCCGACTGGCAGGCGTATCGTCCCATCGTCGCTGACGTGAGCTTTGCGATTGTTCTTGCTGTCGTGCTCGTCGTTATCGCGCTCCTGTGCGCGCGTCTCGTCTGGTGGATGTTCGAGGGGCGGTCGCCCAGGCTGAGACGGCAGGAAAGCAATCAGGTTTCGCTTCTGACACCCGACCCGTTCGCCGCGTCTGTCCGAACGCGCCAGGACCCCTCTGATCCACGGGTGCGGCAGGCCCGCGAACTCGCCGATCGGGCCAACGAACTGCAGATGTCGCTTTTCGGTCAGCCGCAATGAGCGAGCTTCGCGGCCAGGAAGCCCGGTGCTACGGGACGCGTTTGCGCTGAGACGATGCACAATCCATAACCTGGCGCGATGAAATCCATCGCGCCATCGGCCTCGGATCAGAGCCGGCGCGCGACCTCCGGTGCCATCTCCCTGGCCTCTTCCGGCAGGCTTGCGACCGCTGCGCGCAGCCGCGGCAGGATGTCCTCGACCCGCTCGGCCCTCAGAACGTCGAAGCTGAGACCCGGCCGGATGAACTCGGTCGTCCGCATATGCGCCAGCAGGTCAAACAGCGGCTCCCAGAAATCATCGATATTGGCGAGCAGCACCGGCTTTTCATGCCGGCCGAGCTGCTTCCAGGTGAGCTGCTCGACCAGTTCTTCCAGCGTGCCGATGCCGCCGGGCATCGCCACGAATGCGTCCGATCGTTCGAACATCAGCCGCTTGCGCTCGTGCATGTCGGGTGTGACGATCATCTCCTGCACGCGGTTGAGAGCGTTTTCCTTGCGCGTGAGGAACTCGGGAATGATGCCGGTGACGCTGCCGCCATGGTCGAGCACGGCGGCTGCAACCGCACCCATCATGCCGACGGAGCCGCCGCCATAGACGAGGCGAATGCCGTTCTCGGCCAGCAATTTGCCGAAGCCAATGGCTGCCTCGAGGAAACGCGGGTTGGTTCCGGCGCCGGACCCGCAATAGACACAGACAGTTCTGATCTTGGTCATTGGCTCATGTGGCACTGCAGCGGAGAAGGCGTCAAGTCCGGGAATGATTCGCGAATTCCTCAAAACTACCTTTAACAGGCGGCAATGACGAAAGAATTTGCTCCGGTTCGGGGTGTGCCCGGCGATCGGAGTCTCTATATGACGGGGACCACTCCGGATGAACGAGGCCCTGTATCCGGCAAACGATGCTCCAGGCTCCCGGTTTAAATGGCTCAGACTGATTCGCTCCTGCCCGACACTGATGCGCTGCCCCCCCAGACATCAGCGGACGAACGGGCAACCCTGGTCGGGACGCTGCTTCATCTATGGCCTTACATCTGGCCGAACGACCGCGCCGATCTGAAGGCGCGGGTGCTGTGGTCGGTGGTACTGCTGCTGATCGCCAAGGTCGCGACCCTGTCGGTTCCCTTCACCTTCAAATGGGCGACCGACGCGCTCTCCGGCCAGGGCAGCGCGCCGGTCGCTGCGTCCGACTGGACGATGTGGCTGATCGCTTCGCCGCTGATCATGACGGCGAGCTATGGCGGCCTGCGCGTGGTGATGGCGGTGTTGACGCAGTGGCGCGATGGCATTTTTGCTCGCGTCGCGATGCACGCGGTGCGCAAGCTCGCCACCATCACCTTCATCCACATGCACGAATTGTCGCTGCGCTTCCATCTGGAGCGCAAGACCGGCGGGCTGACGCGGGTGCTGGAGCGCGGCCGCGAGGGCATCGAGAACATCGTGCGGATGGTGATCCTGCAGCTGATCCCGACCATCGTCGAGGTGTCGCTGCTGATGGGCGTCATGCTGTGGCAGTTCGACTGGCGCTATGTGCTCGCGACCCTGATCACGGTCGTGGTCTTCATGTATTTCACCTATGCCGCCACCGTGTGGCGGATCGGCATCCGCCGCAAGATGAACGATTCCGACAGCGACGCGAATGCGAAGGCGATCGACTCGCTGCTGAACTATGAGACCGTGAAATATTTCGGCGCCGAGGCCCGCGAGGCCGCGCGCTATGACCGCTCGATGGCACGCTTCGAGGATGCGAGCGTGAAGACCTACACGTCGCTTGCCCTGCTGAACGCCGGGCAGGCGCTGATCTTCACCTTCGGCCTGACCGCGACCATGCTGATGTGCGCGATCGGGGTCCGCAGCGGGCATAATACGGTCGGAGATTTCGTCATGGTCAACGCCATGATGATCCAGCTCTATCAGCCCCTGAATTTCATGGGCATGGTCTATCGCGAGATCAAGCAGGCGATCATCGATATCGAGAAGATGTTCGAGGTCTTGGAGCGCAATCCCGAGGTCAAGGATGCGCCGGGCGCGAAGCCGCTCGCCGTGACGTCGGGCAGCGTTCGTTTCGAGGACGTGCGCTTTTCCTACGATCCCGAGCGTCAGATCCTCAAGGGGCTGAGCTTCGAGGTGCCGGCCGGCAAGACGGTCGCGATCGTCGGTCCCTCGGGCGCCGGCAAGTCGACGATCTCGCGGCTGTTGTTCCGTCTCTACGACCTCTCCGGCGGCCGGATCACGATCGACGGCCAGGACATCAGGACCGTCACGCAGGCCTCGCTGCGCGCTGCGATCGGCATGGTGCCGCAGGACACCGTGCTGTTCAACGACACCATCCGCTACAACATCCGCTATGGCCGCTGGGAGGCCAGTGACGCCGAGGTCGAAGAGGCGGCGCGGCTGGCGCAGATCGACGGCTTCATCCGCATGGCGCCGAAGGGCTACGAGACGCAGGTCGGCGAGCGCGGATTGAAGCTGTCGGGCGGCGAGAAGCAGCGCGTCGCGATCGCGCGCACGGTGCTGAAGGGTCCGCCGATCCTGGTGCTGGATGAGGCGACATCCGCGCTCGACAGCCACACGGAGCACGAGATTCAGGGGGCGCTGGACCGCGTCTCGCGCAACCGCACCTCGCTCGTGATCGCGCACCGGCTGTCGACCATCGTCGCCGCCGACGAGATCATCGTGCTCGATCAGGGGCTGATTGCCGAGCGCGGGACCCACGGGCAGCTTCTGGCGAGCGGCGGGCTCTATGCCAGCATGTGGAACAGGCAGCGCGAAGCCGAGGCCGCGCGTGAGCGGCTGGCGCAAATCGATGATAACAACGAGGCGCCGAACCGCGCCCCGCCGCCGGTCGAGGACCCCCTCGCAACGGCCGCGGAATAGCCGGAGCGCGACGAAATCGCGCTCCAGGTCTTTGGTTGAGCACAATCTCTTCGGAAAACCGCTACATACTTTTCCGGATCATGCTCTAAAACCTCCACGAACCTTTCGCTGCGCCGGCAGGCCGGCGCGGAACGACGAGTGAGAACGATGTCCATCGCTAATTCCATTCGCGGGCAAATCCCGCCGATCCATCCCGAAGGCTATCCGTTCATCGGCGGCTTTGCGGCGATAAGTCTGCTGTTTTTCTGGATCTGGACCCCGCTCGGCTGGATCGGCACCATCCTCACCATCTGGTGCGCGCTGTTCTTCCGCGATCCAATTCGGGTCACCCCCGTGCGCGAGGGCATCGTGGTGGCGCCGGCCGATGGGCGCATCTCCATGATCTCGCATGCGCTGCCGCCGGCCGAGCTTGGGCTGGGCGACAAGCCGCTGCCGCGCGTCTCGATCTTCATGAGCGTGTTCAACTGTCACGTGAATCGCAGTCCGGTATCGGGGCGGATCGACCGCATCGCCTACCGGCCGGGCGCCTTCGTCAATGCCGAGCTCGACAAGGCGAGCGAGGACAATGAGCGCAATTCGCTGGTGATCTCCTCGCCGAACGGGAAGATCGGCGTGATCCAGATCGCCGGTCTCGTGGCGCGCCGCATCGTGTCCTTTGTCCGCGAAGGCCAAACCATCGGGGCGGGCGAGCGCTTCGGCCTGATCCGGTTCGGCTCGCGGCTCGACGTGTTCCTTCCCGAGGGCACCCAGCCGCTGGTCTGCGAGGGCCAGACCGCGATCGCCGGCGAGACCATTCTGGCCGATTTCCGCTCGAGTGACCCCGGACGCACATACAGGACCAATTAACCCATCCGCGGGTCAGGATTGAGGTTCCGCCGCGATGGCGGAGCAGGGTGGGGACTGCTATATTCAGGCGAGCCATGCAGACGCCCTACGACCCCAGCCATCCCGAACTGCGCCGCCGCCGGTTTCGTCCGATCCCGGTGCGGATGCTGGTGCCCAACGTCATCACCCTGCTTGCGATCTGCGCCGGCCTGACCGCGATCCGGCTGTCGACGGAAGGCCGGATGGAGCTTGCGATCGCCGCGATCGTGTTCGCCGCCGTGCTCGACGGCATCGACGGCCGCGTAGCGCGCATGATCAAGGGGCAATCCAAGTTCGGCGCCGAGCTCGACAGCCTTGCCGACTTCGTCAATTTCGGCGTCGCGCCGGGCCTCATCCTTTATTTCTGGCAGCTCCACGAGCTGCATGACGGCGGCTGGATCGCCTCGATGGTGTTCGCCATCAGCGGCAGCCTCCGCCTTGCGCGTTTCAACGCCACGATGGACGATCCGAACAAGCCGCCATTCGCGTCCAACTATTTCACCGGCGTGCCGGCGCCCGCAGGCGCGATCACGGTGCTGCTTCCGGTCTATCTCACCTTTCTCGGCCTGTGGCAGCCGCCGGCGATGCTCACGGCGCTCTATACGCTCGTGATCGCTTTCCTGATGGTCTCGCGCCTGCCGGTCTTCTCGGGCAAGAGCGGGCGGATGCGCGTGCCACCTGAGCTGGTGCTGCCGGTGTTCGTCGGAGTGGTCATCTTCATCGCGCTTCTGATCGGCTATCCCTGGCATATCCTGTCGGCCGGCACGGTGCTGTATCTCGTGAGCCTGCCGTGGGGCTGGAAGTCCTATCGCGATCAGGCGCGCAATTTCGCCGCGACCAAGTCCGCAGCGGAAGCGAGCGCGTCGGCGCAGGCGGCCCCCACGCAGGCTTCCTTTGCGCCTGCGGTCTCTGATACCCCCCGCGACGATCGTCCGGACCGGCTGCACTAGAGCCCCGGTTCTGATTGAATCAGAACCGAAGCTCTAGATTCTTGTTTTGACGCGTTTTCTTCACGCGAACCGGTATCCACTTCGCTCGAAAACGCTCCAAGCCGCCTGATCGTCGCTTCCAAATATCTGCCATGATCGTGCGCCGAGTTGGGTTCGCCCCCGATCTCGGCTATAGGGCCTGAGCAACCGGATGGCCTTGGCTCAAGGCCGTGCCCAACGATCTGGAGAAACGCCCGTGACCAAATCCGCTCCGCTCGACGCTTCCGTCCTCGAAGCTCTGGCGCGCTACGACACGCCGACGATCTGCAACGCGATGGAAGTGATCGCGCCGGAGCGGCGGCTGATCGGCTATACCGTAAAGCCGCTGGTCTGCCCGTTTCCCGATCTGCCGCCGATGGTCGGCTATGCGCGCACGGTCGCCATCCGCTCGGTGCTGAAATCCAATCTGCCCGCGGCCGAGCAGTCCAAGCGCCGCATTGAATATTACGAATATGTCGGCACGGGCGCAGGACCCCGCATCACCGTGATCCAGGATATCGACGGTCCCGATGTCGGCTATGGCGCATTCTGGGGCGAGGTGCAGAGCAACGTGCACAAGGCGCTCGGCTGCCTCGGCGTCATCACCGACGGCTCGATCCGCGACATTCCGCAATGGGCGCCGGGCTTCCAGGCGCTGGCCGGCTCGATCGGCCCGTCGCATGCCTGGGTGCATGCCGAGAGCTTCGGCGGCGAGGTGCGCGTCGCCGGCATGACCGTGCGCTCCGACGATCTCATCCACGCCGACCGGCACGGCGCGATCGTGATCCCCTACGATCTCGCCGCCAAGCTGCCCGACGCGGCCGAGCTCTGCGGCCGCCGCGAGACCCCGATCCTGGAGATCGCCCGGAGTAAGGATTTCTCGCTGGAGAAGCTGAAAGAGGCGCTGAAGCGATCGGCGGAGATTCACTGAGGCTTGGGGGACGCAGCCCATGAACATGGCTGGCAAGACCGTCTTGATCACCGGCTCGACCGACGGGGTCGGGCGCTATGTCGCCGCCCGCCTTGCCGCCGACGGCGCGAAGGTGCTGATCCACGGACGCGATGCCAAACGCGCCGAGGCGCTGATCGATGAGATCAAGCGCGATGGATATGCAGCGCCGATGTTCTATCAGGCCGACCTGTCGTCGCTCGCCGATGTCCGCAGGCTGGCGGATGCTGTGATCGCCGATCACGATCGGCTCGACGTGTTCGTCAGCAATGCGGGCATCGGCTCGCAGAACCAGGGGCCGGAGCGGCAGACCAGCGCCGACGGCCATGAGCTGCGGTTCGCGGTGAATTATCTCGCGGGATTCCTGCTGGCGTATCGGCTGCTGCCGCTGTTGAAGGCGGCGGCGCATGCGCGCATCGTCAATGTCGCCTCGCTCGGCCAGCATCCGATCGACTTCGACGATGTGATGATCACGAAGAACTACAGCGGTTCGCGCGCCTATGCGCAGAGCAAGCTGGCGCAGATCATGTTCACCGCCGATCTCGCCATGGAGCTGAAGGACCAGGGCATCACCGTCAATTCGCTGCACCCGGCGACCTATATGAACACCACCATGGTGCGCGCCGGCGGCATCACGCCGATCTCGACGGTCGAGCAGGGCGGCGCAGCGATCCTGCATCTCATCAGTGGCGATGATGTCGCCGCGCGAAGCGGCCTGTTCTTCAACGGCATGAACGAGATGAAGGCCAATCCTCAGGCCTATGATGCCGCAGCACGCAAGCAATTGCGTGCGCTCAGCCTCGCGCTCACCGGTTTGCCGGGCACATAACGCGTCGCACGATCGCTGCATCAGCCGCGACGGAAAGCGAAGACCTGTTGCAGGTTGTCCGTTTAAGTCGCGGCAATGTCGGCTTTGGTTCAAGGGTTTTTCGAAAAATGGTGTCGTGCACGTCTCTGACGTGCGCGCGAGAAGACGTGCGCTTCGCTGCGACGATCACATGTCGTCGCAGTCTCGCCGATTGACGCGACTGTCCAAGAATGAGCGCGCCGCCGCCGCTAGTAACGCCGGTTATCGATTGCCAGCCTCTCACGACATTCGAATGTCGTACGTCGCAATTTCGGCGACGGCCGTTTCCAGAACATCAAATTGTTTTCGCCCCATCCGCGGCTCTGTCTCGCGCCCGTGCGAGTTGCAAAGGATTGACCTGTGAGCTTCGTCGAACCATTTTCCCTGATCTTTGTCAGCGCCGGCATTTTCGCCGGCGCAGTCGTTTCCAGCCTCGTCGGCTTCGCATTCTCGGCCGTGGCCGGCGCCGTTCTTCTGCATGTTCTACCGCCGACCGACGCCGTCCCGCTCATGATGGCGTGCAGCACGGTCACTCAGGTGTTCTCGCTGGTGGCCTTGCGCAGTTCGGTGCAATGGAAAGGCAATCTGTTGCTGTTGGCGGGTGGTGCGCTCGGCATCCTGCCGTCGCTCTATCTGCTTCAGCATGTCGATGCGCGCATCTTCCGGATCGGATTCGGCCTGTTTCTCGCGGCCTATGCCGGCTACATGCTGCTTCGCCCCGCGGCCGCTCTTCTACAGGCCGGCCCGGGCCGGTTGCGTGACGCCGCGATCGGCTTCGGCGGCGGATTCATCGGCGGCCTCACGGCGATGCCGGGCGCGCTGCCAACGATTTGGTGCGATCTTTGCGGCATGCCGAAGAACCAGCAGCGCGGCGTGGTGCAGCCCTTCATCGCCGCCATGCAGTTGCTTGCCTTGGCCGTGATGCTCTGGCGCGGCGGGCTTTCCCGGCAAGCGATGACGGATCTCGTGATCAGCCTGCCGGCACTGGCCTGCGGCGTGGCGCTCGGTATCGTCATGTTCCGCAGGGTCAACGACGTGCTGTTCCGGCGGATCATGCTGACCGTGCTGATCGTTGCCGGGCTGGCGCTGGCGATCTAGGCCGTGAACTCATGAATCTGCTAGGCGAACGCTTGCCAGAGTCCGCTACGCCCCGATAGCCGACGTACTGCTGCGTAGCGGCGAAACAACGCTAAGGGTCGCTAACGGAAGTCGCCGCGCTCCTTCGAGGGCGAGGACGACTCGATGGGCAAGACGGGCGTAGCCTTATTCAGCATATACGCGCGGTATCGCCGACGTCACAAGTGCCGCCGTCCGAGGGCGCCGGAAACGTGCGGACGTGCGGCACTCGACTGCCGACATGGCGATTAATATAATGGGCTGTGGGGGAAACGCTCGCATTGGCGTCGTCAGCGGGATGCTGCGGGTTTACATGGCTCTTGCGAGCCGTAGCGGGAGCAGCGAGCACGGCTACAGCGATCGGTAGAGCCAACAGAAGTTTGGATTTTTCCATTTCTTTCTCCAATTGGCAAACTTGGGAAACGGAAATTGGTTGTTGCCTCGACATCAGCTACGGCGGAGTGCCTCCGGTAGTAACTCCGCTATCACCTTACTCGAAGATGCAATTTATTCGTGTGAATTACACCACACGTCCGCAGTCTCTTTTCACTGCGAGGCACGCAGCGATCCCTCATCGCGCTCTCAGCGCGGAGTGGGTTTTTTCGGCAGTCGCACTGTGAATTGGACCACGTTCGGGACGTCCGCCTCGGGTCAGATCCGGAATAACTCGTTATGAGCAGAACCAGTCCGGTTTACTGCAGCCAGCAGAGTTAACAGCAGTGTTTGAAAAGGTCTCCGTCAGTACAGCAGGCGATATCGCAGACTCAGCCTGATATGAAGGATGCTGCCAACTGAGCCGACTGGAAGCCTGTGATGTGGACGCACGCAAAAAGCATCAAGGTGATCGACCGAGCCGACGGAAAGGCGAAGCTCTATATACTTGCTCGGCAAGATGGGTTTTACGAGTACAGAGGCGAGGCGGAGATTCAAGGGGATGAGTACGAAGGCTGCTATTGGTCGCCAACCGAAATGTCCGGTCTCTTCGCATCAGCCCAAGAGGCTGAGCGCGCTGCATTCGACGAAGTGCCGTGGCTTCGTCATCAGTTTAGGAAAGAAGAACATTCCGGACCCGACCGTTGAGGCCTCGCTCCCTCCGCATGTCCGTTTAGGGTCACACCCGGAAGAGCTCGCTCTGGCCGCGGTCACCAACGAGGGGGACATGTGCTCCCCTTATCGTGTGTGTCAGAATCCCGCCGTTCGCTTCAGCGCATCGACAAGCCACGCAAGCGCGGGCAGAGGCGTGAAGACCTGCAGCAATACGATCAATATCAAGAACGCACCCAGATAGGCTGCGATCGTGCGTAACGCCCGCTGCGGCAATGGCGGATAGGGCGGTTTGTTGTCTCTGGGCCACGCATAGGTTTCTTCCCACTCTTGTTGCCGGACTTGGGTTGGCCGGATTTTCTCCAGCGGCAGCCAGGCTCGATAGGCCTCGATGCCACGGTCACGCGCGATCGTGCTTCGTAACCAAAAGATGTTCCGGCGCCCGGCGAAGTCGAGAAGAAGCCTCATTGCGGTGCGCATGAGGGAAAAGATCAGCCAGATTGCCAGGTAAACATAGCCGATCATGAACCCAAAAGTCAGCCATGACTTGGTGAAGGATTTCACCGTGAAAATGGCCGACGTGGTTCGGACCGAGTCGTCGACGATCTTGTCCAAAGCGTTGAAGACTTTTCCCAGCGCCGTCTGCTCGTCGGCGGCCTGCATCACCAGAATGAGAAAAACGACGATGGCAAACTGAACCAGGGGGAATCTCAATAGCTTGCGGATAGGAGCTGAGAGCAACTTGATCATACCTTCGCTCCCAATGACGCCTCACGGCGTCCGCCGCCTTCCAGGCATTCGATTGGTGTCTGCCAGCCGCTGCAACGACTCTCAACGTCCATGGCCGCGAGAGGTTCGCGCTCCAGATGTTCGCTTGAGGTGCCGCAGGACCCCGGCGCGCAGCCCGGTATGGTTAGCAGAAAGTTGATATTGTGTCA
>Ga0207693_10005243_pt1 | contig 10847 bp, 6 predicted proteins | sample LARL81metaG_FD_184347 | JGI IMG/M metagenome (GOLD analysis project Ga0207693, IMG submission 184347) | Corn, switchgrass and miscanthus rhizosphere microbial communities from Kellogg Biological Station, Michigan, USA - LAR L8-1 metaG... | ecosystem: Host-associated > Plants > Roots >... | reverse complement strand
GCAACGGTCAGGTTGAGGGCCCGCTGCGCGGCTGGGGGCACGGCGAGCTCGCTGGCCCCGATCAGGGGGTCGGTGTCGCGGAGTACCGAATACGCCACCCGGCCACGCGGATCCACCCGGAGCACCAGCGTGCGCAGGCGCAGCCCGGTGTCGGAGGAGACGGCGACGAACTCCGGCAGCACCGGCCCGGCGGACGGGGCCACCGGGCCCCGGACCCCCGTGGTCACCCAGGCCGCGGCCGCCAGCACGGGCGCCGTGCAGGCGACGGCGGCGAGCGCCAGGACCGCGATCCCGCTCGGGGCCCGCCACCCGCCCGAGCCCAGCTTGTTCCGGAGCAGATCGCCGCAGGCCGCCGCGGCGAGGAGCAGGCCTGCACCGGCGAACGCCAGCGCCAGTCCCGGCCAGGCCAGGACGGGGTCACCGCCCGCCGCCGGGGTGACGATGAGCTTGCTCACCCCGGCGGCGGCGAGCAAGCCGAGCAACGCCGTCGCCCATCCGGCCAGCACGAGCGCCCGGCGGCCGCTGGCCACCAGCGCCACGGCCGCGGCCGCGAGCAGGCCCGCCGTCACCCAGAACGGGGGCAGGCCCGGTCCGCCGGGAGACAGCAGCAGAAGGGACCGGGCGGGCAGGTGGGGCGTGGCGAGCCCGGCCGGCTGCAGCCCGGCCTCGAGGAGCAGCTGGGATGGGTGGGTCGCCAGGGCAATGCTCCATGGGAGGAGCAGGACCACCGGGACCACCGCGACGATCGCGGCGTCGATCATCACTCCCGTGCGGCCCCGGCGGAACACGAATGCGCCGATGGCCATGGCGACCACCGTGAGCACCCAGACCAGCGGAACGAAAGCGGCGGCCGCGGCGACCAGGAGGGCGGCCGCCCAGGCGGCCCGCCGCGCCCGGCGGGGGCCGTGGGTGAAGACGCGCGCGGCCACCACGCCGATCAGCGGCAGCAGCACAAGCACCAGCGCCGTGCCGAGGCGGCCGGCGGCGACCGCGCCCATGCCCACCGGCAGCAGCGCATAGGCCATCGCCGCCCAGATCCTGACCGGCACCGACCGCGTGATGCGGCGCGACGCCAGGTAGGCCGTGACGCCTGCGAGCGGGATGCAGCCGATCAGGATGACGTCGACGGCGAGCCAGGGCTTCCCCCCGAGCAGCGTCGCCAGGAGCGCGATCACGGCCACGTAGGGCGGCGTACCGGCGGCCGTACCGATCCCGGCCGGGTGGAAGCCCTGCACGTACTCCGCCCACAGGTCGGACGAACCGCCCCAGGCCGGAACGAGCGCGCCACCGCCGAGCGGGCTGGAGCTGAGCAGCGAACGCTCCGCGACCAGGGCGATCGTGGTCAGGACCAGGAACAGCAGCACGCCGGGGTTGCTGATCACCCGCTGCACGACGCCGCTGTCGACCAGCAGTGAGTCGTCCTCGGTGGGGTCGTCGGTGGCGTGGTGGCTGCCGACCATGTCCACGGGGAGGGACTTCGACAGCGCGCCGGTGGCGAACTCGGCCAGCTTGCGGACCGAATGGCCCGGGGGGACCTCGGAGCGCAATCGCCCGTAGGCGCCACGCCGCCCCCGGGACCGGCGGCGCCGGGCGGCGAGCAGGCGCAGGGGATGGCCGGCCGCCCCGAAGAACCCCGCCAACTCGTCCAGTGCCGCCCGGGCCCGCTTGGCCAACAGGAAGAACAGCGTGCGCAGGGTGGACAGCACCAGGTTGCCCACCAGCGCGAAGAGCATCGGGCCGGGCGGGAGGTTGCCCAGGAGCACCAGCAGCGCGTTGCGGCGGTCCTCCCGCCCCCGGCGGGGCGCGGCCGACGCCTGCCGGCGTCTCCTGGCCGAGGCCTCCATGTGGTAGACCACCGCGTCGGTGATCACGCGCACCCGGTAGCCCGCGGCCTGGACGCGCCAGCAGAAGTCGACGTCCTCCCGGTAGAGCCGCATCCCCGGATCGAAGCCGCCCACCTGGCTCCACACGTCGCGGCGGACCAGCATCCCGGCGCTGCCAACGGCGAGCACGTCCCGGTTGCCGTCGTGCTGCCCCTGGTCGATCTCGCGCGGCTCGATCCCGGTGATCCGGCGCCCGGCACGGTCGATGCCAACCCCGGCCTCGAGCAGGACGCCCCGGTCGGACCAGTCCATGACCTTGGGGCCGAGCACCGCCACCGTCGGCGCCTGGTCGGCGCCGAGGAGCAGCTGCTCCAGCGCGTCCGGTTCCGGCTCGCAGTCGTCGTGGAGCAGCCACACCCACTCCGTCCGCTCGGCCGGGGCTCCCGCTGGCGGGGGCAGATGGGTGGTGGCGGCCCGGTGCCGCAGCGCCTGATGGACCGCGGCCGCGTAGCCGGTGCCGCGGTCCATGCCGAACACGGCGGCCCGGCCCAGCGCCTCCGCCAGCATGGCCCCACTGCGGTCCCTGCTGCCGGTGTCGACGCCGACCACGCGCTGCACGGGGCGCGTCTGGTTCACCAGCGCCTCGGTCACACGCGGGATCCACGCGGCGCCATCATGGGCGACGATGACCGCGGTGACGACGTGCTGGTTCTGCGCGTTAGTTGGCGACAAGAGTCCGCTCGCTGCTCGAAGTGGTCACCTGCCGGACACCCCGGGCGACTGGCCGCCCGCTCCCGGCACGGCGGGGGCACGCCGTGAACAATACGCGAAGCTATGGCGACGAGGCAGGCAGACGGCAAGACCCCAACCGGGCGGCAAGCAGCCTGCTACCTGTCCGGGTCCCCGGCGCCAGCCAGGGGGAACGGCGGTCATCGCCCCGCTGCCGGGGCCGCGGGGCCGGCCGGCCGCGGTGCCGCTCAGCCGGTCTCGCGCTTGATCCGGCGCCGCTCCCGTTCCGACAGCCCGCCCCAGATCCCGAACCGTTCGTCGTGCTCGAGCGCATATTCCAGGCACTCGGCGCGAACCTCACAGCCGCGGCACACCTTCTTGGCATCCCTCGTCGAGCCGCCCTTCTCGGGGAAGAACGCCTCCGGATCGGTCTGTGCGCAGAGCGCACGGTCCTGCCAGTCCATGCCCCCGGCATCGTCCTCGCCGATACCAAATATGCCGAGCGGGACGACCTCAGCCACGGCGCACCTCCTACCTTGCCAACCCCGTCGGGTACGCGCCGTACCCTCCCGCCAGCGCGCAAACTACACAAGTGAAATTACACGCGCGTGTCTTGCGTCGCGTCAAGCGGGATACGTGATAATGACTGGGAGATTCACCCCCGGTGACTGGTAAGTCCGGTCAATGCTGGGACCACAGGGCCGTCGCGGCCGGCCCGCCGGGCGCGCCCGGGCCACGGGTTGCCAGACTGGCCGGCATGCGCATCACAGTGCTCGCCGGCGGGGTCGGCGCCGCCCGCTTCCTGCGCGGGCTGAAGTCAGCCGCCCCGGACGCCGAGATCACCGTCATCGGCAACACCGGCGACGACATCATCCTGTTCGGCCTCCACGTCTCGCCCGACCTCGACACCGTGATGTACACGCTGGGCGGGGGCATCGACGAGGAGCAGGGCTGGGGCCGGGCCGGCGATACCTACACCGTCCTGGCCGAACTGTCCGCCTACGGCGCCGGGCCGGACTGGTTCGGCCTGGGTGACCGGGACATCGCCACCCATCTCCACCGGACCAGCATGCTCGGCGCCGGCCTCCCCCTGTCCGCGGCCACCGAGACCCTCTGCCAGCGCTGGCAGCCCGGCGTCAGGCTGCTCCCGATGACCGATGACCGCGTCGAGACCCAGGTGATCCTGCGTGACGAGGGCGGGCGCACCGTCCACTTCCAGGAGTGGTGGGTGCGCCTGCACGCCGCCGCGCCGGCCGAGGGTTTCGTCCTGGCCGGGGCGGGGGACGCGGCCCCCGCGCCTGGCGTGCTGGAGGCCATCGCGGAGGCGGACGTCGTCCTGTTTCCCCCGTCCAACCCGGTCGTGAGCATCGGCACCATCCTGGCCGTGCCCGGCATCGCCGACGCGGTCCGCGCGAAGACCGTGGTCGGGGTCTCGCCGATCATCGGAGGGGCGCCGGTACGGGGCATGGCCGACAAGTGCCTGGCCGCCATCGGCGCCGAGACCTCCGCGGTCGGCGTCGGCGCCCACTATGGGACCGACCTGCTCGATGGCTGGCTGGTGGACGAGCGCGACAAGACGGCGGTGGACGCGCCGGAGCTGGCCGGCATCGCCGTCCGGGCCGTCCCGCTCTACATGACCGACCTGCCCGCCGCTGCGGCGATCGCCTGCGCCGCGCTCGATCTGGCCCAGGAGCTGACCGCATGAGCACGGCCGCCAGCATCACCGTCACCGGCGTGGCCGGGCTGCCCGAGGTTGAGGCCGGCGCCGACCTGGCCGGCCTGATCGCGGACGCCGGGCCGGGCCTGGCCGACGGCGATATCGTGGTCGTCACCTCCAAGATCGTGAGCAAGGCGGAGGGCCGGGTGATCCGGTCTGGACGGGAGCGGGCGATCGACGCGGAGACGGTCCGCGTGGTGGCGCAGCGCGGTGGCACCCGGATCGTGGAGACCAGGCACGGCCTGGTGCTCGCCGCCGCCGGGGTGGACAACTCCAACACCCCCCCGGGGACCGTGGTGCTGCTGCCGGAGGACCCCGACGGCTCGGCGCGCAGGCTGCGCAAGGCCCTGTGCGACCGGCTCGGCGCCAGGGTCGGGGTCGTCATCACCGACACCCTGGGCCGGCCCTGGCGGACCGGCCAGACCGACGCCGCGATCGGCGCCGCGGGCGTCCTGCCGGTGGTCGACCACCGGGGCCAGCCGGACACGTTCGGCACCCGGCTGGAGGTGACCGTGGCCGCGGTGGCCGACGAGATCGCGGCGGCGGCCGATCTGGTGAAGGCCAAGACCAGCGGCGTCCCGGTGGCGATCGTGCGGGGGCTGGCACACCTGGTCACCGACGCCGACGGCCCCGGCGGCCGGGCGCTGGTCCGGCCGCCGGCCGAGGACATGTTCCGGTTCGGCTCGGGCGACGTGCTCGCCGCCCGGCGGACCGTGCGCGACTTCACCGACGCGCCGGTCGACCCCGCCGCGGTCCGCCGGGCGGTCGCCGCCGCCATCACCGCGCCCGCGCCGCACCACTCCACCCCCTGGCGGTTCGCCATCCTGGAGTCCGAGCAGGCCCGGCGCACCCTGCTCGATGACATGCGGGAGGCCTGGGTCACCGACCTGCGGGGGGACGGCTTCACGCCAGAGCAGATCACCCGGCGGCTCCGGCGGGGCGAGCCGCTGTACCGAGCTCCGCTGCTCATCGTGCCGTGTCTGCACGCCGAGGCCGCGCATACCTACCCCGACCAGCGGCGCAACGCCGCCGAGCGGGAGATGTTCGTGGTCGCCATGGGCGCCGCGGTGCAGAACCTGCTCGTCGCCCTGGCCGTCGAGGGCCTCGGCTCGTGCTGGGTGTCGAGCACCATGTTCTGCCGCGAGACGACCCGCCGCGCGCTCAGCCTGCCCGCCGACTGGGACCCCATGGGCGCGGTCGGCGTCGGCCACGCCGCCGCCCCCGCCCCGGACCGCCCGCCCCGCGACCCGGAGGCCTTCCTGATCACCCGCTGACCCCCGGCACGCGGTCGCCGTGGATCCCAACCACGCCCCGCGGCGGGGCCGCTGGCAGGCGGCCAGACCGCTACGGGGCGGCTAGCTGGGGACCAGCGGGAGCGGCTTGCGGCCGCCGCGGACGGACGCGCACACGCCGTCGCTGGCCGCCGAGGCCGCCAGCCGCTCGGCGGCGGGCGTCCCGTAGAGGGTGGTGCGCTGCCGCAGGGGGCGGCCGAGCGGGGCGATCATGGCCTCCATGTCGCTGATCGTCTTGTAGGAGCCCTGCTCGGAGCCGGCCATGCGGCTGATCGTCTCCTCCATCAGGGTGCCGCCGATGTCGTTGGCGCCGCCGCGCAGCACGTCCCGGCAGAGCTCGCCGCTCAGCTTCACCCAGGAGCACTGGATGTTGCTGATGGCCCCGTGCAGCATCAGCCGCGACAGCGCGTGCACCGCCCGGTTCTCCCGCCGGGTGGGGCCGGGACGGGCCAGCCCCGCCAGGTAGATCGGCGCGCTGGCGTGCACGAACGGGAGCAGGACGAACTCGGAGAAACCGCCGGTGCGTTCCTGGATGCCGCGGATCACCCGCAGGTGGCCGACCCAGTGCGCCGGCGTGTCGACGTGCCCGTACATCATCGTGGCGGTGGTCGGGATGCCCAGCTCATGTGCGGTGGTGATGACCTCGGTCCAGGCCGAGGCGGGCAGCTTGCCCTTGGTCAGCACCCACCGCACGTCGTCGTCGAGGATCTCGGCCGCGGTGCCGGGGTGCGAGTCGACGCCGGCCTGCCTGGCCCGCTCCAGCCACTCCCGCACGCCGAGCCCGGTCCTCGCCGCGCCGTTGACGACCTCCATCGGCGAGAACGCGTGCACGTGCATGTCCGGGCAGCGGCGCTTGACCTCCGCGGCGATGTCGAAGTAGGCGGTCCCGGGCAGGTCGGGGTGGATCCCGCCCTGCATGCACACCTCGGTCGCGCCCGCCTGCCACGCCTCCGCCGCCCGGTCCCCGATCTGCTCCAGCGAGAGCGTGTAGGCGTCGGCGTCGGTGCGGCGCTGCGCGAAGGCGCAGAACCGGCAGCCGGTGTAGCAGACGTTGGTGAAGTTGATGTTGCGGGTGACCACGTAGGTGATGTCGTCGCCGGCCGCGTCGCGGCGCACGGAGTCGGCGAGCGCGGCGAGCGCCTCCAGTTCCGGCCCGTCGGCGCCCAGCAGCGCGAGGGCCTGCCCGTCGCTGAGCCCGGCCGGGTCCCGCTCGGCCGCCCGCAGCGCGGCCGCCACCTCGCCGCGCAGCCGCCCGGGCGCGCCGGCCGCCGTCCTCTCCCGGCCCGCGCCCGCGGACGCCGAACGGCTGCCGCCGGCCGGCCCCGGTGGCCCGGCCCGGGCCGCGGGATCGATCCGGGCCGCGACCGCGGCCCAGTCGCCGTAGACCTCGGCGAAGTCGTCCCGGCGGTCCGCCGTCCGCCCGGCCGTGTCGATGGTGACGTGCAGGTCGGTCCGCCCTGACGACTCCCCCCAGCCACCGTCGGGCTCCTGCCAGGGCCGGCCGCGTGGCATCGCGCCGTCCCGGGCCAGCCCGCTCCCCGGGTCGGCCAGCGCCGCCACGTGCCCGGCCAGCCGCGGATCCAGCCAGGGCTCGGCGATGTACGGCGGGTAGATCGTGAGCCGCTCCCGCAGGGCCATCCCGGCCACCTCGGTGCGGCGCGCCAGCTCGTCGATCTGCGGCCACGGGCGCTCGGGGTTGACGTGGTCGGGCGTGAGTGGCGAGACCCCGCCCCAGTCGTCGATCCCGGCGGCCAGGATGAGCTGGTAGGCGTCCCCGATCAGGTTGGGCGGGGCCTGGATCCGCGCCGACGGGCCGAGCACCAGCCTGGCCACCGCGATCGTCGCGGCCAGATCGTCGAGCTGCGCATCGGGCATGGCGCGCATCTTCGTGTCCGGTTTGGCCCGGAAGTTCTGAACGATAACTTCCTGGATACCGCCGTACTCCTGCGCTACCCGCCGGATGGCGAAGATCGAGTCCGCCCGCTCGGCCAGCGTCTCGCCGATGCCGATCAGGATGCCGGTGGTGAACGGGACCGCCGACCGGCCCGCGTCCTCCAGCACCCGCAGCCGCACGGCCGGGTCCTTGTCCGGGCTGCCGTAATGCGGGCCGCCCCGGTCGGTGAACAGCCGGGTCGCCGTGGTCTCCAGCATCATCCCCATCGAGGGCGCCACCGGCTTGAGCCGGGCGAAGTCCTGCCAGGTGAGCACGCCCGGGTTGAGGTGCGGCAGCAGGCCGGTCTCCTCCAGCACCCCGATGGCCATGGCCCGCACGTAGGACAGGGTGTCGTCGTAGCCGCGGGCGTCCAGCCAGTCCCGCGCCTGCCGCCAGCGGTCCTCGGGCCGGTCGCCCAGCGTGAACAGCGCCTCCTTGCAGCCGAGCGCCGCGCCCTGGCGGGCGATCGCGAGCACCTCGTCCGGGGAGAGATAGGGGCTGTCCAGCCGGCCGGGCACGGTCACGAAGGTGCAGTAGCCGCACCGGTCCCGGCAGAGCCGGGTCAGCGGGATGAACACCTTGCGCGAATAGGTGATGACACCGGGGCGCCCGGCGGCCGCGAGCCCCGCGTCGCGGACCCGGCCGGCGTGCGCCAGCAGGGTGGCCAGCTGCTCGCCGCGGGCATGCATCAGCGTGGCCGCCTCGCCCGGGTCCAGCGTCTTGCCGTCCCTGGCGCGGGCCAGCGCGCGGCGGATGGCACCGGCCGGCGGCGGGGGCCGCTCCGGCGCGCGGGCCGACGGACGGGGGGTGGGCAAGTCGCTCATACCGGCACTCTAATTCCGGGTTTCGCTGGGGCTCCTTACGGCCTCCCCCGTTGCCCGGCCCCGAACCCTGGTCCCGCGGCCCGGTCCCGGCGGCCCGGCCATCCGGCGGGCCGTGGACGCGGCAGGCGGCTCAGATCGACCGATAGTCGCGGGGCGCCAGCCGAGGGCCCCGGCGCGGCGGCCGGCGGCCGCTGAGCACCACCAGCCGGGCGGCGCGGTGCCGGTGCCCGGGGTAGGGGGCGAGCAGTTCCAGCATGCCGGCGTCGTCGACCACCCGCCCCGCCAGCGCCCAGCCGACCGCCCCGGGCAGGTGGACGTCGCCGACCGACACCGCGTCGGCGTCGCCACAGGCCCGCTGGCGCGTCTCGGCCGAGGTCCAGGGGCCGATCCCGGGCAGCGAGCGCAGGCGCAGGTCCGCCTCGGCCGGGGTCATCCCGGCGATCTCCTCCAGCCGCTCCGCCACGTGGGCGGCGCCGATGACGGTCCGGGCGCGGACGCCCTCCACCCCGGCCCGGTGCCACGCCCAGGAGGGAATCCGCGCCCAGGTACGGGGGGGCGGGAAGACCCGCATCCCGCGCGGGGCCGGCCCCGGCGGCGGCTCCCCGTACCGGAGCATGAGCGTCCGCCAGGCCCGGCGTGCCTCGGCCCCGACGACCTTCTGTTCCAGCACGGCCGGCACCAGCGCCTCGAATACCCGGCCCGACCGGCCGATCCGGAGATGCGGGTACCGCCGGTCCATCTCGGCCAGCAACGGGTGCGCCGGCTGGAAGCCGGTCCGGTCGTCGTCGGCGCCCAGCAGGGCGGGCAGGGAGGCGAGCACCCAGGCGGCGCCGGGGCCCCAGGCCCAGGTGAGCACCGTCGTGCCGTCACCGGCCGTGGCACCGCCGTCGCCGGCGTCGGCGGGCGGCCCGGCCATGATCCGCATGGTGGCCGGGCCGTGCGGGGTGCGCGAGGTCCGCCACACCGCGCCGGAAGGCTCGACCCGGAAGGCTGGATCACCGGTCCCCCGCCGGTGCACCCCCACGGTCCGGGCCAGGTCCACCCGGAACGGCGCCTGCCAGCGGCCGGTGAGCATGACTTCGGGCTGGGTCCTGCGGGCCGTCCGCGGCGGGCCCTCCGCCACCGGGTACACGCGGGCTCACGCGTCCGTGGAGAAGCGGACCGACGTCGGTCCCAGGTCCACCCCCGGCCATACCCGGATGCCTGCACGTAGCTCGTTCCCGCTGGCCACGGTCACATCATCGCCGATCACGGCTCCGTCGAGCACGACCGACTCGCCGATCCGGGCGCCGCGGCCCAGCACCGAGGCACTGACCCGCGCGCCCGCGCCGACCCGCACCCCGTCGAACAGGACGCTGCCGTCGACCCGCGCCCCGGCCTCGATCACCGAGCCCGCCCCGACCACGGTGCCGCCGCCCGCCCACGCGCCCGGGCCAACCTGCGCCCCGTCGAGCAGCAGCACGTCGCCGGGCCCGCCGCGGGCGGGGGTGAGGGCGGGCGAGGCGAGCCGTCCCAGCACGAGATCACATGATCCCTGGACGAATGCCTCGGGGGTACCCACGTCGAGCCAGTACGAGGTGTCCAGGTAACCCATCACCACGGCATCATCCGCGACCAGCGCCGGAAACGTCTCCCGTTCCACCGAGATCACCCGCCCCGCCGGGATCTGGTCGATCACGTCACGCCGGAAGACGTAGCAGCCGGCGTTGATCTGGTTGGTGACCGGGTGCGGAGTTTTCTCAAGGAACCCGGTCACCCGCCCGCCGGCGCCGGTGGGCACGCAGCCGAACCGGGCCGGGTCGCTGACCTCGACCAGGTGCAGGGTGACCGCGGCCTCGGCCTTGCCGTGCAGATCGAGCTGGGCGGCGAGGTCGTGGCCGGACAGTATGTCCCCGTTCAGAACAAGTACCGGGCTGCCGGGGCCGCCGCGCAGCGCCTGTGCCGCGTTCCTGATCGCGCCGCCGGTGCCGAGCGGGGTGCTTTCCTGAACGTAGACGATCTCCGTGCCGAACGCGGAGCCGTCACCGAAGCGGTCCGCGAACATCTCGGCCCGGTAGGAGGTGGCGAGGACCACCCGGGTGACGCCGGCGGCGGACGCCTTGGCCAGCTGGTGGGCGAGGAACGGCACCCCGGCGGTGGGGAGCAGCGGCTTGGGCGTGCCGATGGTCAGCGGGCGGAGCCGGGTCCCCTGGCCGCCCACGAGCAGGATGGCCTCCAGCGGCTCCGTGTGGTCACGGGTGACCGGCCGTGATGACATGCGAACGCAGATTACCCGTCCCGCTGCCCGGCCGCACGAAGGTAGGACGCGAGGTGGGCCTCGGCCGAGGCGGCCCAGGTGAACTCCAGCGCCCGGGCGTGCCCGGCGGTGCCCAGCGCCTCCCTGCGCACCGGGTCGTCGAGCAGGGCCCGCAGCCCGGCCTGGATGCTCTCCGCGTCCGGCTCGGTGTAGGCGACCGCGTCGCCGCCGACCTCGGGCAGCGACGTGCGGTGGGTGGTCAGCACCGGGGCCGCGCAGGCCATGGCCTCCAG
>Ga0207693_10005242_pt1 | contig 10848 bp, 13 predicted proteins | sample LARL81metaG_FD_184347 | JGI IMG/M metagenome (GOLD analysis project Ga0207693, IMG submission 184347) | Corn, switchgrass and miscanthus rhizosphere microbial communities from Kellogg Biological Station, Michigan, USA - LAR L8-1 metaG... | ecosystem: Host-associated > Plants > Roots >... | reverse complement strand
CATCACCTCCTGGCCGCAATGGGGCGGCCCGGCCGGGTTGTTCTTCGCCAACCTCGCGGTGCTCGCGATGAGCGCGATCTCGGGCGATCAGTTTCTTGCGTGGGGATGGCGCGTTCCGTTCTGGCTCTCGATCGTCATGGTCGGGATCGGGCTCTACATTCGCCTCGGCATCCTAGAGACGCCGGTTTTCGCGCGCCTTCTGGAGAACCGCCGAGTGGAACGCATGCCGGTGATCGAAGTTATAAAACGGCAGCCGAAGCAGATCATCCTGACCGCGTTGGCGCGGATGGCCGAGCAAGGCCCATTCTATGTCTATGCCGCCTTCCTGTTTACCTATGGGACGACGGTATTGCACAGCTCGCGCGACCTGTTGCTGAGCGCGCTGCTGACGGCCACCGGGCTGTCGGCGGTCACGATCCCGCTGTCCGGGTATATTTCGGATCGCATCGGCCGCAAGCGGATGTATCTGATCGGCGCGGTCGCGACGGGGCTTTTCGCCTTCGTCTATTTCGCGATGATGAACACGGGGGTTCCCGGCTGGATCTTTCTCGCCGTCGTACTGTCCTTCATCCCGCACGACATGATGTACGGACCGCAGGCGGCGTTGATCGCCGAATGCTTCACCCCGCGGCTGCGCTACAGCGGCGCTTCGCTCGGCTATCATCTGTCCTCGGTGCTGGCCGGCGGGCCCGCGCCGCTGATTGCGACGGCGCTTCTCGCTGCCTATGGCTCGGGCTACGTGATCGCGCTCTACGTCCTGTTCTGTGCGATCGTCAGCATTACCGCTACTTCCTTCCTGCCGGATTACACCAACCAAGACATCTCGCAAGAGCACGAGATCCGGTCTGCGGCCTCAACAGCCGCGTAAGACCCGCTATTTTGCGTCGCAAGGGGCGAGATAGCGGCCGCTTATACGGCCGGGAGTATCGACCGGCTGACCGTTGGGGCCCGGAACGCGCGCCGTCAACGTCGCCTCCATCGTGTCGCCGGCGTAACGCCCCGAGCCTGCGGAGAGGATCGGGCCCCGGGGCGAGTTGCAGGTCATTGCCCAGGTGACGACGCTGCCCTGACGATCCACCCGGTCGAGCGTGCATTGTGCTTCGGCCGGGATCGGGTTGGCGGCGTCGATGCAGGCGGTGCGTGTCATCGGGGCATTGCCGCCCGCTGACGCCTGAACGCCGGGCGGCGACTGGGCGGCGCCGGGCAACTGCATCTGGGTCGTGAACTCCCATTTTCCGGCCTTGATCTCGTCAGCCGCCCGCGAGGGGACGGAACTGGCGCTGGCGAGGATTATGGTCAGCAGAATACCTCCCGCGGCTCTGGTCATCATTTTGGCCTCCTTGGTTCCCCTTTGGCGAACAAGCACCGCGCCATCGCATTCCAGGGGGCGCAAATGGGCTCTGGCAAATCATGTCATGGAACCGTAGCCTAGCGGCATGTTTACCGGCATCATCACCGACCTCGGGCGGGTAAGACGGTTGCGCCGCGGCGAACTCGTCGATTTGACGATCGCCACGGCGTTCGACACCTCGGCTATAGCGCTCGGGGCTTCGATCGCATGTTCCGGGGCCTGTCTGACGGTGGTCGCGACCGAGGCCGGGGAGTTTTCGGTTCAGGCGTCGGCCGAGACGCTGGCGCGCACGACAATCGGCGAGTGGGTCGAGGGTACGCCGGTGAACCTCGAAAAATCGTTGCGGGTCGGCGACGAATTGGGCGGGCATCTCGTCGCGGGCCATGTAGACGGCATCGCGCACATCGTCGAGCGGCGACCCGAAGCCGAGTCGGTGCGGTTCGTTTTCGAGGTGCCCGACGGTCTGGAAAGTTTTATCGCTCCGAAGGGCTCGGTCACTCTCGACGGGGTCAGCCTGACCGTCAACGAAGTCTCGGCAACTCGTTTCGGCGTGAATATCATTCCTCATACCCTGGCATGCACCAACTTTGGTTCGGCGAAAGCTGGCCAGCGAATGAACCTCGAAATCGATCTGATAGCGCGTTACGTCGCCCGGCTCCTCGGCGCACGCGCCGAGGGGGCGCCATGAACCGACCGCCGCATCTTCTCCTCGTCGAGGCCCCGTATTACACGCACATTGCCGAACATCTGCGCAAAGGCGCCGAGCGTGCAATGGCGGCGGCCAGCGCCACCCACGAGGTAATATCCGTGCCCGGAGCTTTCGAAATACCGGCGGCCATCGGAATGGTTGCCCGGTCCACCGATCGCTTCGACGGCTTTGTCGCGCTCGGCTGTGTGATCAGGGGCGAGACGACGCATTACGATCACATTTGCGCCGAGAGCGCGCGTGGGTTGCAGGATCTGGCGGTGCGCGACGGGCTCGCCATCGGGTACGGCATTCTGACTGTCGAGAACGAGGCGCAGGCATTGGCCCGCGCTTCAGCCGAGCACAGGGACAAGGGCGGCGAAGCGGTGCGCGCCTGCCTGGCCCTAGTCGATTTGAAGCGCCGCCTCGCCGGGGAGGAAAATGACGACACCGATAGAGCGGCCGCCCGGCGGTCTTCGGCCGGAAGGGCCTGAAGCCGGGGCCGCCGGACCGCGGGCCGGCGGCCGGCGGCGCAGCGTTGCCCGGCTGGCGGCGGTACAGGCGCTGTACCAGCTCGACCTCAATCGCGAGATCGACCCGGAATCGGTTGTGCGCGAGTTCGCCAGGCACCGTCTGGGCCATGACATCGACGGCGATCGGTATGGCGAGGCGGATCCCGCGCTGTTCTCCGACATCGTCCGGGGAGTAGCGGCTGATTTGGACCGGCTCGATAGGACGATCTCCGAGGTGCTCACCGAGGAGTGGCCGTTGCCGCGATTCGATGCGGTTCTGCGCGCGATCCTACGAGCCGGCGCCTATGAGCTCGTGCATCGGCGCGACGTTCCGCCACGCGTCTCGATCAACGAATACACGACCATTGCTCACGCGTTTTTTTCCGGCAAAGGACCGGGGCTCGCGAACGGCGTCCTCGACAAGTTGGGTCGCACATTGCGTCCTTCCGAGATGTAACGGCCGATGGCAGCAGACGAGCTTGGAGAATTTGAGCGGATCCGGCGTTTCTTTGCACCGCTCGCAGGGCCGGGCGGTCTGGGGCTACTCGACGACGCCGCCCTCGTCGACTGCACCCCGGGGCGGCGTCTCGTAATAACGGCGGACGCGATCGTCGCTGGAGTGCATTATCTGCCGGAAGACCCGCCGGACCTGATCGCGCGCAAGCTGTTGCGCGTCAATCTGTCGGATCTCGCGGCGATGGGCGCGCGACCGCTTCATTACGTTCTTACGACGGCCCTGCCGGCCGAGCTCGGGCGGGAATGGCTCGCCCGCTTTGCCGAAGGTCTTGCCGAAGATCAACGGCGCTACGGCATCGATCTGTTGGGCGGCGATTCGGTCGGCACTCGCGGCCCTGCCGTCCTGTCTCTGACCGCGATCGGCGAGGTCGCGGCAGATCAGGAAATTCGGCGCAGCCGCGCCCAGCCAGGCGACCTCGTGTGGGTATCGGGGAGCATCGGCGACGCGTTCCTCGGCCTCGGCGTGTTGCGCGGGGCTCATCCAGATCTCGCGCCGGAGCACCGCGACTACCTAATCCGGCGTTTCCGCCTCCCTGAGCCGCGCACCGAACTCGGTCCCGGACTATGCGGCATCGCGCATGCCATGATCGACGTCTCCGACGGCCTCCTCGCCGACCTCGGTCACATCTGCGAGACTTCTCGAGCGGCGGCCATCGTCGAACTGGACCTACTGCCCCTGTCCTCTGCGGCGCGCGCCGTCGTCGAGCGCGACCCGGGTATCCGCGTGCGGCTCGCCGCTGCGGGGGACGATTATGAATTGTTGTTTGCAGCGCCTGCCGACGCAGCCGAAAGAATCGCAGCTTTGTCGCTCCGCCTCGGCGTCCCGGTTACGAGGATTGGCAGGATCGATGTCGGAACAGGAGTGCGGCTGATCAATTCCGACGGGCATCAGATCGCATTGGAGGCGACCGGTTACCGCCATTTCTAACCGTAATGATCGCGTTTGCGCAGGCGTCCGCCATTAAACAAAGAAGAAAATCGCTGTTATCAAGGCAGAGGGTCATTCCGGGACGGCCCTTGGGGCCGGGCCCGGAAGCTATGAACACCGGCTCATGAACCCTTTCTCGGGGACCCCGTGTTCATGGATTCCGGGCTCGCGGGCGGAGCCCGCGCCCCGGAACGACCCTACGAAATCATAGGTCGTTTTCATTCCAGACCGGGCATGCCGGGCTCCGGCGTGCTGAGGTATCACCTGAGCCTCAATTTTCCGGCCCTGGAGCCGGAGCGCTTGCCCAGTTCGAGTGACAAGCAGATCACAGTATGCTTGCCTGCCGGACACTATTCTGGCATGTTCCGGCACTGGACCTGCTTCCGCGGCGCCGGCATGTTGAGAGCAGGCGTTTTTTATTTCTGGGGACTTTCAGCATGACTTCCGCATACTTTCTCGTAATCGCATGCGGCCTGCTGGCCTTGGCCTATGGCTGGTTCACCAGCCGTCAAGTCTTGACCGCCAACGCCGGGACTGCCCGAATGCAGGAAATCTCGAGCGCTGTCCAGGTCGGCGCGCAGGCCTATCTCAATCGCCAATACCGCGCGATCGCGATCGTCGGGGTCGTTGTTCTGATCATCCTCGGGATCACGCTCGGGCTGCGAGTCGCGATCGGCTATCTGATCGGGGCGGTGTTGTCGGCGGCTGCCGGCTATGTCGGGATGAACGTCTCGGTGCGCGCCAATGTGAGAACCGCGCAGGCCGCCCGCAGCAGTCTGAAGGCCGGTCTGGCGATCGCCTTCAAGGCTGGCGCGGTCACCGGCTTGCTCGTGGTCGGGCTCGGTCTGCTCGGTGTCGGGATCTACTATTTTATCCTGCGGGCCACCTTGCCCGGCGACGATCTGCGCCCGGTGCTCGAAGCGATGGTGGGGCTGAGCTTTGGCGCGTCACTGATCTCGATTTTCGCGCGTCTCGGCGGCGGCATCTTCACTAAGGGGGCCGATGTCGGCGCCGACCTCGTCGGCAAAGTGGAGGCGGGAATCCCGGAGGACGATCCGCGCAACCCGGCCGTCATCGCTGACAATGTCGGCGATAATGTCGGCGATTGCGCCGGCATGGCCGCGGACCTGTTCGAAACCTACGCCGTGACGATCGTCGCGACGATGCTGCTCGCCGCGATATTTTTTGCGCCGCCGCTGCGCGACAAGATGCTGATGCTGCCGCTGGTCATCGGCGCGGTGTGCATCGCGACTTCGGTGGTTGGCACGTTCTTCGTCCGGCTCGGTGCCGACAACGGCATTATGAGGGCGCTCTACAAGGGGTTGCTCGCCACCGGGATCCTGTCGATTGGGGCGATCGCGCTGCTGATCTACTTGCTCCTCGGCTTTTCGGATGCATTGCCGATGACTACCGGCGTCTCGGTAACCGGGCTGGGGTTGTGGCTTTGCGCGATCGTCGGTCTGGGTGTTACCGGCTTCATCGTGTGGATTACCGAATACTACACCGGGACCGATTACCGGCCGGTGCGCAGCATTGCGCGCAGCTCGACCACCGGTCACGGCACAAATGTGATTCAGGGTCTCGCCGTCTCAATGGAGGCGACCGCGCTGCCGGTCATCGTGATCTGTGTCGGGATTATCGTGTCATATCTGATTGCGGGTCTGTTCGGCATCGCGATCGCCGCGACGACGATGCTGGCGCTCGCCGGCATGATCGTCGCGCTCGACGCCTATGGACCGGTCACCGACAATGCCGGCGGCATCGCCGAGATGGCCGACCTGCCGCGCGACGTGCGCCGGACGACCGACGCGCTCGACGCTGTCGGCAACACGACCAAGGCCGTCACCAAGGGCTACGCGATCGGCTCGGCCGGGCTAGCCTCGCTCGTGCTGTTCGCGGCTTATACCGAGGATCTGAGGCACTATTTCCCGAATCTCGAGGTGCACTTCAACCTTCAAGACCCCTATGTCGTCGTCGGTCTGTTCATCGGCGGATTGTTGCCCTACCTGTTCGGATCTATGGGCATGACGGCGGTCGGCAGGGCGGCGGCGGCGGTCGTCATCGAGGTGCGGCGCCAGTTTCGCGAGATCCCCGGCATCATGCAGGGCAGCGCCAAACCCGACTACGGGCTCGCCGTCGACATGCTGACGCGCGCGGCGATACGCGAGATGATCGTGCCCTCTCTGCTTCCCGTCGTGGCGCCGATTGCCCTTTGGATCGTGGTTACGATCATCGCGGGGCGCGCAGCAGCCTTCAGCGCGCTCGGGGCGATGCTGCTCGGGACGATCGTCACCGGGATTTTCGTTGCGATCTCGATGACCTCCGGCGGCGGGGCCTGGGATAACGCCAAGAAATACATCGAGGAAGGCCATCACGGCGGCAAGGGATCCGAGCCGCACAAGGCAGCGGTGACCGGAGATACGGTCGGCGATCCCTACAAGGACACCGCCGGGCCCGCGGTCAACCCGATGATCAAGATCACCAATATTGTCGCTCTGCTCCTGCTGGCGATTCTTGCGAAATGGGCGAGCTGATCCGGACGGCAATCATTAATGGGTTCCGTTGTCGTTCGGTTTGGGACCCTGGGTACCGCCGCCGCCCCCGCCGCCACTCCCGCCGCTGCTGCCGTTAAACTTCCCGAGGTTGCCGATCAGCTGCTCGAGAAACGACAGCTCGCGGCCGGGCGCGGGGGTTGCCCGGGCAACGGGCGTGATCTCCTTGCCGTCTTCCATAACCTTATGGTCGACCGCCTTGACCACCCCTTGGTCGTCGAAGTTGACGATGTAGACCTGCTGGTCGAGCACATCCGGGTCGAAAAAGGCGGTCTGGGAGGTTCGCCTGCTGATGTAATACCAGGACTTGTCGTTGTTGAAGACGCTGACGCTCGACGGCGTGCCGAGGATTTTCGCAACCTCGTCCTTGGTCGTGCTGCCGGCATGAATCCCGGCAAGTTTATCCGGGTCGGGCAGATTGCCGCGCTGGTCGACGGCCGGAGCGCAGCTCACGAGCGCTGCAGCACCGGAAACAGCGACGAGAAGAACAAACGATTGCCGCATCGAGAGGGCTAAGGGAGCGAACATGAGAACACACAACCGGCATTCTGTTGAAACCGACAAGGGCTACGCCCACTTTCCACGCAAGCAGGTTTTAACCGCGAGTCGTTAGTTGTCAACGTCCGCGGTGGTTGCGAGCGGCTGCGGTGTTTTCTTTTTCCGGACACAATTTGGCCCGCGAGGCTGCAGTCACTGCGTACCGGCGTGTCGTCGAGCAGGCCCGCCAAACGGTTTTCTTCGCTGATTATGGCGTACCGGATACCCTCGACGGTCGCTTTGAGCTGATCTGCCTCCACGCATTTCTTTATCTTCATCGCCTCAAGGCTGATCGGCCGCAGGCCAGCGCTTTCTGCCAAAGTCTATTCGACCGAATGTTCGCGGATTTCGACCGCTCGCTTCGCGAGATGGGGGTTGGCGATCTCAGCGTCGGCAAGCACGTCAAGCGCATGGCTCGAGCCTTCTACGGCCGCGTTCTCTCCTATGAAGCCGGGCTCGCCGGCGGTGATTCGGCGCTCGCTGCGGCCCTCGCTCGGAATGTCTTCGGCACTGTTGGTCCACCGGATTGTGCTGCGGATGAGATGGCGGCTTACGTCCGCAACACGGTTCGAGGACTGCGCAGCCAGTCAGCGGCCGAGCTTCTCGCCGGTGAAATCTCGTTCGGGGTTCCATCGGGTCGGTTTCCGAAAGCGCTCTCCGACGCGCATGGAGAGGCACGATGAGCCCCGTGGCACCGGAATTCTCCCGCCTCGTTGCCCTCGCCCAACTGAGCACACGACCGTTCCGACAGCGAATCGAAGCGACCGCCGAAGAACGGGAAATGCTTTCGCGGCGGTTCGACCTGATATCCCTCGACCGCCTCGTCGCCGAAGTGGAACTCAGACGTCAGAGCCCCGAGGTAATCCTTCTGGAAGCCGAATTTGCCGCGGAGTTCGAGCAGTGCTGCGCGGTTACCCTAGAACCGGTTCGCGGAGCGGTTTCCGACCGCTTCTCGCTGGTTTACGGCCCGGCTCCGGAAGAGGAGCCGGAAATTGCGCTGACCACCGACGAACCGGCGTTCGAGCCCCTCGATAGCAATTCGATCGATATCGGGGAGGCGGTAGCGCAGGAACTCTCCCTGGCGCTGCCGATCTTTCCGCGCGATCCCGAAGCGAGGATCGATCAGGCGGCGATGGCAGAGCCGTTGAAGGGGCCTTTCGCCACGCTGACGCGGATGCGGAAGGATGCGGAATGCTGAGATCCTCGTTGAGCCGCTCGCAGGCGCTGAACTGCGCCTGGCTAGTTTGCATCATAGTTGCCGCCGTCTCTGTTTTTGGCTAATTACGCACCCTCGGCACAGCCCACCCCCAAATCACCGAGCTTCCAATGGCCGTTCCCAAAAAGAAAACCTCGCCATCGCGGCGCAATATGCGGCGATCGCATCACGCGCTGAAGTCGGCCGCCTACGCCGAGTGCCCGAACTGCGGCGAGCTGAAGCGTCCGCATCACCTGTGCGTATCCTGCGGCTACTATGACGGGCGGGAGGTCACCAAGACTGCGTCGGAGGCCGGCTGACGACAAGACCGGAGTCAGAGGCACCAAGGTGAGCGACGGCGTCACGATCGCCCTCGATGCAATGGGCGGCGACCGGGCTCCCCGCATGGTCGTCAAGGGGGCCGAGATCGCGCTGCGACGGTATCCCGACATTCATTTCTTGCTGTTCGGAGCGGAAGAAAAGGTTCGCCCGCTTCTCGTGAAACGTCCCCGTCTCGCCAGCGCGGTGACCTTGCACCACACCGGCGAGGTGGTGGCCGATGACGCGAGGCCGTCCCTGGCATTGCGGACGGGACGGCCATCGAGCATGCGGTTGGCGATCGAGGCGGTTGCCGATGGACGGGCCGATGGGGTGGTTTCCGCCGGCAATACCGGCGCGTTGATGGCGATCGCCAAATTCGTCCTGAAGATGCTGCCGGGCATCGACCGGCCGGCGATCGCATCGTTTTTTCCCACTCGCCGCGGCGAAAGCGTGATGCTGGACCTCGGCGCCAATGTCGAATGCGACGAGGAGAACCTCGTCCAATTCGCTCTGATGGGCGATGTTTTTGCCCGGACGGTTCTTGGATTGGTAGAGCCGACAGTCGGGCTGCTAAACGTCGGTTCGGAAGACATGAAGGGAAACGATGCCGTCCGCGGCGCGAGCGCGCGCTTGCGGGACACCGTCACGCCCATCCATTTTTATGGCTTTATCGAAGGGGACGACATTGCCGCGGGTACCGTCGATGTCGTCGTGACCGACGGGTTCACCGGCAACATTGCCGTTAAAACCGCGGAGGGAACTGCCAAGCTGTTCAGCGAGTTTCTCGAGGCCGCCTTCAGCCACTCGCTGTCGGCGCGGATCGGGTACCTATTTGCCCGCCGCGCGCTCCGCAAGCTTCGGATGCGCAGCGACCCGCGCCGGTACAATGGTGCGATATTTCTCGGCTTGGGCGGAATTGCGGTCAAGAGCCACGGCTCGACCGACGCGTTCGGTTTTGCCAATGCCATCGGCGTCGCCGTCGACATGAAGGTGAACGGTGTCCTCGACAAGATCCGGGTCGAGCTGGCGCGCCTCAGCGAAGCGCCCTCTGCCCCGGAACCCGCGCTGTAAGCGCCTCGTAAATGATCCTGCGATCGCAGGTAGCCGGCTGCGGCGCCTATCTCCCCGAGCGCGTCATAACCAATCGCGAGCTGGCCGGTCGTCTCGATACCTCGGACGAATGGATCCGCCAGCGCACCGGGATCGGGGAACGCCGGGTCGCCGCAGCCGGCGAGTTGACTTCCGATCTGGCCCTTCGCGCGGCCGAACGGGCGCTGGCGAGCGCGGGGATGAACGGCAGCGATCTCGATCTCCTCGTGCTGGCGACCGCGACGCCCGACAACACTTTCCCGGCAACTGCGGCCAAGGTCCAAGCCCGGCTCGGGATGGTGCGAGGCGCCGCCTTCGACGTTCAGGCGGTGTGCGCGGGCTTCATCTTCGCGCTGTCGGTTGCCGACAATGCGTTGCGCCTCGGCCAGGCCCGGACCGCGCTGGTGATCGGGGCGGAAACGTTCTCACGCATTCTCGATTGGGAGGATCGCAGCACCTGCGTTCTGTTTGGCGACGGGGCGGGCGCTCTGGTGCTCAAATCGGTATCCGGCCCATCGCCCAGCGGGCGGTTCATCCTCTCGAACCATCTGCACTCGGACGGGCGGCAGTACGATATTCTCTATGTCGACGGCGGCCCCTCGTCGACCCGCGCCTCAGGTTTCCTGCGGATGCAAGGTCGCGAGGTCTTCCGTCAGGCTGTTCAGCATTTGAGCCAAGTCATCGACGAGGCGTTGCGCACCAACAATCTTACCGCAGCGGATATAGACTGGTTGGTTCCGCATCAGGCCAACAGCCGCATCATCGACGCTATGGGGCGAAAACTCGGGTTGTCCCCGGACAAGATCGTCATGACCATTGAACGGCACGCCAACACGTCTGCTGCGTCGATTCCGCTGGCCCTCGAGGTCGCGGTGAATGATGGACGGATCAAGCCCGGGCATCTCGTATTGATGGAGGCGCTCGGCGGTGGGCTCAGCTGGGGAGCCAGCCTGGTGCGGTGGTGATGACCGGGACAGGTCAAAGCTTTGGAATTTGACGTTATTTTTTTGCGGGTTTAACCTTCCACAAAAGAATGGGAGGACTGCATGGGCGTAGAAACCATTACTCGAGCCAGGCTCAGCGAAGCGGTTTACCAAGAGGTCGGCTTATCGCGCAACGAGTCGGCCGAGCTCGTCGAATCGGTGATCGCCGAGATTTCCGG
>Ga0207693_10005240_pt1 | contig 10848 bp, 9 predicted proteins | sample LARL81metaG_FD_184347 | JGI IMG/M metagenome (GOLD analysis project Ga0207693, IMG submission 184347) | Corn, switchgrass and miscanthus rhizosphere microbial communities from Kellogg Biological Station, Michigan, USA - LAR L8-1 metaG... | ecosystem: Host-associated > Plants > Roots >... | reverse complement strand
GGCCCGCAGCGGATAGTGTCGAATGGTGCAGCTACACAACCAGAACCCCGGACCAGTACCCGCCACTCCCCGGCCGGCCGCCACCACCCTGGGCGAGCTGCGCGCCAGCGGGCACGAATACGAGACCGTCAAAGAAGAGCTGCGGCGCAACCTGCTGACCCGGATGCGCGCAGGTGACGAGCGATTCCCCGGCATCGTCGGATTCGGCCAGACCGTGCTGCCGCACGTGGAGCGGGCCCTGCTGGCCGGCCACGACACGATCCTGCTCGGCGAGCGGGGCCAGGGCAAGACGCGGCTGATCCGCACGCTGTCGGTGCTGCTCGACGAGTGGACCCCGGCGGTGACCGGATGCGAGATCAACGACCACCCGTACCGGCCGGGCTGCGCCCGCTGCCAGCGGCTCGCCGCCGAGCAGGGCGACGCGCTGCCCATCACCTGGCGGCACCGCACCGAGCGGTACGGCGAGAAGCTGGCCACGCCGGACACCAGTGTGGGTGACCTGATCGGCGACATCGACCCGGTGAAGGTGGCCGAGGGCCGCACCCTGGGTGACCCGGAAACGATCCACTTCGGCCTGGTGCCCCGGACTAACCGAGGCATTTTCTGCCTGAACGAACTGCCTGATCTAGCTGAACGGATTCAGGTCGCGCTACTGAACGTCCTCGAGGAGCGCGACATCGGGGTTCGGGGGTATGCCCTGCGGCTGCCCCTGGATGTGGTCCTGGTGGCCAGCGCCAACCCGGAGGACTACACCAACCGTGGCCGGATCATCACGCCGCTGAAGGACCGGTTCGGCGCGGAAATCCGCACCCACTACCCGCTGACGCTGGACGACGAGCTCGCGCTGACCCAGCAGGAGGCGCTGATCTCCTGGGACGGCGGTGACGCCGGCGCAGACCTGCCCGGGCACCTGGTCGAGGTCATCGCGCGGTTCACCCGGCTGGTCCGGGCGTCGCCCGCGGTGGACTCCCGGTCCGGGGTGTCGGCCCGGTTCGCGATCGCGGCCGCCGAGTCGGTGGCCGCCTCGGCGGTGCGCCGGGCCGCGCTCACCGGGGAAGCCCAGCCGGTGGCCCGGATCTGTGACCTGCCCCCGATCGTGGGCAGCCTGCGCGGCAAGGTCGAGTTCGAGGTCAGCGAGGAAGGCCGGGAGACCGAGGTGCTCGAGCACCTGCTCCGCCGGGCGGTGGCGGACACGTTCCGGTCCCGGCTGGGCAGCGCCGACCTGAGTGGCCTGCTGGCCACGTTCGAGGGCGGCGGCTCGGTGGAGACCGGTGAGATGGTGCCCGCGGCCACCCTGCTGAACCGGATCGGCGAGGTACCCGGGCTGGCCCGGATCATGGACCGGCTCGGCATGGACGGCGGCGAGTCGTTCGGCGAGGCGGCCGCGGCGCTGGAGTTCGCCCTGGAAGGGCTCTACCTGATGCGGCGGCTGTCCAAGGATGTCCTCGACGGCAGTGCGGTCTACCGCACTTAGGACCGGTGCAGTGCAGGTGAGAGGCAGGCCCCCGCGGTGAGTGGTTACCGGTACGGCGAGTATCACGACGGGCCGGACCCGCTGGCCCCTCCGTTCGACGCCCGCGCCGCCCTGGATGAGCTGGGTGACGCGGTCCTGGACGGCACGGACCCGTCCAGCGCCCTGCGCGACCTGCTCCGCCGGGGGATGGCGGGCCGCCGGGGCCTGGATGACCTGCTGCGCCGGGTGCGCGACCGGCAGCAGGAGATCCGCGGCCGGGGGCGGCTGGACGGGGTCCTGGAAGAGGCCCGGGCGCTGCTCGACACGGCGGTCGGCCAGGAACGCGCCGAGCTGTTCCCTGACCCGGGCGATGAGGCCCGGCTGCGGGAGGACGAGCTGGACGCGCTGCCGTCGGACACCGCGCAGGCGATCCGGCGGCTGGCCGACTACAACTGGCGCAGCGCGGCAGCCCGGGCGACCTTCGAGAAGCTCAAGGACCTGCTGCGCAATGAGGTGCTGGACAGCCAGTTCCGCGGCATGCGCGAGGTGCTGCAGTCGCCCGACCCGGAGTCCATGCAGCGGGTCAAGGACATGCTGGCCGACCTCAACCAGATGCTGGAGGCGGACGCCCGCGGCGAGCACACCCAGGCCGACTTCGACCGCTTCATGGAGCGCTACGGGGAGATGTTCCCGGAGAACCCGCGCGACCTCGAGGAGCTGGTCGACTCGCTGGTCCGGCGGGCCATGGCCGCGCAGCGGCTGCTCGGCTCGCTCACCGAGAGCCAGCGCGACGAGCTGGCCGCGCTGATGGAACAGACGCTGCAGGACGCTGGGCTGGCCGCGGAGATGGCCCGGCTGTCCGACCAGCTGCGGGCCCGGCGGCCAGAGATGGACATGGCCACCTGGCAGGGCGACCCGATGACCGGGGACGAGCCGCTCGGCCTGAGCGATGCCACCAGTGCACTGGCCGACCTGGCCGACCTGGCCGACCTGGAAGCCGAACTGCGCCAGGACTACCCGGGCGCGCGGCTCGACGACATCGACGAGGCCGCCATCCGGCGCGCGCTCGGCCGGCAGGCCGTGGACGACATGGAAGCGCTCCGGCAGACCGAGCGGGAGCTGGAACGCCAGGGCTACCTGCAGCGCAACGCGGGCCAGCTGGAACTGACCCCCAAGGCGGTGCGCCGGCTGGGTGAGACCGCACTGCGCCGGGTCTTCGCCGACCTGCCCGAGGGCGGGTACGGGGACCACGAGCAGCGGGACGCCGGGCAGGCGGGCGAGTACACCGGGGCCACCCGGCGCTGGCAGTTCGGCGACGAGCAGGCCATCGACGCGCCGGCCACGGTCCGCAACGCCCTGCTGCGCGACGCGGCGGCGTTCCGCCCACAGGCCGGCCAGGACCCCGACCAGTGGGAGGGCACGCCACCGCGGGTCAAGCTGTCCGGCCGGGATTTCGAGGTCGGCGAGACCCAGCGCCGGACCTCGGCCGCGGTGTGCCTGCTGGTCGACCTGTCCTACTCGATGGCGCTGCGCGGCACCTGGGGCGCGGCCAAGCAGACCGCGCTGGCCCTGCACGCGCTGGTGCGCAGCCGGTTCCCGCAGGACTCCATCCAGGTCATCGGGTTCTCCAATTACGCCCGGGAACTGCGCGAGACCGACCTGGCCGGCCTGGGCTGGGACATGGTCCAGGGCACGAACCTGCATCACGCCCTGGTGCTGGCCGGGCGCTATCTCGACCGGCGGCCAGAGCACGACCCGGTGGTGCTGATCGTCACCGACGGCGAGCCCACGGCGCACCTGCGCCGTGACGGGCGGTCGGCGTTCGACTGGCCACCCGCCCCGGAGACGATCCAGCTGACCCTGGCCGAAGTGGACAAAATGACCAGGCGGCACGCTTCGCTGAACGTATTCATGCTGGCTGAAGACGAACGGCTGACCGATTTCGTTAACGAAGTGGCCCGCCGCAACGGGGGCCGGGTACTGCACGCGGTTCCAGAACGGCTCGGCGAGTTCGTGGTGCGTGACTTCCTGCGGACCCGCCGGGAGACTAGGCGATAGATTTTGCTTTACGGCTTTTGGGAGCCCGGCGCTGGCCCTCCGATCTCGTAGTACCGTTCGGCACTTCGGCATGGCGGGCCAGGCGGGGGGCGGCTGGACCGGGCCTGCACATCTTCTCTAGGAGGACCACGTGAGTAGTGTCTCCCAATCAGGCACGCGCTCGTCCGGGCGGCGGATCGGTGCCCTGATTATCGGGATCATCGGAATTCTGCTGGTCATCGTCGCGATCATCTACCTGACCACGGCCGCCGGCTCGCTGCCCAGCTTCATCCCGGGTCACCTGAACGGGTCCACCGGCCACCACCCGCTGCGCGCGGGCGTTTCGCTGGTCGTCGGGCTGATCCTGCTCGGCGGCGCCTGGTGGCTGGGCTTCGGCGGCAAGAAGTCGGGTAGCAGCAACAGCTAGCCCGGCGCTTCTGGTTACAGCCCAGGCGGCCTCCTGACCCGGGCCAGGCCGGCCTGGGCTGCCCAGTGCGCCCGATTGCGCAGATTTTGCATTCCGGTTACCTCGAGGAGTGGGGCGTGTCCTTCACCGACCGGCTGATGGTGTGGTTCCACATCGGGTTTGTCATTTTCACTATTGGCCCGGTCACCATCGCGACCATGTCCACCCCTCGCTACATCCGGGCCCGCAATGTCGGCGTGCTGCGTTACCTGTCGCTGATGACCAGGATTTTCGGGGCCGGGTCGCTGGGCGTGCTGCTCTTCGGCATCATCGCCGCCCAGTCGCTGCACCAGATCAGCCACGCCTGGATCACCGCGTCGCTGACCCTGTTCGTGGTGGCCGCGGTCCTGCTGCTGCTCATCATGCGCGACCAGCGGCGGGCGATCGGGGCGGTCGAGGCCAGCCTGGCCGCGGTCCCGTCCGGGCCGGCCAGTGCGGTGCGGGCGGGCGAGCCGGGGGCGGCGCCGGGCGGCACGGCCGTCGGCCCTGAGCCGACCGCGTCGGACGTCGAGCCCGCGCCGCAGGCCCAGGCCACGGCGGCCGCGCAGGCGACGGCCAGCCCGGCGGGCCAGGCCGCTCACGTGGCCACCGTGGAGCGTGGCCGGATCGCCTCGCTGGCCGGGGTGGTCAGCCTGATCTGGCTGGTCATCCTGGTGCTGATGGTCTGGAACTCCTGAGCCCAGCGCGCCGGGCCGGCCCGGCGCACCAGGTGGGACTCACGCCAGCGCCTGGCGGAGGTCCTCGAGCAGGTCCTCAGCCGTCTCGATGCCGACCGACAGCCGGACCAGGTCGGGGGCTACTTCGAGCGGCGAGCCGACCGCCGAGGCGTGCGTCATCCGGCCGGGATGCTCGATCAGCGATTCCACCCCGCCCAGTGACTCGCCCAGCGTGAACAGCCGGGTCCGGCCGCACACCGCCACGGCCACCTGCTCCCCGCCGCGCACCCGGAACGACACCATGCCGCCGAAGCCGCGCATCTGCTTGGCCGCCACCTCGTGACCGGGGTGCCCGGCCAGTCCCGGGTACCGCACCTCGGCCACCGCCGGGTGCGCGGCCAGCATGTCCGCCACCCGGGCGGCGTTCGCGCAGTGCCGGTCCATCCGCGCCGCCAGGGTCCGCACCCCGCGCAGCGTCAGCCACGCGTCGAACGGCCCGGCCACCGCGCCGGTCGCGTTCTGCAGGAAGGCGCAGCGCTCGCCGAGGGCCGGGTCGGCGACGATGAGCGCGCCGCCGACCACGTCCGAGTGGCCGCCGAGGTACTTGGTGGTGGAGTGGACGACGGCGTCGGCGCCGAGCGCGAGCGGCTGCTGAAGGTAGGGCGAGGCGAACGTGTTGTCCACCACCAGCAGCGCCCCCGCCTCGTGCGCGAGCTGGGCCAGCGTGGCGATATCCGCGATGTTCAGCAGCGGGTTGGTGGGCGTCTCGGCCCACAGCACCCGGGCTGGCCGCTCGGCCAGCGCCGCCCGGACAGCGGCGGGGTCACTGAGCCGGACGGCGCGGTAGCTGATCCCCCAGCTGGTCAGCACGTCGTTCATCAGCCGGAACGTGCCGCCGTAGGCGTCGTCCGGGATCAGCACGTGATCCCCGGGCTGGCAGGTGGCGCGGAGCAGGCAGTCCTCGGCCGCCATGCCGGACGCGAAGGCGAGCGCCCGCGCGCCGCCTTCCAGCGCGGCCAGGCACTCGTCCAGCGCGCCGCGGGTCGGGTTGGCGGTCCGCGAGTACTCGTAGCCGCCGCGCAGGCCGCCCACCCCATCCTGCTTGTAGGTGGACACCTGGTAGATGGGCGGGACCACAGCGCCGGTCAGCGGGTCGGGGTCCTGGCCCGCGTGGATCGCCAGCGTCTCGAAGCCGCCACCAGTGTTGATCGTCACCATGACACTCTGTCACAAGAGCGGGCGCCACGATCACCGGACCGCCCGGCGAGCGCGGCCGTCCCGTGGTGACGCCCGGGGCCACCGTCCCGGCCAGTCAGGGAGTGCCGGCCAGGAACCCGAGCAGGTCCTGCGGGGTGATCATCCCCGCTGGCTTGCCGTCCACCAGCACCAGTGCGGCCCCGGCCCGCTCCAGCGGGCCGACGACCTGGCTGACCGGCTCGCCCGAGCCCACCATGGGCAGCGGGGCCGACATGTGCCCGTCGATCGGGTCGTTCGGCTTGGCGCGGCCCGAGACCAGCGCGTCGAGCAGATCACGCTCCACGATGGAGCCGATCACCTCGGCCGCCATGACCGGCGGCTCCTGCTTCATCACCGGCAACTGGGACACGTTGTACTCGCGCAGCAGCCCGATGGCCGCGGACACCGTCTCGTCCGGGTGGGCGTGCACGAACTCGGGGAGCCCAGGCTGCTTGCGGGCCAGCACGTCGGCGACCTTGGGCTCGGTCGTCTCCGCGGCGAGGAAGCCGTAATCGGCCATCCACTCGTCGTTGAAGATCTTGGCCAGGTAGCCGCGCCCGGTGTCCGGCAGCAGCACCACGATCACGTCACCCGGCGCCGCGCTGGCCGCCACGCGCAGCGCGGCGACCACGGCCAGCCCGCACGATCCCCCGGTGAGCAGCGCTTCCTCACGGGCCAGCCGCCGGGTCATCAGGAACGACTCGGCGTCGCTGACCGCCATCACCTCGTCGCACACCGCCGGGTCGTAGTTGGCGGGCCACATGTCCTCACCCACGCCCTCGACCAGGTACGGCCGGCCGGTGCCGCCGGAGTACACCGAGCCCTCTGGATCGGCCCCGATCACCCGCACCCGGCCGCCGGAGATCTCCTTGAGGTACCGGCCGGTCCCGGTGATGGTGCCGCCGGTGCCGATGCCGGCCACGAAGTGGGTGACCCGGCCGTCGGTCTGCGCCCAGATCTCCGGGCCGGTGGAGTAGTAGTGCGAGGCCGGGTTCTCCGGGTTGGCGTACTGGTCCGGCTTCCAGCCACCCGGGGTCTCCTTGGCCAGCCGGCTGGACACCGAGTAATAGGAGTCCGGGTGCTCGGGCGACACGGTGCCGGGGCAGACCACGACCTCGGCCCCGTAGGCGCGCAGCACGCTGATCTTGTCCTGGCCGACCTTGTCCGGGCAGATGAACACGCAGCGGTAGCCCTTGTGCGCCGCCACGATGGCCAGGCCCACCCCGGTGTTGCCGGAGGTCGGCTCGACGATCGTGCCACCCGGGCGAAGCGCGCCGGAGGCTTCCGCCGCCTCCACCATGCGCAGTGCGATCCGGTCCTTGACCGAGCCCCCGGGGTTGAAGTACTCCACCTTGGCCAGTACGGCTGGAGCGTGGCCGCCACCCACGTCCCGCGTCACCGCGCCCAGCCGGACCAGCGGGGTGTCCCCGACCAGCTCGATCAGGGATTCGTGCACCTGCATCGCCAACCACCTCAGCGGACGGGATCATCTGAGCACTGACGGTATCCCACCTGGTGGCCGCGGCTATCCCGGCCGGCCGCAGGCAGGGATGATGGAACCCGCAGAGTGCCGTAAGCTACTGGTCAGTAATCAAGCTCGCGCCGCGCAGTCAAGGGAGCCCGCCATGCCCGAGGCAGTCATCGTCGCCACCGCACGTTCCCCGATCGGCCGGGCGTTCAAGGGATCCCTCACCTCGATCCGGCCCGACGACCTGACCGTCCAGCTGGTGACCGCCGCGCTGGCCAATGTCCCGCAGCTGGACCCGGCCGACATCGACGACCTCATGCTCGGCTGCGGCCTGCCCGGCGGCGAGCAGGGCTTCAACATGGCCCGGGTGGTCGCGGTGCTGCTCGGTTACGACCACCTGCCCGGCACCACGATCACCCGGTACTGCTCGTCCTCGCTGCAGACCACCCGGATGGCGTTCCACGCCATCAAGGCGGGCGAGGGCGACGTCTTTATCTCGGCGGGCGTGGAGTGCGTCAGCCGGTTCACCGCGGGCAGCAGTGACAGCTGGCCGGACACGCACAACCAGAGCTACGCCGGGGCCGAGGCCCGCTCCGCGCAGCGCGCCGGCGCCGGTGCGCCGGTCTGGCATGACCCGCGCGAGGACGGCGCCATCCCCGACATCTACATCGCGATGGGGCAGACCGCGGAGAACCTCGCTCAGCTGCGCGGCATCACCCGGGCGGCCCAGGACGAGTTCGGCGTCCGGTCCCAGAACCTCGCCGAGAAGGCGCTGGCCAACGGGTTCTGGCAGCGGGACATTACCCCGGTGACGCTGCCGGACGGGACCGTGGTGAGCGCGGACGACGGCCCACGGCCCGGCACCACGCTGGAGAAGGTGGCCGCGCTGCAGCCGGTGTTCCGGCCGGACGGCACGGTCACCGCGGGCAACTGCTGCCCGCTCAACGACGGTGCGGCCGCGGTCGTGGTGATGAGCGATATCAAAGCGGCCGAGCTGGGCATCACCCCGCTGGCCCGGATCGTGTCCACCGGGGTGACCGCGCTGTCCCCCGAGATCATGGGCCTGGGCCCGGTCGAGGCCTCCCGCCAGGCGCTCAGCCGGGCCGGGATGACGATCAGGGACATCGACCTGGTCGAGATCAACGAGGCATTCGCCGCCCAGGTCATCCCGTCCTACACCGACCTCGGCATCGACCTCGACCAGCTCAACGTGAACGGCGGCGCGATCGCGGTCGGGCACCCGTTCGGGATGACCGGCGCCCGGATCACCAGCACCCTGCTGAACAGCCTTCAGTTCCACGACAAGACGTTCGGCCTGGAGACCATGTGCGTGGGCGGCGGGCAGGGCATGGCGATGGTGGTCGAGCGGCTGAGTTAGCCCGGTGGGACGAACCCGGAACCCCTCCGGGAGCAGGCGGCCGCGGCGTAACGAGGGACCATCCGGAAGATTGCGGAAGGATAACGCTGGGGGGTTGTCAGGGGCCTTCCGGTAGGGCACTCTCAACTGAGAAGCAGCTTGCCCCTGGAGGTGGCCATGTCCCTGAATCACTCTCCGGAGATGCACAAGAACATCATCGCCCGCATCCCGTCCGTCACCGGGCGCGACCTCCGAGAGTGGTTCATCCGGCTAGAGTCTGGGCCGTCGTTCCTGCGCTGTGAAGAACGAGCTCATTGGCTGTCCGATGAGCATGGCCTGTCCCATGGCTATGCCTCCGCGATCGTGCACGAGTACGAGTTCCGCCGCCGCCTCAGGCTGAACAGCGCCTGATCTATGCCACCGGACCAGGCCCGGGAGTTCCTCCGCCGGAACCACCGGGCGGTGCTGGCGACGGCCCGCGACGACGGCCGCCCCCAGCTGTCCCCGATCACCGCCGCGGTGGACCCGGCGGGCCGGGTGATCATCAGCACCCGGGAGACGGCGGTCAAGGTCCGGAACCTGCGGCGGCGGCCGTTCGCCTCGCTGTGCGCGGTCACCGACAGCTTCTTCGGCGACTGGGTCCAGGTGGAAGGCGATGTAGAGATCATTTCCCTGCCGGACGCCATGGAGCTGCTGGTCGAGTACTACCGGCTGGTGTCCGGCGAGCACCCGGACTGGGATGACTACCGGGCCGCGATGATCCGGGACCGGCGGTGCGTGGTGCGCATCGCCATCACCCGGGCCGGCCCGAGCATCAGCGGCTGACCGCGGCTCCGGGCCGCACCCCACCCCGGCCCAGGTCACCGAGACGTTACCGAGGTCATGAATCATGTGCACCAGCAGGCCAACTGGGATCTTTGCGGCCAACGATTGAGCACGGCCCGGTTCCCCCGGTGCGGCGGTAGTTCTGTGCAGAACAACCGTCCTGTTCATGTGCCTTTGGCCAGATTGTGATTGAGCTGGGATTTGGCCTGCTATCCATGATCAGCAAGAACGCGTGTGAATGGCTGGCTTAGCACGGCGCAACAAAGATATTCGAGATCTGTGCGGTAGGCGAACTGCGCGGAGAGCTTACCTGGTGCGCTGTCCTGGCCAGGTCATCACAGGTCAGGGGGGCATTTAGCGCGGTGCCCCCGGTCGGAGTCGAACCGACACTGGGGACCCTTTTAGGGGGCCGGCCTCTTCCCTTGGGCTACGGGGGCTGGGTAATAATACCCCGGACTGACTGGGCAACTCCCGGGCAGCCGAATTGATACAGATTGTTTCGCCCAGGAGAACATATCTATTTTCACTTGGCTACCGAATGCAAAGCGTAACCATTCCGATTGCGTTTGGCAGTTTTTGCTTACGGAGAGTGACCAGCTGTCCGCGGATCCAGCTAGGCATCGAGCCCAGCCCTCCCCCTGGCCTGCTGGAACACGGCATCCAGCATGCCAGGGGTGACACGCCCGGTGAACGTGTTCTGCTGACTCGGGTGGTAGCAGCCGATCAGGGTGACCGGCCCGGACGGCCCGGCCAGCACGGCCTCTGCCCCGTGGCCGAACCGGGGCCGGGGCCGGGGCACGGCGATCCCGCAGGCCGGCAGCACCGGCCAGAGCGCCTGCCAGGCGAACGCGCCCAGGCAGACGATGACCCGCAGGTCGCCGAGCAGGTAGCCGAGCTCGGTGGACAGCCACGGGGCACAGGTGTCGCGCTCGGTGATGGTCGGCTTGTTGGCCGGCGGTGCGCAGCGCACCGCGGCGACCACCCGGCTGTGCAGCAGTTGCTGGCCATCGCCGAGCCGCGTGCTGTCCGGCTTCGCGGCCAGGCCGCACCGGTACAGCGACGCGAACAGGACGTCGCCGCTCCGGTCGCCGGTGAAGACCCGGCCGGTCCGGTTGCCGCCGTGCGCCGCCGGGGCCAGCCCGAGAATCAGGATGCGCGGGTGGTCGTCGCCCCAGCCGTGGATCGGCCGGCCCCAGTACGGCTCGGTCGCGTGCGCGCGCCGTTTGACCCGGGCCACCTGCTCCCGCCAGTCGACCAGCCGGGGGCAGGCCCGGCACACCGACTCCCGGGCCACCAGCTCGGCCAGGCTGCCCGCGCCCGCGGCCAGGTCCCGTACCTGGGCGGCGTCCC
>Ga0207693_10005239_pt1 | contig 10850 bp, 12 predicted proteins | sample LARL81metaG_FD_184347 | JGI IMG/M metagenome (GOLD analysis project Ga0207693, IMG submission 184347) | Corn, switchgrass and miscanthus rhizosphere microbial communities from Kellogg Biological Station, Michigan, USA - LAR L8-1 metaG... | ecosystem: Host-associated > Plants > Roots >... | reverse complement strand
GCGTTGCGGCGGACGTCGCCGCGCTCGTACGGACGCTGGAGCTCGACGAAGAAGCGGTCCCGGCCGAACGCGCTCGCGAGCCGCGCGGCCGCGTTCGGGTCGCGGACGCCGAGGCCGTGGCGTGCGCAGCCGGACAGGCAGACGAGGCCCTCGTTGAGCTCCTCGAGGAGGCGCTGGTCCAGCGCAGGCTCGGCGGCCGGCTGGTTCTCCCTGGGACGGGTATGCGCATGAGCCGCCGTGACCAGCCGGCAGAGGTTCGAGTAGCCCTGCGCCGTCTCGACGAGGACGGTGACGTGCGAATTGTCTGCGAGCGTCAGCTCGGCGCCGGTGATCGGGCGGACGCCGAAGTGCTTCGCCGCATGCGCGAACTCCAGGGAGCCGTAGACGCCGTCGTGGTCGGTCAGGGCGAGCGCGGGATAGCCGAGCTCGGCCGCGGCGACGGCGAGCTCCTCCGGGAGCGACGCGCCGTCGAGGAACGAGTAGGACGAGTGCGCGTGCAGCTCGACGTACGGGGTCGTGCTCCGTTTCGGCGCTCCGGGCTCCGGCCGGTCCCGCTTTCGCGTGCGATGCGGGAACTCGGGTTGCAGCTCGACCGTCATACTCGCCGGCGATGGCAGGGGTCGTGCTCAGGCCCGGTGAGGGCGAGGTGCTGTTCGGCGGGCGGATCGTCCTCAAGGCGACGTTCGACCAGCTCTGCATCACGGAGTCGTTCTTCGACAGCGCACGGGACGGCGCCAGCCCGCATATCCACCATCGCCACGCCGACTCGTTCTACGTCCTCGAGGGCGAGTTCGTCGTCCTCGTCCACGACGAGGAGCACCAGCTCACGGCCGGCGGGTACGTCTGCGCCCCACCCGAGGTCGTGCACGGCTTCCGGACGGCGTCCCCGTCGCGGTTCCTCAACTTCCACACGCCGGACGGCGGGTTCACCGAGAGCCTGCGGTCGCGGAATCGCGGCGAGCCGGGCCCGTTCGACAGCGTCGACGTCGAGCCGGGCAGCGGCCGGCCGCCGACCGACGCCGTCCTCCTCGGCCCGGGAGAGGGCGAGCGGCTGAACGGCCCGCACCGCGTGGCGACGATCAAGGCCGGGCGCGAGGAGATCGCGATGATCGAGTTCGAGCTCGAGCCGGGGTTCGAGGGGCCCGACCCGCACGCGCACGACGACCACATCGACTCGTTCTACGTCCTCGACGGCGAGGTGACGTTCCTGATGGACGGCGAGACGGTCCGCCTCGGGCCCGGCTCCTTCGTCGCAGCGCCGCTCGGCGTCGAGCACGCGTTCTCGAACCCGGGCCCGGGAAACGCCCGGGTGCTGAACGTCCACGCGCCCGGCGTCGACTTCCACGAGCGAATCCGCGAGTTCAGCACCTGAATCACGCACCGCGTTGCGTGAACCAGCAGCCGCGTTCCTCGTCGCGGAAGACGACGGCGTTCTCGCCGGATTGCAGGACGACGTCGAAGTAGCGTCGGCTGATCGGCTCTTCCGTCCACCAGCGGTCGACGACACGCCATTCCTCCCGGAGGACGGCGACGGGCTGACGATTGACCTGCCACGGCGTGCCGTCGAAGTTGACCTCCACGACGGCAGCGCGCGGCTCGTTCAGTCGCCGGGCGCGAGTCGTTCGAGCGGCCCGACCGGTCGTTTCAGACGGAGGCGCGGGCAAAGCCCGCACCTCCTGATGACGGCGCCGCAAGCGGCGCCTCAGTCAGTCGTCGCGCGGTACGAAGACCGACCGTGTCTCCGGTACGCGCGACCAAGGCGCCACCTCCACAACCTGGTTGACCGAGCCGGTGCCGGTGCTCGCGCGCACCTGGCGCAGGCCCTCCCGGAGCCGGACGTCGAGCTCCCCGCCCGCAGCCGGGAGAAGCTGGAGCTGGTTGCCCTCGTGCTCCGTCAGCTCGACGAATTCGAGCCGGAGCTCGACCACCGGGGCCGGCAGCTCGGCCAGCTTCGGCCCCAGCGCGGCCTTCAGCCGGTCCCGCTCGACCGTCGGCTCGCGCAGCGTCACCGTTCGACGCCAGGAGCCGCCGCCGACCAGCCGGGCGGACAACGCGAGCTTGCGCGCGAAGCGCCCTGCCCGCTCCGGCCGGGCCAGCAGCGTCTCGAGCAACGCGCCGAATGCGCGCCGCAAGGTCAGCTCGTTCCCGATCGCCTCCGGGAACTCGAGTGCCTCCACGATCTCCGCCGGCGGGCGGCGGCCGCGCACGCGCGCGGCCTTTCCACCTCTCGCCAGGCCCCAGGCGCGGCGGCCGTCCGGCCCCAGACGTTCGGCCACAGCGGCGCCCGGGAGCCCAGCAAGCTCTCCGACCTTCTTGACCCCCAGCTCGCGCAGCTCGGCGCGGCGGCGCGGCTCCAGCGGGACGAGCTCGAGCGGCAGCGGCGCGAGGAAGTCGCGCAGCCGGTCGTCCGAGACGACGAGCACCTGTCCGGGCCGCGCGACGTTCGCCGCAGCGAGTGCCGCGAACCGCCGCTCGGCCGCGCCCAGACGCGCGTCCCACGTGCTCCCCACCGCCGCGAGCGCCCGCTTCAGCGCCGGCTCGAGCCCTCCGTACAGCCGCTCGACGCCGCGCGTCTCGAAGTAGACGCAGCCGACGCCGGCGGGATCCACGGCGAACCCGGCGTCCTCGAGGCTGCGCAGGATCTGCTCCCACGCCTCCTCGGCTGCGGCCGGATCCTGCTCGACGAGGACGAGGACGGGGCACGTCGCCAGCGCCTCCCCCATCCGCATACCCGGCCGGACGCCGAGCGCCTCGGCGGCAGCCGTGACGGGACCGATCAGCGGCTCGCTCCCCGCTGTGGGAGCGAGCGCCGCGGGTCGCAGCTCGAGCCCCGGCTGCTTGCGCAGAGCGGCCCGGAGCTCGAACCCTGGGATGGCGAGGCAGGCGATCATGGGAACGTATGTTCTACACGAACATACGTTCCCCTGTCAACCGATCTCCACGGGAGGCCCCTGAGCGACGACCTGCACGTCCTGCCAGAAGACGTTCATCCAGCCGTAGAGCGGGAACGGCTGCGCGTCGTCCTCCGACATGCCGACGCCGGGGTGGAGCTCGTCGATCGCGACCGGCGTCGCGATGTTCTGGTTGTCGAGCGGGCTCTGCGCGAGCGGCGCGTCGTAGCTGTCGGTGAGGATCCCGAGGTTGAGGATGATCGCCGGCGCGATGTTCAGCGTCAGGATGTCCGCGATCGCAAGGCCCTCGATCACCAAGGGGTAGTCGTCCCCGAGCTGGCCCCACGAGACGGTCTGATCGTGCTTCGGCGGCAGCTTCGCGGGGTTCAGGTCGCCGAAGACGATGACGACGCCGACGGTGTCGTTGCCCGCGTCGTAGACCTGGACCGCGACGCCCGTCCGGTGCGTGAAGTGGAAGGCGACGGTGAGCTTCTGCTGCGGGAGGGCGATCTGACGCCGGGGCACCGGCGGCTTCACGAGCAGCTTGAGCCACGGCCGGCCCTCGTAGGGCTCCGTGAAGATCGTCGGGTGGGCCTCCACCCGGAGCGAGCTCGGGATGCCGAGGAAGGTGTCCTCCACCTTGAGGACCTCGTGGAGCAGGTGCGTGACGAAGTTCCCGTCGTCCCAGCGCTGGCTGACGGTGTAGGGCCTGGACATGAACTCCACGTGCGTCATCTGCGACGCCCCGGGCAGGCCGATGCCCGGCGCCTGCGGCTTCGCGACGGCGAGCAGGAGCGGCGGATGGATCTCCGTGTGGAAGTCGCCGTGGCCGCAGTCGACGATCCAACGTCCGAACGCCGCGACCCTGGCCTTGTCCTGGACCACGCTCTGGAACGGCTCGGGCACGAGGCCCTGGTCGGTCTCCACGCCGATGACGCCTTTCGTGGCCGGGAGGCCCATGTCCCGGGCGTGGGTCGTCCCCGCGTTGTACTCCGTGTCGGTCACGTTGCCGCTCGGGTCGGAGCCGGTGTTGTGTGCGCCGAGGAGGCCCTCGTACTGGGGGTCGGGAGCGACGAAGAACTCGAAGTCGTTCCCGAAGGGGTGGGTGAACCAGACGTCCTTGTCCGAGAGATCAGGGGAGACGACCCAGCCGGTCAGGCCGACCATCGGGTTCTCGAGCGAGCCTTCGCGCTCGTGATTCGCGTCGTACACCGGCAGCCACTCGAGCGAGTTCGGGTCGAGGCCGACGGTGTTGCCGCCCGAGATCTTCTGCGCCCAGTCCGGGTCCGTCTGGGCCGGTGGATACGGCACGTTCTCGTAGCTCGTCGTCAGGATCGTGGACGGCGGCCCGCCCGTCGGTGAGGGTGCCGGCGCGAGTGGGATGCTCGGCCCGAGGACGCTGACCGGCAGCGTGCCGACGATCGCCTTGATCTGATCGCCTGGCAGCGCCGCGAAGGCGGCGTGACGCTCCTTCGGCGACGCCTTCGTGAACGCCGCCCTCAGCTGGTCGGGGGCGGCGGCGCGAAGCGTCTGCATCACCACCGTCTGCGGCGGCACGCCCTTCGGCGCCTTCTTCAGGTTCCCGACCAGCGTCTGGTCGAGGAGGCCGGGCTTCAACTGCACCTTGGTCGGCGCGGCCTTCTTCGGCGACGCCTTCTTCTTCGCGGCGGGCTTCTTGGCCGCGGCAGCCTTGGGCGGAGTCCTCCGCTTCGCAGGCATGGGGCTGGCTCCTTTCGGTTGCGTCGGGGACGGCGTGTGCCGGCGGCTCAGCCGGAGCCGGCCGGCCGGCGCCACTCCGCACGCGCGACCACCGCCAGGGCCGCACACAGGAGGACCAGCCCGGCGACGACCGCCCATTCGAGCGAGCCGTCGTGATGATCCGGGTCGACGCCCGTTAGGGCCTCGATCCACTCGCGATTGAGCAGCGTCAGCACCGCAAGGAAGCCGCAGAGGGTCGCCAGAGCCGTCTCGAGCCAGAGACGGGCGCGAACGTTCGAACTCATCGCCACACCACCTTCAAGTCGGCGTGTCTATGTGCCCTCGCTACAGCCGCCGAGTGTGCCGCGACCAGCTGACTGGTGTCAAGCGGCTACCGGTTGTGGCAGGCGACCTCGTCAGAAGTGCGAACAGGAGGTCGCGGCGGTCCGCCGAAGCAGGAACTCCCATGCGGTCGAGACGTGTTCTCGCCCTGCCGCTCGTCCTCCTCGCCGCGGCCTTCCCCGCAACCGGCCTCGCCGCCGGGAGCGCCGGCGTCGCGGCGCTTCAGGTCGGCCTGCACGCACACGGCCTCTACGCGGGCTCGATCGACGGGATCGCCGGGCCGCAGACCGCCAAGGCCGTCCGGCGCCTCCAGCGGCGTGCCCGCCTCACGGTCGACGGCCTTGCCGGGCGACGGACACGGCTGGCTCTCGGCCGCTTCGGCCGGCACACGCTCGGCTCGCGCTCGCTGCGGCGCGGGCTGATCGGCTGGGACGTCGCCGCGCTGCAGTTCCAGCTCGCAGAGCACGGCTTTCCGTCGGGCGCTTTCGACGGCAACTTCGGCCCGCACGTCGACACGGCGCTGCGCCGCTACCAGGAGTGGGCCGGCCTGGGCGTCGACGGGATCGCCGGGCCGTCCACGCTCGGGGCGCTGACCGCCGCGCCGCCGACCGCGCCGCTCGCCCTCGCGTGGCCGCTCCTCCAACCCGTGATCGGCGACCGCTTCGGCCCTCGCGGCAACGCGTTCCACGCCGGCATCGACCTCCCCGCGCCGTCGCGAACGCCGGTCTACTCGGCGCGCAGCGGCCAGGTCGTCTGGGCTGGCTGGCGGGCCGGCGGCTTCGGCTACCTCGTCACGATCGCCCATGGAAGCGGCGAGCGGACGATGTACGCGCACCTGTCACGGATCGACGTGCGCGTCGGCGTGTGGGTCGGCCAGGGCGTCCGCGTCGGGCTCGTCGGCGCCACGGGGGACGCCACCGGGCCGCACCTCCACTTCGAGGTGCGCATGCGCGGGGCCGCGGTCGACCCGCTGCAGGCCCTGCCGCACTAGATCCGGATCTCGGCGGCCGTCCCGACCATCCCGGCCAGGCGAGGCACGACGTCGAGGACGTTCTCGCGCGCGCAGAAGGCGATGTCCTCCTCCAGGCCGGGCGGCCCGTACGTGCGGGCGTTGAGCGCCTCGAGCGCCGTCGGGTATGCGCCCGCGACGAGCTCGGCGGCAGTCGCGGCGTCGTTCCGCTCGCCGGCGAGCAGCTGCACGATCCGCCCGGCGCAGTACGCGTCGTCGAGCGCGAACGCGCCCTTGAAGCCGGCGCAGAGGATCGCCACGTCTCCCCCACGCTCGGCGGCGGCCGCGGCGACCGCGTCGAGGTTCAGGAGGCTCCCGAGCAGCACGTGCTCGCAGCGGGAGGCCGCCTCGAGGATCGCCCGCGTCCCGTTCGTCGTCGACAGGATCAGCGTGGACGCCCGGGCCTCGACGAACGCGCGCGGAGAGGCGCCGACGTCGAACCCGGCGACGCGTACGGCGTCCCGCTCGCCGCCGACGATCGCGTCGTCCAGCTCGGCGCGCAGCGACTCCGCCTCCTCGATCTCGGCGGCGCAGAGGACACGCTCGTAGCCCGCCGCCAGAGCCTGCGCGATCGTGGACGTGGCCCGCAGCACGTCGACCACGACGCCGACATCCGCGTGCGCCGCCTCGGCCGGTGTGAAGGCGACATTGATCGGCACGGGGCTACGCTACTTCCGGCATGGCCGTACCTGCGGAACAGACCTGCTACCGACATCCGGACCGCGTCACCGGGCTCTCGTGCTCGGAATGCGGCCGCCCGATCTGCACGGAGTGCATGACGATGGCGCCGGTCGGGATCCGGTGCCCGGAGCACTCCGGCCAGGCCCAGGGCGTCGACCGCATGACCCGCGGCCTCAGGCGAACGGTCTTCGAGGGCGTGGGCGCCAAGGTCACGAAGGCCCTGATCGCGATCAACGTCGCCGTCTACATCGTCGAGCTCGCCGAGGGCGGCGGCGTCAACGGCGTGAACAGCAGCCTGTACGAGAAGGGCGTGCTCTGGGCGCCGTTCGTGAAGGACGGGGACTACTACCGGCTCCTCACTGCGGCGTTCCTCCACTACGGGCCGCTCCATCTGCTGTTGAACATGCTGGCGCTCTACTGGTTCGGGTCGGCGCTCGAGCACCGGATCGGCAGCGGCCGGTTCCTCCTGCTGTACATCGTCTCGGGCCTCGCCGGCTCGGCCGGAGCGCTGGTCGTGGATCCCGGCATCCCGACGGTCGGCGCGTCGGGTGCGATCTTCGGGATCCTCGGCGCCGGGTTCGTGCTCGAGCGGCAGCGCGACTACGTCTTCGGCGGCAGCGCGCTCGGGCTCATCGTCATCAACCTCATCTTCACCTTCTCGATCTCGAACATCTCCATCGGCGGCCACATCGGCGGTCTGATCGGCGGCGCGCTCGCAGCCCTCGGGCTCACGCGCTTCGGCCGCGTCCACGCCGCCTACGGGCGGCCCGGCCTGCTCGGCATCTCGACGATGGTCGCCGTCGGCGTCGTGTCGTTCCTCGTCGCCTACTTCGCCGCGCAGAGCTACACGCTCCAGATACCCGGCGCATGAGGGCCGCCGTCGTCTTCCTCTGCGCGCTCGCGCTGGCGCCCGCTGCGCTCGCGCGGCCGCTGCTCGGCGTCTACGGCGACTCGGGCCGCTTCGCGGCGCAGACCGGCCAGCACGGCTCGGTGGGCCACATCTTCCTCGGCTGGGACCAGGGCTACCGCTGGGGCTCGTCCTTCGACCGGATCATCCCCAAGCTCGGCCGCGTCCCGCTCGTCTCGATCACGACCTTCCACTGGCCGTCGAAGAAGGAGACGCTGACGCCGCTCCAGATCGCGCGCGGCGCCGGAGACCCGTACCTCGTGGCGCTCAACGCCGCGATCGCAGGCTCCGGCCGCGAGCTCTTCTACGTCCGGCCGCTCGGCGAGATGACGGGGTCGTGGAACCCGTGGTGCGCGTTCACCCGCGCCGGAAGGGCAAAGGGCGGGGCGCACTCCACGGCCAACTTCCGCAAGGCGTTCGCCCGCATCTACCTCCTGCTCCACGGCGGGGCGGCGGCGGACATCAATGCGCGGCTCGCCCGGCTCGGCCTACCCGGCATCGGCGCCGATCTGGCGGTGAACCCGTTCCCGAAGCTACGTGTGATCTGGAACCCGCAGTCGCACGGCAGCCCCGAGGTGCCGGGGAACACGCCGCAGGCGTACTACCCTGGGGACGCCTTCGTGGACGTCTACGGGCCCGACACGTACGACGACGTCGGCTCGGTGGACTGGGGCGCGGTGGAGCGGCTCTACCGTGCGCACCCGCGCAAGGGCTTCGCCTTCCCCGAATGGGGCATGACGCTGGACGACCCTGCGTTCGTCCAACGGATGTCGTCGTTCGTGCGCTCGCACCGCCGGGTCGAGCTGCTGTCGTTCTACAACGGCTCCAACGGCGGCACGTACGACCTCGCCCGCCGGCCGCGCGCCCGCGCGCTCTACCGTCGGCTGATCACGCCGCTCGACCGGTAGTGGCGACCGTCCTCGTCGACGGCGAGAACGTCAGGCGCTCGCTCTGGCCGAACCTCTCGCACGAGCGGCTCGCGGAGCTCGCACGTCGGTGGGGCGACGCGAACGGGCACGACGTCGTCGTCGTGTGGGAGACGGACGAGTCGGCGGACGACACGATCGCCCGCGAGGTCGCCGAGTGGGAGGCGCCGGTGTGGGTCGTGACGTCCGATCGTGAGCTCCGGCGCCGTGTCGAGCCGCACGCGGAGCGGATCCTCGGCGGCGGCTCGTTCGCTCGTGACCTAGTTCACAACGACGGCTGACCCAATTTGCAACTCAGATAGCTGTTGTCTAGAGTTGCCGCCTTCTCGCGGCGTGCGGATCTGACAGAAGGGGAGCCAGGCGAGATCCGCGAGCGTGCCGCGAGGTCAAAGGGCCGCGCGCCCCGCGGCCTACCACGAGACAGGGGGTCAAGATGCAAAAACGTGCGCGTGTGCTGGCCGTGGCACTGGCCGGCTTCCTCGCTCTCGCCGCGGTTGCGTACGCGGCGGGTGCGTTCGACCGCGTGAACCCGCGCGAGTTCGATCCGGCGAAGTCGCACCTCGTCCAGGCCGACTGGCTGTCCGGGATCGGTTGCCCGACCGGCGTGAAGGCGCAGGTCTTCCAGCCGCCGGACTTCTCGACTACGGCGCAGGAGACGGTGACGGATCCGGCCTGCACCACCGGCGACCCGAAGGACAAGACGGTGCAGGGGCTCCTGCTGGCGAAGACGGGCCCGACCGCCAACAACGCATCGGCGACCGCGAAGCTGGAGAACGTCCCGTCGAACGTGACGGAGCTCGGCTACGACATCCGCAAGCCGGGGACGGACACCGCCGCCGGCCCGCGGGGCTCGCACTGCGGCGCGGGCGCGCCGCGGTTCGACATCGTCACGAGGAGCGGCCACATCTTCTTCATCGGCTGCAACTCGCCGCCGGCGACGACGCAGACGCCGGGGACGGGCTTCATCCGCCTCCGCTGGGACGGGACGACGCTTGCGTTCCCGCAGCGGGCGACGGACACGCCCACCGCGCTGTCGGCGCTCGACGTGCGCTCGATCACGATCGTCTTCGACGAGGGCCAGGACGCCTCGGGCGCGCCTGACCAGTTCGGCGCGGCGATCCTGGACAACGTCGACGTCAACGGCACGCTCGTCGGCCGCGGCTCCGGCAACGGGGACGACCACGGCGACGACAACGACGACGACTAGCTCGTGAGGGTTTGGAGCGGCTTCCTAGCGGCCGCTCCGGTCCTCAGCGGCTGTAGGTTCCGGTCACGGTCGCAGTCCCGAGCACGCGGCGCGGGAGGACGCGCAAGAACTCCGCCACGGAGGCGCCGCGGCGCAGGCCGAGCTTCTGCTTCAGCGCGTAGACCGTGAAGACGTAGCGATGCCGGCCCGAGGGCGGGCACGGCCCCGCGTACCCGATGTCCCCGAAGCTGTTCCGTCCCTGCTTCGCCCACTTCGTCCCGGCGGGGATGCCCCTGCTCGTCGGCGGCAGGTCCCAGAGCGTCCAGTGCGTGTACGGACCCGCGTCGCGGTCGAGGACGTAGACCGCGAATCCCTTCGTCCCGCGCGGCGGCGCCTTCCAGCGCAGCGCCGGGGAGGTCTGGGCGCCGTCGCACGTGTAGCGCTTCGGGATCGCGTGTCCCGGCCCGAGCGCGGGAATCGAGAGGACGAAGGCCGCAGTGAGCGCCGCGAGCACGGCGGGAATGTACCTTCCAAGTCGTGTCCGCCCGTGAGACCACGTTCAAGCCGATGCCGCTCGAGTTCGCGCGGCTCGACGCCGAGGAGGCGCTCCGCCGCTCGCAGGATTTCCTCCGGCTCATGGAGACGCGGCGCTCCGTGCGGCACTTCTCGGACGAGCCCGTCCCCTACGAGCTGATCGAGAACGCGATCCGGACGGCCGCCACCGCCCCGTCGGGCGCGAACCAGCAGCCCTGGACGTTCGTGGTCATCGGAGATCCGGCCGTCAAGGAGCAGATCCGCGAGGCGGCCGAGCACGAGGAGGAGCTCCTCTACCGGGAGCGCGCGAGCGAGCAGTACCTGGAGGCGCTGGAGCCGATCGGCACCGACTGGATCAAGCCACATATCACCGACGCGCCCTACGTGATCGTCGTCTTCGAGCAGGCGTGGAGCAGGGACGAGCACGGCGGGAAGCACAAGCACTACTACGTCCGCGAGTCGGTCGGAATCGCGGTCGGGTTCATGCTCGCCTCCTTGCACGCCGCGGGACTCGCAACGCTGACCCACTCGCCGGCGCCGATGGGCTTCCTCACGCGGATCCTCGGGCGCCCGGAGAACGAGCGCCCGTTCATCCTGATCCCCGTCGGCTACCCGACGCCGGACGCGACGGTGCCCGACGTCGCGCTCAAGAAAAAGTCGCTCGAAGAGGTCTCCG
>Ga0207693_10005238_pt1 | contig 10850 bp, 7 predicted proteins | sample LARL81metaG_FD_184347 | JGI IMG/M metagenome (GOLD analysis project Ga0207693, IMG submission 184347) | Corn, switchgrass and miscanthus rhizosphere microbial communities from Kellogg Biological Station, Michigan, USA - LAR L8-1 metaG... | ecosystem: Host-associated > Plants > Roots >... | reverse complement strand
GACGAGCCGATCCGGCCGTGTTCGTTCATCCAGGGGTTGCGCGAACGACTCTCTGGGATGCGATGGCCGGCGCGGGCGTCGTTCTCTGCCCCGCCAGATGGGACGAGCCGTTCGGGATGGTCGCCGCTGAGGCGCAAGCGTGCGGCACTCCGGTCGTGGCGTTCCGGCGCGGCGCCCTAGATGAAGTCGTCGTGGACGGCGTGACGGGCTGGATGGTGGCGCCAGGCGACATCGAGGCAGCGGCGAGCGCCGTCGCAAGCAGTGCCGAGCTGTCGCGCTCGGAATGCCGCCGCCACGCTGAAAGCCAACTCGACCTGAAGCTCAGTCTCGACGCACACGAGCAGCTCTACGGGAGGGTCGCTCACGACGGCGTAGAGGCTGCGACCAGTGGCTGAGCCCAGGCAGTGGCTCCCCGGGAGGCTGGCGGTGGTCACCGGGGCCAGCCGTGGAATCGGAGCCGCCACCGCGCGAGCGATCGCAGCCGCGGGCGCGCACGTCGTCCTCGCCGCGCGCGACGAGAAGGCTCTCGACCCCGTCGCGCAACGCATCCGAGACAGCGGCGGCGAGGCGACTGTGGCGGCAACCGACGTCAGCAGCGTCCGAGACGTCGAGCTTCTATTTGCCGCCGCCGAGGCGGCCGGCCCGATCGCGGCCCTGGTCTGTGCCGCCGGCTCGCTCACGCCGGCGCCGTTCGCCGAGACGACGCCGGAGATCTGGGAGCGAACGCTCGCGGTCAACCTAACCGGCTCCTTCCTGTGCTGTCGCGCCGCGTTCAGGGCGATGCGCAGCGCAGGCGAAGGACGGATCGTCAACATCGCGTCGCTGTCCGGCGTGTACGCGACCGAGAAGTTCCCCGGCCTGACCGCGTACAACGTCTCCAAGCACGGGGTCGTCGGTCTCACCGAGGGGATCGCGGTCGAGGGCAAGGCGCACGGCATCAGCGCGATCTGCATCAGCCCGGGCGCGGTCGACACCGAAATGCTCCGTGACGCCAACCCCGACCTGCGTCCCGGCCTAACGCCAGGTGAGGTTGCGGAGTTGATCGTCACGCTCCTCGATAGCGGCTTGGTTCCGGCAAGCGGGGCGAACATCCCCCTTTTTTCAAATGCGTAGACTGCTCACAGCCAGTTGAGGTATGGCCAATGTCCGTTGACGAAGCCGGCGCGGCGATCGTGATCATCGGCGGAGGCCTCGCCGGCGGAAACGCCGCGGTCACCCTGCGCGAGGAAGGCTTTGGGGGCCGGGTAGTGATCATCAGCCGCGAGCCGACAGTCCCCTTCGGCCGTCCCCCGCTGTCGAAGACCTACCTGCGCGGCGAGGAGGACCTCGATGGATGGTATGTCAGGCCGCAAACCTGGTATCAGGAGAACGACGTAGAGCTGCTCAGCGAGTGCGACGTCGTCGCGGTGGAGGTAGATCGACACGCGGTGACGCTCGCGTCCGGAGCGGAGCTCGCGTATCAGAAGCTGTTGCTTGCCAGTGGCGGACGCAACCGCCGCCTGGAGGTTCCCGGTGGCGAGCTGCCAGGGATCCACTACCTGCGGACGGTCGCAGAGTGCGAGGCGATCAAGCGTGATGCCGTTGCAGATCGACGCGCCGTGATCGTCGGCATGGGATTCATCGGCTGCGAGGTTGCGGCCTCGTTGACCAAGCTGGGGGTCAAGGTGACGGCCAGCTTTCCGGGGCAGGCGCCGCTCGCGCGGGTGCTGGGCGCTGAGGTCGGCGCGGCGATCGCCGAGATCCACCGCGAGAACGGGGTCGAGATGTACGCCGGGGATCAGATCGTCGCGTTTGAAGGTAGCGCGCGACTGCAGGTAGCAGTGACCGCCGCGGGCAAGCGCATCTCCTGCGACTTCGCGGTCGCAGGGGTCGGGATCGAGCCCGAAATCCCGAGCTTCGCGGGATCGCCGGTCATGATCTCGAACGGGGTGATCGTCGACGAGCTGTGTCGCGCGAGCGCGCCTGACGTCTACGCAGCCGGCGATGTGGCGAACCACCTGCACCCCGTGTTCGGACGAGTTCGTGTGGAGCACTACAACAACGCCGAGAAGCAAGGGCGCGCGGCTGCGAAGTCGATGCTCGGCTCAACCGCCCCGTACGACTACATCCACAGCTTCTGGTCCGATCAATACGAGCACAGCATCGAGTACGTCGGTCACGCCCTCGCGTGGGACGAGTTTCTCGTGCGCGGGAGCCTGGCGGAACGAAGGCTGGTTGGCTTCTATCTGCAAGACGGGGTGTTGCGGGCTGCCGTCGGACTCGACCGCGGCGGCGACCCCGAGCTCGACCTCGACTCGGAGATGGCCGCTTGTGCACGCCTCGTGGCTCAGCGGCTCAGACCCGCTCCTGGAGTGCTGACCGATGAGCACGTAGACCTATGGTCGCTGGCCAGCTGACGCCGGTGCCACCCCGGCGCTGGTGCTGACAGCTCTTCTTCGAAGGAGTCCGCTCAGCGAGGCCAGGGCGCATCGGCGCACCCGAGCGGCGCGTCTCGCAGCAGGTGGTCAAGCGCGTCGCGCTGTTGCTGGCTCAAGGTTGTCTGGATCGGTTCTTCCAGATCAGGGCTTCGCCTCGCCGAGCAGCAGTTCGGTCCGGTACTTCGGGGCGAGTGCGATCGCCTTGGCGATGAACGCGCCGGTGGCAGCATCGTCGAGCACCGGCGGAGCCTCGGTTCGGTGCGCGACCGGCACGCCGACCTCCTTGAAGAACTCCTCCTGGCCTGCGGGCGAGCAGAGACACAGCAGTCGCGCAGGGCGTTCGGAGACGTTCCGGAAGACGTGCGGGGCGTTGGCGGGCACATTGATCGTTTCGCCGGCCGTTGCAACGGCGCTGACGCCGCGGAACGTGAGTTCGATCTCTCCGTCGAGAATGGTGAACATCTCCTCGAAGTCGTGACGGTGGGGCGGTGGCCCGCCGCCCGGCGGGACGTGCATGTCGATCAACGTGTAGCGCCCAGCGGTGTCGGCCCCGGCCACAAGGATGGTGTAGGTGTCGCCAACCACGCCGAGGTGAGGCAGCGAGTCATCGGTGTCGGGGCTCACGTGCGTCAGGACCCGCCCAGGGTCATCAGCGGGGACCGGGCCTGGCGGCTTCGACTCGGCGGGCGAGGTGTCGTTCATCGTCGCTCCTCTGGGGTCGGCGTCCTCTACGCGCCCGCAACCGGTGGAAAGCGGGAGCGACGGGTGAGCTCGTCAGGCGGCGGAGGGGACGGCGCGGTGCCGGAGGGGGCGATACCAAGCAAACGCGCCAGCCCGGCGGGCATCCACCAGTTCCACCTGCCCATGAGCGCGACGAGCGCCGGGACCAGTAGCGTGCGTACCACCAGGACGTCGAGCAGGATGCCCGCCGCCAGGCCCGTCGCTATGAGCCTGACGATGATGTCTGGGTTGACGCTCAGCGACAGCAGGGAGACGGCGATGATCAGCGCGGCGCAGGTGACGAGGCGCCCCGTGCGTCCAAGGGCCCTGATGACAGCCTCGTTGGTCGAGCCTGTGCGGTCGTACTCTTCGCGGACGCGGGCGAGCACGAACACCTCGTAGTCCATCGAGAGCCCGAAGAGGAATGCGAACACGATGATCGGGACCCATTCGCGGATCGCGCCGATCGCCGGCACGCCGTAGACGAGGTTCGAGCCGTGTCCTTCCTGCCAGAAGAGCACGAGGAACCCATAGGCGGCGCCGAGGGAGATGATGTTAAGGATCACGGCCTTGAGCGCGAGCACGACGGAGCGGAAGGCGCGGGCGAGCAGCACGAACACGAGCAACGAGAGCACGGCGAGCATGATCGGGAAGCTGCCGTAGACGGCGCTGTTGAAGTCCGCAACCTCGGCGGTGTTGCCGCCCACCTCGACGCCGCCGGGCACGCTGGCCAGGCGTGACCTGAGCGTCCCCACGAGTGCCTTCCCGGCGGAGCTATTGCCTTCGGCGGTCGGGATGACGCTCAGCAGCGAGTCGGAGCCCTGGCGGAACGCGGAGGTCGGGGGACTGAGGACGGTGTAGACGCCAGGCGTTTCGCGAGCGATCGTGGCGGCCTGAGCGGCTGCTGCGGTGCCTCCGTGTACGAGGAGCTGATGGGGGAAGACGACCGCGCCCGGCACGCCCTCACGCTCGATTTCGTGGAAGGCGGCGGCGGCTGGGCCGCCGCCCGCAGCCAACGAGTTCGCGTTTGCCTGTCCGCTTTGCAGCGAGAGTGCGGGGATCGCGAAGGCGATCATGATCGCGAGCCCGGCTATGCCAGCGATCCAGCGGCGGCGCACGACGATCGCCGCCCACCGCTCCCAGGCGCGACTGAACGTGGTTGAGCCATGGCGGACGCGCTTCGTGTCAAGGGCTGGGCCCGAGGCGGCGAGGGTCACCGGCAGCAATGTCATCGCCGCGGCGATGGCCACGAGCGGAATAAAAATCGAGGCCACCCCGATGCTGCGAAGGAAGGGCACGGGCAGCACGAGCAGGGACAGCAGACCGACGGCGACGGTGGCTCCGCTCAGGACGACCGCGTGCCCTGCGGTCGCGCCTGCGGCGAGGATCGCATCTTCGTTGCTCAGGCCCGCTTCGCGCTCCTCCCGCCAGCGGGTCACGATCAGAAGCGAGTAGTCGATGGCGACGCCGAGCCCGATGAAGGCGACGAGGTACTGGACCAGGTTGTTCACCGTGATCAGCTGCTCGAGGCCGAGGACGAGCAGGAAGGTCGTCAGGATCGAGGGGAGCGCCATCAGCAGTGGCACGATCGCGATCGCCGACCCGTAGACGAAGGCAAGGATGATGAGCGCGCCGAGGGCGCCGATCAACGTCTCGACCAGCACGCTGGGATTGCCGCCCGCCCCTCCGCCCGCCGATTGAAGCGGCTCAAAGCCGGTGACGGTCACGGACGCGCCAGCGGGTGCGGCTGCCCTGAGCGCAGGCTGGATCGCCTGGAGAACACCCGCCCCGAGCGGGACGTCGGGGTTGGGCATGTCGATCAGCGCCCAGGTGGTGCGCCCGTCTCGGGAGACGAGCTTCGCGTCGTGGGTCGTGGCGAAGTCGGCGATGCCTAGGTGCCCCGCGCGATGCGCCGCATCAAACGTCTGCGCCGCAATCGCCTGACCCGCGGCCGTCTGCATGCTCTGTCCTACCGGCAGTCGCAGCACGGCAATGGCGGGCTGCTCGTTGCCGTCGAGGCCGAATCGCTTGCGGATGTGCGCGTTCGCTTCGGAGCCGGCTGTGCCGGGAGTTGCGACCGAGTGTGAGAGGTTCCGGTTGGTGGAGGAGACGGTCAGCCCGCCGGCGAGCGCCAGCAGCAGCCAACCGAGAACGACGAGGCGGCGATGCTGAAGAGCAAGACGCGTGATCTTTGTCATGTCCGGCAAGCTAGACGCCGGCGGCGCGCTTGTCGTCGGCCCGAAGAACCCAATTCACCTACACCGTGAGAGCCATGCTTTGAAGCGGGGTGCGGCGACGCCTACTCCTGTGGAGGGATCGGCGCGGCGTCCGCTAGGCCGATGTTCGCTGCTCGCGGGCTCGGTACAGTCGGCATGGTGAGCGCGCCAACACGATCGGTTGATGTCAGCTCTCCTCCGACTCATTCCGGCCGGCGAGCTGGCCCAGGAGCAGGCCGCGCGCGCGGCCTGCTTTCGCGTCCGGGGCGATCTCTGAGGCGACCCAAGAATTGGTTGGGAAAAGCCCCCGAGGCGGCCCAGGCGCTGCGGGAAGCACCGGGGTTGGATGTCGGGCTGGCGCTCGCGGCGTTTGTCAGCCTGCTCCTTGACCCGGGCCTGAGCGGGCACAGCGACCGCGTGAGCGCCTCCGCAGTGCTTCTGGCTGGGATAGCTTCACTGCCGCTCGCCGTGCGTCGCCGCTTTCCGCTCGGCGTGCTCGTTGTCGTGACCGCCGGGCTCCTGGCCTGCCTGGCGGTGTTCCATCCGAACATAGCCGCCGTGGGGATCGGCATGGTCGCCGTATACACCGTCGGTTTACAAGGGCGCCGCGTGCGTTCGTTACTTGTCGGGGCCGCGATGGCCCCTGTGGTGGCGGCCGCGGTCGTGATCACAAGCGGCGCCAATTTCGAGCCCGGACCCACGCTAGCCCGTCTCGCTCTGCTTCTGGCCGCCCTGGCGGCCGGTGACGCTCGGCGCGGCCGCTTGGCGCTGGTGCAAGCCGCTGCTGAGGAGACTGAGCGAGAGCGAGAGGCCGCTGCCGTCCATCGCTTCGACGAGGAGCGCCTGCGCTTGGCCCATGAGCTTCATGACACCGTCGCCCACACCCTGGTAGGGATCAACACGCGGGCTGCGGCCGCAGTCCATCTGAGACGCAGGCAACCGGATGAGAGCTTCGGCGCGCTCGAGGAGATCATGAGGAGCTCTGCCGACGCGCTTTCAGAGCTTCGATCAACGTTGAAGATCCTGCGTGGCGCAGCGGACGAGGCGCCGTTACGACCACCACAGAGCCTCGCCGACCTGCAGGAGCTCGTCGACGGCGTGAGAGGCGCAGGCCTTGACATCGACCTACACCTGGAAGCGATCCCAGAACACCTCCCCGCAGCTACCGCCCACTGCGCCTACCGCATCGTTCAAGAGAGCCTGACCAACGTGCTTCGTCATTCAGACGCCAGACAAGCGGTGGTCCGGGTCGCGCTCGTCGAAGACCGCCTCACCGTCGAGGTTTGCGACGACGGCCATCCGGGTGGTCACGGCGCCGCGGCTCCCGGGCAGGGACTGCAGGGCATGGCCGAGCGGGCCGCGGCGCTCGGGGGGCGCTGTGAGGCGGGCGTGGGTCCGGGCAGAGGTTGGCAAGTCCGGGCGAGCCTCCCGGTCCGGATCGGCGGCGCATGACAGACGGCGTGGGCCTTCGGGTGCTGGTTGCCGACGATCACGCCCTCGTCCGCCACGGCTTTCGCTCGATTCTCGCCAGCGAGGAGGACATCGACGTCATCGAGGAAGCGAGCAACGGGCGCGATGCCGTCCGAATTGCTAGCAGGGATCAGCCCGATGTCGTGTTGATGGACATCCGCATGCCCGGGCTGGACGGCATCGAGGCCACCCATCTGATCACGGCCGACACGCAGTTGACTAGTACCAGCGTGATCGTTTTGACGACCTTTGACCTCGACGAGTACGTCTTCGGTGCGCTTCGTGCCGGGGCGAGCGGATTCCTGCTGAAGGGCGTAGAGCCCGCCCAGCTCGTGAACGCGGTGCGCATCGTCGCCGGCGGCGAGGCGCTCCTTGAGCCAAGCGCGACACGCCGGCTCATAGAGGCCTATACCAGTAGCGCGCCCAAGCCCCCAACTGGCTCAACGAAGCTGCCGGAGGAGCTAACCGCTCGCGAGATCGAGCTCCTCACGCTCATCGCATCTGGAGCGACCAATGCGGAGATCGCCGAGCAACTGGTGATCAGCCCGCTCACCGTGAAGTCGCACGTCTCGCGGATCCTCACAAAGATGTCAGCGCGCGACCGAACCCAGCTGGTAGTCATGGCCTACGAGAGCGGACTCGTCGTCCCAGGTCAGCTAGCGGGCGATAGCTCGCAATGAAGCGGTGACGACGGGTCGGTCCTCGACGCCGCGACGCCAAGTCACAACGCTCTTCGCCTACTCGCCTTGCCCGCACGACTGACGCGACCGAGTGACGTACCCGCGCAGCTCGGCGAGGCCGAGTCGCTCGGAGTTGAGCCACTCGACGGCCCCGCCTAGTGAGGGCATGTGCAGACGTTCGGACACGGTCCCTAGCGAAGCGACCGGAACGCCGCGCGAACCTCTTCTGAAAACAGCTGCGGCTCCTGCCACGCGGCGAAGTGGTCGCCTCGGTCGAGCACGTTGTAGTAGATGAGGTTGGGGTAGGCCTGCTCCGTCCACCTCCGAGGTGCCTGGTAGAGCTCCCTGGGGAAGACACTCACTGCGACCGGCACCGACGACGGGACGCCCTTGGCGTCGAAGAACCCATACGCGTTCTCGTGATATAGCCGAGCCGAGGAGATACCCGTGTTCGTGAACCAGGTGAGGGTGATGTTGTCGAGCACCTCGTCTCGCGTGAGGTTGCCGACAGGGTGTCCGTCGACGAACGCGTGGGCGATGTCCTCGTAGCTGCGGGCGTCGTGGTCGAGCATCCAGGCGGCCAGTCCAGCGGGCGAGTCGGCGATTCCGTAGAGCGTCTGCGGACGGAGGAGCATCTGGATGGCGTAGCCGATGCCCTTCGTGTACACGTCGCTAAGGTCCTCATAGCAACGTTGTTCGTCGTCCGACAGCCCGGCCGGCGCCGGAGCGACGTTCACCGGCGCGAACCGCTTCGCAATCTCGGCCGGAAGAATGCCCGGCATGTTGACATGGATGCCGAGCAGCTCCGGAGGTGCCTGCACCCCCATCAGATCCACGATGACCGCCCCCCAGTCGCCGCCTTGCGCCACAAAGCGCGAATAGCCGAGGCGCTTCATCAGCTCAAGCGAGGCAGCGGCGACGCGGTCTGGACCCCAGCCGCTCGTCGTCGGCTTGCCGGAGAACCCGTAGCCCGGAATCGACGGAATTACCACGTCGAACGCGTCCTCGGCGCTGCCGCCGTGGGCCGTCGGGTCAGTGAGCGGGCCGACGACATTCAGCATCTCGACGACCGATCCAGGCCAGCCGTGGATGAGGATGACCGGCAACGTGTTCTCATGACGCGACTTGACGTGGATGAAGTGAATATCGAGATCGTCGATCTCGGTCAGGAACTGCGGGAGGGCATTCAGCCGCGTCTCAACCCTCCTGAGGTCGTACTCGCTGCCCCAGTACCGCACGAGTGCCTCCATCGTGGCCAGCTGCACCCCCTGCGAGGCATCTTCGACGGGCTCTTTCTCAGGCAAACGCGTCGCAGCGATGCGCGCACGCAGATCCTCGACTTCCGCCTCGGAGATCTCGACCGTGAACGGCCTGATCGATGTGGCGCCCGCTGACTCTTGTGTGGAGACAGCCATTTGGGTCCTCCTTCGCGCTGGATGACGGATGTGGCATGAAGCGTCGCCGTCTCTGCTGAAAGTCGCGCCCGTCGATACCCGGGGTTCTGTGCCCGGATCGCACCCCGGGGTGGTCCCCTGGTTGCGCGCACGGGGGCCTGCATCTGAAAGCCGTGCTTTCGGACGCCTGAGCTCTAGGCCGAGACCTGCTCCATCTCTGAGCTAGGCATCGCATCCGCCAACTCCCGACGAGAGCGTATGTCGAGCTTGGTGAACACGTTGCCCAGATGCCACTCCACGGTGCGCGGGCTGAGGAAGAGCTGGGCACCGATGTCCCGATTCGACAGTCCCTCGCGGGCCAGACGCGCGATCTGACGCTCCTGGGCGGTGAGAACGTCGCGCGTCGCGACGGTCCGCTTGCGCACTTTCTCGCCCGTCGCAAGCAGCTCACCCCTAGCCCGCTCAGCGAATGCCTCCATCCCGATCAACGCGAACTGGTCGTGGGCGGCACGAAGTTGGACACGTGCGTCGACCCGGCGATTCTCGCGGCGCAACGACTCCCCGTAGAGCAGATGAGCCCGGGCGAGCTCGGGACGTCGCCGGGTCCTTGCCAGTCTCTCGATCGCCTCGCGATACAGGCGCTCGGCACTGTCGGCCTTGCTCAGGAGTGCCCGGCAGCGCGCTTGCATTCCCCGGCCCCAGTCGGTGCTAGAGGGCGCCGTGGCCGCCATCACGCGCTCGAGCGCACCGGCCGCGACGTCGGGCCTCGCGGTGCGGACCGCCGCCTCGATCAGCTCAGTCAGTGCCCAGGGGTTGACGTGGAGCTGCGGTGTCTCCTCGGCCGCTCGTTGGGCCGAGGCGAGCGCCCGGTCGTAGCGGCCACGCCCGTTGAAAAGGATTGCGTTCACCCACTCGGCCCACTGCACGCTGAGCCCCTGACCGCCTGTTGCGGCGCCACGGATCGTGGACTCGATCAATGGCGAGGCGTCCCCTTGGCCTCGGAGCGCGGCGAGCAACAGCTGGGCATAGGGTGCGATGTGGGTCCCAGTCGCCTTTGTGATCGCTTCGGCCTCGGCGATCGCGACGGCTGCAGCGCCAAAGTCGCCGCACCACGCGACGAACATTGCCCAGTCGGCCAGGTCGATCGGCAGTCGGGCCAGCGCCCCCGCGTCGCGGGCCTCCTTGAGATTCCGCGCGCTGATGGCATGCCAGCTGTCCTCATCCCAGAGAATATTGGGCGGGATTGTCGTCATCCAGCCCCAGCGGAAGTTCTCCTGGCTCGGTGACGCTTCGTCTGCAAACGCGGCCGTTGCCCGCCTCAGCAGTGGTGCGGCCGCGGCATGTCCTTCCGTGACGAAGGTCGTGAGGCCATCGAGCAGCAGATCGGATGGACGGAGCGGGCGGGTCGGCCGCGGAGCCGATGTGGCGGCACGGGATACCTCCACCAAGCTGCCGGCGGAGGCCAAGCGACCGGCGAACAGCGCCGCTCCCCACGCGTCGAGGTAGGTCTCGCGCGCAAGCTCGGGGTCGAGCCGCTCAAGGCGTTCGGCAGCGTTCAAGAGCAGTGACGGCGCAGTGGTCCCCATGCTCGACGCGAACGCGATCTGACCCTTGAGCAACTCCACGTGCGCCATCTGCAGCGCGTCTGGCGTCGAGGCCTCGGCCAAAGCCAGGAGCTCGAGCGCGCCCTCAAAAATGCCGGCATGCAAGCTTGCTTGGGCAGCGGCAAGCGCACGCCGAACCCGCTGCTCGGGGTCAACCGACAGAACGACAGAGCGATGTAGGAACGCCGCTGCTGCGGCCAGGCCGCCGCGCGCCTGCGCGCGGCGGGCGGACTGCTCGAGCTCCGTGGCGATCGGCTCATCGGGCCCCGCTGCGGCTGTGGCCAGATGCCACGCGCGACGGTCGGGGTCGACGCTGCGGTCGGTCGCCTCTGCCAGGGCCAGATGGACC
>Ga0207693_10005236_pt1 | contig 10855 bp, 11 predicted proteins | sample LARL81metaG_FD_184347 | JGI IMG/M metagenome (GOLD analysis project Ga0207693, IMG submission 184347) | Corn, switchgrass and miscanthus rhizosphere microbial communities from Kellogg Biological Station, Michigan, USA - LAR L8-1 metaG... | ecosystem: Host-associated > Plants > Roots >... | reverse complement strand
CGTGGAGGCGTGGGCCAAGTTGGACACGATGCAGTCCGTGGGCCGTGTGATGTCCCTTACAACACAGAAGCATCCGACGCTGCGCATCCCCATCAACGTGGATGTAATCGGCGTCGGTTCAGGCGTGTACGACAGGTTGAAGGAGCTTCGTCAGCCGGTAGCACCCTACCAGGGCAGCCAGCGCGCAATCAATCCGAAGAAGTTCAAAAATCGGCGTTCGGAGACGTGGTGGACGTTCAGGCAGTGGATGGAGGATGGGCTCATTGATCTGGATCCGGCTGACGAGAAGTTGGCCGCTGAGCTTGGCTCGGTGAAGTGGGGTACGGACTCGTCCGGGAGGATCTTCATCGAGACCAAGGACGACATGATGGCGCGCGGCTTGCCCTCGCCGAACCATGCTGACGCTGCCGTCATGTCGCTCGTACAGCCTGCCGTGTTGTCGGACGCTATTGTGGACAGCATTCGCAACAAGAACGGCATGATCACCGGAGATCTACTCGACAAAGTGATGTAGGAGGGAGCAATGCCACAGACACACCTACCAGAGAAGTGGATCGAACGCCTTTGTGCGAATCTCGAGGTTCCGATGGACCACGAGATCGTTCGGCTGTTCACCGCATGGGCGAGGGCAGAGGGCGGCACCGCACGGTGGAATCCGCTCAACACAGTCAACCATGTGCACTCACAGGCACACGGCGACTGGCAGTCCACGCCGGACTACAACAAGACCGGCGTCTGCAACTACAACCATCCGTGGCAGGGCATTCTCGCTACGGTTGACACGTTCGAGCAGCCGGCATGGGGCGACTTCCTCTACGGTCTCCGCCATGCCAAGCAGAGCATCACCACGGCCGAGGAGCTCGTTGAGGAGTACGGCACCACGATCAAGGACGAGTGGGGCACGAGCCCAGCGTTGATGCTCGAAATCCTGAAGGGCATGCCGTGAGCGTCACGCCCTACCGTCAGCCCATCGTCCCGCACGATCGCGGGATGGACGTGCTCGCGACGCATCGTGCCCTGTACGTCATGGGACACAAGGATGTCAACCGAACATCCAACAAGGCCGGTCCGGACTGGGAGCACGCCGTGCGCTCCGTTCAGCACAACCACGGTCTGCGCGTGGATGGGATCTACGGCAGGGCAACGCACAACATCGCGGCCCAGCACTTCGACAAGTACAGCGTCTGGCTGTACACGCACGCCAAGATCCGTCATCGCTCTGATGGGTACAAGAACCCGTTCGCCGCAACCCGCAGCCTGGTTGTTGGGCGCTGTGACGAGGGTGTGGACTACTTCGGCTATGGGCCCATCCACGCGATCGGCGATTGCGTCATTACCGGGCACGGCGGAAGCGGGTGGCCCGGTGGGCAGTTCCTGACATACCGGCTCACCAACGGTCGGCATGCAGGCAAGTACGTGTACATCGCCGAGGGCATCAGCGTGGCGGTGTCAGTGGGCCAGCACGTAAAGGCTGGAGCGGCGGTATGCAGTTTCAGGTATGATGCCGCGCCAGGGCATTATCCTGGGATCGAGTTCGGGTGGGGATCTAGCATTGTGAACCTCACCTATGCCGCTGTTAGTCACCAACTAACACCACCACCCTACAACAATACACCGCCAGGCATGGCGTTTGCCCGCTTCCTGCACGCCGTGGGTGCGCCTGCTCCGTCTGTTCCACCCGGTCCCGAGTTCGTCTAGGAGGGAGTCAAGTGAGAAGCAAGTACGCGAAAGAGGCACTGGCGCTACTGATCGCAGCTGGCACGGTCCTCGTCACCGCGCTCGGTACGTCACCGCAACAGAACCTCAGCCATCTCAGTGGCGCAGACTGGCTCAAGGCGATCGTCGCATTCCTTGCGACCGGAGCCGTCACCGCTTTCGTCACGAATGTCCCAGGCATCGCAGGCGGCATCATCAAGGCGTTCGTCGCCGGTGCCGGTGCGTTCTGTACGGCGCTCATCACGGCCTATGCGGATCAGATCATTACTCAGGGCGAACTCATCGGCGCCATCACGGCGGCTGCCCTGGCGATCGCTGCCGTCTACGAGGTCGGGCCGTCGATGGGCACTACAACCGTCTACGCGCCACCCAACAAGTAGGAAGGAGCCTCATGGCAAGGCGCAAGGGAGGCCGCATTCCGCGGCCGAGCAAGGGCAACGGGAAGACCACAGTGGTCAACATGCGGTCGATCCCGACTGTCCCGAGGAGCATCCGCAAGTGACCGACGACAAGGTCATTCGGAGGATCCTCGATGAGCACGTCATCGAGGGCAAGCGACTCGGTCGTCACATCGAGCATGACCCGCGCTCGCGTGACTTCGCCTACGACGTCAAGGTCGCAGACCTCGTCGCGGTCGAGCACAAGCGGCATGGCTCCATCTTCGACCAAGGCCAGCTGGGTTCTTGCACCGGCAATGCGGCCTGCGGCGCGAAGAACACTGAGCCGCTCTACCACTCCGGCAGCACGCATCTCATTCCCGAGTCCGGAGCGGTGGACATCTACTCCCTCGCGACGCGCCTCGACGGCATGTCTGACGGCTACTACCCGCCGACGGACACCGGCTCGTCCGGACTTGCCGTTAGCAAGGCGATGAAGCAGGAGGGCATGATCGGCAAGTACAGTCATGCCTTCGACATGGCCGCCGCACTCGCTGCGCTTCAGGCTGGGCCGGTCATCACCGGCGTCGCGTGGTACGAGGGGTTTGACAACCCCGACGCCAACGGTCTGGTCAAGGTCAGCGGTCAGATCCGTGGCGGTCATGAGATCGAGTGCCTGGGATACGAGCCGCAGGGCTCCAACCCGGACGACGCACTCATCAAGATCGCAAACAGCTGGGGCACGTCCTGGGGAGTCAACGGCTACTTCTTCTGGACGGTCGCAACCTGGAAGTTCCTGCTGTCTTCAGATCAGCAGGGCGACGTCACGATCCTGGGAGCGTAGATGGCAACTGTCGGACGCCCAAGGGTAACAACACGGCAAGGGGTTCGTGCGCCCACGACCGAAATCGGTGTTCCTGACCTCGGGCTTGGAGGCTTCGGGGTTGTAGGCTCACCGTCTCCTCTCGTGGGGAGCGGCGGTCCTTGGCGCATGTACGTGGACGAGTGGGAGTACGTCCCCGAGCTACGTTGGCCCATGAGCGTTCGGCTGTTCGACCAGATGCGGACGGATTCGCAGCTGGCAGGCCTCGTCACGGCAGTCATGTGGGGCATCTGCCAGCTGCGGTTCGTCGTCGATCCCAACGGCGCACCGGACAAGATGGTGAAGGAGATCAGCCAGGATCTCAACCTGCCGATCCTTGGCAAGGACCCTGAGCCGGTGGGCCGGATGAAGCAGCGGTTCTCGCATAGCAAGTTCGTGACGCAGGCAATGTTGGCGTCCATCTACGGGCACGGCTACTACGAGCAGGTGGGCGAGATTGTGGACGGCAAATGGCGGCTGCGGAAGCTAGCGCCGCGGATGCCGCAGACGATTCGGCAGATCAATGTGGACGAAGGAGGCGCGCTGAAGAGCATCATTCAGTGGCAGCCCGTCGGCTGGAACGTCATGGCCAATCAGCCCAGCAGCGGCTACATGTTTGGGCCGGAGATCCCGGCAGAGCGTTTGGTGCCCTTCATCTTCCAGCAGGAGGGCATGTCGTGGACGGGACGCAGCATGATGCGCGACTGCTACCGCGACTGGATCATCAAGGATCGCGACCTGCGAGTTGAGGCCATGAACCACGAGCGTGCCGGCGGTGTCCCATACGCCGAGGGCTCGGAGGGCATGACCGATGACGAGCTACTCGATCTGAACAGCCTCATGCAGCAGTTCCGCATCGGTGAGAACGCAGGCATGGCTGTGCCGGCGGGAACGAAGGTCAACATTGCGAAGGGATCAGGCAGCGATATCGACAAGACGATCAAGCGTCTGGACGAGTCGATGGCGCGTCGCTTCCTTCTGCAACTGGTCAACTTGGCCCAAGGAGGCAGTCATGTAGGGTCATATGCGCTGTCCGAGACGTTTGAGGATTTCTTCCTCGTCGGGCAGCGCCACATTGCGCAGTGGTACTGCGATACGGTGACGGAGCACATCATCGAGGACATCGTTGACTGGAACTACGGCGAGGACACTGAGTTGACTCCTCGCCTCACATGGGAGCGCGCCAGCGAGGATGCCCTGGGCACCGAAGAGCTCACCCAGATGGTGCATACGGGTGTCATCACGATGGACGACGAGCTCGAGAACTGGGTGCGCTACCGCAGGTTGATGCCGAAGAAGACGGAGCCGCGTCCTGAGATCACGCTTGGCGGTCCCTACCAGCCGCCGCTGAACAAGACGACGCCGCAGGAAGAGTTGGCGGAACAGCCTGGTGCGGGTAGCACCAAGCCTGCTCCGAGTCGCGAAGCAGGACAGCAAGCGGCTCAGCCCCAACTGCCCAAGACGACGGCATCAGCAAGCGCGGGGTCCGAGCTCGGTGCTCCCTCCGGCGAGGATCCCGCACCTTTCTGGAACAAGTACAAGTGGTGGCGGAAGCCCGACGTTCAGGCGTCGGCCGGTCCTTCCGTCGTCACGGTTCCGAATGTTGAGATCATGCATGCGGGTGTTGAGTACCAACTCAGCACCGGCCCCACCACCTTCACGCCGGAAGATCTGCGTGAAGTCGTCATGGCGGCCAACGAGGATCGCAGCATTCCCGCACCAAGACTGAAGCTGGGTCACATCGACCCGCGCTTCAACAGCAAGGAGTTCGATGCCTCGCCGAACTTTGGCAAGGCAACGAACCTCCGGCTCTCCGACAACGGCATGGCGGTCTATGCTGACTACGAGGGAATCCCTCAGTGGTTGGCACCCATCTTGCCGTATGCCTACCCGAACCGCTCGATCGAGGGCTGGTGGAACGTCGAGAGCCAAATGGGGAAGAAATGGCGCTTTGTCCTGTCGGCCTGCTCACTCCTTGGGGTCACGTGGCCGGGCATCACGGTGCTCGAAGACCTTCCTCAGATGTACGGCGACAAAATACCCAACAACGTAGTCATCGACGACGAGATCGTCGAGGCCGTCCTGGCGGCGGCCAAATCAACCGGGGGTGATCCAGTGAGGCTGTTCAAGAGGAAGACCTCCGCCTCGGCGAACCTCGACGACGTGCGTCGGGCGTTCTACGGTGATTTCCTTCCGGCTCTGGGGGAAGACGCAAAGTTCCTCTGGATCCAGGCGGTCTACACCGACCCGAACCAACTCGTCATCGAAGACGACGAGACGGGGCAGCTCTACAAGGTGACCTACACGTCTGACGACAAGGGCACCGTGAGCTTCGGAGACCCCGAGGCTGTACGTATTGACTACATCGCGGAGAACGCTCCCGTCGAGGTAGTCAAGGTTGCGGCGGCACATGTCGCTGCGACGCTGGCGGAGGGACACGAGGTCCTCGCCAGTTGGCCAGACCGGGAGGCAAGCGTCCTCCCGACAACCGCATCAGGAGGTGCAATGGATCCCAAGGAGATCCGCCAGCGCCTTGGCTTGTCGGAGGACGCGTCCGACGCCGAAGTCAAGGATGCCCTCCGTGCGCTGAATGCCGCTGTCGGTGAGGAGCCGGCACCGGAAGGTGAGCCCGAGGGTGAGCCTCAGCCGGAGCCGACGCCTGCGCCGGAGCCAGCGGCACCCACGCCGGAGCCGGAGGCCGTTGCCGCATCGGGCAACCTGCCTCCGGGTACCGTGCTGGTCGATCAGGCCCAGTGGGAGCAGATGCGCGAAGGCGTCGCTGCTTCAACGGCTCTGGTCAGCCGTCACGAGGAACAGGAGCGGGAGTCGCTCGTCACCGCCGCCATTGGCGACGGTCGCGTGCCTCCGGCCCGCAGGGACCACTGGCTCGGCTATTTGGCGAGCGACCCCGAGGGTGGGCGCGAGGCGCTCGCCGCTCTCGCACCGGGCATCGTGCCGGTGACCGAGCGGGGCCACTCCCATTCGCCGGACGTTGCGGATCTGGGTGACCTCGAGGTCGAGCAGGTCGAGTCTTGGACTCGGCAGCTCTTCCCCGAGACCGCTGCCGCAACGGGTGGTCGGAGCCGCATCACTCGGGCAGGGAGGGACTAGCACATGACCAACGAGTGCATCCCGCTCAAGAGCGCGGCCTACACCCGCGTGATCACCGTTCACACGGTGCTTGCCGTGACCGGCAAGAAGTTCGTCGGTCCGATCTCCGGGCGTCAGTCCGGCGGTCTGGCGGGTCTGGCAGCAGATCCGCTTGCGGCTGGCGACGGCTCGGACTACATCGTCCCGGGTCCTGCGGCGGCTGCTGGTGCCGTTGCGGGCGTGGCGATGTGGGACCAGGTCGCGCTCGGCAAGGTCCCGATCATCTCGGGAGCAGGAACAGTCGTACCCGTCACTTCCGGCGCGGCCATCACGGCGGGTCAGGAAGTGCAGGTGGACGCAACGGGAGCAGTCGTTCCGTTCTCCGCCGGCATCAAGGTGGGGCGTGCGTACTCGGCAGCAGCAGGTGCTGGGACGGACGTCGAAGTCGAGCTCTACTCCATGTAGGAGGAGGGATGAGAGAGAGAGCACTTACCATCGACCACGGCCCTCGGGTCGGCATCGAGTTGCCGACGCTTGCCGAGCTCGCTGCGGTCGGGCGTGCGGATCCCGAGCTCCTGCGTATGGAGTTCGACCGCATGCGGCTCAAGAGTGCCGAGTCGTTCAGTGCGGCTCGGATGGAGGGGCCAGCGCCGGTTCAGGCCGCACCGATCCCTGGTGCGCTCGTGAACCCGTTGGCTCCGCCGACGATCTCCGGATCGACGTTCTCAATCGACATCGCGCTCCAGAACCCGACGAGGGTCATCACCCCGATGGTCCTCGATCTGACGCGGCAGCGGTTCTTCGTGGACCGCGCGTTCGCGTCGGCGGGTGGAGTGACGGGTGGCGCAGTCATCTATGACCTCGTCGTGTACCCGGACCTCTACGCGGATCGTGACGTCGAGCGTGTCGAGCCGGGGTCGGAGTTCCCGATCATCAGCTTCAGCAGGCGCGCACCGGCTGCGGCCGTCGTCGAGAAGTGGGGCGGCAAGTTCTACTTCACCGACGAGGCCCGTGACCGCAACTTGGTCACGCAGTTCAGCAACGCCATGCGGCAGCTGGGCAACACCATCGTCCGCAAGATCAACCAGCGCGGCGTCCAGATCCTGGAGGCGTTCATCACGGCGAACGCCCGCACGGTGACCGGCGTCTCCTGGGGCAGCGTCAACACGACGTACGCCGCAGGGTCCAACTGGCCGCTCTTCCCGGCGAGGGACTTCGCCAAGGCGGATCTCATCGCCGAGCAGGAAGAGATGGACATGGACTACAACCTGTGGATCATGAACCCGAACGAGATGTTCAATCTCGAGGGGATCTACGGGGACAAGCTGGGTGCCCTGCTCGACTCGTACGACATCGACATCTTCGTCACCAACCGGATCGCCTCCGGCACGGCGTACGCGCTGGCCGAGGGTCAGGTCGGCGAGATGAGGGTGGAGAAGCCGCTCACGACCGAGACCTGGCGCGATCCGAACGGCAAGGAGCAGACCTGGGTGCAGTCCTCGGTCCGCCCGCTCATGTACGCCAACAACCAGTATGCCGTGCTCAAGTTCACGGGCCTCACCTAGAAGGAGGGGACGATGGCCAAGCGCATCATCAAGCATCGCCTCTTCACCTGGTTCGAGGAGACGGACAGCCCGGTCATGCCGGGTGGAGAGCCGGTCTACACGGAGCGGATCTCGCACTTCGGTGACGAGGTCGATCTTCCGGAAGCCGCCATCGAGCGTGGGGAAGAGCTCGATGCCTTCTTCAGCAAGGAGGAGGCCAAGAAGATCAACGAGGGCACCTACACCGGCCAGCACGCGGCCCTGCTCGAGCAGTTCGCAGGTCGCGCGCAGAAGCCGCAGGGTGTCATCCAGCCTGCCGACGGCGAGGGTCCCCAGACCGCCGGCATGAGCGCGGAAGAGCTCGGCGAGTACATCCACGAAAACAAGCTGACGGTGGACGACACCGTCGCGCTTGCGGACGATGGTGACACCGAGTCGATCGAGAAGGTCTGGGATGCGGAGACGCATGCCGCCCAGCTCAACGACGCGGAGCCTCGCAAGGGCGTCACGGACAAGCTCGACAAGATGCTCCAGGCAGCCGCCGAGGGCAAGTAGTCGAGACCTGAGTCAAGGGCCGGGCTAACCCCTTCGTCCGGCCCTTGATGAAGGAAGGAGCGAGCATGGAGTACGAAGGCAGAATGTACTGCGACGGTAACGGCAACCTGCTCGCCGACGAGCGGCGCATTGTGGGATACAAGACCGTTACCGTCACGGATGCCGAGGGCGAGCCGATGCTGAACGGTGAGGGTCAAGCCATCACCGCCGAAGTACCGATCTTCAAGTACGGCAAGAACCACGACCGTCCGATCGCGTACGACGAGAGCACCGACGGCTTCCGCTTCCTGAAGCAGGGAGAGCCCTCACACAACGAGCAGCATCACAAGCAGTTCGCCGCGCTCGTCGGCACGCAGAGCGTCGATCCTGACCTGCCGGGTTACGCCGGCACAAAGGACAAGCCCACCAAGAACAACGAGCATCACTTCGGCGTTCTCGAGGACGACCCGCACTACGAAAAGGGAGCGACCAATCCGGTGACGGGTGTCGTCACAAACACCCGGACTCGGCAGCTTCCTGACGTCATGGCCGTCAGGACCGGCGGCCATACTCATCAGCACAAGGAGGCGGTGTGATGGACTTCGACGTCTCACCGGGCGGAGTCATCATCCCGCGCCCCAAGCTGATCGTCCCAACGTCGCCCTGGATCTTGACGAAGCACGGCGTCGAGATCTTCCGCGACTTCCTCGACAGAGACGAGATGAAGCTGTACGACAAGATCTTCAAGGCTCCGTCCGTCCGCGAGAAGCTCAACGTAGTTGCGATGGCCGGATCTCTCTCGTTCTACATGAGCAAGAAGATCCAGGACATCGTCCACGGCGCCACGGCCTACACGGCAGTGACGCCGTATTTCGTGCACCTGTACACGTCAGCGTTGGACGATACGTTCAACGGGGCGACTGCGGGTAAGGCCGCGTACACGTCGTATGCGGGGTTGTCGTTGACGAACAACACGACGATCTTCGCTGCGGGCTCGGGTACGACGACCTACACCAAGACGTGGCCGTCAGACGCGACCAAGTCATGGGCGACCAGCACCGGCGGCACCGCGCCGACGGTGACCTATCTGGGCGTGCTCGACGCCAATGCCGGCTCGTCTGCGGACAACGGTGTCGAGTGGTGTACGGTGACTTCTACGGTCATCAACACCGGAGACACGCCACAGCTGGCGCAGAACGCAATGACGGTGGTACAGGACTAGCGTGCTACCCACGGCAGACCCAACGGTGTTCATCGAGGAGCAGCGATCCGGATACGTCCGGTATCGCCAAGCGGATGGACGCCGTTGGGTCGTCCGGGGCACTTGCGACAGGAGGGGCGATTGCCTTCTCGGTGCTGTGATCGAGGGTGAAGTTGTTGAGGACCACGAACATCTTGCTGAGCTTCGAGAGCGTCTCGGGCGAGACCGCATCGACTCTGAGCTAGATGTTCCGGTGACACCGGAGTTCAAGACCTGTTGCGGCTCTGACTTGTTCACATACGAAGAGCTGGAGCCGATGGCCTGATGCAGAAGTTCTATCTGCACGATGCGACTACGACTCTTGCCGGTACATTGCCGGGAGCATCCTCTCTGTCGGCGACTGCGCCTGGTGTTTCCGCCACTGGTGCATCAACTAACCGTACCATGAACAGCGTACCGGGTTCCGTTCAACAGACGGCTAGTCTCACATCGCTCGCCCAGACGACTCAGCAGCGCGGTTGGTTTCGGCGTTTTGTCTCACCGCCGCTAAAGGCTCAGACGATCGCTAACGGCTCATGGATCTTCGACCTGACAGCGTTCGAGGGAAATGCGTCTGCCAACATGTCCGTCGGTTTTGTAGTGGCCATCTGGCGACCGAGTACGGGTGCGCTGGTCTCTCGTCTGATTGATTCGACGGCTGGTCTCAGCGTTGAGCCCGGAACTACTGCCACGGATGTGACTGGTAGCAATTCGCCGGGTGCAGGCGTCACCGTTCAGGACGGCGACATTCTGGTAGTTGAGATCTGGAACATAGCGACTCAGGCGATGGCCACGGCATATTCGCTCTCCATCAACTACGACGGCACCACTGAAGCCAGCCTCTCATCCGACGCTGCGTTTATCCAGGCTCCTGCTGATCTAGCAATGCTGGAGACGAAGTTGTATCTGCGTGATACAGCGGCTGGCGTAAATCACCCGACGGCCTCGCAGTCAGCCAACAACACTGACTCACTTGGCAACGCTGTATCAAAATCTCTTGGTGCTGCTCACGGTAGTGGGCAGGTTTCAGCATCAGCGTCAATCAGCGGTGGCTCTAGAGGGATGGTTGCGGGGTTCATGTCTAAGCCGCTCAACGGCGCGCAGACAATCCCGGCTGGTAATGTCATCGCTGGACTTGCCATGGATATGTCTGTTCTGACGGGATCGCGACTTGGCATCGTAGTCTACGTATGGCGACCTTCAACGAGTTCAGTCGTGGGCTTCCTGATCGACCAAGGAACGGGCTCTGGTCCTAGCGTCGCAGGAACAGCTGAGACTTGGCAAGTAGACGCACCGGCGCAGGCCTCTGTTGCGGCTGCCGATGGCGACACGATTGTTATTGAGATATTCATGACGACCTCGAATGTCGGCGGTGCGAATGCTGATCTCTACTACGAGGGTACGACAGAGGGGTCAGCCTCTAACGCCGCATCGTACTTGAGCATCAGCGGCATCGTTCTTTCCTTCCAGACCGGCGGTCCCGTCACGATCC
>Ga0207693_10005235_pt1 | contig 10855 bp, 14 predicted proteins | sample LARL81metaG_FD_184347 | JGI IMG/M metagenome (GOLD analysis project Ga0207693, IMG submission 184347) | Corn, switchgrass and miscanthus rhizosphere microbial communities from Kellogg Biological Station, Michigan, USA - LAR L8-1 metaG... | ecosystem: Host-associated > Plants > Roots >... | reverse complement strand
TCCTAAGCCGGCTGACGCCAGTAACCGTCGTGGCCGAATAACGAGCAAGCGGGAAGTAACCCCCAAAAGAAGGATTGCCGACGATCCACGAAGCAATCTAGTCTCGCAATTCTGAGTTTCTGGCGAAATTACTTGCCTGCCGGTGCTCAGACTCGGAAAGTGGCGGGTATTTTCTGCTTACTGTATTTCCCGTGCCGTTAGTTGACGTTATACACTGCGGAGCAACGCCAAGACGGTCACATCGTTATGAGTAGGCGGAGTTCGCATAAATTTTTGGGCCGCCTCCAAAATAGTGAGGCAGAATTCCTGTGCGGTGAGGACGGCGGCGTTCTGAAAGCTCTCTCGCACGCGCTCTAGTCCAAATTCCTCGCTGCGGTACTCGGCTTCCACTATTCCACGGGAAGAAATCAGGAGGGCGGCTCCGGGCACCAGGGCGCAGGTCGACGCACTCTGGGTCACATGGGAGAACAGACCGAGCGGGAGGCCGGTCGCTTCCAATCGTGTGATGCCAGTGCCGTCGCGCAGGAGCCCCGGAATGTGTCCGGCGTTCGCGTAGCAGACCGTACCTACGTCCTCGTTGTAGCAACCGATAAATGCCGGACAGCTACGTATGCCGGCGGCAAATTGGATGGTGCGAGTGATCTCATGGCAAAGCTCAGTCATCGCTTCGGCTTCATTAAAGTTCTCGCCCGCAAATAGTTCGGGTGCTCGGGTTCTAAAAGCACGCTGCGTGGCGATGAGAATCTCACGGGTGTCGTCCCTGCGGCCAGCTAGGTCGAGCAGGGCGAATAACACGCGCGACGACCCGACGCGCAAGAATTCGTAGAAGTCCCCCGCCACACGCACCTTGTAATACACGGCGGCAACATCTGCACCCCGCAGCGTCGGCACGTCGGTATGTCGAGGATCGACAGGCATCGCCTCGCGGCGTTGGAAGCAGGAGCGCAGCAGATCCCGGGGATACGCAGTTAGCACCCGCATAATTTCACTCGTAAGATAATCAGGCAATTGTGCTTTGGAGAGAAATTACCAAAGTGACTACGGTTGGTATCTAGGCCGACCAACCGCAGAGAGAATTGGTTCCGTTGAAGCCTAGATGAATCACTTCGATCACTAGTGCGGACCGACCGCTGAGCGCCGACCGGGGTCATGTCCTCGGAAGAGGCAAGGGGCTGCTATCGCATTTCGCGATGCACCCTGATTTGAGTATTGGCTGCTATGCAAGTCATAAGTCTTCCCGCAGCTGGGCTGCGAGTTGTGACAGCTGATGAGCTGTCTCCGCTAGTATCAGGCAATTATTTTGCGCAAACAGGTCGACACTGGGTTGAGAAGGGAGCGGGTCCTGCACCGGAGCCGGAATAGCTGCGTTTCGTGGCCTTCTTCCAAAAGCCGTTGGAGGTGGTGCTGTCTTCGCGATCACCTACAGCATTCTGAATGCGGCACGGAATAAGACATTAAATTCCAGAGTATTCAAAATCGTGCGCGAGAGTGCGGTCCCCATTTCTGAGCAGGAAATCAGTAACCTCTTAGAGATTCGACTTGCAAAAGTTCAGCAACGGATCGATTCCCTCTTTGGTCAAGGATTAATCGAGCAAGTCCCGGGTCCGCATTTGGCAGGAAAGAGCGCGGCGAGGTTGGAGAACCTGTGATCGGCATACAACGAGGCCAAGCGGTTAGTGTTGCCGTCATGCACAGAAGTGGGAATTCCGCGTAACCCGCGAACCTTGTGGCGCCATATTTTGGCTGGACGATGTGAAACTCACCTTGACGCAAACCGCTGCCGCCGCTCACTACGACGGAAAGGAGCTTGATTCAATTCCGGGCTGACATCTTCAACCTTTTCAATAAGGTCAATCTTGATCTTCCGATCCCTTGCGTCGATTGTCCGGGCGGCGCAACCATTATTGACACCGCATTTAACGGCGCCGCACTGCAACGACAGATCATGTTTTCACTGAGGTTTGAGTTTTGAACTGGAGTCTTTTTGCGCTGCTGTCACCGGGATTTGATGGACACAATGTCATACCGAAAGAAGTCTTTGGTGACGCCTCGTGATTCAGCCGGCTTATGATGCCAATGACCAAGGCTCTGGCTGGACAGTCGTCAAACGGAAGTTATCCGGCTTCCAGGACAGGATTAGTCCTGTGAAGTCGGCTTTGCTTCAGTCAACTTCGGGAGCGCCTGTCCGCCGGGGAAATCCCCGTCATCCCAATTTGGAAAATAACTCAGCCTGAGTACGAAGATTAGTGATCGTTCTGTGACTTATGTAACGGCATGCCGCTGTTTCCTCTTCGCAATGTTCCATACGCTTGTGTCCAATTGAATGTATGGTTGCCCGGTTATTGATGTCGCTAGTGCTCTTGTCTGCGACGGTGGCGGAGAATCCTGCTGTTGTTGCGGCCCGGCTCGACAGCCGGGAAACGCAGTTGGAGAACCTATATGCCGACTACTGGAGGACCGAGTACAAAATCGCTATGGGAGAGCACGAACTCTCATCACGGCCGATTCAAGAGGAAATTCGTACCGTTGTCTCCGACGATACTTTCCTCCGAGAACTCAAACGCACGAGTTTTCCCGATGCGCTCTTGAAGGCAAGGCGCAAGCTGTTTCTCAATGAAGCCATCTACACCGGGATCACAAATGATCCCGTTTTGACGGCAGTTGTGGAGCAGATCACCCAGCAAGAGAACGCCATTCGCTATAGAGTTGGCGATCGGCAACTGACCCGCGCCGAACTCACCGATCTTCTGGCGCACAATTCGGATCGGACGCTGCGTGAGCAGGCATGGAGGGCCACCAGCCAGATTAGTGCTGCAAACAGCGAGCGCATTCAAACCGCCATCAAGCTACGCAATCAGCTCGCGAGAAAATATTCCTCCGAACTTTTCTCCACGTTTATGTTGCAGCGCAAGGGCATGGAGGTTCAGACGCTGTTTGAGTGGTTTGACGTCATTAGGGAAGAGACTGAGCCCGAATACCAACACTTGCTGGAACGGATGCGTCGCGAACTTGGTATTTCCAAGATCGAGCCCTGGGATCTGGAGTTCTACTTCTCCCACTCAACCAACGAGTTTGAGTCCCGGAGGTTCTTGATCGAGAATGGTTGGACCAAGGCTAAGGAGCTCACGGCAGGACTAGGGTACAACCTCGATCCCGTGGAGATGCACGTCGCCGACCTGAGCTTTGGCGGGGCCGCGTATCCCGTGCTCTACGGGAGGGAAGTAAAGGTCTTGGCAAACCGATACTCAGGGACCTACTTCTATGACCGCTTGTTGCACGCCACCGGCCATGCACTCCATTACCAGATGATGGCAGAGCCTTCGTTCCTACTGCGTAACAATTATGCCGAACCGATGGACGAAGGCATGGCACAGGTGATCGCACTGATGCTGTATCGCCCAGAGGTGAACACGAAACTATTTGCGCTAACCCCAGAGCAGGCAAGCATCGTCGGGGAAACCTATCGACTCAAGTCGCTCTTCACTGTGCGAAATACGATAGCTGACTCTCTTTCGGAGTTTGAGGCGTATGCCGATCCCGACCAAGATCCCTCCGCTGTTTATAACCGCATCCATGCCAAATACCTTGGCGTCGACATGCATGACGCCGCGGTGTGGGCTTTCAATCCGATGTATGGTTCCGATCCCATCTACCTGCAAAGCTTTGTCGTAGGCGAGATGGTAGCGCACCAGATTCAGCACAAGACTGACCAAGAGTTTGGAACAGAATGGGATAAAAGGGCAGGCAAATACCTGAAAACCAACTTCTACTCTCACGGGGCCGCGAAGACCATGGATAACCTGATGCGGAGTGGGACAGGAGAGCCACTGACTCCCCGTTACCTGATCCATTTCTTGCAGAACTCGCCCGAGCAGGCGTCTTTCCAGGACCGAAATGCTGGTGCTCGCAAAAAGGCTGTCGAGTAAGAACCTATCCTGTGAATCCCCTCCGAACGTTCTAGGACCATCTATCCTTCAGGATTTCAATTCGAAGCCAGCATTCGACTTCCGAATTGTTGGCAAGCCGACTATCCATACAAATGGAAGCAATCCGGCTGCCCCCTTGAGATTTGTACCGACAAGTCGGCTGTGGGAAACTTTTCTAAGAGTGCGGTGGTTAACAGAAAACGCGAAGTAATTTGGCCTGTGACGTTTTGATAAACAAATACGGCGCCGATTCGAAGAATTGGCGGGAGCGACGAGACTCGAACCCGCGGCCTCCTGCGTGACAGCCAGGCGTTCTAACCGGCTGAACTACGCCCCCGCATACCGACGATCGTCTCATTCCTTCTCGTTCCCTCCGATGCCCTCTGCTTCCCAGCCGTCGTACCATCTGGCCGTGCCGTGCCAGCGACCAGTTCGGTCGCAAATGATTAAAAATCCGCGACAAATTCGCCAACCGTGCCAGACTCTCCCGGACTTCCTCTTCTGTTGTGAAATGCAGCGTTAGCTTGGGACGGTCCGCAAGGTGATACCAACCAAAGTCCCACAACCCTTTTAAACTGGGGCGTCGTGACTTCCCCCACCGCGTAGGCTTCGACCTCTTCTGCGCTCATAGCTCGTTCATTTGTACCTCTCGCCAAACAGCGCACGGCTAGAACGGCTTGCTTGTTATCCTTCCTCTTCCCTGACTAACCAGTCCAGCGCTTCCTCCCGCGTCTCGAACCTGAGGAATTCTCGCTGGGAAAAGGTCTTCAGCGCCTGGTAGAAAACTTGAGGTAGGCTCTCGGCACCCACAAACGCGGTCCGCTTGACATACGGCCGATCAAATACGGCAACTTCCTTCATGCGGGTGACCGCGGCGCGGCTGAACTCGGCACCCGTGAGGTCGCCCAGGGCGAGCACCGAGTTGCGCGGTTGCGCCGTCACAATGCGCTGGACTTCGGATAGCAATTCGATTACCTCCTCCGCGCTACAGTTGGTCAGATCAACGAGAAGGATTTCTTTGCCGCGGTGGGTTGTGAAGCGAACGCGATCCATACGGGTTCCTCCCGCTGGCTGCGCCGAGAACGTCCCCAAACTGAGGTTCTATTAAGGATATAGGCGTTTGCTTCCGCAACATGTGTATTCCGTCAGGCTACCTGTTTGCGGAAGGCTGCGACAGCCTCGTCGTTGTTTGCGTACACCCTAAATATTCTGTCCAGATTTGTGTTTCGAAGCACATCCTTGACGCGCTCGCGGGGAGAGACCAGCTTGAGTTCGCCACCCCGGTTTCTAGCTGAGACCAACAGTCCAACGAGGATGCCCAGTCCCCCGCTATCGATGTAATCCACGCCCTTTAGGTTAACCACAACCTTCGCGGTTCCCTGCAGCACGTTCCCGATTCTTTCCCGCAAGACAGAGCCTTCATCTCCAAACACAATACGACCGTCGCATAGGAAGATCAACACCTCACCGGATACCTGTGTCCTAACTCTTAACGCCATTTGATGCTCCGTTATGGCTGCACAAAGACGTCAAGCAGCTGCCAAAAACCGTTTGACCGTCTCTCCCCACTGTCCACGTGAGGTGTCACCCTCGGCGATTTCACCGGGCCAGGTACGCGACACGTACTTTGGGGGTCCGGTGAGAAAGACGATTCGCTGGCGTGGGTCCGCTGCCCTAATCTGCTCGTAGAATTCGAGCGCTTCCTCGCGGGAGTACCTGCGAATGTCGAACATCACGAGATTGTAGACATTAGGTTGCCAGAGAAATCGTGCTGTCGAGAGGTGCTCGACTTCATGCACCTCGACTCCGTGACTTCGCAGGACGGCAGCGCGGGCTTCGCGCGTAGCTTGGCAGCGGTCGATAAGGAGAACTTTTTGGTTGGCAAGAGCCAGGCGGCCACGAAGTGGTGGGCGATACATAGGACACCCCGAGACGAGCGCGCCCTTTTTCAGGAAGGGTGATTCGAACGAAGTCTGCTCCGAAGCAGGGTCGGGAGTCAACATAAATTAAAAAGCCCCAATGGCCAGTCGGGGCTCGAAGCTGCGCTCTTCCAGCCAGCGCTGCAAGCACCGCGCCGGATGTAATGCTGCGCGAGTTTAAACCGAAGTCTATCGCGAACTAGGTCTCGTTCCCTTGGGCATCTCCTAAGGGGTAATGTTATCCCCGCGACGAACGAAAGAAATGGCCCCTACGTGCCATTCTGTTATTCCACGATCAGACCGTGCCGCCTCATGTCCAGATGTCTGGACATGTTTCCATCGCCCTTGTTTTCAACTACGCGCAAGAATCTCATTGCTTTCAGTACCCGGACATTCACAGCCCACCATTTTGCTTGCTCTGTGTCGCAAAGTATCGAGCATCTCCAAAGCTGTTCTGCGCGCGGCCAGGGGCAGCAACCGAAGTAGGAGCAGAGCGTGTCCTCAGTCCCGACGATTTCTTGACGATGAACCCTTCATCTCGTGGGCTCCGGTTTGAATGGCGGTGACGGTGCTGACTTTTTTATAGATTGAACGAGCTTCTATTTTGCGGGGATCGAATCGAACTTACCGGGCGATTCTTCATAGAAAAGCGCTCCCTCTTTTGGATCGCCCCCGCTCCAATGCTTCTTTCCACCGGGAACTCGCAAGAAACTGCCGGGCCCGACACGCTTGTCGCCAGCTTCATCCTTGTAAAGATAGGCGCCCTTCAAAACCACGATCCAAATATCATTGGTGTGGGTGTGCATACCGCCATCGAATCCCGGCACGAACTTGGTGAATGTAGCGTGCGCTCCTTTATCCGCATCGCCCAAGATTGCCGCCATGGAGACCCCGTTGACCGTGTCATGGAAATTCGCCTGATCAGGGGAGACGAAGATTACCTCTTTGGACGGCTCTTGCTGTCCTTGCACTCGCCCGACGGACCATGCAATCACCAACGTGATCGCCACGCCAACCGTTACCAGTGATTTTTTCATTGCTCTCCACCGCATTTTCGATCCAGCCTTCTGACTCGGGCGCATTTTATACCAGGCGGCGGCTGAGTTATGGGGAACGTAGTTCTTAAAACGTCGAAATAACGTCATCCTCCAGCTCTATCTGATTACGCCGAGATCGTCGGCTGTTCATCGACGTCTTCGTTGCGCAACATCAAACCAGAACAGCATTCTCTTCACTTCCTGCCAGGAATGCGCGTGAATAATGCTCTTACAACGGCGACGTTCAAAACAACGTCAGATAAAGAGAGGAGTTGGTGGAAGTTTCAACCATGCACGGACATCGCCATTCAGTAGTGCATAACCTTGAATCTCCCAGTTTCCGTGGAGGCGACACCCGATTGCTTTTTTCAGTTCCTTAGATTTCGGATTAGAGTAGATAAGAGCACAATCGTACCCATCTAATGGAAGTCTGTCTCTCACGGAAATCCATGACACGCCGAGGGCTCTCTCTGCCACTAGCATCTGACATCTCCTTCATCTTTTATCTTCTAATTTCTGAGATTTTCTAATTTCTGAGGGTCAAAAGGTCCGCGGGCCGCCGAAAACCTGCCCATTATTAATCGAGACGTCGCACCTAAAGGGTTTTCCCACATTCCAAGCAGCGCGCTCTTAATCGAGAAGTGATCAACCCGCAAGCTGGGCACATTCTTTGTGACCCATACTCAGCGATCTCAGGTAGCTTGCGCGTCCCGTACAACATTAGAATCGCCAACAACATAATCAACAGCCCGATACAAATTACAATTACGCTCATAAGATGAGCTTTCGGCCAGCAATTTTTGCATCGAGTCCTCTGCCTCGGATTACGATGGCAGGTTCAATTTCGTTGCCTAATGCCTGCAACAAAGAGGGGACGAGTTTCATGGTGAACCTAATTGCTATCGGTTGCGCAAAGGGACCGCCGGAAGGGACGCAGGTGCCCGGAGAGGCGACGGAGAGATGCGAAAGAGACTTCTTAAGACTAGTCTTTTGCCTCACCAATAGCAACGTAACCACCTCGGTTAACAGGCTGAAGGAAATCTAGAAAAGATGTAATCGCACCTGCTGGTCCAGATGTCTCCAAAGCACGCGTCGCTGGGCGGACGGCTGCACAACATCGCATTTGAACTCCGGTTTCTCCGGATTGCCTACTTCTCGATCTCGAACACCACCACCGGAGAAATTCTTTCGGAAATCGCAATCCGCAAACGAGAGGTCGTACTCGGCAAGACCCAGGAAACCGCGACCCGAAACCTCAAGCTCCTCGAGCGCTTTATGGCGGACCATCGCGACGTACTCGGGCTGGATTCCGCCGCAAGGCGGCATGACCGCGTTCCCCTGGCTAGTGAGCGGAGAGAACGACCGCCCGTTCTGCCAGGCCGCCACCGAGCGTGGAATCCTCCTGGCTCCCGGCGATTGCTTCGATGCGCTCTCGCATTTCCGCCTGGGCTTTGCCGCCGCCGGAGACAATTTCTCCCAGGCGCTCGACCGCTTCGTAGCATTCGTAAAGAGGTGGTCGCGGAAGATGGTCACAGCAGGCTGCCAGGAGCGATTCTCGCTCCTTAACGAAGAACGCTGTACAAGACAATGGTAGGCCCCCTACATGCTCGACATCGGTGCACGTTTTTGTTCGGCACTCTCCCCCTGCATGCTTGTGCGAGGCCGCCGTCTCGCTTGCAAGCCTAGCCCGCGCCGGCGGCGTTCTAACGTTTGTGGACAGAGATGACCGAGCCTTTATGTTGGTAGATTGGATAGATTGATACGTTGGTAGATACTGAGTAAGCGACAGCAGCTTGCGCCCGCCCCACCTCATTCGAGGCTGCTCGAGCCGTCGTTCCCCTGAATATCGCTTGACTTCAGGGGTCCGAGCGAACAACTAAAAGCGGACCGCCGCTTGCCCAGAATCGTAGCCATCCTCATCGAGGCGCTCTCGGGAAATGCAAATTTCGTCTCCCAATCCACAATGAAGAGGTAGCAATCTATTCTCTGGAGAACCCTTCGACTGTGCGGGTCGATGGTCAAAGATTTGGGAGAGTCGGATACTTGAAAGACTGTATGGGACGCTTCGTGGTTGTTGTGTCATTCTCTTCTGTATGGCCTCAGCTTTGGAAGACCAAATCCTAAATCTCTGCGAAAAGGCGGTTTCGGCCAAAGGCTCGGAAGGCCTCAGTTTAATTCTGTCGCAACTGAGAGTCGCGCTGCACGAAGAAGATAAGCTCAATCAAGTACTCCGTGCCGAACTGACCCGCATGCGCAGTCCCAGCGTTTCCTAAGTCAAACCTCACATCGGGCGAAAAGCATCGAGCCCTAATCGGTTTGCCCGCTGGGCAAGGCCGGCGCAACCTGCTGGCTTCGGGAATCCCGCTAGCGCTAACAAATCTAACCCTACATAAAATAGGCTCAGTTGGAAGCAACCGGGTTTGGCATTTCGGACGACGAAACTCACGGTTATTGGCAGGGCGTGACCAAGCGGTAACCGGAACTAGCTCTTATCTTCAAACAATGAGATGAGCCGACATTGCGAACTTGGTGAAGGCATTTCGGAAAAGCCCTTTCACCGCCAATCTTCGCCTATAGCCATTAGTGGTCGTCGTGGTCATGGTGACCACGATGGTCGCGCTCATGATCATGGTCTCGTCGGCGGCCGTTGTCGTGATCTTCGCGGTCCCAATGGCCCTCGTGCATCTGCCACCCTTCGCGGTAATGGTCGTAGTGCGGATGACTCCAGTAAGCCCCTTCGTATGGAGGACGGTCCCAGCGCCCCCGCACCCACCGGTAATGTTGACCGACTGGTTCCCAGTATCCATCCACCCAGACAAAGTCTGGAGCTGGAGGCGGTCCATACTCCTCATAGCGGATGGGTGGTGGTGGAGTTCCGATGTACACCGCTATCTGTGCCGAACTGGGGGTCACAACAGCAGTTGCGAGCAATACGCTGTAAATCCAATTCAATCTCATTTTCTATCTCCTCCTCATCGAAAGAGGGCGGTTAGCGTTTTTTCGATCAGAGCAGGAGTATTATTCAGTATCCATCAGTCGCAGCAAAGTTACCGGAGTCATTGACCCAAATCGTTTCGCGAGATGTTGCAGGCCGGTTCTGATTCGCATGCGGGCTTTCTTCTATTTTGTATGCCACAGGAAGATCACTTTCGTTTGTTGATGTTGATAATGTTGTCCAATTGTTCTAACAATGCCTTCGTCGCCTCTTGAAGTTGACCCACGCTACCCGCTTGAAAGTCGATCAGTCCGTTTCAGGTCTTCACTGATCGCTTGGCAAAGCTGATAGGCGATTCGAATTCTTCAGCGGCTAATAGCGACAACACGCTCGTCGGATCCTGTTCAGTTTCCTTGCATGCCAAATATTGTTGCGCAGCCCATGCAACGGTCCTGACTCGACTTAAAGCGTCCCGGAAGTCGACCAGAACGCGAGGTTCCAAATCGCCAGCAAGCAAGACTTCATGAAATTGCTGTAGCTCCACTTACGACCTGCTTAAGGGGTGAGAGTCGGAACCATGATCTGATTCGGATCTATTACTTAACTGGGTTGACTTCCCTAGGTTGCGATCCTGCCTCCAAAGAGTCCAGCCAAGCCGTGAAAGTCGAGCGGCATTCAGGCTCGATACGGAGGAAGCGTAAACCCACGGTGAAAGTGTCATTCCAAACCACATCCGCTTTTGCCTGGAAAATTTGACGGTCTAGGTTGGAAAGCCTGAACCGAACCGTCACCACTCCAGTGATGGGGGGAGAATCAAAGCGAATCAGGGCCATACCAGTTTCGCTCACATTCTTGATCTTTCCAGCGAAGGCTTCGCCGCTTTGACTCAAGAACTCAACCGGAAGGTCGACTTTGTGGCGGGCATATCTTCGCTGCTCGCGTTCCATCCTGGGTAGCGCGATGGCGAGAATGCTTTGCAGCTGTCGATCCTGAACCGGCTTGCCGAGCACGAAATTGGCTCCCGCATCAATCGCCATG
>Ga0207693_10005233_pt1 | contig 10856 bp, 8 predicted proteins | sample LARL81metaG_FD_184347 | JGI IMG/M metagenome (GOLD analysis project Ga0207693, IMG submission 184347) | Corn, switchgrass and miscanthus rhizosphere microbial communities from Kellogg Biological Station, Michigan, USA - LAR L8-1 metaG... | ecosystem: Host-associated > Plants > Roots >... | reverse complement strand
CCGGACCTGCTCGTGCTTGACGAGCCGTTCGCCGGCCTGGATCCGGGCGGCGTCGACGACATGACCGCGATCCTGGCCGAGCGGGCCCGCGCCGGGGTGACCGTGCTGTTCTCCAGCCACCAGCTCGACCTGGTGGAGGACATCTGCGAATCGGTGGCGATCATCTACCGCGGCCGGGCCGTGGCCCAGGGCGCGGTCGCCGACCTGGAGCGGGGCGACCGGCCGCGGCTGGCGGTCCGGGTGGCCGGCGACCAGGAAGGGAGCTGGGCCCGGGCACTGGATCCGGCGCTCGCCACGGCCGAGCGGCCAGATCCGGGCAGCACCGACGCGGGCACGGTGCTGCTCGCCCTGGCCCCGGGCGCCGATTCCCAGCGGGTGCTCGACGCCGCCCGGGCGGCCGGACCGGTGGAGCACTTCACCTACGCGACCCGCCGCCTGTCCGAGGTATTCCGCGCGGTGACCGGGGAGGACGTCTGATGAGGCGAGCGGGGGCACGGGCGTGAACCGGCGCTGGCTCCGGCTGACGGCGGTCGTGGCGCAGCGGGAGATCAGGCAGCGGGGCCGCTCCCGGGCCTTCGCCGTCAGCACGGTCGTGCTGCTGCTGGTCGTGGCGGCCGGGGTGGCGATCCCGGCCATCCTGGCCCACAACTCCAAGCCGCAGCGCGTGGGCGTGGTGGGTGCCCAGGTGACGGCGATGACCGGGGTCGTGCGGGAGGCGGGGCATCTCACCGCTACCAAGGTCACCGTGGTGCCGAAGCCCAGCCTGGCGGCGGCCGAGGCCGCCCTGCGGGCCGGGACGCTCGACGTGGTCCTGGTGAACGACAGCGAGGTCGTGGTCAAGCAGGTCCAGGTGGCCAGCGGGTCAGGCGGCGGCCTGCCGGACGCGATCGCGGACGTCGCCGGTCTTAGCCGGCTGATCGGCCAGCTGCCGCCGGGCGCGGCCGACCGCGGTGTCACCCTGCCGGTCCGCGGCCTGACCCCGCCGTCGGCGAGCCTGTCCCGCCGGCTCACCGGGCTGTTCACCGTGGTGCTGGTGTGGATCCTGATCAGCGCCTACGGCTCGCAGATCGCGATGGGCGTGGGCGAGGAGAAGCAGAACCGGATCGTCGAGGTGATCCTCGCGTCCGTCCGGCCGATCCAGCTGCTGACCGGGAAGGTATTCGGCATCGGGGTCCTGGCCCTGGCTCAGGCGGTGGCGATGGTGGCCGTCTTCCTCGGCCTGGGCGCCGCCGTCGGATCCAGCCTGGTGCACGGCGCGGCGGCCGGGATCGTGATCGTCGGCGCGGTGTTCCTGGTGCTCGGCTACGCCTTCTACTGCACGGCCTTCGCGGCGGCCGGCTCCCTGGTCAGCAGGCAGTCGGACGTGGGCACGGTGGTCTTGCCCGTGCAGCTTCCGCTCATCGTGGCCTACGCGCTGTCCTACACGGTGATCTACGCCAACGGCGCCAGCGTCTTCTACCACGTACTCGGCTTCCTGCCGCCGACCGCCCCGATCGCCATGCCGGTGCTGTACGCGGCGGGCGACGTGCCCGCCTGGCAGGCGGCGGTCTCGGCCGCCCTGGTCGCGGTGAGCACGGCGTGGATGGCGCGGACCGCGGCGGCCATCTACGGGCGGTCCATCCTGCGCACCGGCACCCGGGTCCGCTTGCGTGAGGTGCTCGCCCGCGGCGGCAGCCGCTAAGGCAGCAGCGCGGCGGCAGCCGCTAAGGCAGCAGCGCGGCGGCAGCCGCTAAGCCAACAGCGATCGCCCGGCGCCTGAGTTACCGTGGCCGGGTGGACAGGCAGCAGTGGGATGCGCGCTACTCGGGCGCCGAGTACGAGTGGTCGATGCATCCGAACCTGTTCGTGGCGGCCGAACTCGACGGCATGCCGCCCGGCCGGGCCCTCGACCTGGCCGCCGGCGAGGGCCGGAACTCGGTCTGGCTGGCCGAGCGGGGCTGGCGGGTGACCGCGGTCGACTTCTCCCGGGTCGGCCTGGACAAAGGGCGTAAGCTGGGCGCCGCCCACGGCGTGGCTGACGGCCAGGTGGACTGGATCGTCGCCGACCTGAGCGAGTATCCCCTGCCCCGTTCGTCTTATGATCTCGTGCTCATCGCCTATCTCCAGGTGGGCGCGGCGCTGCGCGCCCGGGTCCTGGCCGCCGCCGCCGCGGCCCTGGTCCCGGGCGGGACGCTGCTGGTGGTCGGGCACGACCTGGCCAACCTGACCGAGGGCACCGGCGGGCCGTCGAGCCCGGACGTGCTGTATACCCCCGAGGCGATCACCGAGGCACTGCCCGGGCTGCGCATCATCAGGGCCGAACGGGTCCGGCGTCCGGTGGAACGAGACGGTACTCACGCCACTGCCGTCGACGCCCTGGTACGCGCGGAACGCCCAGCTCACGAGCAAGGCTAACCAGCAGGGCTGACGAGCAGGGCTAGCTGACCTGGCTTGTCTGGCCCGATGACGGGGCGGTCGAGGCCGGAGTGCTGGCCGGGCCGGACGACGGCGGCGTCGAAGACGGCGGGGCCGATGAGGGCGGCGTCGACGAGGGCGGGGCCGACGACGGCGGCGCGCTCGACGACGGCGGCGGGGATGAAGGCGGAGGAGATGACGGCGGGGCCGACGACGGCGGCGGAGGCGAGGACGGCGGGGCCGACGAGGGCGGGGCCGAGGATGACGGCGGGCTCGACGACGGCGGCGAGGACTTGGTGGGCGTGCCGGACCCGGATCCCGACCCGGAACCGCCCGGCTGCGCCGGCACCGAACTGGCCGGTACCGTGCCGGGCTGCGTCGCGCTGATCGGGGTGGGGGCCAGCGACGTGCTGAACCTGGAGACGGGCGGGCTGAGGAAGGTGCTCGGTGACAGGGACGCCTTGGGCGATGCGCTGGCCCCCGCGGGCGCGTCGGCCCCGAAGGCGGGCGCGGTCGCCGGGCTGCCCGCGGACGCCTGCGGCTGGTCGTGCCCGGCCGCGGGTGTCCGGTTCGCGCCGATCAGGGCGAAGGCCGCCACCGCCGACCCGGCCACCACGCCGGCGGTCAGGCCGACCGAGGCCAGCGGGCGCGAGATGCGGTGACGCCCGGGACGGCCGGCTCCTCCCGCCCTCACCCGGCCGCCCCGCCGCGGCGGGCGCGGCGAGGACGGATCGGCCCAAGGCAGTATCGGGGCCGACGTCGAAGTCCCGGTCGGGGCGACGATCTCCGCTAGCTCGGCCGGGGCGGCCGCCGACTGGGTCTGGGCGAAGCTGTTCATGATCGACTCGGCGAGCCAGCCGGGGGCCGGCTGGAGGGCGCCCACCTCGGCCAGCAGCTCGCCCGCGGTCGGCCGGTCGCCGGGGTGCTTGGCCAGGCAGCGGCCGACCAGCGGCCGCAGCTCCTCGGGCACGTCGTCCAGCCTGGCGGGCGCGTTGACCAGCCGGTACATCAGCGCGCCGGGCGACCCGGAACCGAAGGGGCCATACCCGGTCGCGGCGAAGGTGAGCACCGCTCCCAGGCTGAACATGTCGCTGGCCAGGCCGATGTCGTAGCCCAGGACCTGCTCGGGTGACATGTAGCCGGGCGACCCGATCATCACGTTCTCGCCCGCGGCCGCGGCCGCGCTCGCCTCGGCGGCCCCGGAGATGCCGAAGTCGATGACCCGCGGGCCGTCCTCGGCCAGCAGCACGTTGGAGGGCTTCAGGTCGCGGTGCACCACCCCGGCCTTGTGGATGGCGCCCAGGCCCTCGGCCAGCCCGGCGGTCAGCGCCAGCAGGCTGCGCACCGGCAGCGGCCCGTGGCCGCGCACCGCCTCGGTCAGCGAGGGTCCGGCCACGTACGCGGTGGCCAGCCAGGGCATGGGGCAGTCCAGGTCCGCGTCCACCACGAGCGCCGTGAACAGGCCGCTGACCTTCTGCGCGGCCGCTACCTCGCGCCGGAACCTGGCCCGGAAATCGGGATCAGTGGCCAGCTCGGCCTTGATGATCTTGACCGCGATCGGCCGGCCGCCGGCCGACATGCCCAGGAACACCTGGCCCATGCCGCCGCTGCCAAGCTGCCCGAGCAGCTTGTAGGGCCCGATCTCGCGCGGATCCTCGGGCTGCAGTCCCGCGTATCCCACGTGATCACCCCGAACGTCAGCAAAGACTCCCATTCATGCTATATCCGGACGACGCGGTCGGAACCTCCCAGGTTTACATGTCCGTCCGTCTCGTAACGGTTACTTAAGAAAACCTTCCCTGGTCCTCCGGGCGCGGGGAAGGTCCGGGGAAGGGACGGTTCGTAGCGTTGCGGCATATTCACTGCCACAACGAGCAAAGGACAAACATCGTGGCTATCTCGCGCACCATCCCCGCCATCTCCCACGTCGCCGTGACCGTGACCGACCTGTCGGTCAGCGAGCCGTGGTACACCCGGGTCTTCGGCGTCGAGCCCGTGCTGGACGAGGACACCGGCCCGTTCCGGCACATCGTCTACGCCCTGGGCGGCACCCTGTTCGGGCTGCACGGCTTCCCCGACCTGACCAGCAAGGAACCGTTCGACGAGCGCACGCCGGGCCTGGACCACGTCTCCTTCGGCTGCGCGAGCCGCGCCGAGCTGGCCGAGTGGGCTGCCCGGCTTGACGAGCTCGGCGTGGCTCACGGCGAGATCGTGGACGCGGCGTACGGCTCGGGGCTGTCGTTCCGCGACCCCGACAACATCGCGCTTGAGCTGTTCGCCCCTCCGGCTAGCGCCTAGTGGGCGAGCGACCGCGGCCGGGCGGGTATCTCCGCCCGGCCAAGGCAGCGCGCGGCGTCGAGCGGCTGCCCGGCCCGCTGGAACCGGCCGGCCGCCCACCGCAGCCGCTCCCGTGCCCCGGCGACGTCGCCGATGGCCATGGCGACCGCGGCGTGCGCCTCGGCCAGGGCCGCCTCCCACGAGGTGTCCCGCCAGACCACGGCGGACCGTTCCGCGGTGGCCAGGTGGCGCCGCGCGGCCGGGAGGTCGCCGTCCCGGGCGCAGGCGATGGCCGCGGGCACCGCCCGCATGATCGAGCAGAACTGGCAGAAGTCGTCCCAGCCGAGCATCGACTCGGACCGCTCGACGACCTGCCTGGCCTCGCGCGGGCCGGCCGCGACACTGATCATCGTGCCGAACACGCGGTGCAGCAGGTGCTTGGCCACCACCGAGTCGCGGGCCAGCGGGAGCGCCCGGTCCAGTAGCCGCCTGGCCTCGGCGGCGTCGCCGTGCGCCGCCCTGACCTCGGCCAGCCGCTGGAGCGAGTGCGCCTCGCCGGCGGCCGACCCGATATCCCGGTGCCGGACGGCGGCCTCGGTCAGCTCGGCGGCCGCGAGGTCCAGGTCACCGGACAGCAGCGCCGCCTCGCCGGCCAGTGCCTGGGCGAACGCGGCGGCCCGCCGGACCCCGCTGCGCTCGGCCGTCTCCCGCAGGTCGCGGGCCAGCTCGATGACCTCGGCGTACGGCGTGGGCCCGTACAGCAGGTACTCGGCCGAGCACAGGTACCCGTCGAAGATCGCGCTGGCCGTCCCCGGATCCTCCCTGGTCCGGTACAGCTCGGTTCTCATCTGGGCGAACCACTGACCCGACCGGTGCGCGAGCAGTCCCCGCAGCGTGACCAGGTCGAGCACCTGCCAGTTGCGGACGCCCGCGAGGACGAGCCGCTGGGCCTCATCGGCCGCGTCCCTGGCCGCGTCGAAATCGGCGGTGAAGAACGCGTACTTGCCCCGGGCCAGCCAGATGTCGGCGTCGTCACTGGCGTTCTCGCTGGCGCCATCGGGGGCGAGGCCAGCCAGGGCCGCCCCCGCCGTGGCCAGGTCGCCCGCCATGATCGCGCTGTGCGCCAGCCGGGCCTGGAGCCGCCTGCCCTGGGCGGGCCCGGCACTGCCGAGCGCCTCCCGGTAGGCCGCCCCGGCCGTCGGGTCCCCGATCGCGGTCAGCAGGTCGGCCCGCAGCGACAGCGCCCTGGTCCGGTCAGGCCCGGTGGCGTGCGCGCGGACCGTGTCCGCCAGGGCCAGCGCCTCGCGGTAGGCGCCGAGGGCGGCCTCGGTCTCGGCCGCCTGGAGCAGGTGCGGCACGGCGTCCGCGGCCGCGCCGCCCGCCAGCAGGTGGTGGCCGATGCGCGCGGGCGAGGCGCCAAGCTCGATCAGCCGGCGACCGGTGTCGCGGTGGATCTGGCGGCGCCGGTGCGCCGGGACGGCATCGGTCAGCGCCTCCCTGATGAGGCAGTGACGGAACCGGTAGCCCGCGGCGGCAGGCTCGACGAGTTCCGCGGCCAGGGCGTCGTCGAGGTGGCCGAAGGCCTCCTCCTCGGCCAGCCCGGACAGCGCGACGAACTCGTCGGTGTCGAAACAGGCACCGGCCACCGCTACCCGCTGGAGGACCTCGCGGGTAGCCGGCCGCAGCCCGGCCAGCAGGCTGGCCTGGAGGGCCTCGGCCCAGCCCGCTGCCGCGTTGGCGGTTACCGTGCTGCCTGATACCTCGCTGCCGGGCTGCTGAGGCCAGGCGGCGACCCGGCGGGCGAGCTCGGTAATCGTGAACGGGTTGCCGTGGCCGAGGGTCGCGATCAGCGCGGCCAGTTCCGCTGGGGGCGCGCCGGCGTAGCGCTGGATGAGGGCCGCGGCGTCCCGGTCGCCGAGCGGGCCGAGCCTGAGCTCGGCCGCGCCGTACCGCCCGGTCAGGCTGGCGCGCAGCTCGGCCAGGGCGTCAGGCACCGGCGCCGGGCGGTGCGCGAGCACGATGCACATCCGCTGGCCGCGCGCGGACCTGGCGAGGTAGTGGAGCAGCCGCAGGCTGGCCTCGTCGGCGTCGTGGACGTCGTCGATGGTGAGCAGCAGTCCCCTGGCGGCCGCGGCCACGCCGGCCAGTTCCGCGGCCGCCGCGAACAGGCGCTGGTGCGAGCTCGCGCCGGCCCAGCTGACCGGCATTCCGGCCTGGGCCTGGTCGAGCTGTTCCCGGTGCCGGGCAGTCACGGCACCGAGCAGCGCCGGCTCATCCCGGCCCAGGCCGCCCAGCGCCTCGATCACCGGTGCGTACGGCCAGGCCCCCTCCACCCGCGCGGACGTCCCGTGACCGCGGGCCATGCCGAGTTCGGCGGCCCGCGCGGTGATGGCACCGAGCAGCGACGACTTGCCCTGGCCGGCCGGCCCGGTGATGATCAGCGTGCGCCCCCGGCCCGCCAGCGCGTCCAGCAGGGCCTGCTCGGCGGCCGACAGCTCGGGGTCCCGGCCGAGCAGCGGGCCGCCCCGGCGCGGGAACACCTGCTGTGCGGCGAGCAGCTGGTCCCGCAGCGCGGTCGCCTCGGGACCGGGACCGACGCCGAGTTCGGTGCGCAGGGCCCGGTCCAGCCGGTCGAACTGGCGCAGCGCGGCGTGCCGGTCGCCGGCCGCCACGTGCCGCCGCATCAGGGCGAGGTGGGCGTGCTCGTCGGCCGGGTCGAGCTCGGCCACCTCCGCCCAGCGGCCGTCCAGCCGCAGCAGCTCCAGGTGCTGGCGCCTGAGCTGATCACGGCGCGGCTCGGCCCACTCCTCGTACCGGTCCGCGGGCAGCAGCTCGCCGGCGTAGAGCGCGAGCGCCCGCCGGGCCGCCGTGGCGACGTCCCCGTCACTGGCCCCGGCGCCGGCCAGGGCCCGGCGGGCCAGTTCCTCGAACTCCGCCGCGTCCACGGTCACCGCGGCACCGGGACAGAGCAGCACCTGGTCGCCGCGGAGCACCACCGCGTCCGGCACGCCGATGGCGTGCCGGGCGTAGTGCGCCGCCTTGTGCAGCTTCGGCACCGCCGCCGCGATCGTGTCGTCCGGCCAGACGAGGTCGATGACCTGCTCGCGGTGCAGCCGCCGGCCCGGCGCCAGGGCCAGGACCTTCACCACCGCGGCCGCGTGACGCCGCTTCCAGGCGGCCTCGGCGACCGGGACGCCGCCGACCGAGACCGCGAACCGGCCGAGCAGCGTGACGCGGATGTCCGGCCCGGGCGGAGCCTGCCCTGGCATACCGGGCCCGTCCTTCCCTCAGGCGCGCTTGCGCGCCGTGAACAGCAGGTACTCCCACGCCATGGCCATGCTCCCCGTGGCGCTCACCGTACCGTGGCGGCGGGCGAGGCCGGCCAGCTCGGCGTCGAGCGCGGCGGTTCGGTCCGCGTCGGCGGCGATGGCGCGATAGGCCGCGATCGTGGGCCCGTAGCGGGCCTTGAAGTAGTCACGGAAGTCCTCGGGCCGGGCGAAGATGTCGACGCGGACGCTCTGGCGGCGTACCCGCACGTTCGTGACCTGGTCGCCGAGGAGCGAGCGGACGTGGTCCTCGCGGCCCCACAGCGGCGGCGGCTGGGCACCAGGCGGGGGCGGCGGCGCGTACGGCCTCATGGTGGCGAACATCTGGCCGATGAAGCCCTCGGGGGTCCAGCTGAGCAGGCCGATGGTGCCGCCCGGACGGCACACCCGGATCAGCTCGTCCGCGCTGGACTGGTGGTGCGGCGCGAACATGACGCCCAGGCAGGACAGCACGGTGTCGAACTCGCCGTCGGTAAACGGCAGGTTCTCGGCATCGGCCTGCCTCCACTCCAGCTGCGCTCCCCGCCGCGCGGCCTCCGCGCGGCCGGCCTCGAACAGCTCAGGGGTCAGGTCACTGGCCACCACGCTGGCCCCGGCCAGGGCCGCCGGGATGGCGGCGTTGCCGGACCCGGCGGCCACGTCGAGCACCCGGTCGCCCGGGCCCGCGCCGCACGCCTCGACCAGGATCGGCCCCAGGCCCGACACGAGATCGGCGGCCAGGGCAGGATAGTCGCCCAGGGCCCACATGGCCCGGTGCTTCGCCTTCAGCGCCTGGTCGGCCTCGGTGGTCGTGGCGGTAGTTGTCTCAGTAGTCATCTCCGGTTCTCCTCCCCGCCGTTTCGTCGTTATGACCGACGTTAGGAAGAGCGCGGCCGAGCGGCTAGTACAACATCTGTACCAAGCCTGGCCTGCGGATTCAGCGGACCTTAGGCTGCTGGCATGGGTACCTCGTATCACCAGTTCTGCCCGGTCGCCAAGGCGATGGAGCTACTCGACGAGCGGTGGACGCTGCTGATCGTCCGCGAGCTCGTCGCCGGGAGCGAGCGCTTCAACGACCTGCGGCGCGGCGTGCCGCGGATGTCGCCCACCCTGCTGTCCAAGCGGCTGGGCCAGCTGGTCCGGGCGGGGGTGGTCAGCCGGCGGGACGACGGCGGCGAGGTGCGCTACATGCTGACCCCGGCCGGCCGCGAGCTTCAGCCGGTGGTCGAGGCGCTGGGCGTGTGGGGTATCCGCTGGATCGGGGAGATCGGCGACGAGGACCTCGATCCCAAGCTGCTGCTGTGGGACATGCACCGCAACGTCGACTACGCGGCCGTCCCGCCGGGGCGGACGGTCGTCCAGTTCAGGTTCCCCGACGTGCCGCCCGCCACCCGCGACTGGTGGCTGGTGATCGGGACCGGGGAAACCGACGTGTGCGACGACGACCCCGGGTACCCGGTCGCGGTCACCGTGACCGGCAGCCTGCGGCGGCTGACCGAGGTCTGGCGCGGCGACGTGAAATGGCCGGAAGCCCTCCGGTCCGGTGACCTCGCCGTCGGCGGGCCGGCCGGGCTGCGCCGGGCGCTGCCCGGCTGGTTCACCCTGTCAGACTTCGCCCCGGTAGCCCGGCCGGCCTGACGTCACGGGGTCGGCGACCCGGTGGTCGTCGGCAGCGGGTTGAGCACCGGCGGCGCGGTGGCCTGCGACCCGCTGGGCGAGGGAGAGGTGGTCGGCGTGCCCGAGCCGCTGGGCGTGACCGACGGGGTCGCGGACGGCGACCGCGACGGCGACGGCGACCGTGACGGGCTCGGCCTCGTCTGCGTGGGGCTGGGCGACGCGGTCGGCGTCGGGCTCTGCTGGCCGCTCGACCGGCTGATCTCGGCCTTCTGCGCCGCCGACACCGGCCGGAACAGGATGTACAGCGCCAGCACGGCCACGAACAGGCCGGAGATGACCAGGGTGGAGGTCCGGGGCCGCCCGCTCATGCGGCACCCCCGGTGGCCCGGCCGGTGTCGAGGTCGGCCGAGACGTTGATGCCCTCGTAGCGGAAGGCCAGCGCCACCCGGGCCCGGAGCTGACGGCCGACGTCGAACTGCATGCCGGGCAGCGTCCTGGCCACCATCCGGACCGAGAACGTGTCCACCTCGATCCGCTCGACGCCCATCACGGTGGGCGGGTCGAGCATCATCTTGCGCAGCCGGTCGTCGTTATATGCCTCCTCGCCGACGCGCTTGAGGATGTCGGTGACGTGGCTGACGTCGACCGCGGACGGGACCGGCACGTCGAGGACGACCCGGGCCCAGTCCCGCGACAGGTTGGTGACCTGGATGATCTGCCCGTTGGGGGTGGTGATGACCTCACCGCTGAGCGTCCGCAGCCGGGTGACCCGCAGGGTCACGTCCTCGACCGTGCCGGTCACCGGCGGCGTCCCGCCGCCGACCGCGATCTGGATGACGTCGCCGAAGCCGTACTGACGCTCTCCGGTGATGAAGAGCCCGGCCCCGATGTCCTGGACGAACCGCTGGAGCCCGAATCCCAGGGCCGCGCTGATCAGCGCGGCGGGCGCGACCAGCCCGGCCAGCGGCACGCCCAGGTTCTGCACGATCAGCACCGCGGCGACGACGTAGATGACGGCCAGCGCGGTCCAGGTGACGACCTGCGCGACCACGTGCCGGTGCTTGGCCGCCTCCGAGCGCACCAGTTCGTCCGCCTCGATCGCGCGCGCGTCGATGCGGGCCAGGAACCGGTCGCGCGCCCACTGCGCGAACCGGGTCAGCAGAATCGTCCCGAGTACCAGCAGCACGATCACCAGGCCGTTGCCGCGCGCCCAGTTGCTCAGGTCAGTCAGCGCGGCGATAGCGCCTGTCAATGTAGCCCTCC
>Ga0207693_10005232_pt1 | contig 10856 bp, 14 predicted proteins | sample LARL81metaG_FD_184347 | JGI IMG/M metagenome (GOLD analysis project Ga0207693, IMG submission 184347) | Corn, switchgrass and miscanthus rhizosphere microbial communities from Kellogg Biological Station, Michigan, USA - LAR L8-1 metaG... | ecosystem: Host-associated > Plants > Roots >... | reverse complement strand
CGAATCCGAGATTCGGCGTGCCAGCGCCTCGGCGACGGCATCTCTTGCTGCGTCGAGCCGCTGAAAATCGGGCCGAGCGTCGCGGCCTGCCAAGATCGCGGCGCTCGCCTGCAGTACCGAAGCCGTAGCCGTTAGAGCCTCGACGTTCTCCTCGGCGCCCACGTACAGCGAGGGAGAATCCGGCCGAGGTACGACGAAGGACTTCAGCCAGTCCAACTCGTCAACGAGCGAAGCCAGCGCCGCCATCGGCCCCAGGGGGCCGCTCGGACGGTGCGGCGCGCTGAGGTAGCCGCGGCGGAGACCGCCGACCGCGTCGCCGGCGGCCTCCGCGCGGATCGCGATCGCCTCGAGGTCGCCGGCGAGCTCGGCCTCCAGGAGCTCCGCGAGCGAGCGCGAGGCATTTCCGGCGTCGTGCCGAAGCCCGGCTCGCGGCCGGGCGGGCCAGAGCAGAAAGTGAGCCAAGATTCCCGCGGCCGCCGCCAGCCCCCAGCCTTCCAGGCGGGCCGGCACGTCCGAGAAGGGGACGGGGATCGTCACCGGGAGGATGAAGGTGAGCAGCGCCGACGTCCCGGCGGCGGCGAAGTAACCGTTGATCACGCCCGAGAAGAGGATCACGAACCCGACCAGGGCCATCGCAGCCGCGGCCAGCCAGGCGTTCCGCGAGCAGAACGTGCCGAGAATGATGTTCAGGGCGCCCGCAAACGCCAGCCCGAGGTACGCGACGAACCGGCTGCGCATCGGGCCGGTGAAGTCGACCAGCACCAGCATTGCGAACGAGCCGAATGCGGCGAAGGTCGCCGTCTGAGGATCGCCGATCACCTTGTCCGCGAACGCGAAGACGGCGGGCATGACAATTGCCGCGCGGGCAGCGCTGCGCAGCGCACTGAGACCGGGATCTGAAAGGCGGAGCTGCGGGATCATCGCCCGAACGTCCTGCTCGATCCGCCCCAGCGGCCGCCAGGCCAATCCTGGGCTGAACGAGCGGCCCGCCACGACCCTCGATCTTAAGTGGCCGTTTGGTTCGAGCCCTGGCTAGGAGGCTTCAGCGCGGGCGTATTGCCGGAGCGCACTCACCGCAGGCACCGCGCAGGACGACGTCGTGGCCGGCGACCGAGTAACCGGTTCGCCCTTCGACCTTCCGCAAGGCTCGCTCGAGCTGGTCGTCGGCGAAGGCCTCGACCTTGCCGCAATCGTCGCAGACGAGGTGGTGGTGATGCTCGCCGCCGGCGTGCACAGGCTCGAAGCGCGTTGTGCCGGCGCCGATGTCTATGCGCTGGACGAACCCGTCCTTGCTCAACTGCTCGAGAACGCGGTAGACGCTGGCAATCCCGACGCGGCGGCCCTCCGCCCGCAGCTGGTCGAAGATTTCCTGGGCGGTCAGGCAGCAGTCCTGTCGCCCGAGCAGCTCGACGACCGCTCGACGGGCACCGCTGTTTCGGTGCCCCCTCGCCTGAAGCGAGGCGATAGTGGTTTCGGCCCAGGGGCTCGTCTCGGTCGAGGGGCTCACGGCGCCTAATGATAGCGCCTCTCGGAATGCAAGCGATAGCGGGAATGAGTATTGTTAGCGTGTGGCTGCAGCGCGCAAGCTCAAGAACCCAAGATCGGCTCTGGCCGCCGCCCTGTTCGCCGGGCTCGCGCTCGTCGGGGCCGGGTGCGGCGGACGCTCGAAGAGCGCTCCCGTAGCGCCTGGCGGCGTTCTGCAGGTGGTCGCGGCGGAAAACTTCTGGGGAAGCATTGCTTCCCAGCTCGGCGGAAGCAGGGTCCACGTCACGAGCGTGATCGCAAGCCCGGCGACGGACCCCCACGACTACGAGCCCACCGCGACCGACGCGCGCACGATGGCGGGAGCGCAAATGGCCATCGTGAACGGGATCGGCTACGACCCCTGGGCCCAGAAGCTGCTCGACGCCAATCCGGTCCCGGGGCGAATCGTTCTCAACATCGGCGGTCTCGTCGGGATCAAACGAGGCGGCAACCCCCACCGCTGGTACTCGCCGTTCGATGTGCAGCGGACGATCGACGCAATCGTCGGCGACTACAACAAGCTCGACCCGAAGAACGGCGGCTACTTCGCACGGCAGAAGGCGCGTTTCGAGACGAGCGGGCTGGCGGAGTACAAGCGGTTGATCGCGACGATCAAGCGCAAGTACCACGGCGTCCCCGTCGGCGCGTCCGAGAGCATCTTCGCGCCGCTCGCGCAAGCCCTAGGACTGAGACTGGTGACCCCTCCCACCTTCCTGAAGGCGATCAGCGAAGGGACCGAGCCGACCGCAGCCGATAAGACGACTGCCGATACGCAGATCGCCGACGGGCTGATCAAGGTCTGGGTTTACAACAGCCAGAACAGCACCCCGGACGTCAAGCGGATCACCGAGGCCGCCCGCAAACGTGGGATTCCTGTCACCACGATCACGGAAACCCTGGTCCCGCCGTCGGCCGGCTTCCAGGAGTGGCAGTCACACCAGTTGGAGGCGCTTTCCGCTGCGCTCTCCCAGGCGACAGGCCGGTGATCGACCCGACGGCCGTGGCCACTCCGGCGAAACGAGACGCTGAGGCCCGCAGCGGGCCCGCGGTCGCGTTTGACAGCGCCGCGGTGCGCCTCGGCGGCCGCACGATCTGGAGCGACGTCTCGGTGACGGTCGGCGAGGCCGATTTCGTCGCGGTTCTCGGGCCGAATGGAGCCGGCAAGTCGACGCTGATCAAGGTGATTCTCGGCCTGCTGCCGCTGGCCGCCGGTAACGCCTCGGTGCTGGGACGGCCGCCGGGCGACTCGAAAGGCAGGATCGGCTACCTGCCGCAGCGGCGGAGCTTCGACACCGGTACCCGCATCCGCGGGGTCGACCTCGTGCAGCTCGGGCTCGACGGAGCCCGCTGGGGGATCCCCCTGCCCGGCGCGCCGAGCCGCAGGCGCGACGCCGCCCGCGTTCACGAGGTGATCGAGCTCGTCGGCGCGACGGGTTATGCCCGCCAGCCGATCGGCGAGCTCTCGGGCGGCGAGCAGCAGCGGCTGCTGATCGCGCAAGCGCTCGTTCGGCGGCCGAAGCTGCTGTTGCTCGACGAGCCGCTCGACAGCCTCGACCTTTCCAACCAGGCCGCCGTCGCCGCACTCATACGCCGGATCTGCGAGGAAGAACAGGTGGCCGTGCTGCTCGTCGCGCACGACATCAACCCGATCCTCGGCTACCTCGACCGCGTCATCTACCTCGCCGGAGGCGGCGCGATCGAAGGGTCGCCCGAAGACGTGATCACGAGCAGGACCCTCAGCCGTCTCTACGGAGCGCCGATCGAGGTGCTGCGCGCCTCCGACGGGCGGCTCGTCGTCGTCGGCCAGCCCGAGGCTCCGTTCGTCCACGGTGACCGCCATGGTTGAGGCGGCGATCTTCCAAGGTTTGTCGTGGAATCCGGTCACCGACCTCCGAGAGCTCTTCACCTACCCCTTCATGGTCAACGCGCTCGAGGCGGGCACGATCGTCGCAGTCATGGCCGGAGTGACGGGCTGGTTCATGGTGCTCCGCAGACAGACCTTCGCGGGGCACACGCTCTCGGTGATCGCCTTCCCCGGAGCGGCGGCTGCGAGCCTCGCCGGGATGCCGCTCGCGGTGGGCTACTTCGGCTTCTGCGGGCTCGGCGCCCTCGCCCTCGCCGGGATTGCCGGATCGCGCCGGAGCCTGAGCGCCGAGTCGGCTGCGATCGGCTCCCTACAGGCCCTTGCGCTCGCTCTCGGTTTCCTCTTCGTCAACCTCTACCACGGCGTTCTCAACGGCGTCGACTCGCTTCTCTTCGGCACCTTCCTCGGGATCACCAGCGGACAGGTTGCCGTGCTCCTCGTCGTCGCGACCGCTGCGGTCAGTCTTGTCGCGATCGCAGCCCGGCCGCTCTTCTTTGCGTCGGTCGACGCAGAGGTCGCGCGGGCGGGCGGCGTGCCGGTCCGCCTGCTCGGCTTCGGATTCCTGCTCGTCCTCGGCCTGTCGGTGGCCGAAACGAGCCAGATCACGGGAGCCTTGCTCGTGTTCGCACTGCTCGTGACGCCGGCTGCCACAGCTCATCAGCTGACTCCCCGTCCTCTGCTCGGGATCGCCCTCTCCATCTCGCTTGCACTCGCCGTGACCTGGCTCGGGCTTGCCCTCGCCTACTTCTCGATCTACCCCGTCGGCTTCTACATCACCTCGCTCTCGTTCGGCGTCTACGTGCTCGTCCGGGGGGGCCGCGCACTCCGCAGCAGGCGCCGAGCAACCGCGGGGCTTGCCCTGGAGGCCGCCTGATGTTCGCGCACGAGTTCATGCGCAACGCACTGATCGCGGGCAGCTTCGTCGGCCTCGCTTGCGGCCTGGTCGGCTACTTCGTGGTTCTTCGCGCCCAGGTCTTCGCGGGCGATGCGCTGAGCCATGTCGCTTTCACCGGTGCCCTCGCCGCCGCCGTCCTCGGCCTCAATATCCTGGCAGGCCTCTTCGCCGCGACGATCCTCGGGGGGATTGTGATGGGCATCCTCGGAGACAAGGCCCGCGCGGACGACGTGACGATCGGCACGCTCTTCGCCTGGACCCTCGGTCTCGGCGTCCTCTTCCTCTCGATCTTCACGACCCAGCGCAGCGCCGCTAACGGCACCGCGGGAGTCCGCGTTCTGTTCGGCTCGATCTTCGGGCTCAGCACGGCCAACGTCCGCCTCTCCGTCGTCCTGGCTGTCCTCGCCTGCGCGCTCCTGCTGGCGATCGCGCGGCCCCTGCTCTTCGCTTCCGTGGACACCGCCGTCGCCGAAGCCCAGGGCGTGCCGGTGCGAGCGCTCGGCCTCGGCTTCCTGGCGCTCCTCGGTCTCGTCGCGGCGGAGGCGACGCAGGCCGTGGGGGCGCTCCTGCTGCTCGGCCTGCTCGCCGCTCCGGCGGGCGCAGCCCACCGGCTCACCACCCGCCCGTACCGCGGCCTCGCGCTCTCCGTCCTCTTCTCGCTCGGTTCGATCTGGATCGGGCTCACCCTCGCCTACGTGTTTCCGACTCTTCCGCCCAGCTCGATGATCATCGCTGCGGCAGTCGGCGTCTACGCCCTTGTTCTCGCAGCGACGCTTCGTGATCCACGAACCGGGTGGTTCCGGCTCGCAAGCGGTAACGTGGCGTGATGGATCCCGGGCGAGCCCGCGAGTTGCTGGCGCAAGAGCGCGCACGAATCGAGCAGGCGCTGCCAAGACTCGCCCACGAGGACGACGCCGAGGAGGCTGACGACCTCGACCCGGGCAACCTGGCCGCCGACCTCTACCAGGACGAGCTCGACGAAGGTCTGGCCGACGATCTACGCGAAGAGCTCGCAAGTGTAGAACGGGCCGAGGCGCGGCTTGCGGCCGGCACCTATGGTCTCTCGATCGAGAGCGGCACACCGATTCCGGACGAGCGACTCGAGGCCTTCCCGACGGCCGAACGTACAGTCGAAGAGGAAGCCCGCCGAGCCTAACTCGCGGCCGGTTCGCCGTCCGAGAACAGGCCACCGATCAGCTTTTGCACGCGACCGTCGAGCTCGTCGCGGATCCGGCGCACGGTCTCGAGGTCCTGGCCCGCCGGGTCGTCCAGCTCCCAGTCTTCGTACTTCTTGCCGGGGTAGATCGGGCAGGCATCGCCGCAGCCCATGGTGATCACGACATCGGCGGCGCGCACGACCTCGTCCGTGAGTGGCTTCGGGAACTCCTCGTTCAGGTCGACGCCGAGCTCTTCCATCGCCTCGACCACGGCCGGGTTGATTTCGTTGGCGGGGTCCGAGCCGGCGGAACGAACGTGGATGCGTCCCTCGGAGCGGAGCTTGACCAAGCCCGCAGCCATCTGGCTCCGCCCGGCATTGTGAACACAGACGAACAGAACCTCGGGCCGTTCCTTGGCGATGATTCCCTTCCTGGGCAACCGCGTTCAGCCCCTCGCGGCCGTGATGTTCCGGTTCATGTTAGGCGGCGGTCGCGACTCGCTCGGCTGCACACTCGCATTCGGCTGCGTGGTCGGCCGGCTCCTCACTCGCGAATCGTTCCGCAACCCGCACGACCTCGCGACCGAGCGTCTCCAGCTGGAGCTCGACGCTCTGATCCTGAATCCGGCCCTCGTCGTCGAAGATGCGCGCGGCAGAGGCAACCGGGACAACATATGGCACGGTCCAGCCGCGGAGCGCCCGGGCCGAAAACTCCATGGTGTTGATCGCCTGCAGGCCTTGTGTCCCGCCCGCGGCGCTGATCAAGCCGATCACCTTGTCGTGGAGATACGAGGGCTCGCGGGGCCCGAGCAGGTGCAGCCAGTCGAGTGCATTCTTGAACGCGCCGGAGATCGTCCCCTGGTACAGCGGACTGCTCCAGAGCAGACCATCGGCGGCGTAGCAGGACTCGATCACCGTCGCGGCAGCCTCGTCCGGCTCGTCGTTGTCCGGGTCGTACATAGGGAGGTCGAGCTCGCGAAGGTCGAGGAGCTCCGTTCGGGCACCGGCAGCCTCGGCCCCTTCGAGCGCCCTGCGCAAAGCGGCCCGGCTGGTGGAAATCTTCGCGAGTGAGCCGCCAAGACCCACGATTGTCAGCGTCTTCGACACGTGCTCACATCGTCTTGATGAGGCCGCCGTCGATCAGATAGTTGGCGCCAGTCACGTTTGCGGTTCGCGGCGAGGCGAGCAGCGCCACCAGTGTGGCGACCTCCTCGGGCGTGCTGAAGCGGCCCGAGGGTATCTCCACCACGGCTTGGTCGCGGACGGCGGCCGCGTCGACGCCGGTGGCACGTGCGATTGTTGCGGCGACACCCTCGTCTCCGAGCCAGAGGTCGGTCCCGACCTGGCCCGGCGAGACCGAGTTGACGCGGATGCCCTTCGGGCCGAGCTCCTGCGAGAGCGCCTTCGCCACATTCAACAAGGCGGCCTTTGCCGCCCCGTAGTCGATCACCAATCCGTCCGGCTGGAAGATCGCGTTGACAGAGACGACGTTGACGATTGCTCCCTCTCCTGCCGAAAGCATTGCCGCGACAGCGGCCCGCGTTGCGCGCAGAGCGGCGAAGAAGTTCAACTGCAGCGACTCCTCGAAATCGGAATCGGTCGTCTCGAGGAACCCGTCGAGGCGTAGCTTCACCCCGCCGACGTTGTTGACGAGAACGTCGAGTCGGCCATGGCCCTCGACCGCGCGGCCGACCAGCTGCTCGGAGCCGCCGGGCTTCACCAGGTCGACCTCGAAGGCAGTGACCCCGTCGATCCCATCGAGCGTGTCGATCGTGCGAGCCCCCGCGATGACGTGAGCTCCCTCCGCCGCAAGTGTTCGCGTCACCGCCAGGCCGATGCCCTTGCTGGCCCCGGTGACAACCGCGATCTTCCCGGTCAGCCCGAGATCCACGGCTCGCGCCTCGCGTGGGAACACAATGGAGAGCAACTCGTCAAGAGCCGAGAGAGCGTATCTTCGCGCCGTGAGCACGCCGCAGAGTGGGATCTTCGCACTTGGGACGGCATCCCACGCCTACCTCGAGCTCGACGCTCGTGGTGAAGCGGAGCGGGAGCTGGTCACCGCGGTCGCCTCGCTGCGGGAGCCTCGGACGACGATGAACGGCGTCAACCTGGTGGCGGGCTTTCGTCCCGAGCTCTGGCGCGAGCTCGCCGCGGACGACTCTCCCGCTGACGTCGAAGGGTTCAACAACGCCCTGTCGGGCCCGGACGGGTACACGATGCCGGCGACGCAGCACGACGCGGTGCTCTGGCTGTCCGGGAGCGAGTACGACGTGATCTTCGACACGGCCCGTGCCGCGATCGCCGCGCTCGACCCGTTCGGCTCGGTCGCCGAAGAAACGTCTAGCTGGCCCTACCGCCACGACCGGGATCTCACCGGTTTCATCGACGGAAGTGAGAACCCGAGCCTGGTCGACGCGCCGGAGTTGGTCCTGATTCCGGAAGGGAGCCCGGGCGCGGGCGGCACGGTCCTCCTGCTGCAGAAGTGGAACCACGACGCCGAGGCCTGGGAGTCGCTCACCGTGGAGCGGCAGGAGGCGGTAATCGGGCGCACGAAGGACGAAAGCGTCGAGCTCGACCCGAAGCCGGACGATTCCCACGTCGCGCGCACCGATCAGGACACGTTCGGCAACATCTTCCGCCGCAACATGCCCTACGGGACCGTGACCGAGCACGGCACGATGTTCGTCGGCTTCAGCGCCGAACAGCGGCCGTTGGCCGCAATGCTGGAGAACATGGTCGGACTGACCGACGGCGTCCGAGACACGCTCACGATCTACACCCAACCCCTCACAGGCGCTTACTACTTCGTTCCGTCGACCCAGGGCCTACGCCGCTTCTGCGAGACGTAAGGCTCTCAGGAGCCTTTCGCTGCCCAGTCGCGCTTGGCTTCCTCTTCCATCCGCTCGAGGCGTTCGTAGTAGTCAGGGAATTCCTTCATATGTGCGAGTGCGATCTTGCCGGTCACGATCGGATCGTCGCCCGTCACGTCGGTCTGCGGATCGTGGGACCCGTGCTCGAACTCGACGTCCATGCCGAACCGGAACTGCTCGAGGGAGAAGCGGCTCCAGTCGACGCCGATCTCGTCGCCGACCCGCCTGGCCTCTTCGCTCGTCGTCCGCCGGGTTTCGGTCATGTCCTCGAGGCGCAGGATAGTAAGTTGCCCTGCGAATCGCCGCGTTCTACCGGGAGGCTCGAAATGCAAGACGAAGCCCAGATCCACGGAAGGATCGAGCAGCTCGTTGCCGAGGAGCGGGAGCTCTGGGAGCGCGAGTCGGCCGGCAACGCCAGCGACGGCGACCGGCAGCGTTTGCAAGAACTGAAGATCGCGCTCGACCAGTACTGGGACCTGCTCCGACAGCGCCGCGCGCTACGCGAGTCGGGCCAGGATCCAGACGCCGCCGAGCTGAGAGGGCGCGACGTGGTCGAGGGCTACGAGCAGTAATCGCGTCCGCGAGCATGCCGACGCAAGAGCAGAAGGCGGCGGATTTCCGGACGTTGCACGCCGGTGAGCCGTTCGTGCTGCCCAATCCATGGGACGCCGGCTCCGCCCGCGTGCTCGAGGCGCTCGGGTTCAAGGCACTTGCGACCACGAGCTCCGGTTTCGCGTTCACGCTCGGTCGTCTCGACGGTCGCGTGACGCTGGACGAGGTTGTCGGGCACACCGCCTCCGTTGACCGGGCGACCGGCTTGCCGCTCTCGGTCGACCTCGAGAACGGCTACGGCCGGGATCCGGAAAGCGTCGCGCTCGCGATCACGCGGGTCGCCGCAGCCGGAGCGGTCGGCGGGTCGATCGAGGATTACGATCCGGCCGGCCGGATCTACGAGTTGAGCCATGCCGCCGAGCGGATCGCGGCCGCCGCGGAGGCGGCGCAAGGGCTCGGGTTTCCGTTCATGTTGACGGCCCGCGCCGAGAACCACATCCGCGGTCACCCCGATCTGGCGGACACGGTCGCGCGGCTTCAGGCCTTCGAGGAGGCCGGTGCGGATGTCCTCTACGCGCCCGGCCTGCGTAGCGCCGAGGAAATCGCGGCTGTGAGCCAGGCCGTGTCCAGACCGGTCAATGTGCTCGCCGTCCCGGGGCTTTCGTTTACCGAGATCGTTGGCGCCGGGGCGCAGCGGGTGAGCGTGGGCGGCGCGCTCACCTGGGTAGCGCTTGCCGCGATGGCGGACGCGGCCGAGGCAATCCGTGAGCACGGCGACTTCTCAGCCCTGGCGGCAAGGGTCCCGCTCGACGACTGGTTCGCCGGCCGAGCGACTGTTTAGGCCCGCTTGCGCTCGCGGGCGAGCAGCAGAGCGACCGTGGGGCACTCGGCGACAGCCCGCGCGGCATGCACTTGGAGCTGACCGGTAATCGGCTCCGGGTCGATGATCGGATAGCCCCAGTCATCGAGCGAGATCCGTTCGGGAAAGAGCTCAGCGCAGAGCCCGTGAGCCTTGCAGGCGATCGGATTCACGCGCAGCTTCGAGCTCACCTCGAGACCTCCACCGGCAGGACCGTTCGGCCGTCACCGCTGCACCGGCGACTATTGGCATGCAGCTCGAACTCCCGCGCGAACACCCGCAGGCCGCTCTCGACGAACCGTACGGCCCCATCGGGATGCCTGCAGGCTCCGCGGCCGAGGACTTGCGACGTCCAGCGGAGGATCTGCTCGGGCGAGCGATCAGGGCGGCCGGTGGCGATCCGCTCGAGCGCCGTCGCAATCGCGCCCAAGCCGTTCACGCACGGCCCACACTGGCCTGCGCTTTCGTCCGCGAGGTAGCGGGCGACCCTCGCCGTCTCCACGACCCCGCAGGCGCCTTGCGGCAGAACGACCACGGCGCGCGCGCCGAGGCCGATTCCGTGCGGAGCGAGCTCGGCGTCCAGCAGCGAGAGCTCGAGCGCCGAACGGGCCTCGATCCAGCCACCGAAGTAGCCGCCGACGAGGAGCGCGGTCACGGGCTCGCTCAGTCCGCCTGCGCCGATGACGATGTCGCGGAACGCTGTGCCGAGTCCAACCTCGTAGACGCCGGGCTTCCGAACGCCGCCGCTGAGAGTGACGAGAGCCGAGCCGGGCTCGTCGTCACTGCCGAGCTCACGAAACCACTCCGCGCCGTGGCGCGCGATCAGCGCCAGGTGGGCGAGCGTCTCCACGTTCTGGACAAGGGTCGGCGCGCGGCCGACGCCACGCTCGAACGGCCGCGGGGGCACGAAGAGGGGCTTGGCCGGTCCGCCGTTCAGGAAATTGATCAGCGCGGTCTCTTCTCCGGCGACGAACCGATCGGGTGCCGCGGCGAGGCTGATGCGGATGTCGCCGTCGACGGCACCGGCGTCCCGCTCCTCGAGGGCGTGCTCCACGGCGGCACGCTCGTTTCGGGAACCTTCCCCGATCACGACGATCGCTTCGGTCGCTCCGACCGCCGTGGCCGCCAGCGAGACC
>Ga0207693_10005227_pt1 | contig 10862 bp, 10 predicted proteins | sample LARL81metaG_FD_184347 | JGI IMG/M metagenome (GOLD analysis project Ga0207693, IMG submission 184347) | Corn, switchgrass and miscanthus rhizosphere microbial communities from Kellogg Biological Station, Michigan, USA - LAR L8-1 metaG... | ecosystem: Host-associated > Plants > Roots >... | reverse complement strand
CGTGCTGGACAAGTTCGCCGCGATGCAGATGATCGACCTGCACCTGCCGACCACCGACGGCCGCGAATTGTTGCTCACCCGCTATACCGAGCCCGAACCCGATCTCAGCCTCTTGCTGAAAAAACTGAAACTGGAACTGCCCACCCAACCACCACCCCAAATCACCGCCCGCGCGCCCGCGCCACCCACCCCGCCGTAGTGCCGACCTTCGAGGGTCCGCCTTAGCAATCTCAGATAGTTAGCTCCATAAAATGCTCGAATCGGCGAAGTTAGGCTAGACTGGGTGGCACCGTGCTCGCCACGAGCGCCTTCGCCTAGAGCGCGAGGGAGGTCCGCGGCCCCTCACCGTACGTCGCCATCGAGAACGAGCCCGCACCCAAGCTGATCGTGGACCCCCCGCTTCCCGATCAGCTGGCCCGGGGCATCGTCCAGATCCAGCACCGGGTGGAGAACGTGCGCATCGTACCGGTGTTCGGGGCGGGCGCCCGCAACGTATCTCCACGGGTCGGGCATCTGCACATAACCGTCGACGACTTGCCTTGGCATTGGGCGGACACGAGCGATAACAATACAATCGACGTGGTCGGGCTGCCGCCCGGCCAGCGCAAGGTGCTGATCGAGTTGGTCAACCCTGAGCACCATGTCTTCACCGGACAGGGACAGACGGTGACGTTCACAGTGCCTGGCCCGGCGAAATGAGTCACGAGGGTGGCACCGCAACTAGCCTGGCCTCGCCCTCGACAAATCGGAGATGCGCAGCACCCGGCTGGCGCAGTGATCGACAAACCCTCAACCGGGCTAGGCCGCGGGACTGCGGCATGGGATGATAGCGGAGCACCAGTATTCTCAGTCCAATCTTCCCGCCACCCGCTCCAGGCCCGCAACATACCGCTGCCAGCCGTAATTCGCGCCTTGGTAGTTGGTCTCGTCTTCGGGCCGGAAGCCCGATTGCTCCATGCGCACGAGAACGCCGCCTTTCGTCGGCGTCAGTGTCCAAGTGACGACGGTCTTCAGTCCTCCCGCCGCCTCTTCGCCCGAGGCGTTCCAGCTATAGGAAAGCCGCTGGTTGGGTTCGAGGACCAGGACCTGGCAGTCGACGACCCCGTTCCAATGCGGCATCGGTGTGGCGCGGAAATTGAAGCGATGCCCCACGACCGGCTGGAAATCGTTCTTCATCAGCCACTCCTCGATCAGCGGTCCCTGAGTGAGGGCGCGCCAGACCTTTTCCGGCGGATGCGGCATCTCCCGTTCGATGACGAGGGAACGCGTGGCGGTAGCTGGTTCGGTCATTGGCCCATCCGGCCTAACGCCGGGAACGGTGCCCGAGGATGGTTTGCAGGGTCACCGGGCGAAACTCCCAGACGTCGACCCCGACATCGAATTGCCGCGGCTGCGGCTTCAGCCTTCCGTGACAGTGGCCGTGCAGGTTGACCCAGCCCTTGTTCATGCCGCGCCACGACCGGAACGGGTAGTGGCACAGCACCGCCGAGACGCCGTCCAATGCGATCTCGGCATAGGGCTGCACGCTTTCCCAACCATCGAGCTCCGTCGTTCCCGGCGGATCGTTGTTGCCGGCCAAGAGCCGCTTACGTCCTTGCAGTCGGGCGAGCAGCTCGGCGACCAGCGCTGGGGGCTGGCGGATGGCGAAATCGCCGAGGTGCCAGACCACGTCGTCCGGTCCGACCGTCTCGTTCCACCGCTCGACAATCGCCTCGTTCATCGCGGCGACCGACGGGAACGGCCGCCGATAGAGGCCGAGAGCCCCGCCATGACCGAAATGCGTATCGCTGGTGAAGAAAGTCGCCATATCGTCTCCGGTCAGCGCTGCACAGAGCTCATTGACCTCGCGCGGCCCGAATGGCGCGCCAGACGCGCTCGGATGTGACGGGCATCTCCAGATGGGTGACGCCGAGATCGGCCAGTGCGTCGACAATGGCGTTGGTAATGACGCCGAGCGCCGGAGTGATGCCGCCTTCGCCGCCGCCGCGAAAACCCAGCGGGTGGGTCGTCGACGGGACCTCGCTGATCGCGGTCGTGAAGAACGGCAGGTCGGCTGCGCGCGGCAGTGCGTAATCCATGAACGAGCCGGACAAAAGCTGGCCGCTATTGGAATCGTAGACGCATTGCTCGTACAGCGTCTGGCCGACACCTTGCGCGATGCCGCCATGGGTCTGACCGTGCAGGATCAGCGGGTTGACGGCGCGCCCGACATCGTCGACGGCGGTATAGCGCACAATCTCGACGGCGCCGGTCTCGGGGTCGATCTCGACTTCGCAGACATGAAAACCGTGCGGGAAGGAGGCCACCCCGCTGGTGACCTCGCCGATGCCGGCGAGCGGCCCGCGCAGCTCTTCGGGCAAACTCGCATCCACGCGCGCCGCCGCGGCGACGGAGAACAAGTCGAGCGAACGGTCGGTGCCGGCGACGGTGAAATGCCCGTCGGCGAATTCGATGTCAGCCTCGGCCGCTTCGAGCCGATGCGCCGCGATGCGTCGCCCCTTATCAAGGATTTTGCCAGTAGCCTCGTGCGCAGTGATGCTGGCGAGCCGCAGCGAGCGACCGGAATGCGAGCCGGCGCCGATCGCCACGCGGTCGGTGTCGTCGGTGATCAGCCGCACGCTCTCCGGCTGCACCCCGAGCCACTCGGCGAGCAGCTGCGCAAAGCTTGTCTCGTGACCCTGGCCGCTCGATAGAGTCCCGACCACCATCTCGACGATGCCTTCCGGCCGCACAGTGATCTCGGCGCGTTCCTGCGGGGCGCCGCTCTGCGACTCGATGTAGGCGCCGAGCCCGATGCCGCGCCGCCGGCCGCCCGCTTCGGTCGCGGCGCGGCGTGCCGCGAACCCGTCCCAGTCGGCCAGCGCCACTGCCCGGTCCAGCACGGCGTGGTAATCGCCGCTGTCATAGGTCATGCCGAACGGGTTGCAATAGGGGAGAGAGACGGCGGGGATCAGGTTCTTGCGGCGTAACTCGACCCGGTCGAACCCGTTCGCCCGGGCGGCGAGGTCGATCAGCCGTTCGATGACAAACATGACCTCGGGCCGTCCGGCGCTGCGGTAGGGGCTGGTCGGCGGCGTATTGCTCAGCACCGCCCGCGCCCGGACCCGCGCCGCCGGGATCCGGTAAATGCTCGACATCAGCTCCGTGCCTTTGGTCAGGGGCACGAACGAAGCGGCATAGGCGCCGAGATTGCTGAGGTTCGAGCTGCGCAATGCAAGGAAATTCCCCTCTGCATCGAGGGCGAGCTCTGCCTCGACCTCGAGATCGCGGGCCTGATGGTCGCTCAGAAACGCCTCCTGGCGCTCGCCGGTCCATTTGACCGGCCGGCGGAGCCGGCGCGCCGCCCAGGCGACGAGGGCGACTTCCGGGTAGGAGGAGTTGCGCGTGCCGAAATTGCCGCCGACATCGCGGGCGATGACCCGCACCTTGTCCTGCGGCAGGCCGAGCATCGCCGCCACATCCTGCCGCGGCCGCCCAATGCTGCCGCCGCCGGCGTAAAGCGTGATCCGACCGCTCGCCGGATCGAACTCGGCGAGCGCGGCGCGCGGCTCCATCGGCACGCCGGTCACGCGCTGCACCCAGGTCGAAAGCCGGGCAATATGGGCGGCCGCTGCGAAAGCTTGTTCCGTGGCCCGATGGTCGCCGACGCCCGCGTCGAGCACGAGGTTCGATCCACCCTCGCCGAGCAGTGACGCGGCGTCATCGAGGGCAGCCGCTGCCGCACCCGTCGCCGCCGCAAGCGGCGCATAATGGATGCGCACGGTTTCGGCCGCATCCTTTGCTGCGGCGAGGGTCGCGGCGACGACGAAGACTACCGCTTCGCCGACAAATCGCGTCCGTCCCACCGCCAGCGGGTACTGCCGGCTCGCCGAGGCCGGCACGCGGTCGAGATTTTCGAGAGAAATGTCGGGCGGGTGGCGAGCCGCAGGCGAGTAGGTCATCGGGCCGCGCCCGTCCGCAACATAATCGGCGCCAGTCAAAATGGCGAGAACACCCGGCATAACCCGGGCGTGTTGCGTTTCGATCGCGGCTATCCGCGCATGCGCATGAGGTGACCGCACCACCACTGCATAGGCTTGGCCCGCGAGGTTCAAATCGTCACTGTAACAACCGCGGCCGGTGAGCAGACGCACGTCCTCCAAGCGCCGCAAAGGCTTGCCGATGCCAACGCGGGACGAATGCCGGGGAGGAGAACTGGACGCAGTCATGGCACCGCGATTGTCCCACCATCCGCGCTTGACAGCGAGCGGAAAGGCCCTCATGTAAATGTGACATACATTTACATGAGGGCCGCCGCCATGCAAGCGCTCGTGGCGCAACTGGACGACATCGGCAAGCCGGCTTGGATCGCGCTGACAGTCGTCAGCTTCATCCTGTTCTGGCCGCTGGGCCTACTGGTTCTCGGGTTCTTGATAGGGAGTGGACGGATGGCATGCTGGACACACGGCAGCGGTGACCGCTGGCAGCGTCGCATGGAACGCATGCAGCGGCGAATGGAGCGGATGCAGTCGGCCGCCGAGCGCTGGAGCGGGTGCGGCAGCTATCGGGCATCCAGTGGCAACCGCGCCTTTGACGAGTACCGCGTCGAGACCTTGCGCCGGCTCGAAGAAGAGCAGCGCGAATTCATGGCGTTCCTCGACCGCCTGCGTCACGCCAAGGACAAGGCCGAATTTGATCAGTTCATGGCCGAGCGTCGGCGCCCCAATAACACAGGGCCGCAACCATAGACCGTCTGATCAGCGGAACGCGCCGGCGCGGACGCCTACGAATCGCTTCGCGGCGGGGTCAGCGGATTGGGCGGCGGCGGCCGCAGCAACAGCAGCAGCAAGATGCCGGCCGTCATTACCCAGGCGATGATCCAGAACCCGTCGATATAGCCGAGGACATAGGCTTCCCGCCGGATCAGACTGCCGATCCCGGCGAGGCCTTGTAATGCGGGGTCGCCCGCACCGACCGGATGCGCCGTGAATAGCGCCGTCGCGGCCGCCACCGCGCTGTCGGACCGATGCGAGCCGGCGATGAAGTGCAATCCGGTCAGGTTGGAGTAGACCTGCTCGCGGACCCGCACAAAGGTCTGGACGAAGGCGGTGCCGATTTCGTTGCCGAACAGCCGGCCGATCTGGATCATCGCGGCGATCGTCGGCGCGTCGGCGGGTGTGATGTTCGCGACGCCAAAGACGATGAGGGCCGTGATTCCGAAGGCCAGTCCGACGGCCCCGGCGATTTGCGAAGGAAGGAAATCATTGCCCGCCCAGTCGTGGGTGAGGCCGGTATCGAGCCAGGCCGCATAGGCGATCAGCGCAAAGCCCACCGCCACCAATATGCGCGCGTCGATCCGGCGCAGCAGGATGGCAGCGAGAGGCACGAAGATGAATTGCGGCAGCGCGATCCAATTCAGTACATCGCCGATCTGCAGCTCGCGCAGACCTTGCACCCGTGTCAGATAGTCGGGCAGCACAAAGGCCGTCGTCATTACCCCAAAGCCGTAAATCGAGATCAGCGTGGCCGACATCCAGACGTTGCGCTTGGCGACGACCCGCAAGCGTATAAGGGGATATTCAACCGTCAATTCGGTCGCGATAAAGGCGATCACCAACAAGCCGCCGCCGGCGAACAGCCCGCTGACGACACCCGAATTCAGCCAATCGAGCCGATTGCCTTGGTCGAGCCCGGCATAGATCATACCGAGCCCGATCCCGACGAATGCAAGCCCGCGCCAATCCGTCTGCTGCAACAGGGTGCGATTGATCCCCTCGCGGGGCATTGCATACCAGACGAGCGCGGTCATAACCGGTGTGAGGACGGCGTTCTGCCAGAAGATCCATTGCCACGCGCCGTCTTCCGAATAGAAAGCTTCGAGCGATCCCGCGATATTCTGCGAGAACACGAAACGGAACGCATAGGCCGCGAGACCCCAGATCCACCATCGCGGCGCGAGGCCGCGCAAAATGAAACCCAGGGACGCGGGGATGAAGGCGCCGACCGCGAGCCCGCGCCACCACCTGGAGCGCGATGATCGTGCCGTAATCCCGCGTGAACGGGATCATCAGTGAGGTCAACGCAAAGATCGCGCTCGTCCACAGCAGAAACCGCCGCGTCCCGATCACCATGCTGAGCCAGGCCGCGCTCGGTGCCGCTACCATCTGAGCCGCGCCAAACACCGTCGTCAGCCAGGAACCTTCGTCGAAGCCCAGCCCCATGCCGCCGCGGATATCGGCGAGACCGAAAGTCGTCAGGCGCGTGTTGAGGCTGGACAGAAAGGCGCCGAGCAGCACGGCGATGACGCCGAGCAGCGGACTCGGGCAACGCGCTGCCAATGGAGCAGGCGCCGCGATAGGCACTGCCGGGGCAGTATCGGTCACGGGGTTTCGGGGCCGGTATCGGTGCGGATTGCGGCGATCACCGACATGCCGGGGCGCAACTGTCCTTCGAGCGGATGGCCCGGATCAAGCGTGATCTTCACCGGGATGCGCTGCACGACCTTGGTAAAATTGCCGGTGGCGTTGTCGGGCGGCAGCAAGGTGAATTGCGAGCCACTCGCTGGGGAAATGCTGTCGACGCGCCCGGTGACCACGACGCCCGAAAAGGTGTCGACCGTGATTTCCGCGCGCTGCCCGATTTTGACGTGGGTCAGTTGGGTTTCCTTGTAGTTGGCGACGACCCAGACGTTGTGGAGCGGCACGACCGAGATGACCTGCGTTCCGTCGTGGACATATTGCCCGGTGCGCACGCCGCGCTCGCTGACCATGCCGTCGATCGGCGCGGCAATTCGCGTGTAGCCCAGCTCGATCTTGGCAAGGTCGAGCGCAGCTTGTTTTGCCTTGGCTGCCGCGCGCAGCTGACCTTCCTCGGTGTCGAGCACCCCCATCTGTCTCTGCGCGGCAGCGAGCGCGGCGTCGCCGTGCGCCAGGTTTGCCTCGAACCGCCTTTCGTCGGCGACCGCCTGCTCCACCTTTTGCGGGGTGCCGAAGGTGCTCGCTAGCAACGCTCGTTGGCGCACCGCTTCCTTGTGGGTGCGATCGACATCGGCCTGCGTGGCGTTGATCGCATCCTGCGCCTCGGCGATCTGGGAGTGCTGCAGCGCTTTGCGTGACTTCAGATTCGCGATTGCGGCCTCGGCGCCGGCGAGCTCGGCTTCGGCTTGCGCCAGTCGGGCGCCGTAGTCATTGTCCTCGATCTCAATGAGCAGATCGCCCTCTTTCACCTGCTGGAAGTCATTCACCGGCACCCGGCGGATATACCCCTCGATCTTGGCGCTTAGCGGCGTGATGTCGCTGCGGACATAGGCGTCGTCGGTGGTCTGCCGAACGCTAGCGCCGACCCACACATCCCAACGTGTGACAAACAGTGTCACGACCACTGTCGCGAGCAGCAGGATCGCGATCGTGACCGCGATGCCGCCAAATCGCCGAGGTAGTCTCCGTATCCGACTACCGGCGTCACCGGGTTGGGGTGGCGGCGCCCCAGATGGACTCAGCGCCTGTGGTTCGGAAGCCGCCATTGCTCATGTCACACAGCGCCGCGCTGGCGTAATCCGGCTATCTCGGCCGCATCGTAGCCGAGTTCGTGCAGTACCGCGTCGGTGTGCTCGCCCTGATCAGGGGTCGGGCGCAGCTCGTCGGGTTGCGGGTAGGCGCTCATATGGATCGGCTGACCGACCACCTTTTGCGGACCGAGCTTCGGGTGGCTGACGGGTTTGGCGATGCCGAGATGGCGGACCTGCGGGTCGGCGAAGGTCTGGTCGATCGTGTTGATCGGCCCGCACGGCACGCCGACTTTGGTCAGCCGCTCGACCCAATAGGCGTTCGGGTGTTGGCGGATGATGTCGTTCAAATGCGCATTGAGCGCCGGGCGGTTTTTGGCCCGGGCGACGACCGTCGCAAAGTCCGGGTTTTCGGCAAGATCCTTGCTTCCGGCCACCTCGCAGAAGCGGCGCCACAGATTGTCGCCCGAGGCGGCAACGTTGATGTAGCCGTCGGCGGTCTGGAACATGCCGGTGCCCGGCGAGGTCGGGTGGAAATTGCCCTCTTGTCCGGCGACCTCGCCCTTCATCAGATAGCGCGCCGCCTGGAAGTCGAGCATGAAGATCTGCGCTTCGAGCAATGACGTATGCACCCATTGTCCTTCGCCGGTGCGCTCGCGATTGAGCAATGCCAGCACGATCCCATAGGACAGCAGCAGGCCGGCCGAGGTGTCGTTGATCGCGATGCCGACCCGCACCGGGCCTTGCCCGGGATGCCCGGTGATCGACATCAGCCCACCCATGCCCTGGGCGATTTGGTCGACCCCGGCGCGGCCCTCGTAAGGTCCGTCCTGGCCAAAGCCGGAGATGCTGCCGTAGACAATGCGCGGGTTGACCTTGCGCACCGCCTCGTAATCGATGCCGAGCCGATGTTTGACGTCGGACTTGTAGTTCTCGACGATGACGTCGGCGCGCTCGGCGAGCTTCATAAAGATCGCCCGGCCCTCGTCACTCTTCAGGTTCAAGGTCATTGCCCGCTTGTTGCGGTGCAGGTTCTGGAAATCGGGGCCGTCGCGCCGGCTGCCGGTCGCGTCGACCAGCTCGCCGGAAGGCTCGATCTTGATGACCTGCGCGCCCCAATCGGCGAGCTGACGCACCGCGGTCGGACCGGCGCGATGCGCGGTCAAGTCGATGACGAGGAAATCGTTCAAGGGCAGCGGACGTTCGGTCATTGGGCGGTTCTCCAAATCAGAGCATAGGATGACGCAATTTACTCGTCATGCCCGGGCTCGACCCCGGCATCCACAAGCGCCCGCATTCCAGGGGCGGCAGCTGGATTGCCGGATCTAGCCCGACAATGACGAAAAAACCGATTTCATACGGCAAAAAGGTCAAACAGCGGGGCGCGAGCGGATTTCGTCGGGGATTTTGCGCGGCAGGAACTGGCCGTCGCTAAGGGTTGCGTGGAATTGGCCGTTCTCGACGACGATCTTGCCGCGCAAGATCGTCATGCTCGGCCAAGCGGTGACCTCGTGGCCCTCCCACGGCGTGTAGTCGGTCTCGTGCAGATCCTCCTTGCGGATGACGCGCCGGGTTCGCGGGTCGAGCAACACGATATCGGCATCCGACCCGACGGCCAATGCGCCTTTGCGCGGATATAGACCCATGATGCGCGCGGCATTGGCCGAGGTGAGGCCGACGAAATCAGCGAGACTGTAGCCGCGCTTTTCGACCATGTGCGTGTACATCAACGACAGCCGCGGCTCGACCCCGGAATTGCCGCCGGTCGTGTCGTCGATCCGCCGCCCCTGCAATTTGACCTTCAGCGGGCAACACACCTCGTCGGTCGCGACCGCCTGGATCGCGCCGTGATTGGTCGCTGCCCAAAGCGCTTCCTGGTCCTTGGCGAATTTGAGCGACGGATAGGTGTGGAACATTTGTCCGCCCGGACGCTTATAGTCCTCGGCGGTATAGAGCAGGTATTGGTGCAAGGTCTCGCCGTACATCGGATAGCCCTGCGCGCGCGACCGTGCGATCGCGGCGACCCCGGTCGCCGCCGAGACATGCACCATGTAGAGCGCGGCGCCTTCGATATTTTCGGCCAGTCGAATCACCCGGTTGAATGACAGGTCCTCCGACAAGGTGTTGTGCACCTCGGCCATGTTCTCGAAACCCACCCGGTCCTCGCGGATCAGCTTCTCGTACATGTGCATGACGATGTCGTTGTCCTCGGCGTGGATCGCGGCGATGCCGCCAGCGGCGCCCAGGATCTTCAACACCTCCCAGATGTCGCCGAACTGGACCATCCGGCCTTGCCGGTTCGGCCGGATGTCGGTGGTGAACATCTTCACCGAGGCGTGGCCGTCCTGGATCGCCTCCGGCAATGGGTCGAGCACGCCCTGCGACAGTTTGCCGTGCAGCAGCAGATGGAACCCGTAATCGCAGTAGCAGGCGTCGGCCCATTCCCTTTTGCGCAGCTCGATCGATTGCTGCAATGGCTGGTCCGGCGGGCAGGGCGCGAAATCGAGCAGGGTTGTTGTCCCCCCGTAGAGAGCGGCGCGGCTGACCTGTTCCGGCGGCGCGCTCAACAGATCCTCGTTGCGGCCGGGGAACGGGATCGGCGAGCTACAATGGATGTGCGGGTCGACGCCGCCCGGCATCACGATCTGCCCGGTCGCGTCGACGACCCGCGTAGCGGCAATGCCCGCAAGGCTTCCAGGCCCGCCGATCGCGGCGATCTTGCCGCCGCTGACGCCGATATCTGCGGATTCCGCCCCGCCGCTCGGCAATACCGCCTTGCCGCCGTTAATAATCAGATCGAACATGCGATCCACTCCTCGCTAATTCGCCTTCGGCCTCAGCCTCCTGGCCCCTCACGGAACGCTGCGTCGGCGACCCTCTTCTGCGTCGGCGACAGTGTCGCGTATAGCGCTTCGAGCGCCGGCAGCATCTTCTTCAGTCCGGCCAGCTCTACTTCGCTGTACCTGATGTAGGCGCGCAGATCGTCGACCGCCGTGGCACCGGCGGGAGGCTGCTGCGGCACACTAGCTTCCGCCCGAGCATTTTCCCGCATCGCATTGGCCACGGCATTGAACTGCGCTTCCTGCGCAGGGGTGATCTGCAGTCTTTGATGAAGGGTCGAGATGTTGGCTTCGACATTTTGCGGCTGGGGGACAGGCTGGCCTTGTGCCAGCAAAATCTCAGCCGGAGTTCCGGCCGCCGCGATTTGGGAACCGGGTGCAATCGTCGCACAGACCGATAACCCAGCCACCCTGGCTAAGCGTAGCAACATGTGGAAAATCCTCTGTGGTCCGCCCCCGGCATGCAGATAGACAATGGCAGTTTCATGGCTCGCAATCAGCCGGGAGCGGCGCCTTGCGTCGCGACCTGGAGCATATAG
>Ga0207693_10005226_pt1 | contig 10863 bp, 9 predicted proteins | sample LARL81metaG_FD_184347 | JGI IMG/M metagenome (GOLD analysis project Ga0207693, IMG submission 184347) | Corn, switchgrass and miscanthus rhizosphere microbial communities from Kellogg Biological Station, Michigan, USA - LAR L8-1 metaG... | ecosystem: Host-associated > Plants > Roots >... | reverse complement strand
AGGATCTCCGACTCACGATCGCTCAGGCCCTCGCCTCGGCCGGGCCAATCGAGCCCTACCGCGCTGCGCGCCCGTGGCGGAGCATCACTGATGACCGTCTCTCCGGCATGCACCGCTTCCAGTGCGGCTACCAACTCCCGCGCAGGCAACGTCTTGGAGATGTAACCGTGCGCTCCCTTCTCCTGGGCGTTGCGGATAAGATCCGGGTGAAAGTTCCACGTGTACACCACGACTCGGCGTGCGCGAGGATTGGCGACCAGAACGGCGATTTCTTCTTGATCTGATTCCGGTTGGGCGAAAGAGTCGTACAGAACGATGTCGACGGCGTCGTCAACAGCCGTATTTGAGTCCAGCTCGGCGACAACCACGCGGTCGCGGTACTGATTGAACATATTGGCCACACCCATCAGCACCACGTCATAGTCGTCCACCAGCGCCACGGTGATCGGACTGTTCGCACGGGTAGTCATGCACGTCAAAGTACCTCCCTAAGGGTGTAACCACACCCTCCCTAAGGGTGTTGACTGGGGTGAGCTCGAGCAGCCGCTCGACCGGACCGACTTCCACGCGCATGGGCGGCGCGACCCGGAAGGGCCCACAGCCATGATCATCCTTCGAATGATCAAAGAGGGGTTAACACCATGGTCGATCATCTCGCCGACCCAGCCAACTCCGCCGTCTCCGCACACCGACACGGCTTCGAGGTGCAGGAAAGCTGGAGCGACCGGCTCGTGGTGTTGTCCGTTAGTGACGAGGTTGACATCCTCAGTGCACCACAGTTGGCCGAGGCGATCTGTGAAGCGCTCAGGAATGCACCGACCGGACTTATCGTTGATCTCACGAAGGTGAATTTCCTTGCCTCCGTGGGGATGAGCGTTCTAGTGGCGGCGCAGGAGGCGGCTGACGCGCTGTCGGTGCCGTTCGGGATCGTCGCGGAAGGGGCCGCTACCAGCAGGCCGATCAGGCTACTCGGAATTGACGCCATACTGGTGCTGTATCCCACTCTAGGTGACGCATTGCGCGATTTTCGCTGCGGCAACGACGAATCAGCTCCTATCCAAACACCTTAATTGCGTTGATGATTCGCTGATCGCAAGTCGAGGTCGGTGAGGCAACACCGGGCCCAAGTTACCCCCCTAGGGGTGTAGTACTGCCCCTCTTGGTGGTGATGGACTGGAGCCAGAGTCGCACAACCGCGCGACCGACCCATACCGCATTGGATGCGCGAAACAGAAAGGCCCGCAGCCATGATCGTGCTCGGAATCATCTTGCTCATCGCGGGATTCTTGTTGAAGATATCGATTTTGTGGACCATCGGAATCATCCTGCTGGTCATCGGCGTCGTTCTCGCGATCCTGGGTTCAGCCGGACGCCCTGTAGGCGGCCGACGCCACTACTTCTAACCCGTTACTGACACTCGGTTCGAGCTCAACCCACCGATTCACCCGATTGCGAATCACCTCGACCTCGTCCGGGTTGAAGTGCCGAGCCCGTCCGGGCCGATGCGACAAATGTCCATGGCTACGCCGACGCTCGGCGATGTCGCTGCAAGCGCATCGAGCACGCGTAGCGCCGCCACCATGTCCCTACCCCCGTCGGTGATTTGCGAGTCGGCTCACCCTGTGGCTGCGAGCAACTCCTGAAACGCGGTCTGCATGCAGTCGGCATATGTCGCTGGGTCCGGCAGGGCCTTGCGATCGGCGGTGGCGCCGATCGAGAACATTCCGTTGTAGCTCGCCACAACGTGAAAGAGGTTCAGGCCGCCGATCAGCGGCCCCATGCCCGTGACGAGAACAAGTCGGGCACCATGGAAATACATCGGCTCATTCGGGCCCCGCACGTTGGTCACGGTCGTGTTGGCGATCGTGGGCGCGGAGAACGGAAGCACGCTCGCAGCCTTCACCGTCGCCCCGAGCAACGCGGTTGGCAGTGTTCCCACCAGCTCGAGCAGCTGGGTGTTTTCCGACTTGTCAGACGTGGCGCGAAATGCGGCAGTCGCTTCCGCGATTGTCGCGAGCCGGTCGAGCGGATCTGCGGTGGTTGTCTCGAGCCGTTGAAGTCTGCCGAACAACATGTTCCCGCCACTGCCCTTATCGCCGGCGTCGCGTAACGAGATTGGGCACGCGGCGACAAGCGTCTGGTCGGGGAGCTCGCCGTGACGATTCAGATATTCGCGGAGGGCGCCGCCGACATATGCGAGCGCCACATCGTTGACCGTCGACCCGGGCACGCTCGCCTTCATCCGCTTGATATCGGTGAGATCGTGGAAGCGGGCCTCAAACACACGGTGCGCGGAAACCGAGTCGTTGAATCGTGTCGTCGGCGCGAAGGCAGACCCGGCGCCGCCGGCGAGCGTGGACGCGACACCGCCGGCCAGCTTGGCCGGAAGGCGAGCCAGTTGACCGACTGCCTTCAGTGCCGTCGGTGCTAGCACCTTGCCAGCACGCAGCGGGTAAAGCGCGCCGTTGATCGCCGTCCGAGCGAGCAGGCTTGTGTACGACGGAAGAGGGTCGGGCCGCCAGGGGCTCTGCGGTGGATCGGGGCGGGGGCTGTCCGAGGCGAGATCGTGCATGGCGAGCATCAGCTCAACGCTTTCCATGCCGTCGACCGCACAATGATGCAGCTTCAGCGAAATCGCGAACGCGCCCTTCGGTACTCCCGGCACCGAATTCAGTCCCTCGATGACCGTGAACTCCCACGGCGGACGGCGGAGGTCGATCTGCCGTGCATGAATCCGCGCGATCTGAATGCAGAGCTGGCGCCAGTCCCCGGGCTGGGGCAGCGCGATGTGACGGACGTGGTACTCGAGGTCGAAGTCGGGGTCATCCACCCAGTACGGCATGTGCAGACCGCCAGGCAGGTCGGTCAATCGCCGCCGGAAGGTGGGCGCGAGGTGCAGCCGGGCTTCCAGTTCGGCGAGGATGCCGGTGAAGGTCACCTTGCCCCCAGGGGCGGTCGAGGGGTCATAGATGAGCAGCATCTGAATCTGCATCGGCGTCTCCGGCCGTTCGGCCCGAAGCATCATGTCGTCTGTCCAACTCAGCTGCTGCACGCGCGATACCCCCAGTCGTTGATGTTGACAGCGTGAGTGTGTCCGTAGAGCAGTGCGGCGATTTTCAGTCGGTCGCTCATCTGTTGGACGTCCACGGTCGCCGTTTCAGTCGGGCCTTCCAATGGCCCGTGGATCACGGTGCCCGTGCGCATCCGCTTCAGCCCGCGGCTCAATGGACCCGGGCTGCTTCTTTCAGAGATTCGGCGTGGAGTCACGATTGGGTTTCTTTCGACTGACGGTCATCGAAGGTGACATCGATACGCTGGAAACCTTTGGCGCGTTGAGCCTTTGCCTGCCCGGTATAGATCTTGCGGTCACCATGGGTCAACTCGACGTTGTCGGTAAAGGGAGTGAGCAGCGCACGCGGGTAGAGGCGATCGGTCGCCACCACGTTAGCTTCGGCGCACAGCAGCAATGTCGTCGCAATCAAGTACAAGAAGGCCAACAAACCAAGCACCAGAGCGAACACGCTATTCGTCGCGCTCGAAGACTTGACCACGTGCGCTACGTAGATCGCGCCGAACCACTGCAGCAGTTGCCAGATGACCGCCGCCGCCAGTGCACCGGGCGCCACCTGACGGTAGGTCACATCCCTGGCCGTCGCGACCCGGAAAACAATGAGACACACGCCCGCATTGATCAGCACCGACACCACCACAATGCCCGCATTGCCGACTATCCCGAACGATTCCGACGCTCGACTGATTGCCGCCAGGATGGTGGTGGCAATCAGCGCGGAGCCGAGGACGAGGAGCAAGAGCAGACTGCGGATACGCGCCCGGATGGGGTCGGGCCTGTCGTTGCGCGGCACCGCCCACAACGTATCCAGGGCGTTCTGCACTGCCTGGCCAACACCGAGGCCTCCATACAGCGCCCCCGCGATGCCGACGACGACCCCGACCGTCCCACCGCTCAGACCTTGGGGCTGCCCGAGTTGCTTACCGATAACGGGGAATTGGGCGACAGCCGACTGCAAAATCTGCTCCTGCAGCGCTGGATGTCCCACCAGCACCACTCCCAAAACGGTGGTCAAGAGCAGCAAGGCGGGAAACAGGGACACGAATGCGTAATACGTGATCAGCGCGGCAAGGTAGCTTCCTTGATCGTCGACGTACTTGTAGATCACCGCGATGAAGAAGCCGGCGACGCGGCTTCGCCGCTGTAACCGATCAAGCCAACCCACCATGATGGACTCCGCCGCCGCCAAGTGCGGCAAAGCCCGCACGCTGCAGAGATACCCAAGCTGTCGAGGCGCAAATCAAACCAGGCATGCGTACAGCCTGGTGCACAAACTTCTACGTACGGAGCTCTGGCATGGAACTCCAAGAACAACGAGATCACCGTAACGATGACCGGACGCGCCGGGTCAACATCAAGATCGAAGTAGAGTCGCTGACGAGACACGGCTACGCCGATGTAATCGAAGCCAGGGTGAAGATCCGAACCCGGCCGGGACCGTGCGCATGACATTGCGACAGCAGCGGCTCGGACTTTTCTTCGTTGAGGCAGACCTCGATCGGCCCCGACTCGCCGCTGAGCATTACGCGAGTTCGTCCCTCCTCATGGTCGACATCGAGCGGTGCCAGGCTTGCGATATGGTCGTCGCCATTCGCTTCGCGTGCGAAGTATTGAGCGGCTTGGACGGCGTGCGGTAGCGAGGTGCGTCCGCGGAGAAACCTGTTGTCAAGTCGCCCCTCGAGATACAGACGCACCAGGTCCGCCGAATCGGTCGAGTCGACCCGCCCGTAACATAGTCCTTCCGGCAGTAGGAGCATGGTGGCGGCGAAGCGATCGCCGCCCAAATGTGAGCATTCCCAAGTGAAGTCGGGGTAATTCGCCGCAATCGCCTTGCAGGCGCTGCGGCCGCGTACAGCGCAACACTGATCGTGCTTGCCGTGCGCACAGACTGCCACCAGCGGATCCGTGGACTCCGAGCCATCGGTTCCATCGAGGGCGAGGTCCAGATACTCACGGGGATCGCTCACCTCTCCGTAGTACAGCGCCTCGTTGCCAACGCCGGCTTGCGCGACGAACCACCGCCATCGCGGCCTGGCCGGCCGACGACCGTGCTTACGTATCGCCGCGATCCGCATCTTCGTCGCCTCGACCCGACGGACGATGGCACGCCCGAGTTCGGGATCGATGATGGCCGGAGACTGAAGAAAGGCCGAATGCCCCCAGCCGCCGGCCAATTCGAGCAGCACCCAGGAAGATCCTGCAGACGCAGTGCCGTACATCGGGTCGTTGCGGGCCAGCGACTGGTCGCTGCACGGCTGTCGCTTGGTAGCGGTCATCCGTTGACCGGCACGACAACGGCCTCTCGGAGCAGCCTGCGGATCAGCACCGTCGCGTCAGCATGGTCGAGGCCCGCTAAGGTCGCGGGGTCGGCAGTAAGCCCACCGTGAAGCGCCGCCAGGGCGTCTGCACACGACATCGGAAACGTCATCACCTTGTCAGGCAGCCGGAGCACGACACGTCCATCCGAAGAATCGATGGTGGCGACGAGCCCGTGGCGCCACTGAACCCCTGTGGTGTCGGCGGATTCCAAAGCCTCGAGCGTGGCCAGCGGACGGACGGCGACCGGCCGAGTCCGCTCGGCATGACGTTGCATCAATTGTGCGGCCGCGCCAGCGCTGAGCGTGGCCGCCTCATCCCGCAACGTGTCGACCACTTCCGCCATCACTTTGGTCACCGTCGCGATGATCTCGTCCTGATCGGTCGGGTTGCTGCCCAGTGGCAGCGACTTCCGGAACGCGTCAACGGTCGACAACTGATCGACCACCGCGCGGACGACGTCCAGACTTGTCACGGCCGACACGCCGATAGTCAGGTGGATGGACGTAGTGTCCAGGGCTTGCGCCGCATGTACCCACCCGCGCGGTAGATAAAGTGCGTCGCCTTCGGAAAGCACGGTGTCGATGACCGAAGCACCGGTCACGCGCTCGGCGATCGCGGCCCGATGTTGCGTCCACGGCTGCGACGGCAGGGGATGGTCGTACACGGGCTCGTGCACGATCCAGCGCTTCTGCCCGGCCGCTTGCAGGACGAACACGTCGTGGATGTCGTAGTGCGGATCGAACCCGCGGTTGGTGGGTGGCGTGATGTAGGCGTTCGCCTGCACAGGGTGGCCCAATTCGTCGACCGCCTGCCGGACGAAGTCGATCAGCGGCGGCCACAACCGATGCAGCCCTTGCAGCACAATCGTTGCGCCAGAAGCGAACTGGGCGAGCACCTTCGCGGAATCCACCTGATCGGGCATCTCAGCGCCAAATCCGGCTGGGCCGAGAAAGCAGTCTCCGGCCAGCACGTCACCTTCTTTGGCCAGGCGGATGAACGGCGCGCGCACCCCACGCTCGGCAATCAACTCGTCGACTTTGTCGGGTGAAAGAAGATCGCCGAAGTCGCGGGGCAGCGCACTTGACGGGCTGAGCAACGGTCTGCGACCCCAGAACTCGGTGGCGAATGTGTGGGGGTCGGTCGCGATGCAGCGGCTCAGCACCGCGAAGCGGTCACGCGGTTCCGTCGGCACCGCCGTCGTGACCTTCGGGGTTCGAGCCGCCGTCGGCGGGGCCTTCGCCGCCGGCCGTACCGTCGGCTCCGCCGTCGTGACCTTCGGGGTTCGAGCCGCCGTCGGCGGGGCCTTCGCCGCCCGCGGTACCGTCGGCTCCGCCGTCCTGACCCTGTGGGTTCGAGCCGCCGTCGGCGGCACCCTCGCCGCCGTTGGCCGAGGTGGTGATGTCGTCGTCGTTGAGTGGCATGGTGATCCTTTCCGTCATCGCATCTGCCGCGAGCACCGGCTCCGCGCGTCTACACGATGCGTGCGCTGAAGAGTTACCCGGGATTGCCCCAACGAAACGACGTCACATTCATCTTGACCTGGAGGACGACCGGTGTGGGCTGGTACTGCGGTCCAGATGAACGGCTCGTCCTCCGGTCGCCGAAGCGGCCCTAGCAGGGGAAGGTCATCACTGGGCGCAAGCCGGGTTGAGCATGTTCATTGCCGTGCGTCGCGCGAGGGCCATCGTGGACACCATCGGGTTGACGCCGGAGCAGCTGGGCATTCCGCTGGCGTCGGCAATCCAGACCCCTGTGACGTCGTGTAATTCGCCGTTCGGCTTCGCGACCGACGTCTGCGGGTCGCTGCCCATCTTTGCGCTGCACATCTGGTGGGCGCTGAACACCGGGGTGCCACCTGGGCCGATCGCAACCTGATTCACCTTCTCGATGAAGGCCTCCAGGTCCTCGCCCCGAGTCCACGGCGCGAACGGCTGGCCGGCGAGAAATATCTGCTGCGCACCTGCGGCCTCTTGCATCCGGATTGCCGTCGCCGCGGCTTCGCGGAAATGGCGACGATCGAGTTCGTCGGTGAACGGATACCAGAAGGTGGACTGACCCTTCCCGTCGATGGTGACCGATCCGGCACCACGGTCCTTGACGATGAACACCCAGTCGGCGCGGTACCGATACCTGCGGGTGAGTTCCTTGTGCTGCGCGCCGTCAAGCCACGGGACGACCGTGGTGAACAGGCCGGGCAGGTGCTGGACGCATTCGATGATGTATCCGAAACCCTCGTCGGTTTCGGCGAACTCGTTCATGATCCCGGCCATCGCGGGGCCGTACCACGGGTCTTGAGGTTCGTCGTAGATCCCGCTGACCAGGCTGGCGGGGTGCAGTCGCAGTTCGGCGCCGACCGCAGGCCCACCGATGCCCGACCGGAGGAGAAGCCCCGGGGTTTCCAGACTGCCGGCGGCAGCCACGACGGACGGAGCGTGGATGACGACGCGGGAGGTCTGTTGCGTTTGTGGGTCGGTGTATGTGGCCTCGACCCCGGCGGCGGCGCCGGCGTCCGTGAGGATCCGGTCGACCCAGACGTTTGGCAGCAATTTGGCTCCGGCGTCGGATGCGTCCTGTAGATAGGTGCGCATCGTGCCCTGTTTTGCACCGGTCTGATCGCCCATTCCGCTGTACCCGATCAGGTTGGGATCGTATTTTTCCGGATCGATGTTCAAGTTGGCGACCCGATATGAGTAGCCGAGCTGCGAAGCGCCGTCCGACAACCGTTCATGGGGGCCGTTCTGGGTGGCGACCTTGTCGTTGCATCGGATCCGCTTGAACACCGCCTGGAGGTGTTCGTCGAACGCCGGGGTGTCGACGTCCGTCAACCCGGCCTTGGCCCAGTGGGAACGGACGGAATTCGGGGTGAGCAGCGAGTTCGACCAGTTGACGGTGCTGCCGCCACCCACGGTGCTGCCCGCAGCGATGCTGACCATGCCGTCTGCGGACGGAAAGAACCCGCCGCGCAGGAAGAGCTTCTGATACGCCGCCACTTCCGACTGCACGAAGTCGGATTCGTTGTAGTAGCTGCCTGCTTCCAGGATGATCACCCGCTTACCGGCCTCCGCGAGCGCTGCCGCGGCCACTCCGCCGCCGCTGCCGGAGCCGACCACGACGACGTCCGCATCGAGCGTCGTCTCACCGCAGACGGTGATGACCTCCAGCGTCTTGCGGGTGTCCGAAGGCGGGTTTTGGGCCGGGCCCGGGTACTCCATGCCGGCCCACAGTGGGTTGCGGCCTTCCGGTCCGGGAAGGCCGTAGGCGAACAACACCGACAGCTGATTGAGCGCGGCGATCGCGCCAGCCGCTTCGGGCGAGATGGCCGCGACATTGGCAAGGATCTCCTCGCGCCTGACTTGGGGCTGATCCTTGAACCCGAAGAGGCCGACGGCGTCGATCAACTGCAGCAGGCCGGCGAGCTGCTTCTCGGGTAGGTGTGTGACGAGGTACTGCTCGGTTGCGAGGTCTGCGCCGACGTCGCTGCCCTTCGCGGCGTAGAACCCGTCGGGGTCGTCCTTGTGTGGAACGGATGCGACGAAGGTGTCGACGATCGCGGTCAGCGTCTCCCGCTGCAGTGTGGTGAATTCGATGGGCATGGCTTGACCTCTCGGGCTTGGCGCGGTTGTGATCAGGCGAATCGGGGGGCAGGGCGACGCCGTCCGAAGGCTCGGCGGATGCGACGGACTCCCGAGACCAGCCACGGAGCCACCGTGATGGCCACTGGCACCGCGAGCGGGGACAGGACCAGCAGCAGGATTGCAATGAGGATCAGGTAGGTGCTCAATATTGACTCACTTTCTCCGCAGAGCGGAACTGAAATTGGTTGCTGCGACTCGGCGTCGCGTTGGCAATCAGAATCGCCGAGCAGGCCCTTCACCAGCGACGTCGCCGGGCGACCAAGTCGCGGCGAGTTCTTGTCTTCCGAAGACGAAGCGGGATTAAGGTCTGCTCATGGCGGACGCCGGCTACCAAGATGCCGCCGTCGTCGCTCGGTCCGCGGCGGCAATCGTCAGTCGGCTTGACCAGCGCATGGCCGAGGTGACCGGCTCGATCCAGCAGATGTTGGTGACCGAAATAGCCGACCTGCGTGGGGACGCGCAACTGCTGCAGCTGTTGCGTGACAGCGTCGACGGAAATGTCGCCACGGTGTTCTCGGCGATCCGGCACGCAATCCCGATCGAGAAAGTCGAGCTGCCGACTGCGGCCCTGGAACACGCACGGCGGTTGGCGCAGCGCGGAGTGACGGTCAATGCGTTGGTGCGCGCCTATCGCCTCGGCCACAAGGCGGTGCTCGACGCTGTGCTCGACGAGATCCGCGAGTCGGACCTTGAGCCGCCGCTGAGCCTGGCCGTTTTCCGTCAGATCTCAGAAATCACTTTCGGCTATATCGACTGGATCACTCAGCAGGTGATCGGCACCTATCAGAGCGAGCGCGACCTCTGGATGGAGAACCGAAACAGCCTGCGCGCGTTACGGGTTCGGGAGCTTCTGGACGAGGCCGACGTCGACATCGATTCAGTGACGACCGCGATACGCTACCCACTCAGACGAGTCCACGTGTCGGTCGTGGCATGGTGCGATGACCACGACGACGGCGACGAAGACCTTGCGTGGATGGAGCGCTTTGTTCAGCAACTCGCCGAATCCACCGGTACCCACGAGAGTTCGTTGTTTATCTCGGTGGACCGCCTGACCGCATGGGCGTGGATCCCCTTGTCGGCAGACGCCGCGCCGAACGCCGTTGCTCGGATTTGCGCGTTCGCCGAGGCGCGAGCCGACGCTCCTCGGATCGCGGTTGGTAACCCGTTGCCGGGCGTCGAGGGCTTCCGGCGTTCGCATCAGCAGGCGCAAGACGCTCGCACGGTCGCGATCGCGTCGGGCTCGAACGCGCACCGGGCCACCGCCTTCGACGATCCCGGCCTTTCGACCGCGGCGCTGCTGGGCGGCAACGTAGGCGCGGCGCGGGTGTGGGTCACCGAGGTGCTCGGGCCACTCGCGTGCTGCACGGACAACGACGAGCGACTTCGCGACACGCTGCGAGTCTTCCTGCGCAGCGGCTCAAGCTTCAAGGCCGCCGCCGAGGAACTGCACCTCCACTTCAACTCGGTCAAATATCGGGTGCAGCGCGCAACCGAACGGCGCGGCCGACCGATCGGCGACGACCGGCTGGACATCGAAATCGCGTTGCTTCTCTGTCACTGGTATGGGAATGCCGTGCTCACCATTCCGGCTTGATGGCTGCAGACAAGCTCACCCGGGTGCGCGGACTCAACAGCGTCGTTCGGCAGCCTCAGGACTTCGAGCCGGTGCGGCGCTCCAGGGCTTCGATGACGGTTGGGCAGACGTCGATGTCGTAGAGCCATTCGACGCTCTGCATGCCGCCCGGGCTGTCCGCGTTGATCTCCACCACCTTGTCGCCGATCACATCGATGCCAACGAAATACATGCCGTCGGCCACGAGCTTCTTGCTCATCGCT
>Ga0207693_10005221_pt1 | contig 10873 bp, 11 predicted proteins | sample LARL81metaG_FD_184347 | JGI IMG/M metagenome (GOLD analysis project Ga0207693, IMG submission 184347) | Corn, switchgrass and miscanthus rhizosphere microbial communities from Kellogg Biological Station, Michigan, USA - LAR L8-1 metaG... | ecosystem: Host-associated > Plants > Roots >... | reverse complement strand
GCTGCTGCCACACGCCGCTAGTGCGGGCACTGCCGCGGCGAGCGCCACAAGCAGCACCGTGCGACGCAGGCGAGGGCGTGGGAATCGTTGACGGTTCATGGTTCTCCTATCCGTCTGCCTGGTCGACGATCAGCGCCGTAAACGGCTGGCCGCCCTTTGGCGTGATCTGGAAGCTCAGGCCCCACCGCCCCACCATCACCAGGGCGGGCGCGGAGCGCGAGTAGATCCCGGGCTGGGTCTCGGTGAGCTGGTACTCCTGTTGTGGCATCTGCATCTCCAAGTGATTTAGCGCGAGCGTCACATTGGCGCCGCGCACCGGCTTGCCCCCCTTGGTGATCCGCAGCGCGAACGAGTCGGGCGCGGCGGCCTTGTTCGGCGAGACGAGCACCTGCAGCTTGTAGCCCGCTCGGTTGACCGTGCGCGCGACGCGACCCGGCCCGACCGTGGCGAGCGCCGAGTTCTGCAGCGCGAACGCCGGCGGCGGCGGCGCGAGGCTCGACAGCACCGCTGCGACGAACACAATGCCGGCCACGATCACCGTCTCCCCGCCGATCAGGGTTCGCAGCCGGGACGCCGCCGGCTGACCGGCCTCAGGTCGTTCGCGGGCGTCGATCAGCTGCCGGCGCGATCGCAGCAGGTTGCCGGAGGCCAGCGCGAACGCCGCAAGCAGCAGCCCGCTCTTGACGAGGATCGCCTGGCCGAAGCCTGTCTCCCACAGAGCGTTGACCGCCGGCATGTGGATGATCGCCTCACCGACGCCGGTACCGGCGACCCCGATCGCCGACACGAGCGCCACGTTCGAGAAGCGCGGGACGACAACCGACAGCGTCGGCACGCGCAGCCGCGCCTCGGCGCTGCGCCAGATGATCAGCAGTCCCACGAGACCGCCGAACCAGACCGACCCCGTCGCGAGGTGCAGCCAGTCAAGCGCCATCGTCAGCCCTCGCGGCGGGGTCTGCGCCGGATGCCCGGCGGCGCCCGGGATGATCAGCGCCGCCGCCGCGGCGACCAGCGCTCCCGTCAGCGACGCGAGCTCGGCGATCGAGCGCTGTTCCCGCTGCGGCCGATCCACCCACAGTGCCGTCCATGCGGCGAGACAGAACAGCGCAAAGCAGATCTCGAAGTCGACCAGCGCGCGGCCGAACGCGGTGACGCGGTAGAGGGGCACGAGCGCACTGAGATCGAACACGGAGCGCAGCGAGTCGTTGGCGACCGAGAAATCGAGGTACACCGGGATCGCGATCAGCCCCACGACCGAGGACGCCACGCATGCCACCGATACTGCGCGCAGTGTGGTTCCTGTGACGCGCCGGATCAGCGGCCGCGCGATCAGCATCCGCAACGCGAACAGGCCGATCGCGGTCATCACCGACAGGAACATCACCCAGCGCGCGATCAACAGCTTCGGCGTCTTCGCCGTAGCAGACACCTTGGGCACCGGGAACTGCGGCGCCGGCCCCGGGTTGGGACCGACGGCGTAGGTGAACGCCCCCTGCACCGGATGCCCATCGACCGAGATCGCGCGCCAGTAGATCAGATACCAGCCCTCCGGCAGATGCGGGCGCAGCGCCACGACCAGCGTGTCGGGGTTCGCGGGCGACCGCTGGACCGGCCCGGTGGTGACCTGATGTCCTGCCGCGTCGGTCACTGAGATGATCGCGAAGCGAGGCTCGACCGCCTCGTCGTAGGTGAGTTGCACCGTGGCGGGCGGAGACTCGAGCACGCCGCTGGCCGCGGGCACGGTCCTGATCAGATACGCGTGCGCTGAGGCGGCGGCGGGCAGCGCGAGCACTGCCGCGACCGCGACCAGAGCGACGATGACTGCGCGTACGCGCGTCATGCCAGTGGCCGGCCCCCTCCGCTGGCGCCGCGACCCCGCTCAACGATGGCGATCCCCGCAGCCACAAGCGCAAGCACCGCGACGACCAGCGCCGCGATCGTGAGCGCCGACGTCCCGCTCGAGCCGCCGAGCGAGTCTTTGACGACGATCGTCGGCGCGGGCGCATCGGATGACTCCGACCCCGACCAGTTGACGATCGAGCCGTCGGAGTAGGTCTGCTGGACGAGGAACGTGTAGGTCTTGGCCGACGCGGGCTGAGCCAGGAACTGGAATAGGGAGTCCTGACCGGTGGGAGTGTGGCCGCCCGTCCACGTCACTTGGGTGACAACCGCCTCTTCGCCCGACCCGTGCTGGCTGACGTGCTGGGTCCAACCCGTCGGCGGCGGCACGAACGAGTCGATCCCGAACCCCGATGGGACGGTCATCACGATCTTGCTGGTGGTTGCGTTCTCCTTCTCGGTTGGCACCGCGAGGCTGTACAGCTGCAGGTCGCCCTTGACCGACACCGCCGGGCTGAGGCGTGCATGGGCCGACGCGGCCGCCGGCGCCAGCACCGCGAGCGCGGCGACGATCGACACGGTCAACGCGTGACGTGATGCGATCGGGGTTCTGGCTTTCACGTTTGTAGGTCCTCTCGTCGATGGTCGGACGGGCGCCTTTGCAGCAAGCGGCATCGGCATTGCTCCGCGGTGCCGGGCGGCGTCGGTCTCGGGTCGCGCTGGCCCGTCCGTGACGCGCCGTGCGGAGTGTCAGCTGTGCGGGGCTGGGCTCAGCGAGGCGGCCCGCGGCCCGACCAGCCGTCGGCGAGAGGCGCCAGCCGGGGGACCAGCGCGGTGTAAGGCGGGCGCGGCACGGAAATGCGCGCCCGACGAGTCGTGGGCGAGCCGGATCGGCGCTCGGCGACCTCGGTCAGCGCCCACCGGGCGCCGTGGAAAGCGGCCGCGAGCACGAGGCCGACCGCGAGCGCCGCGGGGATCGACCACCAGCCCCCATAGCCGAACACGCCGACCAGTCCCGCCGGGTGCCCGGTCGCGAGCAGCCCCTCGAGCAGCTCCTGCGTCATGTAGATCGCGACCAGCGCCGCGGCGCAGATCAGCCACAGCGCGGTGAACGAGAGCGTGTAGCGCGGCAGCGAGCGCTGTCCGCCGAGCGCACGGCCCAGGGCCTGCAGAAACGCCCCAATCGCGATCGCGACCGCGACCGCGAGCCACGGCGCCAGCGAGTGAAGGTAGAGGTGGCCCTGGCGGCTGAGGAACAGGCCGGCGTGGCCGCCGAACGCCAGCCAGTAGCGCAGCTGGTGAACCGCAAACGCGGCAGGTGGCATCAACGCCAAAGGCGCGAGCCGCCTGATCACGGCGCCGCGCTGGAGCGGTCCGGACATGTTCGCCCGCAAAAAATAGCGCTCCGGAGTCAGCTCCCCGGCGGGAATGTGTAGGAAGCGTGCGGGGGAACGTGCGGCCCGACCTCGAGGACGATCTCAGCGTGCGGGCTCAGCGGCACCGAGCCGGGCTCGCCGTCACGGGGCCGGCCGTCAACGAACACCCGCACGGTCTGGCCCGGGCCCGCCGGAAACGAGGCAAGCTGATGCGTCGACAACGGCTGGCCCCAGGAGCGAAACAGGTCCGCGAGTGTGAGCCGCGCTCCACGTCGCACGAGCACGACTCCGGTGGGCTCTAGCGTCACAAGGTCGCCATAGCAGCGCGCAGTCGCGATCCGACCCGCGCTGAAGCGCACCGGCGGCCGGGTGCCGATCCCGGCGGCGATCAGCACGACGCGGTTTTCGGCAAACAGCTCGACGTGGGTTCCGACCCGGGCGCCGAGCGTTGCTTTGCAGCTGCCCAGCACGGCCCGCGTCGCCGGCGGGTGAAAGCGCGCGCCGTGCCCGATCGGACGCGCCTGCGCGAGCAGGTCCGCAGGCACCCCCGAGCTGGCGGTGCCGGCCATCGGCGTGCTCGATCCGCAGCCCGCGAGCACGAGGGCAGCACATGCAGCGACGCCGGTCAGGGCCCGTTCAGGCAAGGCCCAACGCACCGTCGTCCTCCTCGTCGAGCTCGTCTTCGCAGTCCGCGCGACCTGATCGGGTGTCCGCGCGCGCCGCCATCCGGAACGCGAACGGCAGCAGGCCGATCCCGGTGCCGAGGCAGGCCACCGCCAGGAGCCGCGCTACGAACGCGGGGAAGGCGGTCAACGCGAAGCCGTGAAGGAGCGTCGGGACAAGCTCGAGCCCGACCGCGATCGCGAAGAAGGCGATCGCGAAGTGCATGAAGAACCCCGCGCGACCCGAGAGCACCCGCCACAGGCCCCAGGCGACGAGCGCGATGATCACGACGAACTCGATCAGCGCGAACGCTCCGACGGTCGGGCGACCGTGAAGCTGCTTGGCGGCGGAGCCCGCGACGACCGAGATCAGCGCGACGATCGCCAGCACCCGGGTCACCCTGGCGTCCAGCGCGTCGCTGCCAATCCGCCACGCCGCCAGCACGCAGGCGAGCAACACCACGATCGGCCAGAACCACACGATCGACGGGTTGTCGGCGTGATACAGGCCACCGGTGATCGCGCTCGTGCCTCCGTTGACACGGACGGGGATCGTCCACCGGCCAACGAATGCCGACCCCGGCGTCAGCGCAACCGTCGCGAGCGCGTGCAGCCGGCCGTCGTGCCAGCCGTACTCGTGCCCGCCGCTGACCCGGTGCCAGTCGGGAGCGGTGCTAGCCGTCAGGTTCGCCGGCGGTGTCTCGGGCACCGGCGTCTGGTTGAGGTAGTACATCTCGGAGTTGTGGTTGACCTCGACCCCGGTGGGTGAGAAGCGCAGATACGGCGCGCCGCGGTAGTCGAGAACGACCATCGTCTTGGCGGCCGGCAACCGCAGCCACATTCGCTGGTCGCCATCCACGGTCTTGGCATCCACACCTTCGGGGACCTGTGCGACCTTGGCGAGGTAGCTCGACGAGATCGGTGCGATCGGGCCGTGCGCCTCGGCCGCCGGCGCGACGGCGGCAAGCGCCAGCAGCGCGGCCGCCACCACGACTACCGCACGGCGACCGCCCATAGACTTGCGCGTTCCCACCAGCTTCATTGGCAGTTGACGGACTGTACGCACCCATCCGAGCGCAGAGCCTGGGCGCATGTCGCCGTGGTTGCGGCACTGCTGGCGCTTGCATGGGGCTGGCACGCTGCCCCCGCGCGCGCCGACGGTGATCCGGCGTCCGACGTGCTCGCGACGCAGGCTATTTTCCTGCCCCAGGACGCCGCTGCGACACCTACCGAGCGCGCTCAGCTAACCGCTTTGCTGCAGACCGCCGCCCGGCTGGGATATCCGATTCGAGTCGCGCTTGTCGCCTCGCGGGCCGACCTTGGCTCGGTCACCGCGCTGTGGCGCCAACCCGAGACGTACGCGCGGTTCCTCGGTCAGGAGCTCGCATTCGTACACAAAGGGCCGCTGCTCGTGGTGATGCCAAATGGCTTCGGTCTGACGCGGCTAGGGCGTCCGCTGCCGGGTCAGCCTGCGCTGGCCGCGCCCAGCGAGCACGCAGGGCTCGCCGCCGCCGCGATCACGGCCGTCCGCGCGCTTGCGGCAGCGGCGGGCCACCCGTTGCCGGCGTCGAGCGTGCAAGCCCCGCGCGTAGGCGGATCGAGTAACGCCATCGCGTGGATCGTGTTGGCCGCGGGCGCTCTGGCGATCGCGATCGCCTGGTGTCTGAGCCTTCGCGCTCGCCCGCTTCGAAGCGCCCGCAGATCGGCCGAAACGGCGTCTTGAAGTGACCACATCGACTCTTACGTGGTGCTTAATCCGTCGATCCACCCTTTAGCTATGGTCATTGGCGATCATCTGCCGTGTAGGCCGGTTGTCGGCGCAACGAAGCATTGGGCACATAGGACCGTTCATCCTTCCGTGGCGGGCCGCTGTGCCCAATTTGCGTATCACGGAAAGGACTAGAAGAGAAGATGGCCTCTAGAAAGGCTCAGCGTGAAGAGGCGCGAGCGCGCAGGCTCGCTGAGGAGAAGGCTCGCCAGGAGCGGGAGCGTCGAACACGCCGGCTGCGGATGATCGGCGGCATCGTGATCGCCGCCGTGGCCGTCGCCGCGGTCGCGATCGCGATCTCGAGCGGCGGTGGCCACAAGGGCGGACTGGCAAAGGGCACGGCGGCGACGCAAACCGTCTCGCAGGTGCAGTCGCTGCTCCAGGGCATCCCGCAGGACGGCACTCGACTCGGCAACCCCAAGGCGCCCGTGACGATGACCTACTACGGCGACCTTGAGTGCCCCGTCTGTCAGGCGTTCACGCTCAACGGCTTCAAGGAACTCGTCTCCAAGGACGTGCGCAACGGCAAGGTACAGGTTGTCTACAAGGCGCTTCAGACCGCCACGCGCGACCAGCAGACCTTCCAGCTCCAGCAGGTCGCGGCGCTGGCTGCGGGCCAGCAGCAGCGGTTCTGGAACTACGCCGAGCTCTTCTACCACGAGCAGGGGCAGGAGGACTCGGGCTACGTCACCGAGAGCTACCTCGATTCCCTGGCACAACAGGTCCCGGGCCTCAACGTGAACACCTGGCGCAACGACCGCAACGCCTCGTCGCTGGGTTCCCAGATCAACAGCGACGCCAATCAGGCCGCCGCGGTCGGTGCCAATGCCACGCCGACGCTCGTGATCAAGGGCCCGAAGGGCCAGGCGCAGCCGGTTTCCGGCGATATCCCGTACAACTCGCTGCAGCAGACCATCCAGTCGGTCTCGTGATTGCGGAAACCCCGCGCAGATGAAAGCGACCACAACCGATCAGCGCCTGAGGATCGCCATCGGCGTCCTCTGCCTGATCGGGATCGGGATCGCCGGCTACCTGACGTACGTGCATTACGCGGGGCTGAAGGTGCTGTGTCTGTCAAGCGGCGGGTGCGAGACCGTGCAGGCCTCGCGCTACGCGAAGCTCGGAGGGATCCCCGTGGCCACGCTGGGTCTCGTCGGCTACATCCTGATCCTCGGCTCGCTGGCGTTGCGGGGCGAGACGGGTCGCGCGGCCGGATTCGGCCTGGCGTTGTTCGGCTTCTGCTTCAGCATGTACCTGACGTATCGCGAGCTGTTCACGATCCACGCGATCTGCCAGTGGTGCGTGTCGAGCGCCGTCGTGATGACGATCGTCGTGCTGCTCACGCTGATCCGCTGGCTTCTGTACGCCGACGATGTCGAGCCCGCTCGTGCTCGCGCTACGCCCGTCCAGTCACGATGACGACGACGACGTGCTGCGTGTCCTCGCCGCGCGCGAGGCTCACGATTTCGGCCTAGCCGAATTCATCCGGGGGTTCCTGCTCGAGCGCTGGCGCGAGCAGCGCTTTCGCCCGGAGGCCGACGCCGTCGTGGCGCACGACGGAGACGTCGTGGTCGGCTATGCGGGCCTGTTCGAGCAGGGCGCGCTGGTGTTCGTCGACCCCGGCCACGAGCGCCAAGGGGCCGGTTCCCGCCTGCGTGAGTGGGTCGAGGCGCAGGCCGAGGAGCGCCGTCGCTCCCATCATCGCCAGGTGATCGCCCATGAAAACGCCGGCGCTCACGCGTTGCTGGCGGCTGCGGGCTATCAGCAGGTTCGAAGCGTGATCCAGATGGCCAAGGCCCTGGACGCCGCGGCGCCCGCGCCGCCCCCGCCCGCGCAGATCACGCTCGCGCGGCTCAACCTGCCGGCCGACGGGCGCGCCCTGCACCTGGCCGACACCGCCTCATTTGCAGGCAACGCCGACTTCGAGCCGTCGAGCTTTGAGTCCTTTGACCAGGAGCACCTGCAGTCCCCGCATCTCGACCTCGAGCTCAGCCGCGTCGCCCGGCGTGGCGGCGCGATCGTCGGCTTCACGCTGTGCCGCAGACAGCCGGATGGCACCGGCTATGTGGACCTGCTGGCGGTCGACCCGAGCGAGCGCGGCCGTGGACTGGGCACCAGCTTGCTGCTGACCGCGTTTGAGTGCTTCGCGCGAGCGGGCCTGCGCGAAGCCTGGCTCGACGTCGCCTCCGACAACGCCCGTGGCCTGCGGCTATATGACCGGGCCGGCATGTCGGAGCGGCTGCGCGTCGACGTGTACGAGAAGCCGGTTCAGTACACGGCAGCCGGCGAGCCGGCGAGCGGACCCGCAACCGGCAGTTAGCCGTCGCGAACTTCGCGACGGCTACTACGACGGGAGCGACGGGACTCGAACCCGCGACCTCTGCCGTGACAGGGCAGCGCTCTAACCAACTGAGCTACGCCCCCAGGGTGGGGGACCCCCAAGTATGGCAACTGAGATTGCAAGTCGCGTGTCGCAACTTTTGGAGCTCTGGGGAGTTTGAGCGTCCGAGTACCGATTTCCCAGAGGACGCGCCCAACCCGGCCGTGGGCGCGCTGAGGGATCACCGACGGGGACCCTGGAAGCGGGTCCCCGTCGTGTTTAAGGGGTCGGTCGCCCCGCGGGTCGCCGCATGAACGCGTGGGCTGTGCCCATAGACGCCGTTTGACATTGTCGAACGGAGGCTGGTAATCTCGGCCGGACTCGTGCATGCGGGCCCCGCCACACCGTTTCGGTGGGCGGCGGTGTGAGAGTGGTGTCTCGTTGAGTGCAGCAAGACTCGGTGTCGATGTCTTCGTCGCGCGTCGGTCGAACCCCCTTTCGATCGTTCACTTGAGAGACCCGCGTTGGTGTGCACAGGACGCTCGTCAGGGACGATCGGAGAGGGGCGCTCGACGGATGGCTGGCCGTGGAGTAAGCCCGTTCCGGCGCGAGTGCGCCGGCAGCTCCCTTGGGCGAAGGGGTGCATCGTGGACCGTTCGGCGGATACCCGACGTCGTTGGGTTGTCCGGGACCGGGCGAGCCAAAGTCATCCGTAGTACCAACCCGACGACTTGGGAGGAGGGTATGTGGCGACAGTAGCGGGTGCGAGACGCGGCACCTGGCGAAATACAGCTAGTGGCGAGTACCTGGCCGAGTTCTTAGGCACGTTCGTCTTGATCATGTTCGGTGACGGTGTGGTCGCAATGGCGGTCGCGGCACTGAACTCGTCAGGCCGCGCCGCGACGAAGGTGACGGTTTTCCTGGCAACCGGTGACTGGTTGCTGATCGTCTTCGGGTGGATGTTCGCGGTGATCTGCGGTGTGTACGTGGCCGGCGGAGTAACCGGCGCGCACATCAACCCGGCGGTCACCATCGCAAACGCAGTGAAGCGGGGATTCCCTTGGCCCAAGGTGCCCGGCTACATCCTGGCGCAGGTAGCGGGAGCGTTCGTCGCGGCTGCGGTCGTGTTCTGGGTCTACCACAACGCGATCGACACCTTTCTGGTGAACACCCACGCGGTGAAGAAGACCTCGTTGGCGACGTACAGCATCTTCGCCACGTTCCCAGCCGGGTATTACCACAGCATAGGAGGGCCGTTCCTCGACGAGGCTGTGGGCACCTTCCTGCTTGTGTTGGTGGTGTTCGCGATCTCGGACGAGTTCAACATCGCCCCCCAGGCCAATATGGGGCCACTGATCGTCGGCGTCATCGTCGCCGCGGTCGGCGCGTCCTTCGGCGCAAACACCGGATACGCCATCAACCCGGCACGTGACTTCGGGCCGCGGTTGTTCGCGTGGATTGCGGGGTGGGGCAAGTTAGCCCTACCAGGGAATTACAAGTCGGTGCCCCCAGGGAACGGCAGCATAAATGTCTACTTCTGGATACCGATTATCGCGCCTATTGTGGGCGGCATAATCGCCGCCGTTGTCTACGACCTGTTCATCAGAGACATCCTGATCGCTCGCGGCAATCCCCCGGCCGGACCACCTCCGGTCGAGGAGGGAGTAGTAGCCCGCGACATCGAGTAGCAACCGTTGTTGTGATCGAGGGCGGTGGCGCCGGCTGGCGCTGCCGCCCTCGGCGTGTCTGCAGGTTGCCCCGCGATGTGCCCCCCGCCCGCTAGTCCCCGCGGTGCCGATTGACCAGTCAGTCGACTGAAGGCGAATTGAAACCCGCGCGCAGCGGGCAGAACGTCGACAATGCATCGCATGCGCCCCCGCCCTCACCGTAGTCGCCTGTCGCGGGTGCTCCGGCGGGTGCGTCGATCGTCGACTGCGCCGATCGGCCGGTCTCGCCGGAGACGTCTCCCTGTAACGATTGCAACATGGAGGGGTTCTCCCTACGTGTTCCGGTTCCGGCGTAAGGAAACGACCGCTCAGCGCCTCCAGCGCAAAAGCCTCGAGCTGAGCAAGGCGGCTCCCCGGCAGCTTCGTAAGGCAGCCTCACAGCTCGACGTTCCGTGGGCGCGCTCATGGGCGGCTCGCGGCGTTCGCGAGATGTTCCAGAGCGTCGTGCTCGAGCCGACGATGGACTTCTACATCCGCCGGCGCGCAACCGGTCGCGAGAAGCTTTCGGGGCTGCGTGGACCCGTGATCCTGGTCGCGAACCACCGCAGCCACATCGACACGCCCGTGATCCTGGCGGCGCTTCCGCGGCGCATCCGCAAGCGCACCGCGGTCGCCGCCGCGGCGGACTACTTCTACAAGAACCGGCTCGTCGGAGCGCTGGTGTCGCTGCTGTTCAACACCGTGCCGATGGACCGGCGCGGGGGCGGCCTCGACGAGCGCGCCGCGGGGCACCTGGACAAGCTGCTGGACCGCGGATGGAATCTGCTCGTGTTTCCCGAGGGGACCCGGACCCGCAACAGCGGGAATCCCCGAGTCCGGCGCGGCGCCGCCGTCCTTGCCGCCCGTCACAGCATGCCGATCGTCCCGATCCGCGTCACCGGTACACGCGACGCGATGCCGCCCGGCCGCTTCTGGCCCAGCCGCAAGCACGGCATATTCATGAGCAAGCGCTACCCGGTGAACATCTCGTTCGGCGATCCGATCCAGCCGGGCGAAGACGTCACCGTCGCGATCCGCACCGTGCAGCACTTCTTCGAGAACGGCAGCAACGGCGCGGCCGTCGGCTGATCGCCCGCCCGGCGCTCAGTCGTCGTCGTCGAGCCAGTCGACCGCGCGAGCCACGGCCTTCTTCCACTTCCGATAGCCCTTGGCACGCATCTCGCCGTCCATCGCCGGCAGCC
>Ga0207693_10005220_pt1 | contig 10873 bp, 8 predicted proteins | sample LARL81metaG_FD_184347 | JGI IMG/M metagenome (GOLD analysis project Ga0207693, IMG submission 184347) | Corn, switchgrass and miscanthus rhizosphere microbial communities from Kellogg Biological Station, Michigan, USA - LAR L8-1 metaG... | ecosystem: Host-associated > Plants > Roots >... | reverse complement strand
TTCGCTCATGGCTGGCTCTGCTGGCGCAAGCGGAAACGCTGGATCTTGCCGGTCTGCGTTTTCGGCAAGGCGTCGATGAAATGCACGGCGCGCGGATATTTGTACGGCGCGATCGTCGCTTTCACGTGGTCCTGCAGGCGCTTGACGCTGTCGACGCCGCGCGGCACGCCGGCCTTGAGCACGACGTAGGCGGCGACGATCGCGCCGCGCTCCTCGTCGGGCGCGGACACGACCGCGCATTCGGCGACGTCGGCATGGGTGAGCAGCGCCGCCTCCACTTCCGGCCCGGCGATGTTGTAGCCGCCCGAGATGATCATGTCGTCGGCGCGGGCGACGAAATGGAACAGGCCCTGCGCATCCTGCATGAAAGTGTCGCCCGGCAGGTTCCAGCCGCCGCGCACGTAGTTCTTCTGCCGGCGGTCGGCGAGATAGCGGCAGCCGGTCGGCCCGCGCACCGCCAGCTGGCCGAGCTCGCCGCGCGGCACTTCGTTCATATCGTCGTCGACGACCTTGGCCTCGTAGCCGGCGACCGGGCGGCCGGTCGCCCCGGCATGCGCGTCGCCGACGCGGTTGGTGATGAAGATGTGCAGCATCTCGGTCGAGCCGATGCCGTCGAGGATCGGCTTGCCGGTCTTGCGCGTCCATTCGTCGAACACCGGGCCGGGCAGCGTCTCGCCGGCGGAGACCGCCAGCCGCAACGAGGACAGGTCGGCGCCTTTGTCCATCGCCGCCATCATGGCGCGGTAGGCGGTCGGCGCGGTGAAGCAGATGGTGGCTTTGTAGGTCTCGATGATCTGGATCATGTTGGCGGGCGAGGCGTTTTCCAGCAGCGTCGCGGTGGCGCCAAAGCGCAGCGGAAAAATCGCCAGGCCGCCGAGCCCGAAAGTGAATGCCAGCGGCGGGGAACCGACGAACACGTCGGCGGGCGTGACGTTGAGCACCTCGCGCGCATAGCCGTCGGCAATGATCAGCAGGTCGCGGTGGAAATGCGCGGTCGCCTTCGGCTCGCCGGTGGTGCCGGAGGTGAAGCCGAGCAGCGCCACGTCGTCGCGGCCGGTCGGCACCGCCTCGAAGCGCACCTCCTTGTCGAGCGCGATGCGGTCGAGCTCGGCGTCGTGGTTGGAGGTGCCGTCGAAGGAGACCACCTGCTTGAGGAATTTGCTGTCCTTGGCGCAGGCGACGAGCTCGTCGGCGATGCGGCTGTCGGTGAGCGCGAGCTTGATCTCGGCCTTGTCGACGATCTTGCCCAATTCGCCGGCGCGCAGCAGCGGCATGGTGTTGACCACCACCGCGCCGGCCTTGCTGGCGGCAAGCCAGGCCGCGACCAGCGCCGGATTGTTGCCGGAACGGATGAGCACGCGGTGCCCCGGCTTGACGCCGTAATTCTCGGTGAGCGCATGCGCCAGCCGGTTCGACCAGTCGGCCAGTTCTTTATAGGTGCGGCGGCGGCCGTTGCCGATCAGCGCGGTGTGGTCTCCGAAGCCGCGCTCGACCATCTTGTCGGTCAGTTCGACGCCGACGTTGAGCCGCTCCGGGTATTGGAATTCCGGCCGCTCGAGCAGGAGCTCCGGCCATTGCGCGAAGGGCGGCAGGTTGTCGCGCGCAAAGCTGTCGACATGGGCGGAAGGGCCCAGACTGATGTTTTTGTTCATGGCGAGGATTCCGAGATAACTGCCCGGGCGATAATGATTTTTTGCACGTCGGAGGCGCCCTCATAGATGCGCAAAGCGCGGATTTCGCGGTACAGCGCCTCGACCGGGTGGCCAGAGCGCACGCCGTCGCCGCCATGCAATTGCACCGCCGTGTCGATGACCCGCTGCGCGGCCTCGGTCGCATAGAGCTTGGCCATCGCCGCCTCGCGCGAGACCCGCGCGGCGCCCTGATCCTTGGTCCAGGCGGCGCGGTAGACCAGCAAGGCAGCCGCATCGATGTCCAAAGCCATGTCGGCGACGTGGCCCTGCACCATCTGCAATTCGGCCATCGGCGCAGCGGACAATCGGCGCGTCGCCACGCGCTTGACGGTCTCATCGAGCGCGCGGCGGGCAAAGCCGAGCGCGGCGGCGCCGACCGTGGTGCGGAACACGTCGAGCGTGGCCATGGCGATCTTGAAGCCCTCGCCCGGTTTTCCGATCATCGCGGCAGCCGGCACGCGGCAATTGTCGAAACGGAGGCGCGCGAGCGGGTGCGGCGCGATCACGGTCAGGCGCTCGGCGATGGCGAGACCCGGATTGCCGGCTTCCACGATGAACGCCGAGATGCCGCGCGCGCCGTCCGCCTCGCCGGTGCGCGCGAACACCACATAAAAGTCGGCGATGCCGCCGTTCGAAATCCAGGTCTTCTCGCCGTCGAGCAGGTAATCCTCGCCGTCGCGCCGCGCGGTCATGGCGATGTTGGCGACGTCGGAGCCGGAGGCCGGCTCGGTCAGCGCGAAGGCGGCGATCGCCGTGCCGGCGCGAGTGCGCGGCAGCCAGGCCGCGCGCTGCGCCTCGCTGCCGAACAGCGAGATCGGCCCGGCGCCGAGTCCTTGCATGGCGAAGGAAAAGTCCGCCAGCCCGTCGTGGCGCGCCAGCGTTTCGCGCGCGAGCGCGAGCGAACGCACGTCGAGCGGCGCGCCGCCCTCGTCCGGCGCGGTGAGCGCCAGCCAGCCAGCCTCACCCAATTGCGTGACCAGCCGGCGGCAGACGGCGTCGGTATCGCGATGATCGATGCCGGCGAGATTGGCGGCCGCCCAAGCGTCGAGCTTGCCGGCGAGCGCGCGATGACGCGGCTCCAAGAACGGCCAGTCGAGATGGCTGCGGTCTGGCATGGTCAGCACACCTTGCTCCGCTCATTCCCGCGTAAGCGGGAATCCAGAGCGCAATCTCTTGCGCCCAAGATTTTGTCCCTGGGTCCCCGCTTGCGCGGGGACGAGCGGAAGATGGGGAGAAGACGCAACATCAGTTCCCCTCGAACACCGGCGCCGCTTTGGCGATGAAGGCTTCATAGGCGCGGCGGAAGTCCTTGGTCTGCATGCAGATCGCTTGCGCCAGCGCTTCCGCCTCGATCGCCTGATCGAGCGACATCGCCCATTCGTGATGCAACATGGTCTTGGTCATGGCGTGCGCGAAGGTCGGGCCTTCGGCGAGTTTTTTCGCCAGCGCCAGCGCCTCGCTTTCGAGCGCGTCCGCCGCCACCAGCCGATTGAAGAAGCCCCAGCGCTCGCCCTCCTCCGCGCTCATCGAGCGGCCGGTGTAGAGCAATTCGGCTGCCCGCCCCTGCCCGATCACGCGCGGCAGCATGGCGCAGGCGCCCATGTCGCAGCCGGCGAGCCCGACGCGCGTGAACAGGAACGCCGTCTTGGCGGCCGGCGTGCCGAGCCGCATGTCGCAAAACAGCGCGATCATGGCGCCGGCACCGACGCAGATGCCGTCGACCGCGGCGATAATCGGCTGCGGGCAGGCGCGCATGGCTTTGACCAGATCGCCGGTCATGCGGGTGAAATCGATGAGGCCCTGCATGTCGCGCTCGAGCAGCGGGCCGATGATGTCATGCACGTCGCCGCCCGAGCAGAAATTGCCTTGGTTGGAGCCGAACACCACCGCCTTGACGTCGTCGGCGGTGGCAAGGGCACGGAACGTGTCGCGCAGTTCGGCGTAGGATTCGAAGGTGATCGGGTTCTTGCGCTCCGGCCGGCTCAGGGTAATGAGCGCGACCTTGCCCTCGACGCGCCAGTTGAAATGCTGCGGCTTGAAATCCTGCATGGTCATGGACGCTTTGCCTTTCCATTGCGGACGCGGGCGGTCAGCTCGTCAAGCCGCCGGCTCATGCCCGCCGCTTCCGCGACGCCGAAGTCCGAGAGAAACCCGTCGACCCAGCTTTCGTGCGTCTTGGCCATGGCGGCAAACAGCGCCGCGCCCTTGCGCGTCAGCTTCACCACGATGGCGCGCCGGTCGCCGGCGGGCGAGGCGCGGCTCACCATTTTTTCCGCCACCAGCCGGTCGATGATGCCGGTGACGTTGCCGTTCGACACCATCAGGAAACGCGACAGCTCGGTCATGGTCATGCCGGCTTCGGTGCGCGCCAAAGCCGCCATGACGTCGAACTGCGGCAGCGTGACGCCGAAGTCGAGACGCAGGCGCTCGCGCAGCTCGGTCTCGATGGCGCGCGCGGTGCGCAACAGGCGGATCCAGAGCCGCAGGCGCTCCTTGCTGGGCGGACGGGTGCGGGCGACGACATTCACGGCTCGTTGCCCTCCAGCGTTATGGCCTGCCCGGTGATGCCGTCGGCCGCCGGCGAGCAAAGCCATAGGCATTTCTGCGCGACCTCCGCCGGCGTGATGAAGCGGCCGCTTTTGTTGCGGCGGGCGAGCGCGGCGCGCGCCTCGTCCGCCGGGCGGCCTGTGCTGGCGGCAATTTTCTCGACCGCGGCATCGACCAAGGGGGTGTCGACATAGCCGGGGCAGACCGCGTTCACCGTCACCACCGCCGGGTCGAGCTCGGCCGCGAGCGCGCGCGCCAGGCCGAGAACGGCGTGCTTGCTCGCGGTATAGGCCGCGATATAGGCGCCGCCGCGCAGCGACGCGACCGAGGCCATGAAGATGATGCGGCGCGGACGGCCGCCCGCGCCCTCGCGCACGATGTCGGGCAGCACCGCGCGCACCGTGAGGAAGGCGCCGGTCGCGTTGACATCCATGATGCGCCGCCATTGCGCCAGCGTGGTCTTGGCGATCGGCGCGCTTTCGGCCAGACCGGCATTGGCGACGACAATATCGACCGGCCCGAAGGCGGCGCGCGCCGCCTCGGCCATGGCCTCGCAATCCGGCTCGCGCGAAACATCGGCGGCGATCGCCGTCGCGCGCAGGCCGCGGGCAATTTCTTGCAAAGGCTCCAGGCGCCGTCCGGCGAGCGACACCGCCGCGCCTTCCGCCGCGAAGGCGTGCGCGATGGCAGCGCCGATGCCGCTGCCGCCGCCGGTGATCAAGGCATGCCGGCCGGTGAGCGCGCCCATCACACCTTCCCCGACATGGTCTCGGCGCGCGCTTTGAGCCGGTAGAGCTGGTCGCGCCCGCGCAGATAGGGCTTCGGCCAAGTTGTGCCCTGGTACTTGAGATCGGCCGCCGCATGCAGCGTCCAATAAGGATCGGCGAGATGCGGGCGGCCGAGGCAGACCAGGTCGGCGCGGCCGGCCATCAAAATCGAATTGACGTGGTCCGGCTCGTAGATATTGCCGACCGCAAGCGTGGCGATGCCGACCTCGTTGCGGATGCGGTCGGAGAACGGCGTCTGGAACATGCGGCCGTAGACCGGCTGCGCCTCGACCGTGGTCTGCCCGGCGGAGACGTCGATCAGATCGACACCCTCCTCCGCCAGCAGGCGCGAGATGGCGACCGCGTCCTGCGGCATGACGCCGTCGGCGCCGACCCAGTCGTGCGCCGAGATGCGCACCGAGATCGGCTTGTCGTCCGGCCATACCTTGCGCACCGCGCGATAGACCTCGAGCGGAAAGCGCATGCGGTTTTCCAGGCTGCCGCCGTATTCGTCGCTGCGTTTGTTGGTGAGCGGCGTGATGAAGGACGACATCAGGTAGCCGTGCGCGTAATGCAGCTCGAGCCAGTCGAAGCCGGCGCGCTCGGCCATTGCGGCGGCGCGCACATATTCGTCGCGCACGCGATCCATGTCGGCGCGCGTCATTTCGCGCGGCGTCTGGTTGTCGGGCGACCAAGGCACCTGCGAGGGGCCGATCACCTCCCAATTGTCAGTCAAGAGCGGGGCGTCGGAAGTTTCCCAGCCGAGCTGGGTCGAGCCCTTCAGGCCGGAATGGCCGAGCTGGATGGCGATCTTGGCCTCGGTCTCGGCGTGCACGAAGTCGACCAGTCGCTTCCAGGCGCGCTCGTGCTCATCGCTATAGAGGCCGGTGCAGCCGGGCGAGATGCGGCCTTGCGCCGATACGCAGGTCATCTCGGTGAACAAGAGGCCGGCGCCGCCTTTGGCGCGCTCGGCGTAATGTATTAAGTGCCAGTCGTTGGGCGTCCCGTCGAGCGCGCGGTATTGCGCCATCGGCGAGACGCAGACGCGGTTCGTCAATTCGATGCCGCGCACCTTGAGCGGCACGAACATCGGCGGCCGCGCGGCGTTCGGCGCGCGCCCGGTGGCGCGGCGCTCGAACCATTTCTCGGCGCCGGCCAGCCATTCCGGGTCGCGCGCGCGCAAATTCTCGTGGCTGATGCGCTGCGAGCGCGTGAGCAGCGAATAATTGAACTGCACCGGATCGAGGCCGAAATAGCGCTCGACATCCTCGAACCATTCGGTCGAATTGCGCGCGGCATTTTGCAGGCGCAGCACTTCCAGCCGGCGCTCATCCTCGTAGCGGCGGAAGGCGGAGGCGAGATCGGCTTCGCTCGTAATGTCATTGGCGAGCGCGATCGCGCTTTCCATGGCGAGCTTGGTGCCGGAGCCGACCGAGAAATGCGCGGTGGCGGCGGCATCGCCGAGCAGCACGACGTTGCCCGAGCTCCAGCGCTCGCACAGCACGCGGTTGAAATTGAGCCAGGCCGAGCCGCGCAGATGCTTGGCGTTCGACAGCAGCGCATTGCCGTTGAGATATTGGGCGAAGATTTTTTCGCAAGCCGCGATGGTCTCGTCGGTCGTCATCTTGTCGAAGCCGGCCTTACGCCAGGTTTTCTCCGAACATTCGACGATGAAGGTCGCGCTGTCGGCGTCGAACTGATAGGCGTGCGCCCAGATCCAGCCGTGCGGCGTCTGTTCGAAGATGAAGGTGAAGGCGTCGTCGAATTTCTGCCGCGTGCCGAGCCAGATATATTTGCAGGCGCGTACGTCGATGTCGGGCTTGAAGATGTCGGCGTGGGCGGCGCGCACGCGCGAATTGACGCCGTCGGCGCCGACGATCAGGTCGTAATCCTTGAACTGGTCGAGATCGGCGAACTCGGTCTCGAAGCGCAGCTCGACGCCGAGCGCGCGCGCGCGTTCCTGCAAGATGGCGAGCAGACGCTGGCGCGAAATGCCGCAAAAGCCGTGGCCGCCCGAGCGCACCACCGTGCCGCGGTAATGCACGGCGATGTCGTCCCAATAGGCGAAGGAAGCGCGGATGAGGTCGGCGCTTTCGCGGTCGTTTAATTCAAGGTTGGCGAGGGTCTCGTCGGACAGCACCACGCCCCAGCCGAAGGTGTCGCCCGGGCGGTTGCGCTCGATCACGACCACCTCGTGCGCCGGGTCGCGCAGCTTCAGGGAGATGGCGAAATAAAGCCCGCCGGGGCCGCCGCCGAGAACCGCCGCGCGCATGCGCCAGGCTCCTGTTACCGAACCTCATCTTGCGGCCGGCAGCAAATTATTTCAAGTATAAAATATATGGCTTTAAAGCATTTCCCGCTGTGGGAGGCTTTTGGGCTACGGGACCAGCCTGACGAGGTGGATCGCCGCGATCAACGCGCCGATGGAAAAGACGACGGACCCCACGATGTAGAAGGCGGCGGCCCAATAGGCGCCGCGCTCCATCAGGTAAAACCCGTCGAGGGAGAACGACGAGAAGGTGGTGTAGCCGCCGCAGATGCCGGTCACCAAGAAGGTCCGCGTCGTCTGCGACAGGTCCCATTTCGCGGCGAACAGGCCGATGAACGCGCCGATCAGGAACGAGCCGGTGACGTTGATGATGAAAATACCCCATGGAAAATCGGTGCCGAAGGCGCGGCCCGACAAGATCGATATCAAATGGCGGGTCACCGAGCCGATCGCGCCGCCCAGGGCGACGGCTAAAATGAGTTGCGGGTTCATGGGCTGGACCCCTTCGTTGCACGGACCAAGTTTGCCTGGCGGTGAAGGAGTAAGCGTGTAACGCCTCCTACGGCCGTCAAGCGGCTTCGTAGGAGTCATCAGCCTCAACGGCGGTTACACAGGGGGACCCCATCCCCTAACGCATTACATTGTAATGACGCAGCGCCTGCGCGCAAGGCTACATCGTCGCCCCGATCTGCCAGGGCACGAATTCGAGATCGCCGTAGCCGAGGGCTTCCGATTTGGTGCGCTCGCCGGAGGCGACCGCCAGCACCTTGTTGAAAATCTCCTCGCCCTTCTGCGCGACCCCGACGCCGTCGAGGATGTCGCCGCAATTGACGTCCATGTCGTCGATCATGCTCTCGTAGACATAACTGTTGGTGGCGAGCTTGATCGAGGGCGTCGGCTTGCAGCCGAAGGCCGAGCCGCGTCCGGTGGTAAAGCACATCACGTTGCAGCCGCCGGCTACCTGGCCGGTGGCGCCGACCGGGTCGTAACCGGGCGTGTCCATGAACACGAAGCCCTTCTCGGTCACCGGCTCGGCGTATTCATAGACCGCGCGCATGGTGGTCGAGCCGCCTTTGGCGGCCGCACCCAGCGACTTCTCCAGGATGGTGGTCAGCCCGCCGGCCTTGTTGCCGGGCGACGGGTTGTTGTTCATCTCGCCGCGATTGCGCTCGGTATATTCCTCCCACCAGCGGATGCGCTCGACCAGTTTCTCGCCGACTTTGGTGTTGAGCGCGCGGCGCGTGAGCAGGTGTTCGGCGCCGTAGATTTCCGGCGTCTCGGCCAGCACGCCGGTGCCGCCGTGCTTGACCAATTGATCGACCGCGGCGCCGAGCGCCGGGTTGGCGGTGATGCCGGAATAACCGTCCGAGCCGCCGCATTGCAGGGCGAGCGTGACTTCTGAGGCGGGCCGCGTCTCGCGCCGCACGCGCGCGGCCACCGGCAGCATGGCCTTGATGCGCTCGACCCCTTCCGCCACCGTCTTCTTGGTGCCGCCTGTCGCCTGGATGGTCATGGTCTGGAAGTGCTCGCCCTCGACCAGCCCGTACTCATCTTTCATGCGGTCGATCTGGAACACCTCGCAGCCGAGCCCGACCATCAGCGTGCCGCCCAAATTGGGATGCGTGGCGTAACCCCATTGCGTGCGGCGCAACACGTCCCAGCCCTCGCCCTTGGCCGCCATGCCGCAGCCGGTGCCATGCACGAAGGGCACGACGCCGTCGATTTGCGGATAGTCGTCGAGGAGGCCGGAGCGGTTGACCTGCTCGGCGATGAATTTGGCGACGGTGGCCGAGCAGTTCACCGAAGTGAGCACGCCGATATAATTGCGCGTGCCGGTCTTGCCGTTCGGCCGCAGATAGCCCTGGAAGGTGGCGCGCAGTTCCGGCGGCAGGATCTCGTCGTTGCGCGCGCCTTCGGCGAAGCGGTAGTCGCGGGCGAAATCGTGCAGCGCCACATTGTGCTCGTGCACCCAGTCGCCGGGCGCGATCGGCTTGGACGCGAAGCCGATGATCTGCCCGTATTTGCGCACCGGTTCGTCGGGCTGGATGGGCGCGACCGCCATCTTGTGGCCGCGCGGCACGCGCTCGCGCGCGGTCTGCCCGGCTACGCTACTGCCGGCCGGAAACTGGTCGACGGCGACAACGACATTATCTTGCGGCGACAAACGAATGAAACGCGGAGTGCTCACTGGCCAGACCTCGTATTCGACTAAGGACGCATTAAGCCCGCTAGGGCGTTGATCGCGCTGGTCTGTTCCGGCGCTGCCGTGGGCGGACCCCAATCGTATGGACAGGGCCAAGTTAGACGGATCGCGGCCTTAAGAACAAGCGGACCGTGCGTGTCGGGGTTAGGAACCGCAAATTTCGCCCGCCCCCCATGTTTAGTGACTAGCCCACTTCGCGGGACAAGCGTATCCTTTCGCTAATCGCCAAATTAAATGGCGCTATCGGGAGGAGACCAATGGGATACTCACGTCTTTCACGTCGTGCCGTTCTCAAGACCGCCGTGCTCGGTTCCGCGGCGGCGATTACGGCGCCTTACGTCAGCGGCGCTTACGCCGCCGGTTCGCTGAGCCTGGGCTGCTGGGACCACTGGGTGCCCGGCGCCAACAAAGCGCTCGACAAGATCTGCAAGGAATGGGGCGACAAGAACAAAGTCGATGTGCACATCGACTACATCACCTCGCAGGGCGAGAAGGACAAGCTGACGGCGGCCGCCGAAGCGCAAGCCGGCACCGGCCACGACATCATGTCACATCGCGACTGGAACATCCGCATCCATCAGGCGGTGCTGGAACCGCTGGACGACGTGATCGCGGCACTCATCAAGAAGTACGGCCCGATCAGCCCGGTCGCCGAATATCTCGCCAAGAGCAAAGGCGTGTGGCTCGGCGTGCCGACCGCGGTCGGCAGCCAGGTCAAGCCGTGCTGCTCGCGCTTCGACCTCTACCAGCAGCATGCCGGCATCGATCTGCGCGCCATGTTCCCGAACGACGAGTCGAAATACAACAAGGCCGAGACCGACAAATGGACGTGGGATCTTTACGTCGAGTCGGCGCAGAAGCTGCACAAGGCCGGCTTCCCGGTCGGTCTGCCGATGGGCCAGACTTCCGACGCGGTCGACTGGGTCGGTGGGTTGTTCAACGCCTACGGCGCGGTATTCATCGACGCCAAGGACAACATCAAGGTCAACTCCGACCAGACCCGGCAGGCGATGGAAGTCGCCCGCAAGCTCATGGAAGCGAGCCCGCCCGAAGTGTTCGCCTGGGACGACGCCGGCAACAACCGCTGGCTGATCTCCGGCAAGGGCTCGGGCATCATGAACCCGCCGAGCGCCTGGTCGGTCGCCAAGCGCGACAATCCGAAGGTGGCCGAGCAGTGCTGGACGCACCCGGTGCCGAAGGGTCCCAAGGGCCGCTTCGTCGGACAGCTCCCGCAGTTCTACGGCCTGTGGAAGTTCTCCAAGAACAAGCAAGCGGCGAAAGACCTGCTGCTGTACATGTCGCAGAAGGAATCCATCGCCCAATTGGTCGCCGCTTCAAACGGCTACGACCTGCCTTCGTTCAAGACCATGTACGACCTCGACACCTGGAAGACAGT